>Ga0210388_10000425_pt1 | contig 35142 bp, 20 predicted proteins | sample IncBWC19OmetaG_FD_155485 | JGI IMG/M metagenome (GOLD analysis project Ga0210388, IMG submission 155485) | Forest soil microbial communities from Barre Woods Harvard Forest LTER site, Petersham, Massachusetts, United States - Inc-BW-C-19-O ...
GCCACGCTTCCCCGTGCAAGCGCATCGCCTCCGCATGCGCCATCGGCGGCAGCCGCACCGTCATGTATTGGCACGCGCCTTCCGGATAAATGTGGGACCAATGCGCGCCGAAGTGGGCATCCGGATCAAGGTCACGCACGGCGTCACCCATGCGCGAATGCATTTGCGGCAGCGCGCGCCAGCGCCCCGTAACCTCGACCGTATCCATGCAATATCCCGCGGTCTGCCACTTGATCGAATAAGATTGATAGCGCGTTTGCTCCCAATGCCGGTATGGAGCGTCGGCGGCGGGGAGCGCACCGTGCGCGCTGCAAATATCGTGCGCGAACGCCGTCTCGGCGAGCGCCAAGGCGCGCGGACCGGAGAATTTCAGAATCCCCAGTATCGGCCGCTGTTTGAAGACTTCGATGCCTTCGGTGCGAACCTGCGTTTCCGGCGCATCGTACAGACGCATGACGCTTGGCCGACCCTCGCGCTGCACGATCTCACGCATGGCATCGAGGCCGCTCTGCAAATCGGGGAAGGCGTACACCGCGCCGCCCTCATATTCCGGCAGGCGTTGAATGCGCAGCGTCAATTCGGTGATGAAGCCGAAGACGCCCTCCGAGCCGATCATGAGATCCTTGATGCTCGGACCCACCGCACGGCGCGCGACCGGCCTGACATCGAGCAGGCGTGCGTTGGGTAGCACGGCCTTGAGGCCGATCACCATGTCCTCGATCTTGCCGTAGCGCGATGATGCCTGACCTGCGCCGCGGCACGCTGCCCATCCGCCCACGGTCGACATATGAATCGACTGTGGCAAGTGATTGGCCGTGTAGCCGCGTGCCGCCAGCGCCGCCTCGAACTGGCCGCCATTCATGCCGGCCTGGACACACACGGTGCAATCGACTTCATCGATGTCGAGAATGCGGTTCAAGCGCTTGAGGTCGACCATGACCTCACAGCTCAACGGCAGCGTGCCGCCGAGTACGCCCGACCCGGCGCCGAACGGGATGAGTTTCACGTCGAAGCGATTGGCCGCCTCGACGATCTTGACCAACTCATCCGGCGACCCGGGCGAGACAATCGCGGCGGGCAAGGTTGCCGGCAATCTGCCCGCCCGCAGTTGGAACAGCCCCCAGGGAAGCCGATCGCGCGCATAGGCATATCGATCGGCGATGCTGTCGAGCAGGTTCGCCGGACCCACGATGGCGCCCAATGTTGTGGCCGCCGCTGCCGGCAACGGCTCTGCTCGCCACTCGCGGTGAGCCGCGTGACTCTCAATGGCTGACGGCATGGGACTCCACGGCATGGGACTCCAAAGTTGCGGGAGCGGCGGCGCAGGCTGCATGCCACGAACTTCGCAACCAAGCCGCGCACGCCACGCTGTCGGCAAACAGGGAATAGCGCGCGCCGGCGCCGTAGTCCGCGAAGGGAATGATTTCAGTACTGATGTGCAGCTCCGCGCGGCTGCCGCGGGTCGCGTGATGCTTCAGCAGCGACAGCATCACCTGCTTCCAAGGCGCGAGCGCAGCTTCGTTCCATTCGGCATGCCAGGTATTCGGCGGCGGACGCGTGAAAGGAAACTGGATACCCCGCCCCGGCTTTCCATCCGGGTGCTTACCCCAGACATTGATGGGATTGTTAGGCGCCGCGGGCCGTGCGTGTGCGTGACCGACCAGATCGCGGCCGATCCAGCGTTCGGTGACGCTGCGCGAATCGAACGGATCGAGCACGAGGCGGCCGGCAATGACATCGTCGCGCATGCCCTGCACCGCCTGCTCGCGCGGATTGCCGATCTTGAAAATCACATGTGATGCATCGAGGGTCATGCTGAAACGCGATCCTGCGCGCTCCACCAGATCTGCCACGCGCTCGACGCGGCCGAAGTGTTCCGACCACATATTGACGTGCACCTCGAAGCAAGGCGTCACGCCCAATGCCGCACCGGTCTCAAAGGCGCGGAGATATGCGTCGGCGACGCGTTCGTCGGTGAGCGCCACGCCCTGCGCATCCAGGTGCGAGAGCTGCACATTTTGCACCTTGGCGCCGAGCGCCTGTCCGATGTGTAAGTGCCAGTCGAGCAGCGCCTCATCGCGGCCCAACGTGTAATAGAAGCCACCGGCGCGGATAGGTAGGCCGTACCGCTCGCTCATGCGCAGGTGCGCATCCAGTTCACCCGGGGGCGGCGAGCGCTCGTAATAATCGAACACGCCGGCGTCACGAACCATGCGAAATCGCGTCTCTAGATCGAACTGGTCCGCGTCGGTGTGGACCACGCTGTTGCCGGTAATGCCGATGAGCAGAGTGCGCGCCGTGGACATACGGCATGCTGGCGGCCGCGACGGCTAGGCTTCTCTGCGCGGGGCGCTAATCTTTGCTCACTTGGGGCTACTTAGGAGCTGCGGGAACTTCGGCGAGCAACTCCCGGGGGGTCACACCGGTGTCCGCACGCAGGACGCGCGCGAATTGAGCGTAGCTGCCGAACCCAGCATCAAATGCAGCCTCGGTCAGATTACGGTACTCACCGGATTGGACCCGTTCCTGAAAGCGCCGCATCCTGACATGGTTGCGGTGCGCCGACACGGGGCGTTCCACCTGCTCGGAAAACAAGTGACTCAAGCGGCTGGCGCTCAGGTGCACGATGCGCGCCAGCTCCGGCAGCGGCATGGAAGGATTGGCATCCAGCAGGGCCAATGCCTTGACGATGGCCGGATGCATCGGCCTTCCCAGGCGGCCGGATTGAGATTCGGTGATGCGGCAGGCCTCATCGAACCACCAAGCCAGCCCGTCGGCGTGGTGCACAGGATCATCCTCGCAGGCCACGAGTGAGGTCGCAACGGTGGTCAAGTGCAGGTGTTCTGCCTCACGCAACCGGCGCGGCCTGGCGAAGAGCGGACGCTGCGAGGCGGAACTTGGGACCCGCTGCGTGCGCCGCGCGAGGAACTCCGGTCGCGCCAACACCACCCAGAACGCCAGATCGGCGCTCGACTCGATGATCATGTGTTGTTGCTCGGGGAAGAGCCAAAAAAGATCGCCGCAGGTCAGGGTCTGCACCCGGTCATCGATCAAATACCGGCACGAGCCCGTCTCGATCAAGTTCGCCTCGATTTCCGGGTGGCTATGTACCTGGGTCAGGCGTTTATATCTCGGCCTTGCCACCTCCCTGAGCCAGCACACCCCCGCGAGCGTCTCGGGGATGTGTGAAATTTTCGAGCGTGCCACCGTACTTACCCCCGCAGTAAGGCTAGCACGAAATGCAGAGTCGTCGATGTCAACGGCGAAGCAGTGCGCGCCGCGACGCTGTCACTCGGGCGGACGACTCTTCAAAAGGAACGGTTAGACGCCAATTCCGTTTCCTGCGCGGGAGAGCATTGGCAGGTTTCGACTATCTGGCTGGAGATCACAGCGGCCAGCCTCTCAGCGGCCTCTATATTCACGGATCCAAGCCGTGCGGCAATCATCCCCAGCCTCAACACCGTCGCATCATGGTCCTCCATGGGGACGCCGAAGGACAAGGCCGCACGCACCCACGCGTAGGCTCGATACATATTGGGGTTCCCGGTCGCGCCGATTTCATAGAGCGTGCCCATATTGGCCATCGCCGGCGTGTAGCCGCGCATCGCGGCGCGCAGAAAATACCTCATCGCCATTCCAGGATTTCTTTTGACCCCCAGCCCCTTCGCGTAGCGGATGCCCAGCGTGTTCAGGGCACTGAGTTCTTGATCGGCCTCGCCGGCCTCCGCGCTGATACGCGATTCCATCGAATGGGATTCCGCGGCGGTCGTATTGAGCGTCCACAGGCACAAACTCACCAATATCAGCGAGAAGAAAAACCGTCCGCTTTTCATGATTGCACCGGAATACGAATGGTTCGCGGCTGGGGCCTGAGCAGTTCCACAGCAATGCGCACGACGAAGAGAATCGCGATAAAGATTACGCCGACAATCAGTGTCAACTTGATCAACCGGTGCATAGGTCTCTGATGCTTTTTAGATTTCCGTTTGCGCGAATCTTTCCTGAGGTTCGTTTCTAAGCAACATGCCGCCGATTAACTCGCACTGCTGCGCGTTGGTTAGCACGACCTGCCCGACTGCGAAGTCGCGCATCCAATGCTGATCGTCATTTGAGTAGTGCGGTCGCGCCGCGCTCAAGACGGTTTCATGTGCTTCCAGGAAGTCATGTATCAGTCGGTTGAGCGCCCTGGGGCCTCGCAGCGGACGGCAGACCTGGGGACTTTGCAGGAATTCGCTGGCGAACACGCCGACCGTGCCGCCCAGTACGCGGATTCGATCCACAATGACATCGACGAGCCTGAGCTGTTCTTGATAGTGATCATTCAAGGTCCGGCTCAGTTCACCGAACTGAGCGCTTGGCATCTGCAGCCGCGCGTTCTTATACAAGTCGCGCAGTCGAATTGTATGAGTGAGTAACTCTTCCAGAACTGCGCCGGTGGTGCGCGAAGCCGCGCCGGCTGCCGCTGCCGCGACTACATTGGGCGCGATCCTCATGTTGTTAGGGACAATCATATTGAAGCCTCTCGTTTTGCGGATTCATCAATACCCCTTCGCCGGGCCAAATTTCGTTATTGCACGCTACCGAATGTCGCGGCCGGTGAATTGAATAAAACTCGCCGCCTTTGGACGAACGTGCGACGCTATGGCGGCAGGGAACGCCCTGCGCGCTTCCCGCCGGTTCGCGGGCTACAATCGAAATTGACCGCAATACGAAATCACCGCTGAGTTCCCTGACTCAGCGCACGACCTGAGAGAGAAATCCATGATGCAACTCGGAATGATCGGACTCGGACGGATGGGAGCCAATATGGTGCGTCGCCTGATCAAGGACGGCCATCAATGCGTGGTCTATGACCAGTCGCCGGAATCGGTACAGAAACTGTCGAAAGAAAAGGCGATCGGCGCTTCCTCCCTCGCCGACTTCGTGAAGAAGCTCACGAAACCGCGTGCGGTTTGGCTGATGGTACCCGCGGGCGTGGTGGACAAATCCATCGCGGACCTGCTGCCGCTGCTCGAGAAGGGCGACATCATCATAGACGGCGGCAATTCGTACTACATAGACGATATCCGTCGCGCGAAGGAGCTGGCGGCGAAGGGAATTCACTATGTCGACGTGGGTACGAGCGGCGGCGTGTGGGGATTGGACCGGGGTTACTGCATGATGATCGGCGGTGAGAAGGATGTGGTTGCGAACCTGGACCCGATCTTCGCCACGCTGGCGCCCGGCCGCGGGGAGATTCCCCGCACGCCGGGACGCGAGAAACTCGGCGGAACCTCCGAACAGGGCTACCTGCACTGCGGTCCGAACGGCGCCGGTCACTTCGTCAAGATGGTCCACAACGGCATTGAGTATGGAATCATGGCTGCCTATGCCGAGGGTCTGGGTGTATTACGCGACGCCAACGTCGGCAAGCAGCAGGGCGATGTGGACGCTGAGACGACGCCGTTGCGCGACCCGGAGCATTATCAATACGACCTCAATCTGGCCGACGTCACTGAAGTGTGGCGGCGCGGCAGCGTGATCGCGTCGTGGTTGCTCGACCTGACGGCGAATTCCTTGGTGGAGGATCCGAACCTGGCCAAGTTTGCCGGGCGGGTGTCGGATTCCGGCGAAGGCCGGTGGACCATTAAGGCGGCGATCGACGAAGGGGTGCCCGTGCCGGTGCTCACCGCGGCGCTCTACGAACGATTCACATCCCGGGGCGCGGCAGATTACCAAGACAAGCTGCTGTCCGCGATGCGCTTTCAGTTCGGCGGCCATTTGGAGAAACCGTCGAAATGAAGGCAATGATAAAGTGCGGGTGAAGATCATTAGAGCGATTCAATTGTGCGGTTGAACAATTGACGTTTGCCAACTCAATCCAGGAGGCCCTCAAATGAACGCCAAGAGATTGCCTGCCCTACTGGCCGCCGCGGCCATTTCGGCTCTCGCAGTGCCTACCGTGTTCGCGGCGACCGCCGCGCCCGCATCAAGCGCTTACAAAGCGCCGATGAATGCGTATGGTCAGCCCGATCTTGAGGGCACCTGGACGAACGCAACCTTGACGGTGCTCGAACGACCCAAAGAGTACGGCACCCGCAAGATTATGACTGCCGAAGAGGCTGCGAAAATCGAAGGCAGTAGCGCGCAATTGATCGCCGCAGACGCCGCACCCAGGGATCCGAAGGTAAAAACCACCGACCTGCCGCACGAGTGCGGACTCGGGTTCAGCGGCGCGGGATGCGGCTACAACGCTGCGTGGATCGATCCGGGCACCACGGTCATGCGGGTCAACGGCGAGCCGCGAAGCTCCTTTATTACCGACCCCGCCGATGGGAGGCTGCCGCCCTACAAGAGCGGCGTCAGGGCTCCCGGCATGGAGCAGTATGCGCACCGCGGCGAAAATCCTGAGAATATGGCCTTGTCTGAGCGCTGCCTGAGCTCATTCGGCTTCAGTGCCGGACCGGTGATGCTGCCCTTGCTCTACAACAATAATTACGAGATCGCGCAAACCAAGGACACGGTGGCCATAGTCGTCGAGATGGTGCACGACGTGCGCATGATTCGAATCGGCGGCCAGCATCGCAGCGACGGGCTGCGGCCATGGATGGGCGACTCCATCGGTTGGTACGAGGGCCCAACCTTGGTCGTCGAGACGACCAACTTCCCACAAGCGACGGCGCTTCACGGCGCTTGGAAGGACTTGAAAGTCACCGAACGATTTACGCGCGTCGGACCGCATCGGATTCTGTATCAATTCAAAGTTCAGGACCCGAGTGTGTGGGACAGCTCGTGGGGCGGCGAATATGAGTTCAGCGCTGCCAAGGGCCGAATTTTCGAGTACGCCTGTCACGAGGGCAACTACGCGCTTGCGGACATGCTGGCCGGCGCACGCGCCGATGAAGCGGCCGCCGCGGCCAAAAAAACCGCTGCAGCCACGCCTGCGTCCGGCGCGACAGCGGTGAAGAAGCAATAGCGCAAAAACAGCATATTCATCGGGGTAGCTCATGACCACCACCTGCTTGACACAACGCACACAACTCAGTCTCGCGTTTGGACCCCCGGATGCAAAACGCCTGCTCAACTGGTTGCCCGTGGCGCTGGCCGCCGCGGTGTTCTTGGTCGACTTCTTTACCCCACGCGGTTTGGCAGCCTCCGCTCTCTACGTTCTCGTGCCCGCAGCCTGCCTGTGGGTGCCGCATGCAGTCATGTCGACTCGAATGGCGCTCATCACGTCGGCCCTGGTCGTCATCACCTACCTGACCGACACCGATATTGGAATTCCGACTTGGATTTCACTGACAAACACGTTCGTCGCCATTGTGCTCGTTTGGTCCGTGACATGGATGGTTGGCCTGCGCAATCGGCATGAGCGCGAGGTAGCGACACTGCTCTCGCAAGTGCGTGGGCTGAGAGAACGAGCCGAGACGGCCGAGACACATGTGTGCGACGAAATTTCCCGTCAGCTGCATGAGGGTATCGGGCAAGAGCTGACGGTTGTGGGATGGGAATTGGATGAAATCCGCGAGGGCGTGGTTGACTCGGAGCGAGTCCAGGCGGCGGCGACGCGTCTGAGGGAGCGCATCACGGCCTCTCAAGACGCCGTGCGGCGCTTGGCGATCAACTTGCGCAGAAGGAGCGTCGATCAGAGCACGGCGCCGCGAGAGACCTATGCCCACATCGTATGGTTCACCAAGCAGACCGGTATTGGAACCGGACTCCGCGGCGAACCATTGCTTTCGAAGTTGTCGCCCGAAGGTGCCAATTGCGCTTTTCGCGTCATCCAAGAGGCCCTGACCAATGTCGCGAAGCACGCCCACGCGACCATTGCGGAAGTCGAAATTAGCGAGGTCGCCGATCAGCGGATTCTAATTACAGTTACCGACGATGGCCGCGGGATGACCGACGGGAATCGTGCCAAGCCCGCGTCGCTTGGATTGATTGGTCTGGAGGAACGGCTGCATTCGGTCGGGGGCTCGCTGCATATTGCCCCGGCCGTGTTCGGCGGTACGCGGTTGTCTGCGGTGATTCCGAAACCGCCGGCATCGAAGTGAGACCAGGAGGCAAGGCACCCATGGCGTATGTTTTTCACCGAGAACTACAACGGACCCTGTTCGCCGCCTTTGTGATAACAAGCGGATGGCTCGTAACCGCACACGCCGGCATGGGTGCTCAGAGCGACCCACCCGCGAATGTGGGCTCTTCGGCGGATTTTCCTGATGTAACGGTGTTTGCGCCGCGACTGCCGACCGACGAGGAGTTGGCGGGACATAGCCTGGAAGAATTCGTACTGCACCACGCCACGACGCACTACACGAATATCGACACGACGGGCAACCTGGCGCGTTGGCGTGGCGGTAAGCAGAGTATTTGCCCGCTGACTGAGGGGCTCACCCCCGGATACAACGCCTTCGTCACGGCGCGCATTCGCGCGCTCGCGGCGTTCGTTGGCGCGCCCGTCCAGTCGGACCTGCAATGCAAAAGCAGCGTGCGGGTAATTTTCACCAACAACCCCGAAGAAAGAATGGATGCCGTCATCAAATGGGCGACGGTTTACTTTCGCAACCGCTATAGCGGAGGGATGAAGGAGCTGATCGCGTACAGGAGCGACCACGCGATTCAGGGCTGGTACATGGCAACGAGCGGCGGCGCCATTGTCTTGACGACTGACGTGGGATTGGTCGGGCTCAGCGTTCTGCCCATTTGGCCGAAGATCACCCAGAATTACATCGGGATTGGCCAGACCGGGACGCGGTTGGGCGCCAGCAGCGGCAGTGGGATCGGCATCGGCATCGTCATCCTGGTGGTCGACACGACCAAGGTGGTCGGCTACACCATCGGGGCGCTCGCCGACTACTTGGCGATGTTGACCTTGTCGGTGGCGCAATCGCCCGACCACTGCGATCCCCTGCCGAGCATTTTGGATCTCATGTCATCGAGTTGCGCGGCGCGTGCAATGCCCACGGCGGTCACCGCCGGCGATCTGGCCTTTTTGAAAGCGCTCTACTACAAAAACACCGGGTTGGGTCCCTCGCTTTCAAGATCCGCGATCGCAGACAACATGGTGCAGCAGTTCAAGCTTCGCTGAATGAACCCGCCGCCAAAAGCGCTGAGTAAATTCAACCACTTGCCGTGCGGCGCCGGCCGTCGCCGCAGAACATCCGCACCGCCAAAATAGGTCTTAAGTCGCGGCGCCATAGCCGGTAGACTGTCATGCATATGTCATCCGACGCAGCCGCCGCGCTCACTACGAAACCTCATAAGGACGGGCGCGAAGTGGAATGGCAGCTCGCGTGTACCGATCTTGGTTTCGTTCGGCGCTGGTTGAGCGAGCACGATACGATCGACGGGCTCACCCTAGAACCGCGCTCCACGCAGCAGCTTTTCGACACGTACCTGGACACGGATGACTGGAGAATCCATCGCGCGGGCTTCGCGCTGCGTGTCCGGTCCGGTGCCGGAACCACCGAAGCCACGCTCAAATCGCTTCATTCGGCGAGCACGGAGGTCGCAGACCGGCGGGAATTGACTGAAACACTCAGCGGTTCCGACAACGAAGCGATCCGAGAATCAATTGGACCGGTCGGAACCCGAGTCTGCGCCGTGAGCGGAGCGCGCACCTTATTTCCGTTGTTCGAACTGCGCACCTCGAGGCAAAGATTTGCGATCCGCAAGAGTGGCGATGAACGCCAACTCGGCGAGATTGCCCTCGATGAAACCGTGATATCGCGACCCCACGGCGAACCCGAGGCAAGCATGCTTCGCGTCGAGGTGGAGGCCCACACGAAATCACACGAGCGGCTGCGATCGCTGGTGAAGACCCTTCGCAGCAACTGCGCACTCGAGACGTCATCCGATTCGAAGTACTCCCTCGGACTCAAGTCTGTGGGATTGGCGCCGCCCGCGCCGGAAGTCGCCGCGACGACGGTTGATCCTTCCATGACGATGGTCGAAGTCGCGTTGGCGAACCTCAAGCGCTACTTGGCTGCCTGGCATCTGCACGAGCCCGGCGCCAGATTGGGAGACGATCCTGAGGCATTGCATGACTTGCGGGTCGCCGGCCGTAGACTCGATGCCGTCCTGCGCCAGTTTGAACCGTTTCTGACTCCCGAATATGTCGGGATTCGCGCGACGCTAAAAACCGTGTTGACCGCCCTGGGTCACGCCCGCGATCTTGACGTCGCCTTGGGCGAGTTGCAAAGCTTCAGCCGCCAATTGCCGAAATCGGATCGGGCGGGCATCGAACCGCTGAAGGAGCACTTGCTGTCGGAACGCGTCCGGGCCCGTGCGCAAATGCTGAGCGTTCTCGACTCGATCTGGGTGCAGAAGAACCTGCAGGAACTAAATTCCCTGCTGACCGCACCCGGCGCTGCCCCGGAAGCCTCATCCGCAGCGCCGGCGTTGCACGCGTCCGCCGGATTGGTACGGCGACGGTTCCGCAAGCTGCGCAAGCGGGCCGAAATTCTCGGGGCGGACTCTTCCACCGAGGACTATCACGAGGTTCGCGGACAAGTGAAGAAGTTGCGTTACGCCTTGGAGGCAGTCGCGGCCCTCTACGGTAAACCCGCCGATGACCTGATTCGTGCGCTGCGCCGTTGGCAGGAGAATCTGGGCGTGCAGCAAGACGCTGCCGTGGCCATGCAACGCTTGAACACCCTCGCGGGCGCAAAGCCCAAGGGGATTCCCGCGCAAACCTTGTTTTTGATGGGTCGCCTTGCGGAGCGTCATCTCGGTGAAGCTCGGCAGGCTCGGAAACGTTCCGCGACGGGCTATCGAAAAGTACGGCAAAAATGGAAGAAGCTGCGGGCGAAATTCGAAAAGCCGACTGCACATGAGGCGCCGGCGCCTTAGGGCTTTGAAGCGATGGAATTGTTGATCATCCGACACGCGATTGCATTCGAGCGCGACGGCCGTCGTTGGCCCGACGATGCAGCGCGGCCCCTCTCGCCCGCGGGGATCAGGCGCTCGCGGAAAGCGGCGTCCGGACTCAAGGAACTCTGCAGGGTGCCGGACCGCCTTCTGACCAGCCCCCTGATTCGGGCCCGGGAGACGGCAAACATTCTGACCGAGGTCGCCGGCTGGCCGCGCGCCGAAATTGCGCCCGAGCTGAAACCAGGGGAGACCGCGGTGGCCGTACTGGCCTTGCTGGGCAGGGATCGCAGCAAGCGCATTGCCCTCGTCGGACACCAACCGGATCTTTCGGCGCTGCTCACGGCTTGCCTCCTGCAGGATAACAACGCGTTGCCGATCGAATTGAAGAAAAATGCGGTCGCGTGCCTGGCGTTTGCCGGCAGGGTTCGCACCGGCAGTGCAGCGCTCAAGTGGCTTGCAACACCGCGCATGTTGCGCGGCTTTCGAAACCGCTGAGGTCACGCAGGAATCCCGCCGGATCCGCTGCCGAGGAGCACACTACGTTGGTGGAAATCCTGGATGACTCGACGCCAAACTCAGCAGCTCCGGCCGCCGCCGCCGGAGATGGAGGTGCGAACGGCACACGCGCCGACGCGATGAAAATCATCGCCGTCACCAACATCAAGGGAGGGGTCGGCAAGACGACCACGGCTGTCAACCTTTCGTACCTGTGTGCGGCCAGCGCCGGCCCCACGCTTCTCTGGGACTTAGATCCCCAGGGAGCTGCAACCTATACCTTAAGAGGCGATCCCGTAGAACACGCGAGCCCAAAGAAACTACTGAACGGCAAGCGTCACCTACCTGAGCTCATCCTCTCGACCGGCTACGCGAACCTGGACCTTCTGCCGGCCGATTTTTCGTATCGAAATTTTGATGTTCACCTTGCTGAGCAAAAGAAGCCCACCGAGCGACTCCTTAAAATGAGCCGATCGTTGCGCGACGTCTATGCCGTGTTATTTCTCGATTGCGCGCCCGGCATCTCGCTGCTGTCGGAGAACGTGCTGCATGCGGCGGACGCGATCATCGTGCCGCTGCTACCCACCCCGCTGTCGGTACGCATGCTGGTGCAATTGCAAGACTTCATTGCTGCCAAGGGCTGGACGGACTTGAAGCTGCTGCCATTTTTCTCGATGGTCGATCGGCGTAAGTCTCTGCACCACGACATCATCGCCAAGACTCGCGAGCAGTTTCCAACGCTGCTCGTCACCGAAGTGCCGTATTCCAGTGAGATCGAACGCATGAGTCTGCGCCGCGCGCCAATTCCCGCGTTTGCCCCGCGAAGTCCCGCCGCTCAAATCTACTCGGCGCTGTGGACGGAGTTGACCGGAGCGATGCGTCTGGCCGCGCGTGCTCCGCCGGCCCTCGTCACCGGATAAATTCCCGCGCCGTCAGAAGCGGTAGCTGAGATCGACACCCCCGGTAAGCGGCTGGTTGGTTTCGATGCGGGTAAAGCTCGGCTGGGGCTCATTTTCCGTAAACATGCTTTCCAACTGTGCGCGTTTGTTGGTGAGGTTGTTGACGAATGCCGTTGCGCTCCACTTATCTCGAAATTTGACTCCCGCGCGGACATTGATCAGGTCATAGCCGGGGAGTTGTCGGTACGTCCCGGTAAACTCGTAAGGATCGGAGAAAAAAATCGAGTAGCGTGGACCGGTGTAGGAATTTTCCAACCGTGCGGTGAATGTGTAAGCGGCGTCGAGCGGCTTCGAATAGCTAACCGTGACAGTGCCGCTCTCCGGCGCGACCTCCGGCATCTTGTGGACCGGGGTAATCACCCAGTGCGGGCCCCCGTCCAGATATTCATATAGGTAGCCGGCCGATACCTCGAACTGAAATCCCGCTCCCAGATCGGCGAGCACGTCGACGTCGGCTCCATAGATATGCGCGTAGTTACCGTTGATGTTCAACGCCCAGTCGTTCGGATACGCCTCGAGTTGCACATGGCGCCAGTCCTCATAATAAATGCTCGTGTTAACCGTTAGGCGGCGATCAAGGAACCGGGCCTTCTCGCCGAGCTCATAGCTCAAGACTCGATCCGGTTCGTAGGTCGAGGGCCATTTGCCGCTCGTATAATTTTGCTGCTGGAAAGCGCCTCCCCAAGCGGCACCGGTGGTCGGATAGGCGGCGTTGCCCCCGCCGGGACGGAAACCGCTCGACACGGTTGCATACGACATGAGGTCCGCACTGAACGTGTACGCCAGATTGAATTTCGGGTTGAAACTCGTGGACGACAACGCGATGAGACCGGAGCATGAGGGTGTCGCGGCGCCGTTGGCCGATCCCCAGCCGCTGATGCAGGAAGAGAAGTGATAGTCGTAGTGATTCACACGCGCGCCGACATCGAGCTTGAGCGCATCCGTTAGCGTGTAAGTGACGTCGCCGAAGCCGGCATATTGCTTCAGCGTGGTCGGCGAGTAGGCATCGAACCAGTTGGGTGTGGTTGCCGGCGCGAGCGTGCCAAGATCCATGTAGGCCGAGTAATTGGGCGTTGTACCGTTGAAGGTCCACAAAGAGTAGAAGTCGCTGTAATAGAGCCCGGTTACCCAACTGGCTCTGCCGCTCGCCGTGGAAGCCAAGCGCAGCTCCTCGCTGAACTGATGAGAAGGATCATCTTCGATACCGTGCTCCGGGCCCGTGCCGGCCGATCCATAGAATCCCGGGTTCGGAAGACCATAATTGTAGTTATAGGCAATCGCTTCCAGCGGATTATTGAAAGCCTCGCTCGCCTCTTCGACTTGCGTGGAGTTTCGCGTCCATCGCGCGGTACTCGATGTCAGATCGAACATTGGGAAACTGTAATTCACGTTGAGGCTGTAGGCGGTCAGCGAATCGGTCAGGGGTTCGGCGATGTCGAAGGGCTGGTAGTGCGCCTCGGTGCCGGGAACGCTGTCATAGGCACTGATGCCGTTTTGAATGCTGCTGGTGTGGAAGTATGACGGCGTAATCGCTAGGTTTTGCGTCGGCTTCCACAGCAGAGTCACGCGCGCCGCATAGTTTTGATTGGCATTCGAGCCTGAGTATTGCTTTTCGATGGGGGCGTCCTGGACATCGCCGCGCACCGTGCCGACTGGATTTCCACCGGCGATGGGAAACGGATTGACCACAATCCGGTCGATCCAACCGCTCGTGTAGTTTTCCGTTCCCACCACGCGCAAGGCCAGGGTGTCGTCGATCAGCGGGAGGTTCACCATCAAATTATCTTTGTGATTGAATCCGCCGCCGTCAGTGCCCGATAAGACGCTCTGCGCGGTCGCTTGAAACTCCGTTAAATTCGGCTGGTTGCTAATCAATCTGACGGTGCCCCCCATCGAACCCGAACCGAAAAGCGTGCCTTGGGGCCCGCGCAGAATCTCGATGCGATTCAGGTCATACAGGTCAGGATCGATCACCACGTGACCATTCTGCGCACTTGCCGGTCCGGTCAAGGGAATATCATCGAGATAGAAGCCGACGGTCGCGGAGTTGCCGCCGCTCGAGGTCATGCCGCGCATCTCGATCTCCGTCTGACTGGGGCCTTCGCTCTTCAACGAAACGCCGGGCGTGCCCTGGGCCAGCGCGGCCAGGGAAGAAACGCCGCGCGCCAGCAAATCTTCCCCGCTCACTGCCGAAATGCTAATCGGTGTGGTCTGCACTGTGGAAACGCGTTTCTGTGCCGTGACGACAATTTCGTCGATCGGGTTGTCGACCAGCGCCGCCGAGTCTGCATGCGCTTGATGAGCAAGGAACAACGCCGTGACGCATAACAACACGATAATGACCATCGCATCCTCTCCACTTTTTTATCGGCGCCTTCTCCCTTGTGAATTCATGGTGGAGCTGCGAGCTGTAAATTTGTTGTAGTGAATTCGCTGCGCGGTGCGCATTTTTCGTTGATTTTTTATTTCCGATTCCGGATGGCTGATGACGCACGAAATCGGTGCGGAATGGGCGAGCCCATGCATTTTTTCGGTGCGTACAATTTTTTATTTACGGAACAGCAAATCGGTTTCGCGTCCGCCTCGGCTGGGCGAGGGCGCCACAGCGCCGGAATCTGTCGATCCGACTTGCGCGCTCTCGCCCAGTGTTGCTGGTTTGCTTTCAACCTCAGAAACGATATGCCACTCGCGCGGATCCCGCCTGCGAGGTGTAGCCGTGGCCGACATCCGGGTCATACATCAACGAGAATGACCAATGGGTCGAGTCGACCACATCCCCGCCGACCGCCAACCGGCCAAGCGTTCCGGGACCCGCAGTTCTCACCGCAAAGGGCACCCCCGCCGGCTGATCGGCGAAGTGCGCGGTCGTGGTCCAATCGAGGGCACTGTCGAACTCCACCGCGAGGCTGACGTACGGATGGAACACCACCCCCGAGGAGGTTCGAAAATGAGCCCCGAACTCGGTGCCCACGCCACCGAGTATCGCGGTGTCGGAACGGCCGTCCACGGCCAACCGGAAGGGCGAAGATCCGCTCTCGGTGAACGCCTCATTGGAGACATAGATCGCGTGCCCGTCGATGAACGGTTTCACGTAGTACGTGTCGCTAAACATGGGAACCGAGTACGCGGCACGCAGGTGCGCACCGATCTGCCACTGCTGCGGCGTGGCGTCGGCCGTCGCCGCGTCATTTGCGACCGTGATGGTGCGCGTGCTGCGATACGAGCCATAAGCGCCATCCACCGCACCGGATAACTCCACCGGACCGTTCGCATAGTTCAGCGACGCGCCGGCGATCGCCGTGTTGCCGGTGATCTGCGAATCTCGGCCATCGTCCTGCAGAGTGCTGTTTTCCGAGCCGGCCGCGACCACGAGAGCAAGGTTTTCACTCAAGCTCACTTGGCCGCCGACTTCAAGCGTAGTGGCGTCCGCGTGATACCCAACGGTATCGTCGCGGGCGTCTTGATCGGTTGAGCGATCAAACACGCGTGCCCAAGCGCAACTGTCGCCGGTTTTTTGGTCGGAGGTCATCTCGCGGCATCCGCCGTAGAGATCGAACGTAAAGGAGCGGCTGCTGTTGATTCGAAATGCACCGAACGCTCCCAAGCCCTCGCCCGCAATCGAGCGCAAGCTCGACGCATAGTCCGCATTGCCGTTGATTTTCTCCAGCGTCGCAAAGCCGTTGAGCGTGGCGCCACTGTCGAAGATGCTCTGCAAACTGTTCGCGACCGCCTGTTCGGGATGACCGAAACTCGCGGCCTGTTCGACGAAGTGCGCCTGCGGTGTTACTTCGAGCGTATTGCCGACCTGATCGACTTGATAGCTGTAGAGGTGCGTCGCCGCAGCTTGCACAGTCGGGTCGACAGTCAGGGGTCCCGTCGCGGATACGACCTCGAGCGTCGCTTTGCGCAAACTCGAGGCCTGCACATCGATGGTGCCGGCAATGGTCGCCGACCCATCGATGGTCAGCACATCGCCTTTTCCCGCTGCAAAATCCGCATCGACCACCAAGCTGCCGCCGGCCTTCTGCACATAGTCGCCGCTGATCGTCGTCTTGCCGATGACACCGGCGCCGCCGACATTGATCGTGCCGGCATTGACCAGCGGGCAATTGCCCACCGTCACCGAGTCGCCGGCGTTGAACGTGCCGTTGTTGGTGAAGCAGCCGCTGCCGCCGCCATTGGTGAGCAGCACATCGCCGGCCATGGTGCCGTTGTTGATGACGGTGGTGTAACCGGCGTTGTTGTAAACGGCAACCGCATTGGTATCCGAACCATAGGTCTGCACCAGACCATCGTTGGTCACCGTATTGGTATGCGCGGCGTCCTGTCCGCCATGGTCGATGTAAATTGCAGCCGACGTGCCATTCACACCGGTCGGGACATCGTTCTGTCCCACCACGATCTTGCCGTTGTCGCCGACGTTAATGCTGATCGGTGAGTTCGACGTGCTGTCGCCCTCGCTCTGCGCAAAGATGCCGCCCGACCCCGCGCCGGTTGCCTGCACCGTGCCATTGACGTTGACGACGATGCTGCCGCCCTGGCCCGAGCCGCCGGCCGTGCCGACGTACGCGCCGGTGGCGTTCGTGATGCGCCCGCCGCCGCCGCCGATGGACTGCAGGAACATTGCCGGCGCGTTGTCTCCCGAGGTGCTCACGGCGGCGCCTTGGTTTACGGTGACACCGATGTAGCCGCCGCTCCCCGAATGCGAGGTGCCGCTGCCGAAGGTGGTGTATGTCTCGTTCGCGCCGGTATCGCCGGCGAGACCGCCGCCGCCGCCGATGGATTGCGCGAGTACGCCGATGGAGCCCTTGCCGCTGGTGGTGATGTTATCGCCCACCGTGACGAACAGGCCGCTGTTGCCGCCCCCATCGTCGTTGACGGAGCCGGTCATCTTGCCGCTGCCGAAAAAGTCCTTGCCGCTCGTCCCCACCGGCGAGCCGCCGAGCACCAGACCCCCGCCGCCGGCGATGGATTGCGCCAGGATGCCGTAACTATCATCTCCCGATGTCGTGATCGTCCCGCCGCTTTGCGTCGTCACATCCACCAGACCGCTGAGGCTGGCCCCGACGCCCTGAGCGCCTCCCATGGTCAGATTGATGTTGTACTGGGTCTCTTTGCTGCTCGTGGAGCCGCCGCCGCCCTCGAGGTCGGTTGCGATGGTTTTTTCGATGCCGCCGCCCCCGGCGATCGACTGCGCCACGATGCCGCTCGAATCATGCCCCAGGGTTTGAATCGCGCCGGAGCTGGTCACATAGACCTGTGCAGAAGCGTCGTTGACCTCGCCCTTGGAAGGCGGCGGCACGCCATCGGCGCCAATCGACAGCAGCAGCTTGCTGAAGGCGCCATCGCCGGCGCTGGTGTTGCCGCTATTTTTGCTGTTCGACGAGATGGAGGTCGCCGACACGCCGTCTATACCACCGCCGCCTGCAATGGACTGCGCGATGATGCCCTCTGCGAGTACGCCCGCAGTCGTGATGGTGCCGGTGTTGAAGACAACCGACTGTCCGCCATTTCCGCCGCCGGCTGGGGCTTTGGCGTCCCACGCGCCACCCAATTTAATCGTGCCGGAATCGCCGTTGCTAAAGGCCGTACTGGAGGTTCCTCCCTTGCCGCCGCCGCCGCCGATGGACTGGGCGATGAGGCCATCTGAATCATCGCCGATGGTCGCGACAGCGCCTGCGTTGTTGACATTGACGGCGCCTCCATCGCCCCCGGCGCCGCCGGTGCCGCCGACTGCCACATTCAGTGTGATTTTGGTCGACTGGTTATCATCCTGCGACTTGCCGCGGCTCTGGGCGGTATCGTCGAGTTCATCGACCGGATCGTCATCGCCCAACGCGCTGGGGAGAGTTGCGTTGCCGAGCAATGCGTTGGCCAGGGCGATGGCGCCGCTGAGATTGGTATAACCGTTGATGGTGCCTTGCGGATTGGTGTTGAAGTCCTTCGCAAGATCGCCCAATGTTGATTGCGCGTTGACGCCGCTATTGCCGCCGTCTCCGGTCGAGGTCTTGGTGCCGAGATTGCTGGCCGACTTGCCGGCCGTGCCGCCGCCGCCACCGACAGACTGCGCGAGAATACCCGTCGCATCCGCCCCGTACGTCAGAATGACGCTGCCTGCAGTATTGTTCGCGGTGACTATCGCCGCTTGGGCTGAGCCGCCCGCGCCGCCGTTGCCGCCAATGTTGACGCTGCCTGTGAAGCTGCCGCCGCCGCTTGATCCCGCAGCACCAGTCGTTGGTCCCGAAGTGTTGCTGCCGCCGGTTGATCCCGCGGCGCCGCCGGCGCGCCCGCCCCCGCCGCCAATCGATTGCGCCATCAGGCCGATGGAGCCATCGCCCAATGTGATAATGGCTGCGGCGCTGTTCGTCGCAGTCACATTGCCGCCATTACCGCCGTTGCCGCCGGATCCGCCCATCGTAATGTTGGTACTCAGCGAGGTATCGGCTGTCGATTTCGACTTGGCATCCCCGGCACCGCCGTCCCCGCCGCCGCCGCCAATCGACTGCGCCGCCACGCCGTCGGCTGACTCACCCAACGTAACGACAAGCCCTGTGTTCGCAACAACCGCCGTGTTGCCGTTGCCGCCGCCGGCTCCCTTGCCGCCGAAGGCAAATGAGGCCGCAAGACTATATTCGCCACCCGAGGCGGTCGAGGACGCCGAGGCGTCTCCGGCCACGCCGCCGCCGCCGCCGATAGACTGCGCCAACATGCCGCTTGAACCTGCGCCCGACGTGGTCACCAATCCAGTGTTGCCGATTTGCACGCTGCCGCCGTTGCCGCCGTTGCCGCCGTTGCCGCCGATCGCGGCACTCAAGGCAATGTTTGGGTAATCATCCAGACCATAGCTATACGCTTTCGCGGTCGATGCGCCGCCGACACCGCCGCCCCCGCCGATCGCCTGGCCCAAGATCCCAAAAGAATCGGAGCCTAGCGTCGAAACCTGACCGGCATTGGTGGTGGTTTTGCCGGATGCGAAACCAACCGAACCCGCATCGCCGCCGGCACCGCCGTCGCCGCCCACGGAGATCGAGGCACTGAATGTTACGGAGTCGGCCTTGCTGTAGGCCGCCCCGCCGTCGCCGCCACCGCCGCCGATCGACTGAACCACCAGGCCGGATGCATGCGCGCCGGCGGTGTTGATGACACTGCCGGCCTCACTGGTCAGCTCGGCAGTCGCGCCATCGCCGCCCGCGCCGCCGGTTCCACCCACTATCATGTTCAGCCCCACACCGGTTCCGGTCGCATCACCGCCCTTGCCACCGCCGCCGCCGATGGACTGCACGGCAATGCCGTCGGCGTGAAAGCCGTAGGTTTGGATGGTGCTTTGCAGATCCACGGTGGCGCTGTTGCCGGCCACGGCATTGCCGCCGTCGCCGCCCACTGCGAACCAGCCGTTTGCGTCGGAACCGCTGCCCCCGCCGCCGCCGATCGACTGCGCGAGAACGCCGGATGATCCCTCGAATCTTGTGGGGTCCACGTATTGCCCGGTGACGATGTTGATTCCTGAGCCGGTTACCGAGACGGTTCCCGCCGTTCCGCCAATCGAACCCGCACCGCCATTGGGACCTACGACGAACTTGCTCGCAGAACCGCCATCACCGCCGTTGCCGCCAAGCGATTGCGCGAGCACGCCCGGAGAATACGCTCCGGTCGCGATGATCGAACCACCTTGAAAAGCGACACTGACGTTGCCCGCAGAATTGCCGGCTCCCGCGGTGCCACCCGATCCGCCCTTGCTGCCCCCTGTGCCTCCGGTTCCACCTTGGGACAACGCATGCAAGCCGGCATCGTTGTCGTTGCTCTCACTGATGGACACTTGGGGGCCCACTGTGACATTGACGTTACCCGCCGTCCCGCCTTTGCCGCCGGTACCCCCCTGTGTGCCATCAAGTGGCTCCGCATCGCCGCCCAATCCGCCCGTCCCGCCTAAGCTTTGGATGAGAACACCACCGGGACCGGTGAATTGATTGTTGATGCCGGAGGCATTGAGCAGTGAGATGGTGACGTTGCCGCCATTGCCGGCCGCGGCCGCATCCGCGCCCTGGCCATTTAGACCTTTTTCGTAGATCGCCCCGAAGCCGCCGGTCCCGCCCTGACTCGAGATAAAGACCGAGCGTGCGGGCCCCGCGGGCGCCGCCACTTGCCAGTTGCCATCGATCGTGCCGCTGATTGCCCCGGCATTGCCGCCCGTTCCGGCCAAGCCATCCAGTCCATTGTCATTCGGGCCCTTCCCCGAGCCACCGCCCGTTCCGCCTTGCGAAAAAATCGAGAGCGCATTTGCGCCATAGCTGCCGCTCGAAACGCCGCTGACTGCGCTGCCCACCGTGACGTTGACATCGGCCGCCTGGGCTCCGGCCCCGCCGCTGCCGCCCGTCGTGTCCGGTCTGATCGGGTTCGCATGGTAGGCGTCGCCACCACTGCCGCCGATGGTTCCAATTTGCAAGGGCGAAAAAACCGTATCGATCGTGCCCTTTTGCACGTAATCGGACAGCTGCGCCGCGCTGGTGAGCGAGAAATCCAGCGTGCCGGTGGTTCCGCCGGCACCGCCGCTGTGACCATTCCCCTCGGCGTCCCAGGTCGTTTGGTTGGGAGGCGTCGTTCCGGTGAGTTGCGCAACGCAGGTTTGCGTCCCGTTGCCCTGCGCCGGATTCGTGCACGGAACATCGTCGGCAATTGCCAACGACATGCCCATGAGCGGTGCGCCGAGCAAGGTGCCGAACTGCAACAGCGTCACCGGAGAGTGCGAGTGCTGCGAGTGGGCCGACAAGATGCGCTTGATGCTGGAGGAAAGAATGTTCACGTTAAGGCTCCCTGAAAGTTGCTCACAATGGATGATCTAGACAGTGTCTACATTATTCCCTGATTAACTAGTCACTGTCAAGATAAACGTGAAAATCGGCTTTTTGCCGCGTAAAAGCGCCCTTTCGGAGGCTCCGTGGCGATTCAGATGCCTGGCCGGCTCTGTGTGCCTGTTACCGCCATCCGAATCTTGCGAAGCGGCGCGCGCAGACGGCGATTGCGGATCGGAGCGATAATCTTTACAATGTCCACATTGTGGCCAGACCCAGCAAACACTCTTATCACCACGGCGATTTGCGCGAGGCCTTGCTGAAGGCAGCGGAAAAGATCATTCGCCAGGAGGGGTTGGACGCCTTGACGCTGCGCGCCGCGGCGCGCGCGGCGGGCGTCTCGCATGCGGCGCCCGCGCATCACTTCAAGGATCTCTCGGGGTTGCTGACGGAGCTGGCGATCGTCGGATTCAAGCGCCTGCGCGACTATATGGAGCGCGCGGCGCGCGAGCCCTCTTACAAGCCCTGGTTCGTGGCGCGCGCCTACGTTTTATTTGCCATCGAAAATCCGGAACTGTTCTTGCTCATGTTTCGCTCCCAAATACTCGATCCGAAAAATCCCACGCTGCAGCAGGAACGTGTCGACACGTTCTCGCATCTCTCGCAGGCGAGTGACATCAAGCTGGAAAACCTCACACTCGAACAGCTCGGCGCCATGACGGCAGGCTGGTCCATCGCTCACGGCTTCGCGATGCTTTACATCGATGGACCCATCAAGCGGATACTCAAACACGCCCCGCCCAATACGCAGCTGTTCGATCTGCTGCAAGCCGCCTATGCGACTTTGGCGCACTCGGTACTGCGGACCCCGCGAGGAAATTGAATGAGCAGCGCGACCATGCGTCGCCGACAATGCGCGCTGGTCTTAGGGCCGCACAGTCAAGGCAATCGTAAGCTCGTCTCAGCCGAGCGACGCGACATACTCCGCCATGCGCGCGCGCTGTTTGGCATCCGGCAGCCGCCCGCGTCCTGCGGCGAGATTGTCGACCATGTGCTCGGCCTTGTCGGTGCCCGGTATGACGACAGTCACGGCGGGATGCGAGAGGATGAATTTGAGAAAGAACTGGCCCCAGCTCGTACAGTCGAAATCGGCGGCCCAATCCGGCAGCTTACTGCCCAAGGCCTTGCGAAATAGTTTCCCACGTCCGAAGGGAAGCGCCACCAGTACCGCTGCGCCCACATCCGCAGCTGCGGGCAGCAGCCGCTCCTCGGCGTCGCGGTTGTCGATCGCGTAGTCGATCTCCAAGAAATCCGGCTTGCCCCGTTTGAGAATCGCTTCGGCGGCGCCATAGTCACCTTTGAAGGTGGTCGTGATGCCGGTATAGCGGCACAGGCCCTGGGCTTTTAGCGCGTTCAGGCCCGCCATGTCCTGGCCCGGGTCGCGCACGTTGTGTAGCTGCAGCGCGTCCACTTTATCGGTCTTCAGCCGCTGCAGAGACAGGCGTGCTTCCGCAGCTTCCCCGCCCGTTCGGTATTCTTCAAGTTTGGTGGCGATGAATACCTGCGGACGCAACCCCGTGTCGGTCAGGATGCCGCCGATCACGTTTTCGGCGTTGCCATAGGAGGGTGCGGTATCGACAACGCTGCCGCCTCCCGCCACCAGCGCACGGATGACGTCGGTCGGCCCGGTCCGCTCCTGCGGACTCGCTGCCACATTGAATACGCTGGCCGTGCCGACGCCTATCACTGGCAGGGTTTCGCCGTGAGCGTGCGGAATCGGACGAACCCGCATCGGCTTTTGCGCGTCGGCCGCGGCCAGTCCCGGTATCAATAGGCTCGCGCTCAATCCGCCGCACAGCACCACAGCGTCACGACGCGAAACCAATTTTCCGCCCTTCATGTGTACCCTCCACTGAGCCACACAATCTCAGCATACCAAGACGCGCTGGCAAAAAATCGACGCGAGCAAATTCAACAACTTGCCCCGCGGCGCCTCCGCTCGCGTCGACGATCGCATGTTTATCGCTGAGTTTGGGTCCCGAAGTGGTAGGTGATTTCCGCGGAATAGAGCAAAACGCTGCCGTGCCCGCCAAGATCGAAGTAATCAACTCCGGCACCGACATACACCGAGCGCGTCGGATGCACGAGTAAGGAGAGTCCGGCATCGGCCCCGCCGCCGGTCCTGTCATCGGCAAAGGTACCTAGGGGAGTGAAAACTTCTTGTTTCGAACGGAAAGCCAATAATCCGAGACGCGGCTCGATGGCGAACCATGAGACGACATCCAGCGGCGCGGCCAGTCCCAGCGTCAGCGCCTGTCCCGCGGACCACAGCTTGCGCGCGATCGTTTGCGAAAGCGCCGCGATATCGGGACTTGATGTCGAGATGGCGACTGGATAGCGGGCGAGCTCCGCGAAACCCAACTCCAGGGACAACGGACCGTAAAATGGTACGCCGACATAAGCCGCGCCGGCGATGCGATGGTGCGTGATGGACGTATCGGTTCCGCTAAAGCCGGCTGCCGCAACCTCAGCATCAAGATGCGAGGATGACTCGAGGTAATCGCCGCTGCCGACACGCAGGCCGATGTAGGTTTGGTTCCAATTGAACTGCAATTGCGGCGAAGTATCTTGCGCCGCCGCCGGCGCAATGAAGCCCAGAACGGCCAACGCGCTCCCCGTCAGTGCGCGCAGGGCGCCGCGCGCGCGTAGCGCGACGAGTAACGCCAAGCCGACCAGGCTACTCCACCCGAGACTGCCGCCGCCCGCTCTTCCTGAGAGATTCGTTTGGGTGGGCGTGCCCGCGGCCGGCTGCGCTGGCGCTGCGCTGACTGCGAGCAATGCGGACGCACTGGCACTGCCGCCGCTTCCGGTGCACGTGAGTGTGTAGGTACTGGTGCCGGTTGCTGTGGGAGTGACAACCTGCGTACCGCTGACCACCTCGGCGCCGCTCCACGCTGCGCTCGCCGCGCACGAAGTCGCGTTAGTCGACGTCCAGGTCAGCGTGGCGGTTTGACCGACGGTGATGCTGGTGGGATTGACGGTCAGGCTAACCGTCGGCGCGGGTACGAGCGGTGCGGCCACGCTAATGGTAGCCGTGGCGGTCGCGCTGCCGCCGGCACCCGTGCATGTCAACGTGTAGGTTTGCGTTCCCACCGCTGCTGGCGTAACGATCAAGGTTCCGCTAAGCGCTTCGCTGCCGCTCCATGCGCCGCTCGCGGCGCAGCTGGTCGAATTGGAGGACGTCCAAGTGAGGGTTGTACTCTGACCCAGCGTCACGGACGTCGGCGCCGCGGTGAGCGTGACAGTCGGCGCTGGCGTGGCCGCCGCGTTCACGATGAGTTGCGCCGATTGCGGGCCCACGGTGCCGGCGGGCAGCGGAAATGCGCAGGATAGTGAATAGACGAACGTGCCAATCGCCGTAGGCGTCACCGTCGCAGTCCCGCCGGCAACTTCGGCGCCGGCCCAGGCGCCGCCGTTGGTGGTCGGGTTGGTCGATGCCGTACAGGGGCTGGACGAACCGGCGCTCAACACCAGTTTGAACACCGTGCCGTCGGGTGTCGGGCCATTGTCATTACCGTAGCGAGTCGTGCCGTAGAAGCTGCCATCGCTGGTTTGGAACAGACTGTTCGGATCGCCCCCGTTCGCATTGCCGGTTGAGGCGGGGATCAGTGTCGTATAGAAGCCTGCAGGCGTGAGCTGGAATACCGTGTCCGTCGCGCTCGCGACTTCGCCGCCGAATCCGTAGAGATTTCCATCCTGCCCAAGCGTTAGCGAATGCAACGGCCCACCACCTTCGCTCTGACCACTGCTCGAAGTCCAAGTCAACGTTGCGCTCTGGCCCAGCGTGATGGTGGTTGGGCTAATGGACAAGGTCAGTGTGCCGGCAGTCGCGTTGCTGAATTGGTGCAGCGCTGTGAGTGCGCCGCCCGCCGAAATCTTGAATAACGTACCGATCCCATTCTGGCCGCCCGATGTCGTGCCCCCGTAGAAATTGCCATCGCTGCCCTGAATGAGCCCCGCGACCGGGAACAACCCATCCAAATTCTGGCCGGGCGTTCCTGCGGCGGTGCCGATGGCGCCAAACGAATACAGCGACGTGAGTGCGCCGGCGGGCGTGATTTGAAACACCGTGCCGGAACCGTAAGCACCACCGAGCCGCGTGGTACCGTAGAAGTTGCCATCGCTGCCCTGGGTCAGGCGGCCGTAGGGATTCGCCCCGTCGCTGTTGGTCTCATTCGTGCCGCCCGTCGCACTGAAGGTATAGAGCGTCGTGAAGGTTCCATCCGGCGCAATCTTGAAGATCGATCCAGGCGTGCTGATGCCGCTATTGGCGCCGTAGAAATTGCCATCGGTCCCCAACACCAACTTGCTGCTGTCGCCCTCGTACAGGCTATAGGCCGGGTTCCCGGGTACCGACGAGTTCAGGGCGGTGAAGACTCCGGCCGAAGTCATCTTGAAGAAGGTGGCCCCCATGCTGTCGGCCGCGGCCGTCAGCCCGTAGAAGTTGCCGTCGATTCCGACAACAAGCCCCGCCGCATCTGGCGGGGACGTTGGACAGGACGGACACAACGTGTAGAGCGTGGTGAATGCCCCCGCCGGGGTGACTTTGAATAAGGTGTTGGTCGCCGTTCCATAAAGATTTCCATCCGCGTCGGGCACCAGATCGGTGGGGCTTTGCCCGTCCGTGCCGCCCGTAAATGTGTACACGGTGGTTTCGGTGCCCACGGCCTGCGCGCGGACCGCAACCGATCCAAGAAGCGTCGCGATGAACGTCAGGCACACGGCGACCTTCGGGTAACGATAAACTGTTTTCATCCACCACTCCCTCTCTCGGCTGGGCGGGACAGTGCCCCTAGGTGGAGATGCGAAAAGCGCACTCGAAACGCCTCATTGCCCACGAAATAATTGAGCATTCCGTGTCGTTTCGGGCGGGTGCTACTGGGTTTGAAGTTTCTCCGGCGGACGCCTTAGTTCGGCGATGAGTTGCTGAAATCTGGGATTGGCGCGAAGATCTTTTAGATCATCATCCGCGATCAACCGATCGGTATTTTTATAACCGCGGTCGATCGCCTCACGCAAATACTGGAGTGCATCGTCCGGACGATTGGCGGCCATGGCCACGCAGGCGAGGCCATACCACGCCGACCAGCGGTTGCCTTTTCCGCCGGACGCGTTTTGCGTATCGATCAAATCCAGAAACAGCTTGCGTGCCTCAGGATAGCGGTCGGTATATGCCATGGCCCTCCCCAGTTTTCGCATGGTGTTGAGCGTCACGGGGTTTTGTTGACCCAAGGCCTTGAGTTCAACTTGAAAACTCTCTCGAGCGATTTTTTCGGCCTCCGTATATTTCTTCTCCGCGATCAGAATTCCCGCGAGGTGTGCCTGAGAGAGTAACGTGTTGGGATGCTGCGGTCCGAGGACGCGCAGCTGCACGGCCAAGGTATCGCGCTGCATCTGTTCCGCTTCTTGATTGCGGCCTTGCTTCAGGAGCAGGTCCGCGACGTCCTCCTGGGCCAACAAAGTTCCCGGATTCTCCGGTCCCACGCTCTTCAGGCGAATCGCCAACACTTCGCGATAAATCTTTTCACCTTCTGCCAGCCGCCCCTCTGTTGCGAGAAGGGCCGCGAGATTCGCCATGGCGAAAGTGACTTGCGGGTTATCGGCCCCCACGACCCGTTGCTCGGTCGAGACCACTTCGCGATACAGCGGCTCGGCCTCCGTCCAACGGCCTTGCGCGTGTACGACCATGGCCAGATTCGCTAGCGCTCGCAATGCTTCCGGATGATCAGGCCCCAAAACTCGCCGCTCGATGTCCAACAATTCGCGATACTGCACTTCAGCCTCAGCATTGCGGCTTTGCAGCCAGAGCGCCGTCGCCAAGTCGAACATGGCGTTCAAAGTTTGGGTGTTTTCCCGGCCCAATACTCGAGTGTCGGCGTCGAGCACCTGGCTGAGCTGCTTTTCACCGTCTTCGTAATGACCTTGTTCCAGTTGGTTGATGGCATCGTGAGCCATGGTTTCGAGGGTCAGCGGATCTTCAGGCCCGAACTCGCGGCGTTCAATGAGCATCGCTTCGCGGGTCTGCTTTTCTGATTCGGGGTAGTGGCCCTCGCGATACAGGATGGAACCGAGTTGAGTCATCGATTGCAGCGTCTTGCGATCATTCGGCCCGAACAAGCGCAAGCGCGCGTCCAGAGCACTCCGCGCGAGTTCCTCGGCGCGAGCGTACAGCCCGAGGTTTAAGTAAGTGCTCGCCATCACATTCATCATCTGCGACTGGACCTCAGGGTCCTTCGATAGGCTGTTGGCCATTTCTTTGGATGCCTTGTCCAGGATCTCCCGCGCCGTCACGCTATTGCCGCGCGCTTCGCTGGGATCAGCCACCTTGAACATACCGGTCATGAAATCGGTAATGCGCGCGGCGCGATCGCGCTCCTGATTGGCGCGGTCGCGCTCTTGCGTCGTGCGGCGCAGTTCCAACGCCTGCAGCAGCGAAAAAGCCGTCAGCAACAGCAGCAAACCCGCGCTTACTCCCACGGCCACGCGGTGCCGCCGCACGTACTTTCGTAGGCGATAGCCGGCACTTGCCGGGCGAGCCAAGATGGGCTCATGGTCCAAGTAGCGTTGCAGATCGGCCGCCAGTTCGAGCGGCGTGCTGTAGCGGCGCGCGCGGTCTCGCTCCAGCGCCTTCATGGCGATCCAATCGAGATCGCCGCGCAGTAGGCTCACGAGCTGCGGCGGTTCCGTGCCGCGAGCTTGCGCAGTTGTCGCCAACGTCTTCCGGTCCGTGCTCACTTTGGCGCTCGGACTCGGCGGATCCTCTTCGCGCAATTTGCGCAGCAACTCATGGACCGGTTGGTCCGGGCGATTCGTCCCAAACGGCTGCAATCCTGTCAGCAGCACATACAGCACCACTCCCAACGAGTACACGTCGCTGCGCGTATCGACATCATTCACGGTTGGATCCACGTGCTCGGGACTCATGTATCCGGGCGTCCCCAAAAACAATCCGAACCGCGTGAACGCATTCTGCTCGGAGGATGCATGCCCGATGGCCTTGGCGAGCCCAAAGTCGATGATTCGCGGCGTAGGCTTGCCGTCCACGTCGATCACCAAAATGTTCGCCGGTTTCAGATCGCGATGGATGATGGCTTTCTGATGAGCGTGCTGCACGCCCTCGCACGCTTGAATGAAAAGCTGCAGTCGCTGCGCAATGGTCAGTTTGTGTTGATCGCAATACTCGGTAATCGGCGGCCCCGGCACATATTCCATGACGAAGTACGGTTGCCCCTGCGCGGTGGCGCCGGCATCGAATACCTTGGCGATCGCCGGATGGTCCATGATGGCGAGGGACTGGCGCTCGGACCGAAAGCGTTGCACCACGGTCGCGTCGTACATCCCCGCCTTGATGAGCTTCAAGGCAACGCGTCGGCGCACCGGAGCGTTCTGCTCAGCCAACCAAACTTGGCCCATCCCGCCTTCGCCGAGCATACGAATGAGTCGGTACCGCTGTGCGAATATCTGACCGCACTCCAGCGTCGCGCTGTCGATCGCATCGCCGGGCCCGATCACCCCCTCATCCGCGAGCGGCGACGCCTTCAAAAAATCCTGCGGAACCCGCTCGTTCACCGCTAACAACGACAGCAGCTCGACACCCAGCGCAGCATCGCCGGCGCATGCCTCGTCGACGAACGGGCGGCGCTGCGCCGGCGCAAGTTGCATGGCTCGATGTAGAAGCTCCTTGAGTCGTTCCCAATGTTGGTCTGTCACGGCAACGCCGTCTTGCTGATATGCCGATAGAGCCAGACTCGGGCCGTGGCCCATTCGCGGTCTACGGTGGCCCGCGACACTCCCAGCACCTGAGAGATTTCGGGAGCCGACAGACCGCCGAAGAACTTCATTTCGACAATCTTTCCCTGCCTCTCATCGACCCGGGATAACTCGTGCAGAGCCTCGTCCAATGCGACCAGATCGGCGTCGCTGGCAACCGGCAGCTCAGCCAAATCCTCGAGAGCGATCCTATGGCCCCCGTCGCGTTTGGACGCGCGGCGACTGCGGGCGTAATCCACCAGAATTTGACGCATCACCCGCGAGGCTATCGCGATGAAATGCGCTCGGTTCTGCAGCTCAATGGGTTCACTTCCCACCAGTCGCAGGAAGGCTTCGTGCACCAACGCAGTGCTCTGCAGGGTGTGGCCCGGCCGCTCAGATTGCAGATGCTGCCGCGCGAGTCGCTGCAGCTCCTTGTACACAACCGGCACCATCGCACCGAGGGCCTTCTCGTCGCCCCGTATCCAATGCTGTAGAAGTGCGGTGATCTGACCGGTCCCGTCTTCGGTCAAAGGTGCCTCGGTTGCCTCTTCCCAAGTGAGGCCGGCAGCGTATTCGTAGTGAAAAGGCAGCTTATTCGCGGCCATGGCGCCCGTCAATCGGTGCGTGATTCAAAGGATCCGCTGTCCTAATTTTATTTTCCGATCATGAGGCGATTCGCCGGCCGTCTGCGCATTTCCCCAGCAGGACACGGTATTTAACCGCTTGGGAGATACGATGGAAAAGGCAACCCTCTTGCGTGCGCTCATCGCTTGTTCGGCACTTCTCGCTATGGCCGCCTGCAGCAGCGGGAGCCCACCCTCCGGCCCCACACCTCCCCCACCCGCGCCGACCTTCACCATCGGCGGCACGGTCTCCGGCCTGACCGGCACCGGCACCGTCACCTTGAGCGATACCAACGCCGGCAGCTCCGGCGCCATCGGCAACGGGGCGTTCACGCTCCCGAACGGCCTGACTGCCGGCGCAAGCTACGCGGTGAGCGCCGCAGCATCGAGCGGGGAAACCTGCAGCGTGAGCAACGGATCCGGCACGGTTGGTCCGGCCAACGTCACGAACATCGCGGTGACCTGCACGTCCCCTGTCGCAGCCTCGTACACCATCGGTGGCGCGGTGTCCGGCTTGAGTTTGGGCGCCACGGTCGTGTTGGAAAACTCCGCGAACGGAGATGAATTGACGGTGAGCGCCAATGGCGCCTTTGCCTTCAAGGATTCGCAAACTTCGGGACAAACTTACTCTGTCAGCATTGCCACGCAGCCCAGCGGGGAAACCTGCGCGATCACGAATGGATCGGGCACGGTAGCAACGGCAAACATCACCAATATAACGGTGGCCTGCGCGGCTCTCGCCAGCTATACCATCGGCGGAACAGTAACGGGATTGAGCGGCTCGGTGACGCTGCAGGATAACGGTGCGAACAACCTGACGCTCACCGCCAACGGCGCGTTTACGTTCACGACGGCGATTGCGGCAGGCGGTCCGTATGCGGTGAGCGTGCTCACTCAACCCAGCGGGCAAACCTGCACGATCAGCAACGGATCGGGCACGGTGGCATCCGCGAATATCACCAATGTCGCCGTGGCGTGTGCGGCGAGCGGCACCGGACCCGGCAGCGGTGCAGGATTCTGGATGCCGTTTTCCGCGGCCCCGGTGTCCGGCACCTCGGGCGGCAAAACGGGCTTGTTCCTCATCGCCTCGAATTCGCTCGGCTCGTCCCCCGCCCCACAATTCGTCACGACCAGCCCTGTGACGCTGTTGGGTTTGGCGTTTCAAGGCGCTACCTACGGGACGACTCCTCCCACGGCGGTCACGCCGGCGCTCATCATTTACGCCGCTGCGGGCACCGATGGAAATACGCACGTGTACGGTCTGAACCTGGCAAATCCGTCCAATTCGAGCACCGCTCCCACGCCGACGCAGATCACCAATTTATCGGTGCCCCCATCGAAAAATATTTGCAGCGGCGGTGAGACCCAGACGAACGGAACGGCGCCCAACACGCTACAAATCGTCGCGTATGTTGCCACGCCTGAATCGGGCGCAACGCCGGGTACCAATGGATATTGCGCGGGAGTGACCGGTGGCACGTACTATGTCATCAACTACACGGATTCACCGACGACCGCACCGACCGTGACGAGCATCCCGGGAGGCAGCGCCTCTTTGCCCCCGCTGGCGAACGACGGGAACTTCTCGCCGTTGTACCAAAACACCGGCGTCCTCGCAGGCCTGTTGTACTGGGACTCAACCACCCAGGATGAGAACTTCTACGCCAACGCGTTTTTCACCAGTTCAACGACACTCCTGACCGGCGTCACTGGTACACCGGCGGCATGTGTCAGCGTCAACAGCGTCACCAACGGTGCCGCACAATATCTCGGTGGCAGCTACCTCGCCAATGTCTCCACGGCGTCAGGAAGTTCGGCATACAAGTTCACCCCTGCGGGCGCTGCAGACAAGTTCTTCGCGGGTGCCGCCGCGTCCTGCATCACTGATCCGAACAACCTCTACTTCCTCGGCACGCCCTCGGGCGGCTCGAGCCAAGCGATCTACCAAGAGCCCTTGAGCACGACCCCGTCGCCGCAGACTCTGCTCGGCGGATTGCCGCTGGCCAGCGAATCCGCGCTCTACTCGCTCGTGGGCTCGAACGGCTCGGTGCTGATTTTTGCTGACTACGCCGTATCCGGAAGCGGCGCGGCAAGTTCAACGCTATTGACTGTGCCGCTGGGCGTGACGTCAACGAGCGCGACCACCATTGGCGGCCCGTATGCCGGCGGCCTGGTTACCGCTTTTCTCGCCGGTCCGTCCGCAGGACCCGCCAGCAGCGATGTCTTGTTCTTGAGCGAAAACAATCCCACCACCACCGACAGCGTCATTACCGCGAACTTTTCGAGCCAGGTACTCAGCGCCACCGGCAGCGCAATTTTGCCGTCATCGAATGCCGCGGTGTGGCAGTCCTTCGGCGTGTTCAGCACCGAATTGTCCGGGTATGTGTTGCAGATCGCCGGCATTACCGACACGACCGGTAGCTACGGCGGAGCCACGCTGAACTTGATGAATGTGGGTTCTCTGAGCGCCGCGCCGATTCCCCTGACAACGCCGGCCGGAGCGACCTTTGTGGTGCCGGCCGGCAACGCGCTCAGCACCACCGGGTTTTACGGCACGACCATCGCGGTGGCGGAGTTCATCTCGGAAACGACCGGAACCGTTTTCAGCGCGGCTCTCGATGTATCCCAGCATCTCATTCTGCCGCTGAACCTGACGAACACCAATGTGGCGCCGCTCTTATAGTCGCGTCGCGTCGTGTGCTTCAGCAGGATTCGTTCGATCTCGCCAAAAGAAGTCCCGGACGAATGCGTCCGGGACTTCTCGGCTCACGCCGGGCGTGGGTGATCCGTGAAGATCAGCGCTCCACCCCGAATGTCAGGACCGTCGATTGCGATACGCCGCCACCCGTGCCGGTGATCGTGATCGGGAAGGTGCCGGTTGGGGCATTCCTCGCCACCTTCAGGGTGAAGTGCGATGTGCCGGAACCTGGGATCGAAGCGGGGCTGAAGCTCCCGGTAACGCCGGTCGGAATGCCGGTCGCCGACAACGTGACCGCCGAGTCGAAGCCGCCGGAGGCCGTCACGGTAACGACCGCATATCCGCTTTGGCCTCGGTCAAGGTCTCCGGACGTTGGCGAGACGGAGATGCTGAAAGAGCCCGTCGTCGCTGCCGTCACGGTAAGAGATACCGTCGCGGTGTGCGTAATTCCGCCCCCCGTGCCGGTGACCGTGATCGAGTAGGTTCCGGTCGCCGTGTGGAGGCCAACCGCCAGAGTCAACGTGGACGTGCCGGAACCTGGGGCTGCAATGGACGTTGGGCTGAAGCTGGCGGTCACGCCGGTCGGCGCACCTGATGCAGTCAGAGCAATCGCCGAACTAAAACCACCGGACACCGCTGTGGTGATGGTCGACACACCGCTCGTGCCTTGAACCACGGAGACGGTAGTCGGCGAGGCCGTCAGCGTGAAGGCCGGACTTGCGGCCGCCGTCACGGTCAGCGAAATCGTGGCCGATTCCGTCAGGCCTCCACCCGTTCCGGTGACGGTAATCGAGTAGGTTCCGGTCGCGGTGCTTGCGGCCACGGCCAGAGTCGCAGTCGATGTGCCGGAGCCGGGGGCGGAAATTGACGCAGGACTGAAGCTGACCGTTACGCCGGTCGGCGCGCCTGATGCGGTCAGGGCAATCGCGGAGTTGAAGCTGCCGCTGACGGTCGTTGTGACAGTTGATGTGCCACTGCTCCCCACGACGACACTGACGGCAGTCGGTGAGGCCGCGAGCGTGAAGGCCGGGCTGGTCGGAGCCAGCGCATTAATCAGAGCGGCTCCGTGCGGACTGCCCCAACCGGTCACCAGATCGTATCCCGTACCCGCCGAAAAGCTGCCCGACGTGCCGCTGGTGATATCGTGGAAATCGGCGGCGTAGGCGGCGGACAGTGCACCGCCGGAGACATTTTGCGCGTAAATCGTCGGGTTGATGAAGCCGATGGTCGGTTCACCGCTGGCCACCAACTGCTGGTTGACCAGCGCAATGTAGCCAGCCCACATGGGCGTCGCAAAGCTGGTGCCGCCAAATTCGTTGGCGGTACACGTGGTCTGGTTGGCGCAAACGTAAAAGCTGAAATTCGCGTTGGCCGACACATCCGGCCCGTTACGCAGCGTCGTCGAACCCTTGTTGCCCGAAGTGATCACACCCGCAAGCTGCTGCCATGAGGGGATCGCAATGCTGTCCGGCGAGATGCCGCCGCCGCTGTCGACCCAGGCGGTCTCTGACGACCACGGCCCTGCCGCACCGGCGGTCACCAAGTCCGTTCCGCCCACCGATACCACGTGCGCATCATCCGCGGGCCATGCTTCATTGCTCGCCGACCAGGTCGAACTGTCGCCCGACGCCGCAAAGAAGTTCTGCCCTTGCGCCGCCATCTTTTCAAAGAAGGGGTCGAGGGTGCTGGGATCAGCCGGAGTCCAGCCCCAAGAGCAGCCGATGGTGGTCGGCAGCGGATTGTGCGTCGTCATCGCACTGATGATGGCCGTATCCGTGTTCCCGATGTACATCACCAGGCTTGCCAGCCCCGGCGCCATGCCGATCGCCTGAGTCATGTCGAGCGTCTGTTCCGTGTCGTCGCAATCGCCGCCGGAGCGCGAATCCACGCACGACGTGCTGCTTCCATCCGTTGACAGCAGCGTGATGGGCACATTGTTGGTTTGACCCACATTCTTGAAGTAGGTGGTGAGATCGGCTAAGTCGGTCCCCAAGAACTCGAACAGTCCCAGATTCTGGCCGGCGCCGGTCAGGGCGGTTCCGCCGTAATAGGCGGCGCGCATGTCGCTGCCCAAAAACGAAGCTGACGGGCCGGAGCCGGTGGTGGCATGGGACACGACCTTGGCGGCATCAATGCCGTGAGCCGCTGCATAGTCGCTCTTCTTCACATACATCGGATGCGGCCGGGAGAAGTTATCCAACCCCGACACGTGCCACAGTGCGAACGGCAAATCCGTCGTGGGTTCCCGGTCGGGGGCGTAGAAGGTGCGGCTCTCCGTGGGATGGTTGTATGTGTGCATGGTCACATGGAACGCACTCTCAATGGCTGAAACCGGGCCCTTGATCTGCACTTCCATGCCATCGCGTGTTCCGCCCACGACCGCGAAGCCATTGGCCGTGGCGAAATGAACCACGGCATCATAGTCAGCCTGAGTCGGTCCAAAGCGTTCGGTAAACTCGGGCACGCTGAGAAAGTGCCGGTAAGAGGTGCTGACCGGATCATAGACATCCTTGAGAAAGGCCTCGAGCCCCGCCCGGTCACGCAGCGGTAAAACGACATCAAGTTGCAGAATCTGGCTTTCGGGCAAGCGACCCATGAGTTGCGCCGCGCCGGTGCGAGTCGCTTCTCGCACATGATGGGTCAATACGGACTGCGCGCGCGAACTCGTTGGCGCGGCCAATAAGGTCACAAAGATCGTCAACAAAAAAATGCGGAGGTATGCCATGACTTCATCCTTAAAGTGAGGGTGGTTTTGGAAGTGTCCCCATACGCTGGACGGCATCTTTTGCTCAATGCAGGCTGCCAGCTCGCCGTAGGCTATCACCACGATTCCCGAACCACCAGGTGCCGGGTGCAGGCCTACTCCCGATCCGGCCTCGAGTTCGCCGGCCGCTGTCCGTGCTCACTCAGGAATC
>Ga0210388_10000426_pt1 | contig 35134 bp, 22 predicted proteins | sample IncBWC19OmetaG_FD_155485 | JGI IMG/M metagenome (GOLD analysis project Ga0210388, IMG submission 155485) | Forest soil microbial communities from Barre Woods Harvard Forest LTER site, Petersham, Massachusetts, United States - Inc-BW-C-19-O ...
CCAAATTATCATTTGGCCTATGACGCGCCGCTTACCTCCGATATCGAAGCGATCGCGCGACCGTTTTCCAAGTGGTTGCGCACTTCGTCCGCTTCGCCCGCGCTTGGCCGCGATGTCGCCGAAGCAATAGCTGCTTCGCACACGACGCCAGGACAGATTGCAACGTTGATCGTTCCTGCGAATGTCGCTTGGACAAATGGTGGTGTCGTCGCAGAGCCCCCTGCCGTGCCGCGCGCCGCTTTGCCTTCTCCTGAATCTGTCGACCGCGCGGCATACATGCTCCGGTCTGGATTGCCCGCGGCACTATTGCTCACCGGGAATGCACTATACGACGAAGGGCTCGAATCGGCTGGACGCATCGCTGCAGCCACCGGCGCGAAGCTGCTTGCGCCCTATCCCGTCGTGCGCGTTCGACGCGGCGCAGGTTTGCCAGCGGTGCAACGCATTCCCTATATGCCGGAGCAGGCGGTGGAGTTCCTGAAGGATTTTCGTCATCTGATCTTGGTCGGAGCAGCTGCGCCGGTTTCCTACTTTGCGTATCCCGGCAAGGGCAGTGTGTTGACCTCGCCTGAATGCGAAATCCATACGCTGGCGAAGCCCGGAGAAGATTACGAAGGCGCGCTCGAAGCGCTGGCGACAGCTTTGTCGCTCCACAACAAAAAAACGCAGGTGACGGTTCGAGCCGAGCGGCCGCCACTGCCAAGCGGCGAGATCACTTTGCAGGGTCTTGCAGCTGCAGTAGGAGCGCTGCTGCCTGAAAATGTCATCGTCGTTGATGAAGCCATGACCTCCGGCCGCGGGATGATGGCTGCGACAACGGGAGCTCCTGCTCACGATTGGCTCGGAAATACAGGGGGCTCGATCGGAATTGCCTTGCCATTGGCTGTGGGCGCGGCAGTAGCCTGTCCCGATCGGCGGGTCTTGTGCCTCACTGCGGACGGAAGCGGGATGTACACGATGCAAGCGCTCTGGACCATGGCGCGAGAAGGCCTGAACATTACGACGGTGGTTTTTGCTAATCGAAGCTACGCTGTGCTGCAAAGGGAATTTTCGGGCCTCGGCATCGGTGCACCAGGACCTCGCGCTTCGGCTCTGTTCGACATCGGCCGACCCACTCTCGACTGGGTGCATCTCGCAAAAGGGTTGGGCGTACCGGCCAGCCGCGTCACCACGTTGGACGCATTCGCCAAGGCACTGCGGGAAGGATTCGAATCGGATGGACCTACCCTGATTGAAGTTCCGGTCTAATAGACGATTCGGCCGGTTTCTCTTGGAAGTATTATCGCGCGCCCGAATTGGGGCCAGCCGATGCCGCCATTTTCGTAAGCTCGTCCTTCCGGACTTTTCCAGTTGGAGTCAGCGGCATTTCGCGAACCAGCAAGATCTGCGAAGGACGTTTGTAGGGAGCTAGGTTCTTTGCGGCATGGTCCGCCAACTCGGTAGTTGAGACCGATGAACCCGGCGAGAGTTGGATGAAAGCAACGACCTCCTCACCTCCTTCCACCCCTTGAACTAGTCTTCCAATCACGGCGGAATTCACTACCGCAGGATGAGCGTTCAGAACCGCTTCCACTTCTGCCGGGTAAACGTTCATACCGAACCTGACGATCAATTCCTTCGTGCGTCCGACGATAAAAAGGTGCCCATCTCTTAGTTGAGCAAGGTCCCTCGTGTTGAACCATCCCTCGGGATTGATTGCCGCGGCAGTTTCCTCCGGAGCTCGATAATAACCTTTAGCGACGTTTGGACCGCGCACCCATAGTTCGCCCACCTCTCCATCCCCCACTTGTTCGCCGTCCGCACTCACCAGCTTAATTTCAACTCCTGGGAGTACTCGTCCCACTGACAAATCAGCGCGAGGCTCATCGACCCTTGCCTGAGCAATCGTAGGCGAGCATTCCGTCACGCCATATCCATTGTGTAGCGGCATTCCGAAGAGGTTCTCGACGGCTTCCTTCACCGCTGGTTGCAGCGGTGCGCCTGAAGACGAGATGATTCGAAGCGTTGGAAATTTCAAGGGGCCCGACAAATTCTTTGCCTTCGCATAGTCAGCCAACAAAGCAAACATTGCTGGCACGCCCAGCACGATCGTGAGCCGGTCGCGTTCCAGCGCTGCGAGTGCCGCAACCGGATCGAACCGAGGTGACAAATAAAGAGTAGCTCCACTCAGCAATGTGCCCAGCAGAACTACCGAAAGTCCCACCGCGTGTGACATTGGTAGGACGCCATACAGGCGATCATCCGGCGTGAGCGAGCGTATCTGCGCCGATACAGCGGCTATGAAGAGTAAATTTCTGTGCGTCAGCACGACCCCTTTGGGAAGTCCGGTGGTCCCTGAGGTATAGATTAACGCGGCCACGCGATCAGCACTGTTCGTTGCGATAGGCTCCGGCTCGACTTTTTCATTTAGGTGGCCGACGCCGATAGAACCAAAACCTGGTCTTTCTTCAATGATCGCGCCATGGCGCTTCGCGTGTTGGGCGGCATGCGGAGGGACGCTAGCCATATAAATCACACGGCGGGCACCGCAGTGGTCTCGAATATCGTCGATCTCGCGAGCGGATAACCGCGCATTCGCCAGCACGGGCCAGGCATCCATGCCAGTTAACGCCAGGAAGATTGCAACAAACGCACGGCAATTCTCACACACCAGCAAAACTCGATCGCCGGGGCGAACACCCAAGTCTCGCAGCCAGAGACTCGTTTCTTTCACCACATTATCCAGTTGGCCGTAAGTCAGCGATCCCGACGTTTCAACCACAGCCAACCGGTCAGCGGAGTGGTCCGCCCAAGGTTTGATAATGTCGTTGATATTCTCGGGTAGGGATTTCAGGAGGTCAGATGCCCGGATGTCAGCCATGTCGTATAGCCGGAGTCATTGCCGAAAGCCTCGAAGCTTCAGCCTTTCTCGATACTAGATAATGCAGCCACTTGCGATAGACGGAAGCGGCGGATGCCTGCCAAGTGCCCCGCAGCGAGTTGGTAACTGCCGCCTCGGGAAATTCTTCCAGGAGTTGCTCGCGCGGGTTCGTTACGACTTTGTCTCGGAACTCAGAAAGAAGTTGAGTCGCTGCATCGCCGAAATATCCATGCGGCATGGTGGGATACGTTTCTCTCTCCCTTCTGAGAAATCTCTTTATGTCTCTGCGGTACTCTTTCAACAGAGTCCGGGTGCCGTATTCCGGGTGCCCTTGAAAGTGAACGAAGAGGCTATCTTTTTTCTTCTTCACGAATAAATCAACGCCCGCTTGCGCTGATTGCAAAAGGATTTCGTAACCGCAGGAATTCAGCGCATCGGCACGCACTTCGTTCCACCGCGAGTGGGGAATCTGCATTATTTCACCGGTGCCAGCCGTGAGCGCATGTTCTCGCACTTTCTTGTATTGGAACACGCCGAACTGCTTATCACGGAGCGGATGGCGGGGAATGCCATCGCTATGCAGCACGCCGGCGTGAGCCGCTAGACATGACAAAACCGTGGAGGCCGTATTTTTCTCGGCCCAATCCAGAACTTTGATCAAGATTGGCCAATAGGGTTCGTTGCGCAAATCGGGTTGGCGGGGCTCAGTTCCGGTCATGATCACGCCATCAAACCGGCCGTTCAAGAGCTCTTCGATATCAAAATAGTAGCTGTTTAGATGGCGCTGCCCTGCGTCGCCTCGCGGAAGATCGGGCAGTGAGAAAAGTCTAAGCGAAATTGGGATGTCGCCCGCGGCAGCATCAAGAAGCTCGTAGAATTGTACTTCGGTATCTTCCAGCGCGGCGTCCGGCATGTTGTTAATCAAGGCGATTTTAAGACGGGCCGGTTCCGCTTCTCGTGCGTCCTCGTGTTGAACGGAGCGCGAGCGATTTTTCCCCGACAGTAGCTTCGGAATTCGCCCTCCGTCGATTACGATTGGCATTTACTAACTCCAGGGCCGTGCGAACCTTTCAACCGATCCGACGCTCTAGACCGCTTTGTCCAGCGCTTGCGCCAGGTCCGCGATGATGTCATCAATATGTTCGATGCCCACGCTCAGTCGCAGCATTTCGGGGGTCACGCCCGCTTTCAATTGTTCTTCCGGCGTTAGTTGACGATGCGTGGTGGATGCAGGATGACAAGCCAGTGATTTGGCGTCGCCCATGTTGACCATGCGCTTAAACAAACGCAGCGCATCAAAACATTTTAAGCCCGTATCGAACCCGCCCTTCACTCCGAACGTCAGTAGCGAACAACATCGCGTGCCCAAATATCTTTTAGCCATTGGATACAAAGGACTATCCGGAAATCCGGCGTAATTGATCCAGGCCACGCGGCTATGGTCGCGAAGGAATTCAGCTACCTTGCGGGCATTTTCAACATGGCGCTCAACGCGCAGCGCCATGGTCTCAACCCCTTGCAACAGCAAGAAACCATTGAAGGGTGAAAGGGTAGAGCCCGTGTTGCGCTGCGCTACGGTGCGGCATCGCGCGACATACGCGGCGGCTCCGTAATGTTCGGTGTAAACCACGCCGTGATACGCGATTTCGGGCACGTTCAGCATGTAATAGCGCTTCGGATGATCGCGCCACGGAAATTTTCCACTGTCGACAATCATCCCGCCTAACGTTGTGCCGTGCCCTCCCATAAATTTCGTCATGGAGTGAACCACCACATCCGCGCCGTACTCGATTGGCCTTAATAAGATAGGAGTCGCTACAGTGTTGTCGACAATCAGTGGTACGCCGTGCTTATGCGCAACGCGTGCCAGCCCTTCTATGTCCGCAACATTTCCCGCCGGATTGCCCACGCTTTCGCAGAAGACAGCTCGCGTGTTTTCGTCGATCAATTTCTCAACGGCGTCGGGATGGTCGGTTTCAGCGAACCTTCCAGCAATTCCTTGCTTCGGCAAAATGTGCGCCAGCAGTGTGTAGGTTGCTCCGTAAAGCTGCGGGAGCGAGACGATGTTGTGGCCCATTTCGGCTATGTTGATAAGCGAGTAGTGAATCGCGGCCATACCTGAGCTCACGCTCAGTGCTTCTACGCCGCCTTCCAGTGCGGCCACTCTCTTCTCCAACACAGTGTTAGTCGGATTCCCGATGCGGGTGTAGATGTTTCCTTGGACTTCCAGGTTGAAAAGAGCTGCGCCATGTGCCGCGTCGTCGAACTCGAATGCGACGGTCTGATAGATCGGGACGGCAACCGCTTTCGTCGTGGGATCGCCGTCGTAGCCTACGTGAAGTGCGATAGTCTCTCGCTTCATGCATTCATTCCGCGATAGTCGCAACACCGGAAGACCGTACAGTCGCCGGATTTCGTGCGAGCGATTTCAACACGGTTTGCGTCACCCGTTTCGCGGCGAAACCAGCACCAAAAGCGAAGCGCATTACCGGTCCAAAGCTGTTTGCCGCTGAAATTCCGACGAAATAGAGGCCGGGAATGGATGATTCGAAATCCGATGACAATATCGGAGTGCCATTGACGCACTTCAGTTTTGAGCGAATTCCTGAATCGAGGAACGCCAGTCTTTCCACGTTCACTTTGTATCCTGTCGCGGCAATAACGTGTTCAGTCAGGATTTCGCGCGTCGAGCCATCCAACCCTCGCAGACGCAACCGCACCTTGCCATTTTGAACGTCGGCGCTCTCCACCGTGTGTCCCAGCACCAGAGGCACGCGTCCCATTACTTTGTCCTTCACGAACCAGCCGGCGGACGGTCCCAGCGTTGTTCGAACCAAATGGATACGTACACTCTCCGGCAAATAGTGAAACAGCGCAGCCCACTCGGCAAAGAACCGCGATCGCAAACCCGGGCCCAGCCCTGAATCTGGGTGCCGCAATCGCTGCCACAACGAGCGGCGCTTACTACCGGCCTTTGGTCCCGTATGGAATCTCAACGACGTGGCACGAGCCACAAGTTGCACATCTGCGCCGGCATCGCGCAACAATCCAGCCAAATCGATGGCCGACGAGCCCGCGCCCACCACCACTACGCTACGTCCTTTGAACCGTGCAAGGTCATGATGCCGGTAGCTATGCGATACAAATTCAGCGGGAAGATTAGCCAGGTTATCAGCGATGTACTCAAAATGAGTAATCCCCACCGCAAGCACCACTCGCTTGGCTTCCACTTTTTCGCCATCCTCTAATTGCAGAACAAACCCTTCCGCCTCACGCTTGATGCTGACAACTAATTTATCTTCAAGTTCCGGGACCATTCGGTCGCGGAAGGCGAGTCCATAATCGCCGAAGGTCTCCAGCCGCACCGGAGTCCCCATATCCGCGTACTCCACTCCGCGCTCCGCGCAAAATTGTCTTAGAGTGAATTTGGCATCGGGATCGTAGATATTCGAAGCGAACCCGTCGGATTTAAGCATCATGCCTTTCGGCATGTGCGCCACCCAGCTATCCATTGGCCGGCCAAATATACGGAACGGAATGCCGCGATTGCGGAAATGTGCCGCGATGGAAAGCCCGTAAGGACCTGCTCCGATGATTGCCGTTTCGATCATAAGCCTCGGGATTTGAACCTTCTGCTCGGTGCCATTATTTGACGCACCGTGTTATCTATCTATCGGACCTATCTTCGATACTGGCCTGAAATCATCGTTCTGTCTAGTTACTGTCTGGAATCCTGTAGCTTCTGAGACATCGTCTAGCGCTCAGTCAATTGCAATCTCGTTGCCCCCTGCACTGACGACCTAAAGCTCATAGAATGAGCCCATTGCACTCTCCACAGGGAGGAGTGCTGAGGAAATATTTTCTCAACATAGCCGCCCAATTTGGCCTCAGCAGAATCAAGCTCTAACCTCGTGCGTTGAATAGTCAGAATGGATCTGCTTGGGCATGCCTTCAGAATATTGTTGAAAGTGCGCGGTTAACGCCGCTTGAGCAGGCAGACGCCCGTCCACGGATAATTTACCAGCGGGCCCTTAGGTTCTGGCAACAAGGAAAGTAACTCTTCTGGCGCGCGGCCCAACTGCGCCGCAGTTTTAAGGAAGCCCTGAACGTCCTTCGGCTCCCATCCGTGCGGCACAAAGAAATTAGCGCCTTCCGGCGGGCCGAACTTAAACGCGGCATCGGCGTCCATAAGCTGCTGGCCCGTCGAACGTTGCATTAATTTGAGCTGGCCAGGTGAAGCAAGATCGATGATCCAGGTTCGAAAGTGTTGCTCCGTTGCGAGATCCCGGGCCAGAGATGCGACCTCTTCAGCGGTAAAATAAATAAGCAATCCTTCGCTCATCACCACTACATTTTTCGCCCGCCGGTTAAGTTCTGCGAACAACGCTCGCCGTGCCGGCACATCGGATAAGTCCAAACTGATCCGCTCCAGCCGGCACTTTGGTTTCTCGTTCCGGAGAATTTCTTCTTTGTAGGAAACGAGTTCAGCGAAATCTACTTCAACCCATTGCAGCGATGCGGGAAGCTCCATGCGGTACGGACGGGCATCCAAACCCGCGGCGAGATTCACTACCAAATCCGCTCCTTCCTGAATTTTGCGGGAGAGGAACTGATCGAATAGATACGTGCGTGCCACCCACGCCCACTCATGTTTGTTTCCCTGCGGCAGAGTATTAGCGATTTGAAAGCCACGTTCCCCGGCCAAGCGCTCAGCGAAGGGATCGCGGAACAGCGCATCCGGCCGCTCATTTTCGCGCGCGCGAAAATAAGCCACCCAGCGCGCCGTATCTGAAATGTTGCGAACCGAAGAATTTGCGTTATCCATAGCCTCGGACACTCCGCACGATGTTTGCGACAACTCTCGCTTCTAAATTGGCTTCCCGATAATCAACACAAGATAGAATAACTCTGTTAGAGGCCTAATGGTGACTTCTACTACCGCCACGCGCGTGGTCATAGCAAATTCCAAAAGGCACGCCGCTTTCGCCGCTTTCATAGTTGTCTCAAGCGTTGCCTTTTACAAGACGCTGAGCGCCTTGATTCAATATTCTTTGCGCAACGACTCTAGTTCCCACATCGTCCTCATTCCCTTCATCGCTCTTTCCCTGATTTACATGGAAAGACGCAGGATATTTTCGATAACCAGGACAAGCATAGGCCCAGCAGTAGGCCTGGCGCTGATTGGAATAGTGCTTTTTTCCTTGGTTAATCGAAGCTCGTTTCCGCGGGAGGGTAATTGGCAGCTATCTCTCGAAACACTGGCGGTCCTTTTGGTATGGGCTGGTGGCTTTCTACTGTGTTATGGATTCCCCGCCCTTCGCGCGGCGGCGTTCCCGCTTCTGTTTCTGTTGCTAATGGTCCCGCTGCCGGATGTGATTTTGGAGCGGGCTACCTACGCGCTGCAGGAAGGTTCCACGGAAATTACGTATCTCATTTTCCAGATAGTTGGCACTCCAGTCTCAAGACACGGATTCTTGTTGTCTGTCCCGGGTGTGACGATTGAGGTCGCTAAGGAATGCAGCAGTATTCGTTCCAGCATCGCGCTTTTTATTACTTGCCTTCTTGCGGCTCATTTGTACATTCGGACAGGTTGGAAAAAATTCGTGGTCGTCGTTCTGGCGTTGCTTCTGTCCGTAGTCAAGAATGGCATTCGAATCGCGACTCTTACACTGCTTAGCATTTACGTGAATCCCGGCTTTCTTACCGGCAAGCTTCACCACGAAGGAGGATTCTTGTTCTTCCTCATCGCTCTGCTAATTCTCTTGCCCGTGTTTCTGTGGATGGAGAAATCGGATAAGGCGCGGATTTCCGCCAATTCCGCTCGCTGAGCCCTTACCAAACACGATCTATGGGTGCGTCGCGTAAACGTCTAGCTCGGTTTCGGTCCCGATATACACTTTGCCGTTTGCAATCGTCGGAACGGTGAACTTCACTGCGTTCCCGGCAGTGTCGGTCCCTGTTTGGCTGCTATTCCACAATAGAGAAAGAGTGTCCGCTCGATACGCGTATAGCACTGCAGGCCCGAGCGTGGGCGCTGGCGTTCCGTAGGCAGAAGTATCGATCACCCAGATGATCCCGTTCGTGGTTCCATTTCCAGAAGCTACCGGAACACATCCCGGGAAATTGAAAGCATGACCGGAACTTGCGCTCGGCGAGGTTGCCAGCAACCCATTGCTCAAAGGAAACTCCTTAACGTGGTCCCCCGAGCCGCAGAAATAGACCGCGTTATTAAAGTAGGCAGGCGTACTCCACATTCCGCCAAGCTGGTTTTGGATTTCCTGCACGATCTGTGGGTCCGTACCGTTGCAGGCGGTCTGGCAGAAGTGCAGATTACCAGCGGTCATCTGATCGCGGTTGACCACGTAAATTGTTCCCTGTTTTCCCGCTTCCACGAGTTCGTGAGGGAAGCCGCCCGGCTGGTCCGGCAGCAGTAGTACCCCGCCTGATCCTACGTCGGTATCATCTCCGTCAAGCGTGCTCTGGTTAAATGGAGTGAAGTAGTCAGCCAGAGAAAGCGGTGAACTCCCCGTGTTGAACAATTTCATGATCGTGTCGCCAACCATTTGCGCCGGGACATGCGTCGTGTCAAAGTCCCCATTTCCGGAGGCGATAAAAATATTTGCATCGGAATCCGCCGTAACTCCGGTCCCGGCCATCCAGAAGCCGCCCAAACCGCCGCCCGCGGTCGTGTTCAAGATCGACGTTTGCGCAAAAGTGCCGGCATCGTACGCCAGCAGCCAGCCGTGGTAGGGCTGGTCGTCACAGTGAGACGCGTAGCCAATATAAATTGTGCCGTTCAACAAAAGTAAGCCGACGCGATTCAAATGATGCAGTCCGTCCAGGTTAATTACGCCGCCAACGCTACCCTCCCCGCCTCCGGACACTGATGCGGTAATCGTTGTAGGTCCTGGCGATTTTTCCGCGCCGGTAGTAATGTCGATTGCGTGCAGCCGGTGAATGAAGTTCCCGTTCTCCTTGGATTTCGCTTCCACATACATCGTTCCGCTGCTGGCGTCAATCACTGGCGTGCTGGTGACGCCCACTTGTGGAATCAAATCCGAGCAGCCCGAGTCCAGGCTGGCTTCTATATCTACCGTGGTCGCGCCCGCCGCCGCTCCGTGAGCCGCATCGATCAGGTTGGCATGCCAGAGCAATCCTGCATTCGTTCCGGTGTTGCTGTCTGCGTCGAACGCGTACACGCTGTCGCCTTCTGTAGCCACATAAATCACGTTGTGCACACCGCCCGCGATTGTCACGTTCGGCACGTACAGAGGTTGCGCGTAAATAAAACCATCCACCGCTTGCGAAAACGCTTTTCCAAAAGTTGCCGTATTCACGTTTGTCAGAGTCAAGACGGTCTCGCTCGAGTTCATTCCCGTCCGTGAAATGTCATTGTGCTGCGTAAGCACGCCCGCGAACCCGCTGCTATTCGTCGTGTGGTTCGTTACGTTCAGAATTGACACGCCTTTCGTTGATCCCACCACAGCCTGGATCGAGGTGAATCCCGCGGTCGTTCCGGCTGCCAGTGTTGCGCTCGTCGCCACTCCTGCCGCACTCACTGAAGCCACGCCGGAATTCGAAGACGTCCACGTCGCGCTCGACGTCAGATTTTGCGTGCTCCCGTCGCTGAAATGGCCGGTGGCTGTGAACGCCTGTGTCACGCCATTGTCGGCGATCGATGGATTCTGTGGGCTCACAACCACCACCTGAAGCGAAACCGCGCTCACCGTTAGTATCGTTGAACCATTTACTGCACCAAGCACAGCCTTAATAGTCGAAGTCCCATTTGCCACCGCGCTTGCCAAGCCATTTGTGCCGGCTGTATTGCTGATCGTCGCAACACCCGTATTGTTGGAGCTCCAGGTAACAGTAGTAGTCAGATTTTGTGTACTGTTGTCTGAGAAGGTTCCGGTGGCCGTAAATTGTTCAGTACCAGTCGTCCCAATGGTGGGGTTCGCCGGCGTCACGGCAATCGACACCAGTGTTGCAGCTGTCACTGTCAGCGTCGCCGACCCGTTGATGGTGCCTGAGGCAGCTTGAATTTTGCTCGTGCCCAAGCCCGCGCCGGTAGCCAGGCCACCCGATGTAACGGTTGCTACGGCGGTAGTCTGCGAAGTCCAGGTCACGGAGGTAGTAAGGTTCTGCGTCGAATTATCCGAAAAAGTTCCGGTCGCCGTAAATTGCTCCGACGTTCCTTTGGCGATCGACAGGTTGGGTGCCGTCACCGCAATCGATACCAGCGCCGCAGCCGTCACCGTTAAAGTTGCCGACCCGCTGATAGCGGCCGAGGCGGCTTGAATTTTGCTTGTCCCAATACCTGCCGCCGAAACCGACCCACCCGCAGTGATTGTGGCCACGCTGCTAGTCTGCGAAGTCCAGGTCACTGAACTGGTAAGGTTCTGCGTTGAACTATCTGAAAATGTCCCGGTCGCCGTGAATTGCTCAGAATTGCCTTTCGCAATGGAAAGGCTTGGCGCGGTTACCGCAATCGACACCAGCACCGCTGGAGTCACCGTCAGCGTCGCCGATCCGTTAACGGCGCCTGACGCGGCTTGAATTTTGCTTGTCCCGACACTCGCTGCCGTGACCGACCCACCCGCAGTAACAGTAGCCACACTTGTGGTCTGCGAAGTCCACGTTACCGAGACAGTCAAATTCTGTGTCGAGTTATCTGAAAAAGTACCAGTCGCGGTGAATTGCTCAGAATTACCCTTCGCGATCGAAAGATTCGGAGCTGTTACCGAAATCGATACCAACGTCGCAGCCGTCACCGTCAGGATCGCCGACCCGTTGATGTTTCCCGAGGTAGCTTGAATGTTGCTCGACCCAGGTGCCACACCGCCGGCTAGTCCTGCGGCTGTGATGGTTGCCACACCGGCGCTCATGGAAGTCCAGTTCACCGAGTTGGTTAAGTTCTGCGTCGAGTTATCCGAAAAAGTGCCCGTAGCCGTAAACTGTTCCGAGGTACCTTTCGCAATAGAAAGACTGGGCGCCGTCACCGCGATCGACACCAATGCCGCCCCTGTCACGGTCAGAGTCGCCGAAGATGTAACATTCCCTGAAGTAGCTTGTATCGCGCTAGTTCCGATACCAGTTGCCGTAACGGATCCACTAGCTGTAATTGTCGCCACGCTGGTAGTTAGCGAACTCCAGGTCACCGAACCGGACAAGTTCCGCGTGGTGTGATCGGAAAAGGTTCCCGTCGCCGTGAACTGCTCAGAAGTGCCCTTCGCCATAGAAAGACTTGGGGCTGTCACCGCTATGGAGACCAGGGTGGGATTGCCGGAGGAAGGCGAACCAGAGCAGCTGGACAGCAGCGCGAGAGCGCAAACAGATGCTAGAACTGCGCCCCACCTTAGGTTCCCAAACAGTGAATGCGCCATGTTTGCCATCCTCCAGAATGCGGGATATCTAACACTGTAACCGCAGTTTCGATGCTCGCACAGACGGCGGTGTCACGCGGAGGGACGATCCGAGAACTCAATTATAACAAGTTTCGCGCTTACAACAACAAAGCCAGAGGCCAACTGTGAGCAAAGTGCAACCTCTAGGCGCAAGAGTTTACACACATTGGATAAATGACTAGGAGCGAAGCCTCGCGGCGTACACGCGAGGACGACCGCAGTGGCACAAAGCCAGACGAATCAGCGAGATAGGCATTCGGAAAGCGTCGTTGCGTTGGATGGTGACTTGCTCGCAAAAAGAGGGGCATTCATCCAATTCCTGGTGAGGAGGCGTCTGTGTCCATTCTTCGTTTAGCAAAACAGTCGGCATTAGGGCTAACGGTATTCTCCGCATTTCTTGTTCTGCTCGTCGGCCTATTCGCCGTTTCCGCAAATGCGCAGACCAATTCCACTTGGAACGGCGGCACAGGGAACTGGAGTAATTCGAGCGACTGGAACCCGGCGGCAGCGCCGAATAACAGTGGCGCTACCACCTACGACATCACGATTGGTGTTGCGAACTCAAATGTGACTATGGACGTCCTCAACGACACCATCGACAATCTGAGCCTCGACGCAACAACCTCGCTGACCATCACCGGCAATACCCTGAGTTTAAATTCGGGCGCAAGCTCTGACGCCGGAATGATCACGAACAACGGCGGCATCTTCAACAATCGACTTGGCTCCTCCCTGACTATCAGCAGCGGGTTCCTGAATCAGGGCGCTTTCATCTCCGGGAATTTCGTTGCGGGCTCACTCAACAACGCCGGCAAACTCTTCATTAGCTCCAGTGGCCTGATTTTGAACCAAGATGGCGACACGATTAACAACTCCGGGACACTAACTAACGCCGGAAATCTATTTATGCTGGAAGGAGTTATCAACAACTCCGGAACCCTTACAAATATGTCCGACAATTTTACCATTTTGGATGCCGAACTCGGAAACAGCGGCAACTTCAATAACTACGGCATGGTTCACAATGAGGGCAACATTGACAACAACCCCGGCGCTTTCGTAACCAACTTCGGCACGATCAACTCTCTTATAGGCGCTGAAATAAGCAACTCTGGCACGTTCTTGAATACCTCGGCGGCCACAGTCAACAGCTCTGAAAATTTTTTTTCCAACTCCGGTAAACTCGTTAACCTCGGCACAATCAACAACGATGGAGTCTTCACGAATTCCGGCTTCGTGAACATCACCAGCACGGGACTCTTCACTACCACCACGAATTACACGCAGACGGCGGGGAAAACCTTTGTGAACGGCACACTCACTGCAACCGGCTCCGCTATCGTGGACATTCAAGCCGGATTACTCGGAGGAGGCGGTACGATCAATGGCAACGTCAAGATGGCCGGCACGATGCTCGCCGGAACGCCTGGCAGTCCGCTTTCCTTCATCATCAACGGAAACTACGAGCAAACCAGCACCGGCATTTACGACGAGTTGATCGGCAGCAACGCGAATGGTTTGCTCCAAGTGAGCGGAGCAGCGAAGCTCGACCCAGGCGCCTCTCTCGATGTTTTCCTGCTGGCTGGATTCGACCCCAGTAACGGAACCAGTTTCACCATCCTGGACTACGGCTCCGAGAGTGGCGCATTCGCGATCGCCGATCCCTTTTTCAACGGCGGCACGCAGAAGTGGGTTATCTCCTCCTATAACGGCGGCGACGGTGACGATATTGTATTAACAGCCGAGGCCAATAACGTCGCAACTACCCCTGAGCCCGCCACCACGCTTCTTCTGGGCACGGTGTTGTTAGTTGCGGCTTGGTACGTTCGAAAGAAGAGAAGTGAACACGCGCAATAAACCGGCGCACATGCTGGGGAACTTGCTTGTTAACGCCCAAACGAGGAGTATTCAAAACCCAGCCGCTTCATCTCTGAAGGATCCAAAAGATTTCGCGCGTCGATAACGAATGGTCTGGCCATTTCGCCCGAGATACGCTTCCAATCGAGGTTCCGGAATTCGTCCCAATCGGTGGCAATGATGGCCGCGTCGGCACCGCTCAATGCGTCATAGGAATTATCAGCCAGTAAAATTTCCGGAGCAGTTTTTCGGACGTTCTCCATGGCGAGCGGGTCATAGGCATGCACGTGGGCGCCTTCCGCGAGAAGCCTGCGGGCAGCGTCCAGTGCCGGCGAAAAACGAATATCGTCCGTGTCGGGCTTGAATGCTAGCCCAAGCATCGCGATCTTTTTGCTTTTCAGCACCCATAAAGCTTTGCGAACCTTTTTCACAAGGAGATCAACCCGCTGCTTGTTCACTTGTTCCGCAGCCTTCAGCAAACTGAAATCAATTCCCACTCGCTCGGCCAAACGAATGAACGCCTGCACGTCCTTCGGAAGACAAAAGCCGCCGAACCCTAAGCCTGCGCGCAAGAATTGAGAGCCGATACGCGGATCCATCCCGACTGCGGCAGTCACTTCCTCCACGTCCGCGCCAAGTTGTTCACACATATCGGCGAGAACGTTGGCAAAAGAGATTTTCGTCGCGAGAAAACAAGTCGAAGCCTGCTTAATCAGCTCGGCGCTATTGATAGTCGTGATTACGAGTTTCGGTGCGGGAGATTCAGGGCATTTTCCAGCGTGCGCAGGGCAGCGAAATTTGCGGTCGAGGATCGGGCGGTAGATTTCTTCAAGCTGCTTGGCATCACCAGGCTCATTCACGCCAATCACAATTCTGTCTGGGTGAAAAAAATCTGACACGGCAGTGCTTTCACGTAAAAACTCCGGATTCGAAGCCACTCTGAATTTTACGCCCGATTTGCGAGTGTAAACCGCCAACGCACGCTGCAGGTTCTGGCCAGTTTGAGCAGGCACCGTGCTTTTCTCGACTACGAGCTTTGGTCCGCCACCTTCCGTCGCGATTATTTGAGCCACTCTGTCGATCGCGCTCAGGTCCGGGTCACCATTCCTCAGGGTAGCGGTCCCCACACAGATAAACACAGTCTCGCTGGAACGAACCGCTTCACCAGGACTCACAAAAAATTGCAGGCGTCCTTCGCGTAGGTTTCTCTGGACCAGAGCGTCTAGATAGGGTTCGTAAATTGACACTTTGCCCGCGCGCAAAGCCTCAATTTTGGAGCTATCATCATCGGTGCACGCGACAGTGTGACCTAACTCCGCGAGACAAGTGCCCGTTACCAGACCAACGTAACCGCAGCCAATCACAGAAATTCGCGACACTTTATTCTCCGCTATGCGAGGCGCAAGTAAACTTATAAGCCCAGTCATGACTCACTGATAGATCTACTCGATGTCTGAACTGTTCACTCATAAAAATCCCGGCTACAGCTTCATTTTTGTTCCGGCCAAGCCTTCTCGTCTAAACGGTTATAATGAATTGCTGCGATGAGAGTTGCTCCTTTTTTCGCACAGTTTACCCGTACTTGCACTTTGGCGCGCAGGATGTCCCAAGCGCTTCGCTTAAAACCTGCCATTACGCCCCAGTTGTTTCGGATTGAATTAATCCAAGCCGAATTAGCAACACCTACTCAACCCGTGGCAATTCGGGGAGTTCTGAGGCCGAGATAGCTCTTCAAGTTCGAACGGGCGACTGGGCAAGCGAATCCTTGAAACAACTTGACAAAGGTTTATCGCTACATTATAAGCCTGTCAACATGATAAGCGGTTAGAAGCAATCCGTCTGATTGTTTAAATTGTATTCTCGGGGAAGAATTCACTGCAATCATTCGAAAGCAACCGCTCGAGAAAAAAGTGGAGTTCGTAAAATTGGGGGGTGTGATGAGGATTTCAAGGTTGGCCAAGTGCTTCGGATTTCTCGTCTTTGCGCTCGTACTTTTCCCCACCGGCAAGCTAGTCGCTGGAACAACAGCCAGCATTTCGGGGACCGTCACCGATCCCAGCGGCGCAGTAATTGCAAGCGCTACTGTCACCGCCACCAACTTGGATACCGCGGTAGTGACCACACTGACGACCAATACCCAAGGATTCTACTCATTTCAGGAACTGCCTCTAGGGAAGTACTCGGTAACGGTGACCCAGACCGGATTCAAGTCTTATGTTCAAACTGGGATAGTTCTGAACGTGAACTCGGCTCTGGTGATTGACGTAGCTTTGCAGGTCGGGCAGGCCACGGAAAAGGTCGAGGTCCTGAGCTCGGCTCTCCACGTGGACACCGAGAGCACCCAGATGGGCGAAGTGATTACCGGGAAAGAAATGACCGATGTACCGCTGGTATCCCGAAGCTATACCGATTTGCTGACGCTGCAGCCCGGCGTCGCGCCTTCGGCTTCTCAGATGACCGGAGCTTACGCCGGTCCATTCATCTCTGCAGGCTTCGCCGCGCCGTTAGTGTCGGGCAGCTTGAATTCCGGCGCCTACTCAGTTAACGGGATGCGGGAGTCCGAAAACGGTTTCATCTTGAACGGAGTACTGGTGCAAGAATTGGGATTTTCCGGCGCAGGAGCGATTCCCAATCTCGATTCGCTGTCTGAGTTCCGCATCCTGACCAACAATTTCGACGCTGAGTATGGCAATTACAGCGGCGGACTGATCAACGTCGTCACCAAATCCGGTACGAACGGTTACCACGGCAATGTATTTGAATTCGTGCGGAATACGGATTTTGATGCAGCGAATTTCTTTGACAAGGGACAACGGGGCGCCTATCACCAGAATCAATTCGGAGGCACTTTCGGCGGCCCCATCGTAAAGGACAAGATCTTTTTCTTTGGCGATTACCAAGGAAACCGGCTGATCCAAGGAGTAACTCAGCGGATTCCGGGAGCCCCGACGGGAGATCTCGAGTCAGGAAATTTGGCCAGTGTAGAAAGCCTTCTTGTCAAGCCTGACCCTAATAATCCGAATAACCTCATTCCGACGACCGTCAACGGAGCCGCTTTCGCCAGCCAATTGACTCAACAATTCGTCGGCAGCACTGGCCAGACTGTTGCGGCGGGTGAACCCTACTTTTTCCCAGGGTGCACGTCGACTAACCCGGTCGGCGGTTGCGTATTTGCAAACGGGATGTTGCCAAAAAGCGCTTTTAATCCCATCTCAACGAATCTTCTTCCGTTTATTCAACCTGCAAACGGAGTAGACGCAACAACCGGCGTGCCGACCTTTACAACAAACTCCGGAGCCACAAATCTCAGCGACAATAAGTTCAGCCTGCGCGGGGATGCTAACACCCATTTTGGCCTGCTGACCGCCTACTACTATTTCGACAAGTTCAATCGCATCGATCCCTATTGGCCAGGCAACCAGCCCGTGTACCCAGGATTTAGCGTCGATGCACGGGGCCAAACTCATAACATTAACCTTGGGGATACCAAGACGATCAATTCCTCTTCGGTGAATGAATTCCGCGTCGGGTATTTTCGATTGGATACTTTCTTCAACCAGCCATTGGGCGGAAAAGGAGTTACCCTGGCCAGTCTTGGATTTGCTTCCGGCGCAAACAAGGCTCCGGGTATTTTCCCGCTAGTTCCTTCTCTGGAAGGCATTCCTGAAGTTGACTTCAATGATTTCGTAATCGGAGTGCCCAGCCGTCCAAACGGACTAATCGACAATATCTACCAGGTATTGGATAACTACAGCAAAATCATTGGGACTCACACACTCAAGTTCGGAGGCCAGTACCACTACGATCAACTCGAAGAAGATCTGCTTGATAACGTCTCGAATGGCAATTTTTTCTTCGGGGCCAGTGGAGGAGCCAGCGAGACTGGAAGTGACTTTGCCGATTTCCTGATAGGCGCGCCCAGTCAATATGTACAAGGGCAGGCGTTTCCGTCCTACGGACGAAACTTCTATTTCGGGTTGTTTGCCCAGGATAGCTGGCGCGTCAAGTCGAATTTGACGTTTAACTATGGCCTACGATACGACGTAAGCTCACCTTGGAAAGTAAAGTTCAATCAATTTCAAACGCTAATCCCCGGCGAACAGTCCGTCGTTTTCCCAGGTTCACCCACAGGGTGGGTGTTCCCCGGCGATCCCCATGTCCCAAGCACGCTCGCGCCCACGCGTTGGAATAACTTTGCACCTCGGCTTGGGTTGGCCTATTCATTCGGCCAGCACGATGGATGGCTTGGCAAAATGCTCGGCAGCCCCGGTTCTACAAGCATCCGTGCCGGTTGGGGCATCTATTACAGCACCTTCGAGGGCGCTTCCGACTTCAATGAAATTGGAGATGCTCCGTTCGGAAATTTTACGGGCCAGAGTCAGCCGACTTTCGCCTCTCCGTTCATCCCGCGAGCGGCGGGCAACTGTGGCGCGAACCCATGCTCGAATTTTTTCCCGGTTCCCTCGCCACCGAAGAATTTTTCACCTAGACATCCGGCTAGCGGGCCTCCCTACGATACGCTGGCCGAATTCTTTAGTGCTTTTGGCACCATCAGCAGCTCACCGGCCTTCTTTAACGGCAACCGGCTGCCCTATGCGGAAGAATATGAACTTTCCATCGAGCACCAGTTCACACGAGCCGATTTGCTGACCGTAAGTTATGTAGGTACACAGGGTCACCGGCTGCTCTCTTCGATATCTGCGAATCCCGGCAACCCCGCACTGTGTCTGGCACTTGCGGCGGAAGGCGCGGTTGTGCCCGGGTCGTCGCCGCCGGTCACGTGTGGGCCTCAAGGGGAGAACAATATCTACGTTGCACCTGACAACTCGGTTTCGCTGGGGACGCGCGCCCCATTTAGCGGAGTTGCTCTGCCGTCCTGCGCTGGGGTGAGCAACGGAACTGTCCTCCCGAACGGTACATGCGGAATCATCCCGTTCGGCAACGATTCATACTTTAAAACGGTAGGATCCTCGTCTTACAACTCCGCTCAGGTGAACTATCGTCACACCAGCGGTCGCCTCCAAACGCTCATCGGCTATACCTTCAGCAAAGCGTTTGACGATTCTTCCGGCTACGGCGAGCAGATCAATCCTATAAATCACAGAATAAGTCGTGGTCTCTCGGCTTTCGACAGCACTCACAATTTCGTCGCGAGCTACTTCTACACCCTGCCTATCGATAAATTGCAAGGACCGAAGCCTCTGACCAACGGATGGGGTATCAGCGGAATCACGCGCTTTTCGACCGGCCTTCCCGTCACGCTGGTCGAAAACGATGACCACTCTCTGCTGGGCACGGCTTTTGGCGGCCCAATTATTTTGCCGGTCGATACTCCCGATCAGGTCGCACCACTCCGTTTCACGAATCCGAGGACGGGACAATTTTTCGATCCGACTTCGTTCGCATCCTCGGCAATTGGTCTGGAGGGCAATGCCAGGCGCCGGTTTTTCCATGGTCCTGGGATAAACAATTTCGACTTTGCTCTGATTAAGGACACTCGCATCAATGAACGGTTCAATCTGCAATTCCGCAGCGAGTTCTTCAATATCTTCAATCATGCTCAGTTCTTAACGCCCGGCGGAATTCTCGGAACAGGGAATTTTGGTCAAGTTTCAAATACACTGCCGGGACGCATTATCGAGCTTTCTATGAAACTGTATTTCTAGAGCGAGCCTAAGAAGGATTCGCGGACCTAGGGAACACGCCTGTAAAGGGCGGAATGTTAGCTTGTAGCCTCCGCCTCAGGCTTCTTCGAATACATAGTTGTCCCTGCAGGCATTCGGAACTGCGAAGAGTACACATCCATGGCGGCCCAAGGCGTGCTCGCGGCAACACTAGTCAAGCCCGGACATTATGAGATTCGAGAATATCCCCTGCCGGAACCTGCTTCGGGCTGTGTTGTAGTCAAAATGGAAATGTCCGGTATCTGTGGAACGGACAAGCACACTTTCCAGGGTTACACCACGCAGTACGGTGGCAAGAAACTGGAATTCCCGATTATTCAGGGTCACGAGAATGTTGGAACGATCGCAGCGATTGGCGGGAATGAGAAGTACACCGACTTTGAAGGAATCCAGTTGCAGGTCGGAGATCGGGTGGTTGTCGGCGCCAACGTATCCTGCGGGCAGTGCTACTATTGCCGGCGCGATTTTCCGTACTACTGCTGCGAGAACACGACCGACTACGGCAACAATCTGAGCGCCAAGAACCCGCCGCATCTTTTTGGAGGATGGTCTCAGTACTTGTACGTGGTTCCGGGAAGCTTTCTGGTGAAAGTGCCAGACGAGTTGCCTTCTGAAGTTGCAGTCATGACCGAAATCTTCGCGGTGTCTGTTGGGCTGGATCGCGCGAAACAGATGTCGTCTTTTCCGAGCGAGGCGTTTCTTTTTGACGACACAGTGGTGATCCTCGGTGTTGGGCCGCTGGGTATGTGCTTTCTGATGAAAGCGCGCATGCTTGGTGCGGGCGTCATCATCGCGGTCGATCTATCGGATTACCGGCTCAATTTTGCGAAAAAGTTAGGCGCGGATCATGTGGTGAACGCCGGAAAGAACTCAAGAGACGACCGGTTGAAGGTCGTGAAAGAGCTAACCAACGGGCGCGGCGCGGATATGGTCATCGAATGCGCCGGAGTTCCGCAGGCAGTTCCTGAAGCGCTCGAAATGTTGCGGGTTGGGGGATTATTGGTGGAAGCCGGAAACTTTTCGGATTTGGGCGAGGTATCTATCAGTCCTCATCGCCATCTTTGCGCGAAAAATGCGCGCATCCTTTGCGTAGGTGGCGAAGAGCCTGCGGCCTACGGATCGAGCATGCGCCAGATGGTTCGCTACATAAAGCATTATCCGCTGCGAGAATTCGTTTCGCACCGGTTTGGCCTCAAAGATGTAAACGCAGCTATGGAGAAATCCATGGCTGCTGATTCGATGAAGGTTGTGATGGAGCCTTGGAAATAGAGCTGGAATGTTTTCCAGAAAGCTGCATTTCGCATCGAAAGAGGGCACATGAGCGAAACCAATGCGCGATTTCAATTTGCTTCAGCGCCGGATAGCTGGGGCGTTCTCGATTATCCCGGCCCTTCCTGGGAGCAATCCTACGAGACCATGCTGGATGAAATGGTCCAAGCCGGATACAGCGGTTCGGAGCTGGGACCCTATGGCTTTTTCCCCACCGATCCCAAAATTCTTCAACCTCAACTCGAACGCCGAAAGTTAAAGCTACTCGCTTCTTTCGTGCCGGTGAAAATGACCGATCCGGGCGCGAGCAAGGCCGTAATCGAGCGGATACGCAAAGTCGGCGGCTTGCTTTCCGCTCTGAAAGCGCCGTTTCTGGTGATGGCAGATGATCAATCACCCGAACGAAATGCTTTTTCCGGCCGCGTGTATGACAAAGGCTGCCCGACGCTGACCGCGGAGCAATGGAAACACATGGGAAAGATTGTCGCCGACGCGGAAAAAGTGGCCAATGAATTCGGGCTCGATCTGGTGTTTCATCCGCACGTCGCCACCTACGTGGAAACTCCCGAAGAATGTGAGCTTTTTTATGACGCAACTTCCCACACCAATGTCGGCCTTTGCCTGGATACCGGGCACTGCGTCTACGGCCACGGCGATTCGGAGAAAGAGGCCGAGAAGTACAAAGACAAACTACGCTTCGTACACATCAAGGATTGCGACACAAAAGTGTTGGAGGAAGCTCGCCGCAATAAATGGACCTTTGAAGAAGCCATCGAACACAAGGTTTTCACCGTGATTGGGCAGGGCGATATCGATTTCCCGGTTTTTTTTCGAACGCTGGTTAAGAACGGATATTCCGGATGGTCCGTGGTCGAGCAGGACGTGAAATTTGGCGCGACACCGATTCCACCGGCGCAAAGCATTGCGGCCAGCTTAGAATATTTGCGAGGGGTCGTAAAAGACCTGGGACTCGCTGCCGGAGCGCATTGATTGCGAATGCGACTGCGCGCTTTTTGAAAATGTAACAGATTCGTGATGTGACCAGATTTTGAAGGAAGGCGAATGCGCAAGCTTGGAATTGGCGTTCTCGGAGTGGGAGAAATGGGCAAGCGCCACGCGGAGAACCTTCGCCGCCTCGTGCCGCAAGCTCACCTCGTCGCTGTAGCGGATGCTTCGCAGGAGCGTTCGCGACAAGTGGCTGCCGAGCTGGAGATCGAATCCTCCTACGCCAGCCTGGAAGCGATGCTCGAGAATAAGAAGATCGAAGCCGTTCTAATTGCTACACCGGACAAATTCCACGCCCAAGCAATCGAAATCGCAGCGCGGGCGCGCAAAGACATTTTATGCGAGAAACCGATCGCGTTGAATCTTCCCGACGCCCGCGCCGTGCTCGAGGCCGTATCGAAAGCCGGCACGCGGCTGCAGATTGGCTTCATGCGCCGTTACGATCCCGCTTATGCCGCAGCCATGAAGCGCATCGAAGCCGGTGAAATTGGCACTCCGGTGATTTTCAAATCCGTTGGACGCGACAAGGACGAGCCGCCTCTTGCCGCCTATCAATCGATGTTGAACGGAATGGTTTTTTACAACAACACGATTCACGATTTCGATTTGGCTCGGTGGCTCATGCGCGATGAAGTCGCCAATGTTCATGCATATTGCACGACTGCGATCCGCCCCGAGGTGGCCAAGTATGGAGATGTCGTGGCCGGCGTCGTGAACCTGCAGTACCAGCAAGGCGCAATCGGAAACATCGAGTCCTACGTGCAGGCTGTTTACGGCTATGACGTTCGCACCGAGGTCATTGGCTCCAAAGGATCGATCTTCATCGGCAGCTTGGAGAAAACTCCCGCCGTATTCCTTACCGCCCGCGGAGGCGAGCGCACGCTGGCGGATCATTTCCTTACACGCTTCGCCGATGCGTATTTGGAGGAGGTCCGGGATTTCGTTAAGAACATTCTGGATGGGCGCGCGCCTCGTGTGTCAGGGGATGACGGTTTGAAAGCGTTAGCAATTGCCGTCGCTGCCGAAGAGTCACATAAACAAGCCAAGCCTGTTGCGGTCACGCAGGACGCGGCAAAGCCGGCCTCAAGGAACACAGCGAAATGAGGCTCTCCCACTCTATCTCGCGGGCTGAAAGTTCGCGGCTTGGCGTGTACGCCGATTGGAGGGGCTCATGACTCGCCCAACGGCCGCTACTTACAAAAGTCCGCTGCATCAGATGACGCAAACCACGCCGACTTGCCTGTGGAACGATTCGGCATCGGTGGACGAACTCAAATACTCCATCGAGCATGGCGCCGTGGGAGCCACTTGCAATCCGGTCATCGTGCTCGGAGTGTTGAAAAAAGAATTGCCAACCTGGAGACCCCGCATTCAGGCCTTGATCAAGGAGTTTCCGACTGCTACGGAAGACCAGATTGCCTGGCATCTCGTCCGCGAAATTTCCGTGCAAGCCGCCGCTGTGTTGCTTCCGATCTTCCAGGAGCAACACGGAAAAAACGGAAGATTATCCATTCAGACGGACCCTCGTTTGTTCCGGGATTCACAAGCAATCTTTGAGCAAGCGGTCGAATTCAGCAAACTCGCTCCTAACATGATCGTAAAAATTCCGGCTACTGCCGCCGGAATCGGAGCGATCGAAGAGGCCACCTACCACGGCATCAGCATCAACGCAACAGTTAGCTTCACTTTGGCACAGGCCATCGCAGTTGCCGAAGCAGTCGAACGCGGTCTGAAACGCCGCGAAAGCCAGGGAAAAGAAATCGCCTCCATGGGACCAGTGTGCACGATCATGGTGGGCCGCCTGGACGATTGGCTAAAGGTTCTGATTGAAAAAGAAAATATCGCCATCGACCCGGGTTTCGCGGAATGGGCCGGCGTGACAGTTTTGAAGAAGGCTTACCGGGTATTTCGCGAGCGAGGTTATCGAACCCGCCTGCTCTCCGCGGCTTTTCGCAACCACATGCACTGGAGCGAATTCATTGGCGGAGATTTGGTGATCTCCCCTCCCTACTCCTGGCAAGTTCGGTTCAACACAAGCGACATCGAAGTTCGCTCACGCATCGACGAGCCGGTGCGCGCGGATATCGAAGCGGAACTTTCCAGGAAATTCGCGGACTTCCGGCGAGCGAGCGCCGAAAACGGCCTCACGGTGGAAGAATTCGATTCTTTTGGTCCGACTCGGCGCACGCTCCGCCAGTTCATTTCGGCATGCCATGACCTGGACGCGGTTGTGCGCGACGTTCTGATCCCGAACCCGGACGCAAGCTAAAGTTTATTTGAACTGCGAACTATCACTCATGAAATTGGAGACTCAGACATGGGGAAACTAGCGATCACAGGTGGCGAACCGTTAAGAAAGACTCCGTTTCCGTCATGGCCCATGTCCACCAAGGAGGAGGCTGCTGCACTCGAAGACGTTCTCACCAGTTCAAAATGGGGAGGTCAGCCCTTCCCAGGCAAACACTCCGCAATGTTCGCGAAAAAATTCGCCGATGTTCACACCGCAAAATACGCGCAGTGCGTAAATACCGGCACCGTAGCCATTCAAGCTTCTTTAGTCGCCGTAGGCATCCAGCCCGGAGACGAAGTCATCGTCCCTGCTTACACCTGGGAAGGAACGGTCGGGCCGGTTCTCTTGGTAAATGCGGTTCCTGTTTTTGTTGACGTGGACCCCGATACCTATTGCTTGGATGCGAAGCTGATCGAAAAAGCGATCACTCCGAGGACGAGAGCGATTCTCCCAGTTCATCTCGGCATGCGTTTCGCCGACATAGACGAAATTCTGCGCATCGCCAAAAAGCACAATCTGAAAGTCGTGGAAGATTGCGCGCACGCTCATGGCGGCATGTGGAAGGGCAAGGGCGCCGGCTCCATGGGTGATCTCGGTGCATTCAGCTTCCAGTCCAGCAAGCTCATTACCTCCGGAGAAGGCGGCGCGGTTATCACCAATAATCTCGAATATATGGAATTGGTCCAAAGCTATATCAACGCCGGACGCGCCAGCCTGACGGACCAATTCCACCACAGAATTATTGGATTTAATTATCGCTTGGGTGAATTTCAGGCCGCGGTTCTCGGCCCTCAACTCGATCGCCTCCCTCAGCAATCCGGTGTCCGTGAAAACAACATGAAGCATTTCGAAGCGCGTTTGCAAAACACTTCGGGAATAGGCTTACTGAAACCTGATCCGCGCATCACTCGCTTGGCTCCTTACGGTTACGTGTTCAAATATTTTGAGAATAAGGTTAAGGACATCCCGCGCGCCGCTTTCGTGGCCGCGCTTCAAACCGAAGGCATTCCGTGCGATGGTTTATTCTACGAGCCGGTTTACAAAAGTTCGCTGTTCCCGATTAAATCAACCGATTTCCCGGCCCTAAGTTGGGGACGCGAAAAACCTCTCGATCTGCGGAACATGTATTCCTGCCCCGAAGCCGATCGCGCGGCCTACCACGAGGCAGTTTGGTTCCCGCATCAGAATTTTTTGGGCAGTACAGCCGACGTGGACACAATTGCGGACGGAATCCACAAAGTGCTGACAAACATAGAAGAACTCCGTGGTTTGGATCACAAGGCTATACGAAACCAGAAGCTTGGCCGGGCGGACCGGGAAAGCTAAATCGGCACGCTCGCCTGCCGCGCTGTCTCTAGGAATCCAGTTGGGAGAAAATCCTATGAGCTCTGCGAACTCAACCCGGTACCGGCGCTTCATTTATGACCGTTAAGAAAAAAGTCGGCTTCGCAGTCGTCGGACTTGGCGCCATCGCGCAAGGATCCGTACTGCCGGCTTTCGCAAATTGTAAACGCGCAACACTTGTGGCACTAGTCGGCAGCGACGACAAAAAGACCGCGCAACTAGCTAAGAAGTTTCGCGCCAAGACGTGCTACCGCAGTGACGAATACGCCGCGTGCTTGTCTAATCCGGACATTTCCGCCGTGTACATCGCGACCCCGCCGGGCGTGCACGCCGGTTTGACCATCCAGTCCGCGCAAGCCGGCAAGAACGTACTCTGCGAAAAGCCGTTGGCAGCGAACTTAACGGATTCGGCGGCGATGGTCGAAGCTTGCCGGCGAAACGGCGTGCTGCTTATGACTGCCTACAGAAAAGTTTACGAGCCTAGCGCTCTTTATTTGAAGCAAATGATTCAGAGTGGCGACCTCGGCCGCATCGATGTGATACATACGGCGTTCAGCGAATTGCATGTGCCCGACGCTTCACTGGCTTGGCTACTCGACTCTAAAATGGCCGGTGGCGGCCCACTGATGGACTTGGGAGTATATTGCGTGAATACTACACGCTGGCTCGTAGACGAAAATCCCGTAGAGGTTGCCGCGAAATCCTGGGTCAACGATACCGTGAGATTTTGGGACGTAGAGCAAGGCATCTCGTTTCGTCTGCGATTTCCGAGCGGTCTCGTGGTGCAAGGAAGTTCGTCCTACGGCGCGGTTTTATCCTCATTTATTTTTGTTCAGGGGACCAAGGGATGGCTCTCGTTAAGCCCTGCTTTCCCTTTTGACGAGGATCGGCTCCTCACCGGAAGGATCGGCAAGCGGCAAATCACTCGAAAGTTTAAAGTCACTGACGAGTTTGCTCCGGAGCTGGACGCGTTTGCTGCGGCCATTCAGAATAAACATTCCGTGGAGGCCGACGGCGTCCAAGGTCACCGGGACATGATCATCCTGGACGCCATTTATGAAGCCGCAAAAACCCAGCAATCAGTTGCCATCAGATATTGAGCGCCAAGTGTCCGGCAAGGAGTTTAGTAGCGGAATGCGAATTAAGAGATAATGTCCTCTGTGAAAAAAAACGGACGTAAAAAACGCGCCAAGTCTGCCAGCATTTATGACGTTGCCCGCGAATCGCGCGTGTCGGTCTTCACCGTATCTGCCGTAGTCAACAAGAAGAGCCACGTCGGGAAGACTCTGCGCAACCGCGTCGAAGCAGCCATCCGCAAGTTAAATTACCGTCCCAATCTCATCGCGCGGAGTCTGGCGAATCGCCGGACCCACACGATTGGCATGATCGTTCCGGATATCGCCAACCCGTTTTTTCCCATGGTTGTTCGCGGCGCCGAAGATGCCGCGCAGAAACACGGATACAACTTGCTGCTGTGCAACAGCGACGACACTCTGACCAAGGAAGAGCGCTCCCTCGAATTACTTCTGTCAAAGCGTGTTGACGGAATTCTGCTCACCAAAGCTGCCGAAGATTTCCGTCCTTCGTTGCGGCAAATGATCAAGGAAATGAACATTCCCTTCGTCCTGGTGATGCGCACCTATCCGAAATTAACGAAAGATGCCGTCATCACCGACGACTATCAAGGCGCGCGCGATGCCGTCTCGCACTTGGCACGTTCCGGACGTCGGCGTATCGGACTAATTGGTGGTCCTTTCAAAGTCAGCAATGCCGTAGCGCGTTTTGAAGGCTTCCGCGACGCGCTGAAGGCCGAAGGCCTGGTGTACGATCCCAAATTAGTAATTGAAGGCGATTACCGCATCGATTCCGGCTTTCGCGCTGGACATGCCTTGTTGTCCCATCGCCCCGACGGCGTTTATGTTGCGAATCATTTGATGACCATCGGATTGCTGAAGGCCGCGGAAGAGATGGGATTGCGCTGCCCCGAAGATTTCGGTTTGGTGAGCTTTGACGATTACCCCTGGCTCGGTGTTTTCCGCCCCAGATTGACCACCGTCGAACTGCCCAAGCATCAACTCGGAAGCGAAGCGGCCGAGCTCTTGATCCGCCGAATCGAAGGCGATCGTAGCAAGGCCGTCCTCAAGAAACTTCTGCCGGAGCTCCGCATTCGTGAATCGTGTGGATTTGGGCTGCAAGCATCACGAGGGCCATTACAGGCTGTCGAGTTCTCGAAGTCCGCATCTCCTGCGGCTCGCGAGAAATCATAAGTCCCGCAGGCTGGGTTTGATTACGACTCGCTGAAATCGATTAGCTTCGGACGCATGGTGAACCCGCGAGTTTTGTATGCGCTGTAGAGAATTCCCACCGCCAGCCAGGCGAGCCCCGCATATTTCGTCCAGGTTTGCAGGCTGACCAGCAGGACGAAACAGAACGCAATGCCGAATCCCGGCACAAAACAATCCACCATAAAGTTTCGGTTTCCCACCGCCTCCCGCGAAAACCAGAAATGCTTTAGCGCCGATAAATTTACGCCCATGAACGCTAGCAAAGCTCCGAACGTGACGATTTCCGCCGCATGTTCCCACGGAATTGTGATCACGCCGATATAGGCTAGCACTCCGATGATCCATACGTTGTAAATCGGATTGCTTTTTTTCGGGCTTAGATATCCGAAGATTTTTCGCGGCAGCACGTTGTCACGGCCCATGCAGTAAAGCAAACGCGACGCGCCCACGTGTCCCGCAAGTCCGCACGCAATACTGGAGACCAGCAACATCGCGCCATAAGCTGCGAACAAAACTGGACCGCTGGCCATCTGCGCCACATCCATAAAGGCGGTCTCCGGATTTTGCAGCGTGGTGTAATCGGGCCATACTCGCTGCGCCATGTAAACTTGCAGGCCGCTGAAAAGCCCCGTAAACAAGACCACACACACCGAAGCCAGCAACACATTTCGTTTGGGGTTCTTCACTTCCTCCGCCAGAATCGAAACGCCATCGAACCCTATAAAGACCAGCGCAGCCAACGATGTTCCAGCCGCGAGCGCGCGCAAATTAAATGTTGCCGGGTTGTAAATTGGTTGCAACGACATCAAGCCCGCGTAGCGATGGTGCAGCACGACGTAGCGGAAGGCCTCAACCAAAAATACGGTGGTCACGAGCAACATAAACCCCAGCAAAACCTCGTTCGTTCGCGCCGTGAACTTAATCCCTTGTATCGTCATGAACGTAATTAATCCCACCGCAAACGCCGCCAAAATGGCAAAAGGGATACGCGGCGTCATGCGTTGAAATGTCAGCGCGGCATAAAGCGCGTTCTGTATGGGCTGAAATAAATATTCCAGAAACATCGCCCAGCCTATGACAAATCCCAGGTGCGGATTCAGTTCGCGGCTGATGTAGGTGTAAACGGAACCCGACGAAGGATACACGCTCGCCATGCGGCCAAAACTAACAGCCGTCACTGACATCGCCACCATGGCGAGCAGCAACGTCGCGACCGTGTGACCGTGTGAAAGAACTTGCCCTTCGCCGAAAAGAGGAACCGCCGCGATCGGCGAAGTGAGAATCACTCCATAATAAATAAGGTCCCACAAGCTCAGCACGCGCTTCAGATGAGGCTGCGCAGCCTTCCCCGCTTGAACCGCGTCAGTGGACGTTTCCACCCTCACCTCGTTTGTTTCGAAACCCTAGAACGGCGTGCCTTCTTCGTAATCCAGCGAAAAAGAACGCAGCGAAAGATTGATCTAAAAGAAAAATCGTTCCTTCTTCCGTTTCTCTTCGTAATCCTTACGCGCAGCCTTCACTGCATTGTTTTCAGAGACTTCCGCGATCGGAACGTCCCACCAGGATTCGTAGCCGGGCACTCGCTGATCATAAGAAGTCTCAATCACGACAACGGCAGTTCGATTTTGCTTTCTGCCTTCGGCCAACGCTGACTTAAGCTCGTCCGCGGTTCGTGCTCGGGTGGTCCACGCACCCAAGCTTGCCGCGTTCGCCGCAAAATCCACGGGCAAAATCTCGCCGTCATACTTCTCGCCGCGGCGATAGCGATAATCGGTACCCAAGCCCTCGTTGCCGCACGCGCGGCTGAGTCCACCAATGCTCGAAAAACCGTGGTTGTCCAGCAAGACGATATTGAGCTTGCAGCCTTCCTGTATCGACGTCACAATTTCTTGCGCCATCATCAAATAGGAGCCGTCGCCAACGAGCACGTACACTTCGCGCTCCGGAGCAGCCATTCTCGCGCCGAGTCCTCCGGCGATCTCGTACCCCATGCACGAGTAGCCATACTCCATGTGATAACCGCCTGGCTGGCGCGTGCGCCAAAGTTTGTGCAAATCTCCGGGCAGGCTACCCGCGGCGCAGATCACGATGTCCGAAGGGGCCGCTAAATTGTTGACGATTCCAATCACTTGCCCCTGCGTTATAGGCGGCTCTTTTGCCAAAGCATAGATGCGGTCGACTTCCGTTTCCCATTGCGCGCGCAGCTTCTGAATTGTCCCGCGGTAGCCTTCATCGACGCGGTAATCGCCCACCGCACTCTGCATTTCTTCGATGGTCACCCGCGCGTCGCCCGTAAGCGGCAGACCCGCGAGCTTGTACGCGTCGAACTCCGCGACATTTATATTGATGAAGCGTACCGCTGGATTTTGAAACGCAGTTTTTGAGGCGGTGGTGAAGTCGCTATAGCGCGTACCGATTCCGATAATCAAATCCGCTTCGCGAGCCACAATGTTGGCGCCGCGAGTGCCGGTAACTCCTACGGCTCCGAGTTGTTGCGCATGATCAAACGGCAAGGATCCCTTCCCAGCCTGGGTTTCACAAACTGGTATTCCCGTGCTCCCAGCAAATTTCGAAAGCGCTTCGGAGGCTTCGGAATAGAGCACGCCGCCGCCCGCCACAATCAACGGATTCTTGGAGGCGCGTATCCACTTGGCAGCCTCGTTCAAAAGATTCTTGTCGCAACGAGCGCGAGGGATAACCCAGATTCTCTTCTTGAAAAATTCCTCGGGAAAATCGACAGCCTCGGCCTGCACATCCTGCGGAAAACTAATCGTAACCGCACCGGTGTCCGCAGGGGAAGTCAACACGCGCATCGCTTCCGGCAGAGAAGTAAGCAATTGTTCGGGACGCTCGATTCGATCCCAATAGCGCGAAACCGGTCTGAAGCAGTCATTCACAGAAATGTCCTGCGTGATCGGAGATTCCAGTTGTTGCAACACGGGAGCGACATTGCGGCGCGCAAAAATATCTCCCGGCAGCAACAGAACCGGCAAGCGGTTCACTGTCGCCAGCGCTGCGCCGGTCACCATGTTTGTTGCGCCCGGTCCCACTGAAGTTGTGCAGACCAGCGCACGCACCCGGAAACTTGCCTTCGCGAATCCTGAGGCCGCATGAGCCATCCCCTGCTCGTTTCGAAACAAGTAGTAACGCAGCCCGGTATCTTGCTCCAGCGCCTGCCCGATTCCCGCAACGTTCCCGTGCCCGAAAATACCTAGGCAGCCTCCGAAAAACTGGTGTTGCTTGCCGTCTCGCTCGGAGAACTGATTCTGGAGGAACATTATCGTGGCCTGTGCCGCAGTCATGCGAACTGTCATTAGCCGGTGCCTTTTCGATGCGATTGCTGACTTGGCAGCAGTGTATCGTAGGCTTGCAGTTCGGGAACGAGAAAGAGTCCTCGGGAGCCGGAAGAAGCACTTGCGGGGGATGACGTATCGTCGCGCCCCTTTCCTTGATCTGAGCCAATCGCATGAGCACTTGGATTCGGCCGGACGAGATGGATAACAGAACAAGGTTCTAAGCGATTATAATTGTCGGCTTGCCGAAAGCGGTGGCGGATTAGAAATCTTGCTCCGGAGCCCTTCCCGCAGCGGGATGTCGACATGGAGTTTCTCTCCGGGACCGCAACCTCTATTTCTTGACGAGTGGCAAGCGAGGGTCAGTCTCTTTCCACGTGGACCGAATCCAGACATGCTGTGGATCCTCCGTCACCGCCAGAGCACGAGAAGATCCCGCCAGAAAATTCAGATAATAGACATCGTATCCGGGTCCGGCAACCACAGGGTGGAACCCGCTGTGCACCAGGACTGCATCGCCATCTTTCGTCTTCAGTATCTGATCTCCACCGTGTTTTCCTGAATACAGATGCTGGATTGCGAAACCTTCCGGCTGTCGAATTCTGTAATAGTAAATTTCATCCAAATCAACCTCGCCCGGCGGATTGTGCACGTCATGTTTGTGCGGCGGATAGCTTGACCAGTTTCCTCCCGGCGTATAAACCTCAATTACCATCAGCTTATCAGCAGAAAACGCGGGTCCAATAATATCGACGATTTGGCGTGAAGCGTTTCCGCCGCCCCTCAGACTGCTTACCACATCCGCTGGAGTGATTAATTTCGCTTCCAGCCGTGCCTCTGACGGCACACGGCATTCCGCAATTTCACAAATCGTCTCGGCGGTGAGCGCAACTTCATTTCCTGGCGGCAAATAGAGGGTGTATGGGAGACCGTCGAAAACATTTTTTCGTTTTCCAATGCGCTTGGTGTTTCGTCCCCAACTAATCGTGCAAGTCCCGCCCAAAAGCACGAAGGCAGCTTCCTCGTGTTCCGTGCGCGCTCTAAATTCTTCACCCGGCTGCAAACGTCGCACAAAAAAACTCATCCATTCCCATCGAGCCTGCTCTCGTGACAGATGAAGGAGCTCACCACCCTGTCGAGGTGGCAGTTCGGTCGAATGGACGAGAGAGGAACTTTCGCTCACGTTTCCCCGCGGTCTAGCGCGTGCATGGAGGAGCAAATCGTCTAACCGCTTTGAGACTATCGCAAATGCGTCCTATATTGTCAATTGAAGCAATTGGGAGTTTCGCGCGGCGCACACGCGCCCAGTCGCTCCTAAAGCCGGCGGATTTACCAGCGATTTCTGACCAACGGAAGGATTTTCCGGTCGTAAACGGCCCGCAAATCCGTCATCGTTTCGTCGCTAAGCAGCGGCAAGTCCGATGCTCGACAATTATCGGCAACTTGCTCAGGCCGCTTACCCCCGGGGATGGCGCAGGTCACCGCATCGAACATCAGTATCCACCGCAATGCGAACTGGCTCATCGAAACACCCGTCGGCACTAGCCTCCGTAATTCTTCCACCGCATCTAGCCCGATCTTGAATTCCACGCCTGAAAAAGTTTCCCCGACATCAAACGACCCCCCGTGACGATTGAAATTTCTATGGTCATCCGCGGGAAAACTTGAGTCCGGTTTAAATTTGCCGGTAAGCATGCCGCTGGCAAGCGGAACGCGCGCCAGAATTCCTACTCTGCGGTGCTTGGCCTCGGCGAAAAATTCCTCCGCCGGACGCTGCCGGAAGCAATTAAAGATAATTTGCACCGTCTGCACGTTGGAGTGTTGTATAGCCTTCAAAGCCTCTTCCACCTTTTCTACGCTCACTCCGTAGTAACGGATTTTCCCAACCCTCACCAAATCATCCAGGACGCCGAACACTTCCGCATGCTCGTACAACGATGTCGGCGGACAATGCAGTTGCAATAGATCCAAGCAGTCGGTGGAGAGATTTCGCAAACTATCTTCCACCCAGCTTGTAAGATTTTCCCGGCTATAGCCCGCTTCAGTTTGCTTGGGGAGGCGCCTTCCCGCCTTGGTTGCGACAATAATCTCTTCCTTCCGCTCCTTCTTAAACTTGGCTATCAATCTTTCACTTCGCCCGTCACCGTACACATCTGCTGTATCAATAAAATTGACGCCGCATGCCACCGCCTTATGCAGGGTAGCCAAAGACTCGTCGTCCGATACGTGCCCCCAAGACCCGCCGATTGCCCATGCTCCGAAACTAATTTCCGATACCCGCCAGCCCGTGCGCCCCAGTGGACGATATCGCATCGATCTCCGACCTCCCCATCCAGTCTTCGAGCTTCCAATAATACGCGAGAAATAGTTACGCTGAATTATCATGTACTTGAAAAATCGCTTTGGAATATCTATCAGTTTTCAAACTGCGGCTCGCAATCACCGCAGCTCGCTCTATGAAGGAGTAGCAAATCGGGCGCGCACCGCGGATTCGGGACACCCCGAGTCACTCCTCGAGTAGATTCAGACGGAAGGGGCGTGCACAGTCGGGCCAAAATCGAGGGAGAGCGGTAGAGGAACCTAGCAAGTGTTTCGCAATTTGGCAGTTTGCACGTAGGGTCACTACAAAAGTCACTACAGTCGTCGGCAACTAATGAGAACGGAGCGATGGCGTGAGTCCGAAGATCCGCATTGCTCCAATCACACACTTCGGAAGTCTAGCGAAGCAGTGCAGCCGTTCGGGAGAGTCTTAATGAAACAATGTTGCGAGATTGATCGACCGGCCCCAATGTTGCGAATTGGGGATATTTATTCGAGATTCGGTGAATGTGAAGGCTGGTACTTCCTCTTGGGAATCAGAATAGAACTCCGCCTTACCAACTAGGTGCTGTTAAATTTATTTCTTTTTCTATAAGCGAGGTAAGCGATTGCTGTGGTAATTAGCGCCGGTGGAAACATAAGGATCAAGATTCCGCTCTTTAAAGCTTGGATGCTGCGAGGGCCCGAAGCGGCGGCACTTTGATAGCACATTGCACAACCTTGGGCATACAAAGCTACAGGGCTAGCAAGAACGGCGACGGCGGCCAATCCACGCTTGAGGAACCCTGAGGTGTTTTTCCGTGCGGCGTTCATGTGATCAATCATTTTATCCCCGTTATACGATGCTTTCGCTTCGCGCCGCAGTTTTTCACTGAATCGGAAGTTTTAGCCGTGCCAACCTATAGGCGTCGGGCCAGATCTGATTCATCATCAGCAGGACGAAGAGCACAGCGGGTACCAGACTCCAGAACAGGCTGGGCTTTTCATATTTCAGATGCATGAAATACATTAGAGCGATCCCGGCTTCAATGAATGCCAGAATCAAGAGAATTGCCAGCAGTTCGTGGACGGAAAAATTCCGATAAGTTAAAAATACCTCAATACCTGCAATACATATCAGGCCGACCCAAATTCCGATGTACGATTTCATTCTGGAACTGGATTCCATGCGCGCAAACCTCCTCTTATGCTTGTTTACCGCGCTGCGTTCATTAAATACAAAAGTGGAAACACAAACATCCAAACCAAATCGACGAAGTGCCAGTACAGTCCAGTGGTTTCCACGTGGTTGGCGTCCAGCCAATCCGTGTTATATCCGATGGCGATTACGATTAGGGCAATCACGCCCGAGATCACGTGCATTAGGTGCAGTCCGGTAATACTAAAAAACGCAGAACCGAACACCACAGGACCACCCGTAGGATTCTTGAAGAGGCCCCAACCTTCATCGAACATATGAAACCACTCACGCAGGTGGAGCACAGCGAAGGTCGCTCCAAGGAGCACCGTAGCGGCCAACCATTT
>Ga0210388_10000427_pt1 | contig 35073 bp, 34 predicted proteins | sample IncBWC19OmetaG_FD_155485 | JGI IMG/M metagenome (GOLD analysis project Ga0210388, IMG submission 155485) | Forest soil microbial communities from Barre Woods Harvard Forest LTER site, Petersham, Massachusetts, United States - Inc-BW-C-19-O ...
CCCCGGAGCGCCCATCCCCTGCCGCCCGCCGGAGGGGCCGGTCATCCCCACGTCGGTGACGAGCGCCGTGCCGCGCGCGAGCAGGTGCAACGGCAATGTCGGCTCGTGGGTGTGCGTGCCGAGGACCGCGGCGACCTGCCCGTCCAGCGCGTATGCCAGCCCTTGCTTGGCCGCCACCGACTGTGCGTGCATATCGATGATCGTCGTCGGTCCGGGCGCCAGCGCCCTCCACGCGCTGTAGGCGTCGAGCGTCATGCGGGCGAACGGTGGAGCGAAGTCGAGCGCGTCACGATCAGCAAGCACGACCACGCGCACGGCCTCGCCGGCCGCTTCCAGCGCGAGCATGCCGCGTCCAGGAACCTCCTCGCCGACGTTGAGCGGGCGCAGCACGCGCTCGTGCGTGAGCACCGCCTCGACCTCGGCGCCGTCGAAGGCATGGTTGCCGCCGGTGATCACGTCAGCGCCGGCTGCCAGCAGCAGCTCGACCGCTTCGACGGTCATGCTCGCAGCGTCGGCGCCGCAGTTCTCCGCGTTGACCACAGCCAGGTCGACGGCGTGCTCGGCGCGCAGCGCCGGCAGGCGGCCGGCAAGCCAGTGGACGGCGCGCGGGCCCACTACATCGCCGACGAACAGGACGTGCATCGCTGTAAGTCTGAACGGTCGAGCCTCACGGGCATCGGCGCGCGATAATCGCGTCGTGGTCAGGTCGTGGTGGCGCTCGGTGATGCATCCTAGGGGTCGCTCGACGACCGACCCGGAGACGAACGCCACGGGCTACACGGGCCGCACGGCCTGGGCGCGAAGCCTGACGGCGCCGGTGCGCAACTTCCTCGGCACGGAAACCGGCGGCGCAAGCGTGCTGCTCGCCGGCACCGCGCTAGCCCTCATCTGGGCCAACTCGCCCTGGTGGCATTCGTATGAATCGCTGTGGACCACGGAGATGTCGGTGAGGATCGGCAGCCACGGCCTCTCGCTCGACCTGCGCCACTGGGTCAACGAGGGGCTGATGACGCTGTTCTTCCTGGTCGTCGGGCTCGAGGCCAAGCGCGAGCTCGACCTCGGCGAGTTGCGTGAACGTCGAAGGCTCACGATTCCCGCAGCCGCGGCGCTCGGGGGCATGACAGTTCCGGTTCTGATCTATCTCGCGTTCAACGCCGGCGGGCCCGGCGCCCATGGCTGGGGAGCGGCGATGTCGACCGACACGGCGTTCGCCCTCGGCGCCGTCGCGGTGCTGACGCCGCGCGCGGCGACGCGCACGCGTGTTTTCCTGCTGACGCTCGCCGTGGTCGACGATCTCTTCGGCCTGATCGTGATCGCGACCGTCTACACGGCGCACGTGTCGGTGCCCGCGCTGGTGGTCGCCGCGGTGCTGTTCGGCGTGCTGCTGGCACTGCGCTCCCTACCTCCGGAACGACGGCGCCCGCTGTTCTGGACGGTCGCCCTGGGACTGTGGATTGCGATGTTCAAGTCGGGCGTCGACCCGGTGATCGCGGGGCTCGCAGCCGGCCTCGCGACGAGCGCTTACGAGCCGGCCCGTCAGGATCTCGAGCGGGCGACCGAGGTCGCGCGCTCCTTCCGCGAGCAGCCGACACCGGAGCTGGCGCGCTCCGCGCAGCAGAGCGTGCTCTTTGCGATCTCGCCGAACGAGCGCCTGCAGTATCGCCTGCACCCGTGGACCAGCTACGTGATCGTGCCGCTGTTCGCGCTCGCCAATCTCGGCGTCCATCTGACGGGAGGCCTGCTCAGTGACGCGATCGACTCCCCGATCACGCTCGGCATCGTCTTCGGCTACATCGTCGGCAAGCCGATCGGGATCACGGGCGCGTCATGGCTGGCGTCGCGACCGGCGATACACGGCCCGCGCTCGCCGCTCAGCCCGCCGCTGCTCGTCGCTGCGGGCGCGTTCGCGGGGATCGGCTTCACGGTCTCGGTCTTGATCGCGAGCCTCGCGTTCTCCGGAGAGCGACTCGAGGAGGCCAAGCTCGGCGCGCTGGCGACGGTGGTACTCGCGCCGCTGGTCGCCTGGGCCGTCCTGCAGGTCGTCAAACGGCTCCCCGCCAACGTGCGCGCGCGCCAGATCGCGGGCACCGCAGAAGACCTCCTCGATCTCTCCCAGGATGTCGATCCCGAGCGCGATCACATTCGGGGCGCCGAGGACGCACCGGTGACGCTCGTCGAGTACGGCGACTTCGAGTGTCCCTTCTGCGGACAGGCCGAGCAGGCGATCCGTGAACTGCTCGGGTCATTCGGCGAGGACGTCCGCTACGTCTGGCGCCAGCTCCCGCTCAACGACGTGCACCCCAACGCACAGCTCGCCGCGGAGGCCTCGGAGGCGGCGTCGGCCCAGGGCCACTTCTGGGAGATGCACGACGCATTGCTGGTGCACCAGGGCGAGCTGCGCCCCGCGGACCTGATGAGATACGCCGGCGAGATCGGGCTGGACACGGAACGCATGCAAGAAGAGCTGCACCGCCACGAGTACGCACCCAGGGTCAGCGAAGACGTCGCCAGCGCCGACGAGAGCGGCGTCTCCGGCACGCCGACGTTCTTCGTGAACGGGCTCCGCCACTACGGCGCCTACGACATCGACACGCTGAGCGCGGCGGTGCAGGCAGCCGGCCGACGCTCGAAACAACTGGCGGCCAGGGTCGCGTGAGCCGGGCGCTGCGGTGGCTCAGGCGACGCGACCACGATCTGGTGGCACTGCGCCGGGCGGGACGCGCCGCGATCGTCATGCCTGCGATGTTCGCCCTGGGCGAGGAGGTCATAGGCAACCCCGTCGTCGCGACGTTCGCGGCGTTTGGCTCGTTCGCGATGCTGCTGCTCGTCGACTTCGGCGGTCCGCTGCGGGGACGGCTGCAGGCCGAGGCGGCGCTCGCTGTCGTGGGCGGCGCGTTCATCTGCATCGGCACGCTCGCCTCACGCAGCGTCTGGCTGGCCATCGCGACGATGGCGATCATCGGCTTCCTTGTGATCTTCGCCGGCGTCCTCAGCTCGATGCTGGCGGGCGCCACGGCGGCGTTGCTGCTCGCGCTGATCTTGCCGGTCTCACTCGCAGCGCCCGTCTCGGCGATAGGAGACCGCGTCGCAGGCTGGGGTCTCGCTGCGGGCGCCGCACTCGTCGCGATCGCGGTGTTGTGGCCGGCACCCGCGCATGACCCGCTGCGCGCGGCCGCGGCCACCGCGTGCAAGGCGCTTGCGTCGCGGCTGCGCGCCGAGGTCGCGTACATGCTGGGTGACAGGTCGGAGTCGCTCGCGCGCGAGCGGGAGTCGGCGATGCGCGAGGCGGATGGCGCCGTCGCGGCGTTGCGTGGCGCATTTCTCGCCACGCCATATCGCCCGGCCAGCCTGAGCACCGCCGACCGGGCGACGGTTCGCCTCGTCGATCAGATCGACTGGGTGGACACGATCGTCGTCGGGTCGGCGCGGGCGATGGATCGCAACCCGGTCAGCCACACGGCCTGCCAGCTCAGGACAGCGGCAGCCGCGGTGCTCGAACAGTCAGCCCGGCTGCTCGAGATGACCGGGGGCGACTGCGCCCAGCTACATGGCGCGCTGGACGAGCTCATCGGCGCGCTCGCGAATGTCGAGAGGCGCGCGCTTGGTGGCCTTCCGAACCCGAGCGCCGTGGCGCCGAGACACGTCGACGAGAACCCCGCCAGCGGCTTGATCACATCGCTCGATCCCAACTTTCGCGCGCAGGAGCTCGGCTTCGCCGTGTCGCTGATCGGGCAGAGCGTCGATCTGACGGCGGCCGCCGAGCGACGGGACTGGCTTCAGCGACTGCTCGGCCGTCAGCCCGAGGGCCTCGCGGGCACACTGACCGCGGTACAGCAGCGCGCGAGCGCGCACATCGATCGCAACTCGGTCTGGCTGCACAACAGCCTGCGCGGAGCCGCAGGCCTGGCACTGGCCGTGTTCGTGGCAAACCAGACCGGCGCTCAGCACGCCTTCTGGGTCGTTCTCGGAACGTTTTCGGTGCTGCGCTCGAACGCGCTCAGCACGGGGCAGAACGTGGTTCGAGCACTGGCTGGGACGGTGGTCGGGTTCGTCGTCGCCGCGGCGATCCTGAGCGTGATCGGAACAGACGAGACGCTGCTGTGGCTGCTGCTGCCGCCCGTGGTCCTGCTCGCGGGGGTGGCCCCGGCTGTGGTCTCGTTCGCGGCGGGCCAGGCGGCGTTCACGCTGACGGTGGTGTTCCTGTTCAACATCATCCAGCCGATCGGCTGGCGGGTGGGACTGCTGCGCGTCGAGGACGTCGCCCTCGGTTGCGCCGTCAGCCTCGCCGTTGGCCTGCTCTTCTGGCCGCGCGGCGCCCGCACCGCGCTGCGCCGCGCGCTTGCCGACGCCTATGTGCAGAGCGCCGACTACCTCGCCGGCGCTGTCAGCTTTGGGGTGCTCGGCCGCGAAGCAGGCGCCCCGCGAGCGCAAGCACCCTCGGACGAGGCGGGCCGCGCAAGCGCGGCTGCGCACCGGCTCGACGACGCGTTCCGCGGCTTTCTGGCCGAGCGCGGCGCCAAGCCGCACCCGCTGGCAGCGGTAACGAACGTCGTCACGGGCGTGGCCGGCCTGCGCCTCGCCGCCGACGCGGTTGTCGATCTCTGGGAACAGGAGGACGGCGCAAGCACGATCGACGGGGCCGCGCGTCAAGAGCTTCTGAAATCGAGCGAGCTCGTGAAGCGCTGGTATGAGGATTTCGCCCGCAGCCTCGTCACCGATGAAGAGCCGCGGCCGCCGCTGCCTCACGATGACGCCGCCGAACGGCGACTGCTCGATGCCGTCCGCGACGATCTCGGCAGCGACAACGCCGATGCGAGCGAGAACGTCGTGCGGATCATCTGGACCGGTGACCATCTCGACGCGGCGCGCCGCACGCAGGCGCTGGTCCTCGCGCCGGCTGAGGCGGAGATCTAGGATGGTGCAGTGGCCGCTCCGGTGACCCGCGTGCTGTCGAGCTCACAGCTCGCGATGCTCGCCGAGCACGGCGAGGAGCGGACCGCCGCGGTCGGCGACACGCTCTTCCAGATCGGCGACGCGAGCTACCCGTTCGTCGCGATCATCAGCGGCGAGGTCGCGGTGATCGACGCGGCCGGTCAGGAGATCATCCGCCACGGCAGCTCAGGCTTCCTCGGCGAGGTCAACCTGCTCTCCGGGCAGACCGTGTTCCTGACGGCGGTCGTGACACAGCCAATGCGCTATATCGCCGTCGATCGTGAAGTGCTGAGAGGGCTGATGTTCGAGGACGGCCCGCTCTCGGACCTGCTCCTGTCGGCGTTCGTCGAGCGGCGGGAGCTGCTCCAACGCCGTGACGGCATCGGCTTCGAGATCGTCGGTCCGCGCGACTCGCCCGACACCCGCAGGCTCGAGGAGTTCGCCAGGCGTATGCGGCTCCCGCATTCATGGCGCGTACCGGGGGAGGATCCGCAGGCGGCGGCGCTGCTCGAGCCGCTCGACGGTGACGAGATCCCGCTTGTGCGGCTTCCCGGCGGCGGCGAGCTGCGACGGCCGAGCAACGGCCAGCTCTCCCGAGCGCTTGGCATCGGCCTCGAGCTCGAGCAACGCGAGGAGGTCGACCTGCTCGTCATCGGCGGTGGGCCGGCCGGCCTCGGCGCGGCTGTCTACGGCGCCTCGGAGGGCCTCGACACGCTCGTCATCGAGAGCACCGTGCTCGGCGGGCAGGCCGGCACGTCACGACGGATCGAGAACTACCTCGGCTTTCCGGCCGGCATCAGCGGCACCGAACTCTCGAGCCGTGCGATCAACCAGGCGCGCAAGTTCGGCGCGCGGACTGCGACTCCCTACCGCGCCAGGTCGCTCGCGCCCGGCGGCGAGCGCCACCTCGTGAAGCTCGACGAGGGCAACACGGTGAGCGCGCGGGCGGTGCTGCTCGCGACCGGCGCCGAATACCGGCGCCTGCCGGTCCCCGAGCTCGAGGCCTACGAGGGCGTCAGCGTCTTCTACGCCGCGGGTCCGCCCGAGGGCCAGCTCTGCGCCGCACAGCGGGTCGGCGTCGTCGGTGGCGGCAACTCTGCGGCTCAGGCTGCGGTGTGGCTCGCACGGGGCGGCGCGCTGGTCACGCTGCTGCACCGCAGGACCGACCTCAGCGAGACGATGTCGCACTACCTGATCGACGAGCTCGATCGTTTCGGTGTCGCGGTCCGCGACCGCAGTGAGGTTCGTGCGCTACACGGACAGCAGGGGCGGCTCGAGTCGGTCACCCTCGCCGACGGGGCGTCCTTGGCGCTGTCGTTCCTGTTCCTGTTTCTCGGCGCCTCACCGTGCACCGATTGGCTGGGCGACGTGGTTGCGCGAGATCCACATGGGTTCATCCGCACCGGCCGCGACGCCGGGGCCGAGGGGCTGCTGGAAACGAGCGTGCCCGGCATCTACGCCGCGGGCGACGTGCGCGCGGGGTCGACCAAGCGCTGTGCGACTGCCGTCGGTGAGGGCGCGGCGGTCGTGGGCTTCGTCCACCAGCGCCTCGCGCCGGTCGTGGCCTCGCCGCGATAGCACGCTCTCAGCCGGCGCGCTGCGCAGGCCATCCGGCCTATTCGATGAATCCCGCCCGCAGCGCATTGGCAACGGCCGCCGTCCGGTCACGCACGCCGAGCTTGCGATAGATGTGTTCGAGATGGGTCTTGACGGTCGCCGGGCTGATCATGAGCGTCTCGGCGATCCCGCACACCGACAGGCCCCGTGCGGCTAACGTCAGCACCTCGACCTCGCGCAGGCTCAGGGGCGTGAGGCTGAGTTCGCCGCGCCGGCGTGCGAACAGCGCCCCGAAGCCGGCCCCGGCGTGGGCCAGGACCTGCATCACATGCCCGCTCCACTCGGGCCGGGCGCTCGAGTACAGCTCGACGACCCCCAGCACCTCGTCAGACTTCGCGCACGGGAAGGCAAGCGTCGCGCCAAGCCCCTGCGGCGGCAGCTGCTGTCCTGAGGCGGCGTCCGCTCGAGCGCAGACAGGACGGTCGACCGCCTCGCCGAGCTCCCACGCGCGGCCGGCGAGCCCCACGCCTCTCGGAACTCGCCAGCCGCCGAGCGCGTGCTTGAGCGCTCCGCCGTCCACGCCGGGCATGCTCCAGATCGCCCGCGCGATCAGCGACTCCCCCTGCGGCAACCACAGCGCCGCGGCCATCTGTCCGAGCGCACCGGCCAGTTCCCGCAGCAGGCGTTCGCTGCCCTCGCCGAAGCACTCCCATGCGGTCAGCGTCCGCAGCACCGCCAGCACGACCGCCAGCTCGAGCTCGCCGTCGTCGAGCGCATGTGGTGTGCGGACGGGATCGGTCTCGGACGGGCCCGGTGGCGCAGCGCTCGGTTGGGGCGGTCCGTGGCTAGACATACTCGTCTGTCTATTTGACTATACATACCTGTCTGACTACGGTCTGACGATGGGGGGAATCAGATAGACGCAGCTGCCAAAGATCAGCGCGAGCGTGATCCGCTGCGCGCTCACGACGCGCGTGAGCGCATCCTCGGCGCCTCATACGACCTCTTCTCCCGCCACGGCATCCATGCCGTCGGGATCGACAGGGTCATCGCCGAGGCCGGCGTCGCGAAGGCAACGCTTTACCACCATTTCCCCTCCAAGGAGGCGCTCGTGATCGCGTTTCTGGAGCGGCGCGGGCAGCGCTGGACGCACGGATGGCTCGAGGTCGAAGCCGATCGCCGGGCCCCGAGACCGCAGCAGCGCGCGCTCGCCGTCTTTGACGCCCTCGACGCGTGGTTCCGGCGTCCCGACTACGAGGGCTGCTCGTTCATCAACACGTTGCTCGAAATCAAAGACCGCGACAGCCCCGTACACCGAGAGACGGTTCGCCACCTCGGCGACGTGCGTGAGATCCTCGCGGGCTACGCCGAGCAGGCCGGAGTCAGTCGTCCCGACGAGACGGGCGAGCAACTGCACATCCTGCTGATGGGCTCGATCGTCTCGGCGAGTCGCGGCGAGCTCGACGCGGCACAACGCGCACGGCCGCTGGCCGCAGCGCTGCTCGCCGACGCGAGCTGACGCGCAGCCCGGGCGCCAGCGCCGCCGCCCGTCCCGGCGTTCAGGCGGGGTCCGGCGAGCTGTACGCGTCCTGATCGCCGCGCACGTCGCGATAGCGGCGGTCGAACAGCTCGAGTACCGCGGTCACGTCGGACGGTCCGTGAACGGCATGGCGCACCACGTCCGGCTCGGACGGTGAATCGACCGGCTCGGCATCGCCGTGTTCAACGAGCGCGTCGTGCTCGGGAACCGAGAATCGCAGCTCGGCGATGCCGCTGTCCGCGTCCAGGACGCCTAGCTCGAGCTGCTCGTAGCGCACCACCGCGACACCTTCCGTGACGCGCTCGATGCGTACTCCGGGCCATGTGTCGAGCTCGTTGGCGAGCTCATCGACGAGCGCGGCGTGGGACATCCTTCGATCCTACCCCTCTCGGGCGAGGGCGTCGAGGGGCAGCGCCGCGTCCGCGGCATGTCGCTCGTCCGGGGCGCCCGCGGAGGACTCGGGAGCCCCGTCTCGCTCGGCATGCACGATCAGTACCGGGACGGGGCTGTGGTTCAACACGTAGTGGCTGACGCTCCCGAGTAGCACCGACCGCAGCGCGCCGCGCCCGCGAGATCCCATCACAACGAGATCGTGCTCTCCCGCGGCGATCTGGGACACGAGCGCGGGCCTGACCGGCTCGCCGCTGAGCACGGAGACGACCGAGACGTCGTCGGGAACCCGCTCGACGGCCGTCCGCAGGACCGCGTCGGCCTCGGCTTCGGCTTCGCGGATGAGGTTCGCCGTCACGTCGCCGCTCACGCCGACGTAGGCGACAGATGGAGGCGCGGTGACGGCGCTGAAGAGCGTCAGACGTGCGTTCTCCGAGCGGGCGAGGTCGATCGCCTGCGCCAGCGCCTGCTGAGCGTCCGCCGATCCATCGACGGCCACGAGGATGTTCCTGAACATGATCTGCTCCTTTCTGCGGTGGAGCCAAGAGGTCGCTCTTGAAGGATATAGCACAGAACTATATAGTTCGCAATATGTCTGCGGAGATCGAGTCCAGGGCCGAGCGCGTCGACTTCGTCGCCGAACACCTGCTCTCGCGTAGCGCGCTGCTGGTGCGCCTGCTGGTCAAGCAGGTGCATGCCCCCGAAATCTCGCGAACCGAACTCGAGGTCCTGAGCATCCTCACCGAGGGGCCTCGACGGATCACCGAGCTCGCCGAGCTCGAGGGGGTCGCGCAGCCGACGATGACCCTGCTCGTCAAGCGCCTCGAGCAGAAGGGCTGGGTTTACCGCGAGGGACTGCCGGGCGACGGCCGCGTGGTCATGATCGCTGTCACCGACGCAGGAGGCGCCGCGCAGCAGCGGTTCCGTGAGCGGTTTCTGGCCGCCCTGCGCACCGACCTGCGCGATCTCAGCGACCAGCAGCTCGAGGACCTCGCTACCGCGGCCGAGACCGTGAGCTCGTTCGTAGATGAGCTCCAGCGGCGCACCGGCAGGTGACACAGCGGCAGCATCCCGCATTCTGCGGCGAAAGCTTTCGTTCAGCCGTCCGACGATTGGGTGATACTTCCGCAATGGATCGGGAACGGTCGTCGCAGGCCCAGGAAAGAAACGTTCTGGTCGAAGGCTCCGAGCAGGCGCGGGTCGCTCGCTACATCGCGCTCGAGCGCGAAAAGGACGAGCTGCGACGCGAGCGCGACCACCTGATTCTCGACCTCGCGGCGAGTCTCGGACCGGCAGGGCTGGCTCAGCGCTTCGGCGTCGAGCCCCCGGTGATCGCGAAGCTCCTCGAGGGCGCTCGCGGGCGCCTGAACAGCGCCCCGGCCGAAGATGACCACCTCAGAGCCGAGATCATCGCTCGCCGCGTGCGCGCGACCGAGCCTCGGTGGGTCGTCGCCGACGCGCACTTCGAGGCGCTCGGGCGCGCTTCGCGGTAGCCGCCGAGCACGGCCGCCGTGGAGGCCGTGGTCTTCGATCTCGACGGTGTCCTGATCGACTCGGAGCGAGTGTGGGATCGCGCCCGTCGCGAAGTCGTCGCGGAAACAGGCGGAAGCTGGTCCGCGCGAGCCACCGAGGAAATGCTGGGAATGAGCTCGGGCGAGTGGTCGCGATTCGTACACGATCGCCTCGGCGTTGCACTCGAGCCGGCCGAGATCAACGACCGTGTGGTGCAGCGCGTGCTCGCCTCCTACGAGCGTGAGCTGCCGCTGCTGCCCGGCGCCGTTGCAGCTGTGCGGCGAACGGCGGCTGTATGGCCACTGGGCCTGGCCTCCTCAGCCAACCGATCGGTGATCGACGCGGTGCTCGCGTCGAGCGGCCTCGATGCGTGCTTCGAGGCGACGGTCTCGGGCGAAGAGGTCGTGCACGGCAAGCCCGCGCCAGATGTGTACCTGGCGGCGACCGACGAGCTGGGCGTGGACCCACGACGCAGCGCCGCGGTCGAGGATTCCGCCAACGGCCTGCGCGCAGCGGCAGCCGCCGGCATGGCGGTGATCGCCGTGCCCAATCGCGAGTTTCCCCCGGACGACGTCGCGCTCGGTCTCGCCGACCTCGAGATCGAATCGCTCGAGCAGCTGAGCCCGGCCGCGATCGAGGGCCTCGACGCCGACGGGCACCGGCGCAACCCTCGCTGAACGCGCCGTCGCCGGCCGGGCCACGTGACCCGGCCGGCGACGCTCACCTCGTCAATGCGAGGCCGTGGCGCTCATTCCCCAGCCAGACCGCTCCCCGTTTCACCTGGGTTGCAGTCGTACGGCTTGACGAACGCGCTCCCCGGCAGGCACCGCCACATGCTCTGGTTGGTCTCGCTCGGCGCCCCGGAGAACGTCGAGTTGGGAATCGTCGCCGAGAGCATGTACGCCGGCCCGGACTGGCGTGCGTGCGTTCCCTGTTCGAAGGCATAACCGTCGTCCAGGAGTTCCGGCTCGCCGTAGGCGGTGTCGATGAAGTCGACTCCGATCGGGTCGCCACCAGTGGAGCTGTTCTCAGCGGCGAACCCGGCCGGAACCGTCAACACCGGGTAGCCGGCGCGGTCGGCAATCCCGACCAGCGGACTGCCACTGGGCACCATGATCGCCGAGTACCCTTCTTTCAGGATCCCGTCGATCACCGCTCGGTCTTCGGTCTGTCCTTTGGTGAGGTTTTCTTTGTAGGTGGTGGTCGTCGCCGGGTTGGTGTATTCCACCGCCTCGGCCGCGAGCAGCCCACCCTGCCCGAACTTCAGACCCTCGACGGCGTTGGATTCGTTGTATTCGATGATCTGCTGCAGCGACTTCGGTACCTCCGGGCCGGTGCTGGACAGGTAGCTGTTGAGGTCGCGATGGAACTCATACGGGACGATGCTTGGAGCCGTCGTGCCCGTCCCGAGCGTGACCACGCCGGTGCTCGCACCGAGCGCTTCCAGCTCGGCGACAGCGGCCGGGTATGGCACGGAGGTGCTCGAGACCACCGCGATCTTCTTCCCGCTCAACGCCGTCGGTTTGAGTCCGGCGGTGTAGCTCGGCAGCGGGCTCGGCTGGCCCAGCGTGACCGGATCGGCCGGGTCGGGACCGGCGAGCACGCTCAGCGCGGTGGCCACGTCGCCCACCGTCTGGCCGATCGGCCCCGGCGAGTCCTGCGACTTCGCGACCGGCATCTCGCCCGCGCGGCTGACGAGGCCGACCGTCGGCTTGAGCGCCACGACGCCGGCGTTCCCCGCCGGCGCGATCAGCTGCGCCGCTTCGGTCGAGCTCTCCATCCCGATCGCCAGGGGTGCGACGCCGACCGACACCGCCGCCGCCGAACCGGCTGACGATCCGCCGGGTGACTTGTTGGTGTCCGAGGGCAGCAGCACCTGGCCGCCCAACGAGGAGTAGCCCTGCGGCATGTTGGCCGCTTCGAACTCGCCTCCGAGCTCGGTGGTGTTCGTGTCACCGAGGATGATCGCACCGGCCGCCTTCAGTCTGGCGACAAGCGTCGCGTCGGCCGCAGGCAGGTTTTCCTCCAGCGCGATCGAGCCGCCGCTCGTGGGCATGCCCGTGGCGTCGATCGAGTCGTTCACCAGCACCGGGATTCCCGCGAGTGCAGACTTGACGCCCTTCCTGCGCTGCTTGTCGCTTTCCGTCGCTTCCTGCATCGCGTTCGGGTTGATGTCACGGATTGCCTGGATGGCGGGCCCCTCGGCGTTGGTGAGCGCGATGCGGTAGAGCTCCGCTTTCACCAGTTCTTTCGAGGTGAGGGTGCCGCCGTTCAGCATTTCCTCGAGGCTCGCCGCTGAGGTTGTTTCGAGCGCGAACGGCAGCACGGTTTTCGTGGCCGAGATGTTCTTGATCGAGTCGGCGTCGGGGTTGCAGTGACCGCGCCCCGCGAACGGCTCGGCGGGGACGGTGTGAGCGCACCGATACATCGCCGGGTCGACTTCCGCCGGTGTTTTGTGCAGTTTTGTCGACTGTTCCATCACGTAGCCGACACCGAGCAGGTTCAGCTCGTCGTAGGCGCCGCCGTTGACGTCCACGTCGATCGAGCGGCGCTGCGTCGGCGTGAAGCCCATCGGGATCGCGATCTCTGGCAATCCCGCCTGCGGGCCGCTCGGCACCGAGCCGACGACGGCAATCACGGGGCCCCCACCGCCACTCGGTTCGTTCATCATCTTTTCGATCGCTTCGTGGTAGATCTTCTTGCGTTCCGGCAGCGCTTTGTCGTACGCCTGCTGGTTCGGACCGCCGGGCGTGTCTTCGGCCGCAGCCTCCGACGCGTGGGCGGAGTTGCCGAACTTCAGCGCCTCCTGAGGATCGGTGTTGTCGACTTCGATCTCCTGCACGAGGCTTTTGACGGGCGCGCCGGCACCGAGGTGTCTGTAGTAGTCGTCGATCGTCGCGTGCTGCTCGTAGCCGGTCGGCAGCGGCGGCAGGGTCCCGTCACTCGTCTGAGCGTCCGGCACCATGATCGCCCCAGCGGCTTCGAGCGCGGTCACCGCCTTTTGCACGGCTTCCTCTTGAGCAGTCAGCGTGCAGGTCGGTTGCGGGCTGCAGGTGTTGCCGTTGTAGCCGATGCGCTTGCCCTGCACGTAGCTCATCTTCAGCGCCGAGGAGTAGTTCGGCAGCGTCGTGAACGGCGCCAGCAGGATGTCCCCGTTCTCGAAGAATTCGGGGCCCATGATTTCCCTGTACTCCTGGTTCTCTTCAGGATCCGCGCCGGGGACCTCGGCGATCGACTGCAGCGTGATCGCCACATCTTCGACCGTTTTCTCCATCGGTCCGGCCGTGTCCTGCGAGGCGTCGATCGGGGCGATGCCGTAGCCCGGGACCAGCCCCAGGGTGGGGCGCAATCCAACAATGTTCTCGGCGGTGGACGGGCTGATGATCGACCCGGACGTTTCAGTGCCGATCGTCAGCGTCGCAAGCCCCGCAGCGGCAGCCGCGCCGGGCCCGGAGGACGAGCCGCTCGGACCTTGGGCGGCGTCGTTGGCGTTCAGCACTTGACCGGTGAGGTTGCTGAACCCCGAGGGCTGGCTGCCGAAGCTGTTGGCCCACTCCGACAGACCGGCCTTGCCGAGGATGATGACCCCGTGCGCGCGCAGCTCCTTGGCGACGCCCGAGTCCTTTTCAGGGAATGATTCGCGCAGCGCCCAGTCGCCCGCGGAGGTGTACATCGGCGTGGCGTCGATGATGTCCTTGAGCAGGATCGGCACCCCCATCGCCGGTCCGAGGTTCTCATGTTTGTTGCGCTCCTTGTCGGCCGCCTTCGCTTCAGCCAGCACATCGGGGTTGATCTGCGTGACAGCGTTGAGTCCGGGGCCGGACTTGTTCAGCGCGGCGATCCGCGCGAGGTAGTCCTTGACGAGTTCCACCGAGGTGACTTCACCATTCTGCAGCATCTTCTCGGCCTGTCCAGCGGTGAGTGTTTCGAGGTTCAGCGTCGATGCGGACGCTGAGGAGACGCCGGTGGCCAGCGCGAGCGCTGCAAGCAGTGCGATCGCGAGGAGTGCGGCGAGCCGTCGAGGAAGCATGAAAGCGAGCACGAGCGGTCCTTCCTTGGAGTCGGATGGATTGGCTCTCACCGGCGTGGTCGGGACGAGCAACAGCCACTCGTCGATCACGGGGAGGAGTCGGAGACGGGCTATAGGGGATGTAAGGCGCGCGCCCCCACGACGGCGCCCCGAACTAATGAACCGAAACGTACCCTGTCATCAAGTGCCGGCATAGCAGCATGGGCAAATGTCCAAACTTCTCTCGACGGCGATTGGCTGGCTGTCTAGACCGGGCTCAGCCGCGCGACGGGCGATGTGACATTTGCTCACATCTCTTGTGTTACTCAACACTTGGTGCAGCGCAAATTGCAGGCAAACCGGTGTCGAGCGCCCGGACACGAGACCTCCACAGCTGCCGTCCTGTCCCATGCCCACAGGTGACCGGCGACTCGACAGAGGAGAATAAGAATTAATGAAGACGGACGGCTCACGGGACGATCCTGCACGGGCAGCTGGGCCGCCTGCCCTCAGACGACTGGATCCTCTGCGCTCCTCCGACCAACTGGCTGCTCGAGCAGCCGCGCGTATGCCTCCGGGCGGCGCGTTGTCAGAAACGGGAACAGCTCGAGCCAGTCGTGACGCTGGTCGAGGTCGAGGTCGGCCACCAGCACAGCCGGCTCGCGCCTGGGAGCCTGGACGAGCTTGCGTCCGTAGGGGTCGCAGATGAAGGACGAGCCGTAGAAGCTCAGCGGCGGCTCCTCACCGATGCGATTGATCGCGACCATGAACAGGCCGTTTGCGATCGCGTTGCCGATGATGACCTGCTCCCACAGGGGCTCTGTGTCGAAGTCTGGATGCTCTGGCTCGGAGCCGATCGCCGTCGGATACACGAGCACATCGGCTCCCTCGAGGCTGTAGGCACGAGCGAGCTCCGGGAACCATTGATCCCAGCACGTCGGCAGACCGAGATGCGCGTCGTCGAGGTTGATCAGCGGGAATGCATCCTGCCCGGCAGGCGCGGGCCGAAAGTAGTGATCCTCGTGGTATCCCGCCGTGATCGGAATATGCAGCTTGCGGGTGCGCGCGACGAGCTCACCGCCGGGACTCACCAGTATCGCCGTGTTGTAGCCAAGCCGATCGCCGTCCTGCGATGCGCGCTCGTAGAGCGAGGCGTGGACGTAGATGCCGGCCTCGCGCGCCATCCGTGTGGCGAAGCGATGCGTGGCACCGCCGGGGAGCTCCTCGGGCTCGACGTCGTGCCGCCGTGGCCCGCCGGGCTCGACCGCGAAATAGCGGCTCAGCGTCAGCTCCTGCAGACACACCAGTCGAGCGCCCTCTCCTGCCGCGAGCCTGATGGCGCTGGCCAGAGCGGCCTCGTGCTCGTCTGCGTCGGCGTGCCAGCGCTGCTGAACGGCTGCCAGCCGCAGCGGCGCTCGACGCGGCGGGCGCGTGCGGGCGGGCGAGGGCTGAAGCCCCGGCGCGACGATCACGCGAATCTCCTCCACGTCGATGACTCTAGTGTCGTGATCGAAAAGTGCGGGGAGCGTCCGCGGCTGCGCCACTATTACCTGCGATGAGCGCCACGCTGACCACCACCCCCCTCGCCGACGGCTACCGCATGCCCGGCGAGTTCGAGCCGCACGCGAGCTGCTGGATCGCATGGCCTGAGCGACCGGACAACTGGCGGTTGGGGGCCAAGCCCGCGCAGCACGCGTTCGCGGCGGTCGCCGAGGCGATCAACGTCTGCGAGCCGGTCACGGTGGGCGTCTCAGACGCCCAGTTCGATCACTGCCGCGCGTTGCTCTCGCCCTCGATCCGCGTCGTCGAGCTCGCGAGCGACGATGCGTGGATGCGCGACACTGGTCCAACCTTCCTGCTGGACGACGTCGGCGGGCGGCGCGGGGTCGACTGGCGCTTCAATGCCTGGGGCGGGCTCGACGGTGGCCTGTACTTCCCGTGGGACCGCGACGAACGCGTCGCCGCTAAGGTCCTCGAGATCGAAGGCACCGAGCGCTACCAGGCGCCGATCGTGCTCGAGGGAGGCTCGATCCACGTCGACGGCGAGGGCACCGTGATGGCGACCGAAGAGTGCCTGCTCAACCCCAATCGCAATCCCGAGCTGACGCGCGAGCAGATCGAGCGCGTGCTGTTTGAGCACCTCGGCGCGGAGAAGATGATCTGGCTCGGCCGTGGCGTCTACAACGACGAGACCGATGGCCACATCGACAACCTCGCGTGCTTTGTCAGGCCCGGCGTGGTGCTGCTCACCTGGAGCGATGACGAGGCGGACCCCCAGCATGCGATCTCGCGCGACGCACACGAGCGACTCCAGGCGGCGACCGACGCTCGCGGTCGCTCGCTCGAGGTGCTGCGCGTGCCCTCGCCGGGGCCGATCACGATCACCGCCGAGGAGGCCCAGGGGGTCGACGGGGTGCCCGGCAGCCTTCCCCGCCGAGCGGGAGACCGCCTTGCCGCGTCCTACGTCAACTTCTATCCCGCCAACGCGCGGATCGTCTTCCCGCTGCTCGACGAGCGCCACGACGAGGCAGCCGCGTCGCTCCTGCGCGAGTGTTTCCCCGAGCGCGAGGTGGTGGGCGTGTCCGCACGCGAGATCCTGCTCGGCGGCGGCAACATCCACTGCATCACCCAGCAGGTCCCTGCGCTCAGGTGAATCGCTCCCTCAGGCTTCCTCGATCGCGAGAACCAGCTTCCCCACGTTCTCGCCCGCGAACAGCTTGAGCAGCGCGTCGGGGAACGCGATGACGCCGCCGTCGATCACGTCCTCGCGCGAGATCAGCCGGCCTTCGCGCATCCATCCAGCGATCTCAGCCGCCGCCTCGCCGTAGCGGGCGGCGTAGTCGAAGACGACGAAGCCGATCATCGCCGCACGCGCGACCAGCAGCGACATGTAGTTGGCCGGGCCGCGAACCCCGTCGCCGTTGTACTGCGACACGGCGCCGCAGATCACGATCCGTGCGCCACGCGCCAGACGCGTCAGGACCGCGTCGAGTATCTCGCCGCCGACGTTGTCGAAGTAGACGTCGACGCCGTCGGGTGCGGCCTCTCGCAGGGCGCGACGGACATCCTCGGCCTTGTAGTCGATCGCCGCATCGAAGCCGAGCTCCTCGACGAGCCAGCGACACTTCTCCTCGCCGCCGGCGATGCCGATCACCCGCGCTCCCTTGATCTTGGCGATCTGCCCGGCCACGCTCCCGACCGCGCCGGCGGCACCCGAGACGACCACGGTCTCCCCCGCCTGCAGCGCGCCAACGTCGAGCAGTCCGAAATACGCGGTCATCCCGGTGATGCCAAGCGCACCGAGGTAGGTAGTGAGCGGTGCGAGCGAAGCGTCGAGCTTGACGATGCCCTTGCCGTCGCTGAGCGCGAACTCCTGCACGCCAAAGGCGCCGTACAGGTGCTCGCCCGGGGCGAAGCCGGGATGCTCGGAGCTGACGACACGCGCGATCGCACCGGCGCGCATCACATCGCCGACTTCGACTGGCTCGATGTAGGAGGCGCCTGCGTTCATCCAGCCGCGCATCGCCGGATCGACCGAAACGTGCGAGATCGCGACGACGAACTCACCGGCGCCGGGCGTCGGGACGGGTTCACTCGTGAGCTCCCAGTCCGTCGGCTGCGGCAGGCCGGACGGTCGCGCGGCGAGGCGCACCTGGTTGTTGGTCGGGCTCATCTGTCTCCTCCTCCCGCGGGCTGGCGGTCCCGCGCGTTGACGGCTTCACGGACGCCTGGCTAGACTACTGCGCCGGTAAGATTTTTGTACCTACGAGAGAGAGGTCGCCATGCCGGGTCCGTCCGCTGCCCCCACTCCCACGTCGGTAGAGCTCGAGCTCGATGGGCTGACCGAACAGGCGTCGACGCTCGCCCGCGAGCTCGCGGCCGCGACCGAGCGCGAGCGCGCGCTACCGCTTGAGCTGCTCGACGCGTTGCGCGCCACGGGGTTGATGCGCGCCGGCGCGCCCGCGTCACTCGACGCGCTGCAGGCGCCGCCCGCTACGACGCTTGCCGGCGCCGAAAGGATCGCGCGGGGGGATGCGTCGGCCGGCTGGTGCGTGTCGATCGCGGCCACCAGCAGCCTGCTCTCGGCCTACCTCCCCGAGGAGGGCGCCGCCGAGATCTTCAGCGACCCGCGCATGGTGGCCGCCGGCGTGTGGGCTCCGCGCGGGCGGGCGGTGAGCGTCGAGGGCGGGCTGCGCGTCTCCGGGCGCTGGTCGTTCTGCAGCGGCATCTCGCACTCGCAGTGGCTGTTCGCCGGGTGCGTGCTCGAGGATCCGCAGGCTGGCGCCGAGGACGGACCGGTGCTGCGTGTGACTGCGCTACCGACGGCTGAGCTCGAGATCCTCGATACCTGGCACACCAGTGGCCTGCGCGGTACCGGCAGTCACGACGCCGTCGCGGATGAGCTGTTCGTTCCCGATCGCCACGTCCTCTCGCTCATGAACACGCCGGCGCGGATCGATGCGCCTCTGTACCGCTTCCCGATCTTCGGCTTCTTTGCGCTGTCGATCGCGGCCGCTGCGCTGGGCAACGCCCGCGGGGCGATCGACGAGCTCAGCGAGCTGGCCGGCGCGAAGACAGCGCAGGGCTCGAGCCGTACGCTCGCCGCTCGCCCGGCCACGCAGGCGGCCGTCGGCGAGGCGGAGGCCGCGCTGCGAGCAGCGCGCGCCTTCTACTACGGTGCGATCGAAGATGCGTGGCAGGCCGCGCAGCAGCCCGGCCAGGTTGACGTGACGCTGCGCCTCGGCCTGCGCCTGGCGGCAACGCACGCGGTCAGGACCGCCGCCGAGGTGGCCCGCTCGATGTACGACCTCGGCGGCGGCACCGCGATCTACGAGGACTCGCCGCTGCAGCGGCGCTTTCGCGATGCCCACACGGCGACCGCGCACTTCCAGGTCAACCCCGCGATCTGGGAGCTCACCGGACGTGTGCTGCTGGGGGTTCCGGCGCGGACAGAGCAGCTGTGATGCGCGAGAGCCTTCTCGTGCCGGGCGAGCTGGAGGTCGTCGCGCCCTACTGGCTGGACCGCCCTGACGATGAGGTGCTCGAGATCGCGCTCGCGGCACGGTGCAACGGCTTCGAGACGATGTGGCTCGGCGAGATGGCGACGTTCGATGCGTTCGCGCTCGCGACCGCCGTCGGCCTGCGTGCTCCCGGGCTTGCCCTGAAGATCGGGCCGCTGGCCGTCGGCGTGCGCAGCCCCGTCACCCTCGCACTGGGGCTCGCGTCGGTCGCGACCCTTACAGGCGCGCGCGTCGATCTCGCGCTCGGCGCCTCGAGCCCTGACATCGTCAGCGGCTGGCACGACCGTCCGTGGGCCGCGCTCGCGCCGCGTGCCCGCGAGACCGTCGAGGCGGTCCGCGCGATCCTCGCCGGCGAGCGCGCGGCATATTCGGGCGGGCACGTGCGGACACACGGCTTTCGCCTTCGACATCCCCAGCCCCAGGCACGCATCTCGCTCGCGGCATTCGGGCCGGAGATGACACGCGTGGCCGCGAGCACGGCCGACGAGCTCGTGCTCAACCTCGTCACGCCCGAGCGCGTCGCGCAGGTGCGCGCGAGCGTCGACGCCCACGCCCGGGCCGCCGGGTGCCCGGCGCCCGAGATCGCGGTTTGGGTGACCGTCGCCCTGAGCCCGGGTGCGGCGACACTCGCGCAGATGGCGGCGCAGATCGCCGTGTATCTGCGCCCCCCGGGGTACGGCGAGATGTTCACCGAGCTCGGCTTCGGCGCGCTCGTCGAGCGGGCTCGCGCAGGCTCCAGACGCAGCGAGCTCGCCGCGCTGATCCCCGCCGAGCTGCTCGGCGAGGTCTGCGCGATCGGCTCCGAGAACGCGATCGAAGAGCGCCTCGCGAGCTATCTGGCAGCGGGCGCATCACGCATCGGCATCGTCCCGGCGACGGCCGAGGATCCAGCCGGGCGGCGCGTGCTCGGAGCCCTGTCCTCGCGCACCGAGGTCCGTGCGCGATGAGCAGGCAGACGGGCAAGGACAGGCTCGATCTCAGTCATCGGCTGCAGGCCGACTCGGTGGGCCGTGCCCTGAGCCTCGTGAGCGAGCGCTGGACGATGCTGATCCTGCGCGAAACGTTCTTCGGCGTGCGCCGCTACGCAGAGTTCGCTCGCAACCTCGGCGTCCCGCGTCCGACGCTGTCGCTGCGGCTGCGCAAGCTCGTCGATGCCGGCCTGCTGGAGCGGGTGCGCTACTCGAGCGAGCCCGACCGCTACGAGTACCGGCTGACCCAGTCCGGGAGGGACCTGTTTCCCGCCGTGGTCGCGTTGATGCGGTGGGGCGATCGGTACTTCGCGGGGCCCGACGGACCTCCAATCGTGCTGCGTCACGACAGCTGCGGGAGACACACGCATCCGCGCGTCACGTGCGACGCGTGTGGTGAGGAGATCGATGCCCACAACGTCACCCCCGAACGCGGGCCGGGCTACCGCACCGCGCGGGCATCTGCTTAGTCGAGCTCGACCGGCTCGCCGCCGCAGGCCTGCTCGTCGTCGGCGGCGACGTCCTTGGCCGAGACACCCGTGCTCCGCGCCACGCGCGCGAGCAGATCATGGAGGGTCACGCGCTCGTCGGCGTCGAGCTCTGCGAAGAACTCGTCCTCGATCTGCATCGACGCGCGCTCCACTTCGCAGATCAGCTTGCTACCTCGATTTGAGATCTCGACGAGGTGCCGGCGCCTGTCCTCCGGGTCGCGGCGGCGCAGAATCAGGCCGTCCGCTTCGAGGTCATTGAGCAGCACGACGAGGTTGCTCGCATCGATGTCAAGTGTCGCTCCTAGCGCCTGTTGACTCATCGCTCCCTCGTCGCGCAGCGTCAGCAGCGCATTGGTCTGCCTGGGCTTGAGCCCGGTCGGCGTCAGCGCCGAGCGGTACTGGCGCGTCACCGCGCGCCCGAGGCGGGCGAGCAGAAAGCCGGTGTGCTGGGCGAGACCGCCACCGAGGGCTGCAACCGGCTTGTCCGTGACATCAGTCTTCATTGAAAGATCGTACCGCACCGCGGGTCATTGGTAAAGACCAATGATTGCTAGACTACTGCGACCCACGTCTTACCGACCATCCATGGAACGAGGTTGTGTTGGCTGTCTCCGCGGTATCCAACTCCACCAAGGCGAGCCCGGCACGCGAGCCCGACGTCGGACGGATGTCGATTCGCGCACGCGTGCTGACGATGCTGCTGCTCGTTGCGATGACCGTCTCGCTCGTGGTCGCGCTCCCGGCGTTGAACGGCGTGGCGCGCGAGATCGCGCACGTCGACCCGCTGTGGTTGGCGCTCGCGGGCGCTTTGGAGCTCGCTTCGTGCGCGAGCTTCGTGGTCGTCTTCCGCTATTTCTTCGCGGCGGTTCCCGCGCCGGCTGCGCGTGAGCTCGCATGGACGGAGATGGGCTCCGGCGCACTGTTGCCAGGCGGCGGCGTCGGCTCACTCGCCGTGGGCGGCTGGCTGCTCCACCTCGCGGGGACGCCCACTCGTGAGATCGTTCGCAACTCGAGCAGCCTGTTCTTCTTCACCAGCGCGGTCAACGTCCTGGCGCTGATCGCGGGCGGATCACTGCTCGCGAGCGGGCTGTCCAACGGCAACGACGAGCTCGTGCTGGCAGCCGCCCCGATCGTGCTCGGTGTCGGCGTGATCGCCGCGGCGATGACAATCGCGCGTTTGCGCGATCGGCGCCGTCGCGGGCTCGAGGCCTCGCACTGGATCGAGGCGCTCGCGAGCGGGATCGGCGAGGCGCAGCGCGCGGTCAGCCACCCGGGCTGGCGATTGCTCGGCGCGATCGGCTACCTCGGGTTCGACATCGCAGTGCTCTGGACGACGCTCAGCGCGGTCGGCTACTCCCCCCCGATCGCGGTCCTGCTGCTTGGCTACATCATCGGCTACCTCGCCAACCTGATCCCCGTTCCCGGAGGCGTCGGCGTCCTCGAGGGAGGCCTGGCCGGCACGCTGGTCCTGTACGGCGCGCCGGTCACCCAGGCCGCCGCCGGGGTGCTCATCTACCACGCCATCGCCTTCTGGATCCCCAGCCTCGGCGGCCTGGCCGCCTACCGACTGCTGCGGCGTGGGCTCGAAGCATCGCAACCGACGCGGGCGCGAGCTCCCTCGGTTGCGTACCTACCCAACCAACCATCAGAAAGCCCCAAAGATGATCAGATCCGTCCCGACACTCCCCTCTCCCCGCGTACATGCGGAGCGCCCCTCACGACCCGATCCACCCGAAGTCAAGCCGCAAGCACGTCACCTCGAAGGACAGGTGGTGCAGTGGCTGCGTACCCTGCGGGCGAACAGCGCACAGCATGATCGCAAGCCCCGGAGCCCACGCCCGATGACTCCTTGAAGGAACGTCAGCCGCGGCGGCGCAAGCCCCGGTTGGTTACGCTCCGAGCGTGGATGACGGGGGCAGCAGCGGGCGCCGCCCGCGAACGGCGGCGATGGCAGCGGCGCGACGAATGTTCGCGCTGCATCGCGAGGCCGAGCGGACCGGCATCCCCGTCGAGGAGCTCTCCGCGCGTGCGCGCGAGGCACACACGGGCGGTGCCCTGAAGACCCGCCGCGAGTTCATCGCAGGCGGAGCAGCGGCGACTGCGGCGGTCGCGCTCGCCGCTCACCCCGCCGCCGGGCTCGCGCGTGCGCTCCGCGCCCGCTCGCAACCGCGGATCGCGATCGTCGGCGCGGGCCTCGCGGGCCTGCGCTGCGCGCACCTGCTGTTCACGGCACGACCGCACCGGCCGATCCTCTCGACCGTGTACGAGGCCAACGCCGAACGCAGCGGCGGCCGCTGCTGGACGCTGAGAAGCTTCTTCGCCGACGGGCTCCTCACCGAGCACGGCGGCCAGCTGATCAACACCGATCAGACAGCAGTGCGGAGCCTAGCCGCGCTCCTCGGGTTGCAGGAAGAGGACGTCAACGGCGGCAATCTGTTCCAGGGGGAAGAAGTCTTCTTCATCGACGGTTCCCCCTACCTGCTGCCCGAAGCCAACGCGGACTGGGAACAGGTCGGATATCGCACCTTCAGGTCGGCGGGCCGTGAAATGCGAACGCAGGCAGGCGCGGCGAGGCTCGACGCGATGTCGGTGCCCGAATGGCTCGACAGCACCGAGATCGGCGCCCACAGCCGCTTCGGCAAGCTGATGCAGGCCAACACCGTGACCGAAAACGGCGGCGACCCGGCGGACCAGTCGGCACTGGATCTGATCGTGCTCCTGACCGGCAATCCCCGCTCCTCGGTGGTGCCGCTCGGGGGCGACGACGAGCGCTTCCACATCGTCGGCGGCAACGACCAGCTGATCAGTGGCATGGTCGAACGACTCCCACCCGAAACGGTTCAACACGGCCACGTGCTCGTCGCGGTGCGTGCGAACAGCGACGGAACGGTCACGCTGACCTTCGAAGTAGGCCGGTCGCTCACCTCCGTCGTGGCCGACCAGGTCGTGTTCGCGCTCCCGTTCAGCACGCTGCGGGACGTCGAGCTGACGCTCTCGGGCCTCTCGCCGACGAAGCAGACGGTGATCGACACGATGGGTATGGGCACGAACGCCAAGGTCCATCTCGAACTCACACACAAGACCTGGCCCGCGCTCGGCTTCAGCGGCGCCGCCTACGGGGAATGGAACCGCCTCGCTTGCGGCTGGGACGACTGTGTGCCGCTCGGGCCCGACGCTGCGCCGGCGCTGTACGTCGCCTTCCCGGGAGGCCGTGTCGGTCGCTCGAAGCTCACCGGCGCGGCCCACGGCCCCACGCCGCCAGCCGATGCCACGTGGGCGCTCACCGAAATCGACAACGTCTTCCCGGGCACGACCGCCGCTTACACCGGGCGCTCGTACGAGGACCACTGGGCGCTCGACCCATGGGTCAAAGGCGCCTACTCCTACTATCGCGTCGGCCAGGCCACGAGCTACGCCGCCCTCGCGCAGGCGCCCGAAGGCCCGTACCTGTTCGCCGGCGAGCACACCTCCAGCGAAAACATCGGCTTCCTCGACGGCGCCGTCGAAACCGGCGCGCAGGCCGCGAAGACGCTGCTGCACCGCCTGCGCTGACTCACGGCCGCTCGAACGCCCGGCGCGCGGCGTCGACCGCCGCCTGCGTCTCGCAGCCGTCGAGATGGTCGTTGACGAGACCCATCGCCTGCATGAACGCGTACACGGTCGTCGGCCCGACGAATCGCCAGCCGCGCCGCTTGAGGTCCTTCGCGAGCGCCGCGGACTCGGGCGCCGGTGCGAGCTGCACGAGGCGCGCACGATCCAGCTTGCCCCGCCGCGGCTTCGGCTCGAAGCTCCAGATGTAGCCGGCGAGCGAGCCCTGCGCTTCGACGAGCTCGAGCGCACGCCGCGCGTTGTTGATGACCGCCTCGATCTTGCCGCGGTGGCGCACGATCCCTGCGTCGCCCAGCAGACGCGTGACGTCCTCGGTACCGAAGCCGGCGACCGTCGCGATGTCGAAGCCGGCAAACGCCGCTCTGAACGCCTCGCGCTTGCGCAGGATCGTCAGCCACGACAGGCCCGCCTGGAAGCCCTCGAGGCTCAGCTTCTCGAACAGCCGTACGTCGTCGGAGACCGGAAAGCCCCATTCGCTGTCGTGATAGGCGACGTACTCGGGACTCGAGCCGGCCCACCAGCAGCGCGTGACCCCGTCCGCGCCCGTCAGCAGGCCGTCGACGGGCATCTCGCTCACAGCTCTCGCCGGCGTGGGTCATTGGCTTCGAGCAGCCAGTGACGCACCACGCCGGGACGCCAGCTGCCGTCCTCCTCGCGCGTCACGATGAAGCGGCTGATCGTCAGCTGCCCACCCTCGTGGTCGCCGTAGAGCAGATCGACGGTCAGGATTCCCGCGTCGCGGAAGGCCTCGTCCAGACCGTCGCGGAACGGATCGTCCGCCTCGCGGATCGCCCCCTGCCAGAAGCCGGTGTCGCCCGCGGGCACGTACAGGTCGCGTGTCTGGGAACGATGCTCGGCGGGCGCGGCATGTGGCGTGTTCAGGTCGGGGCGACGGGCCTGAAGGCGCCAGGCCTGCAGCACGGCGAGCCCGTTGCCGACGTTGCGCAGCGGGATCACGAGGTAGTAGTTCCCGTTGTCGTGCTCGACGGCCGCCATGCCGCCTTCGACGCTCACCATCCGCCCCTCACCGAAGCGCACCACCTCCGGCGGATCCGTCACGCGCGCCGGTGCGAGCACCGGGCGCAGGCCGAGCAGCAGCGAGCGCTCGGCGATCGCCGTGGAACGCTCGGCGATGCGCGTCGAGCGCTGCCCCGAGCGCACCGCCGAGAACGTGGCGAGGGCCAGCACGAGCGTGCCGGCCGCCGTCGCCAACGAGGCGATCGTGGGCCAGTCGACGGCGAGCGGTGGCATCGCCTACCAGCTGGTCAGCACGGGCGCGAGTACCCGCCACTGCTCGGCGGGCAGTTCGAAGGCGTCCGCGCCGAGCGCCTGGATCATCACGTGATCCGCGCCTGCTTCGTGATGCTCGCGCACGCGCGCGGCGATCGTGTCCGCGTCACCCCACGCGACCATCGCCTCCTTCAGGCGCTCGGATCCCCCGCGAACGAAGTCCGCCTCGCCAAAGCCCTGCGTTTCCCATGAGCCGCGATAGTTGGGCAGCCCCGTGTAGATCTCCAGATGCCAGTGCGCGCGCCTGAGGAACTCGTCGCGGTCGGTGGTCAATGCGACGGCCTGCTCGACGCACAGGATCGGCTCAGGGCCGAGGATCTCGCGCGCGCGACGTGTGTGCTCGGGGGTGACAAGGTAGGGATGCGCGCCGTCGGCGAGCGTTGCCGAGAGCTCGAGCATCTTCGGACGCAGGGCGGCGAGGACGCGCGGCGGGGCGGTCGCGGGCCCGGCCGCGAAGAACGGCGCAGCGTCGAGCGCTTCGAGGTAAGCGCGCATCGTGCTCAGCGGCCTGCCGTAGCTGTGGCCGCGCATCCGCTGCACGAGCGGCTCGTGCGAGATGCCCCACCCGACGACCAGCCGGCCGGGATACGCGCCGTGCAGCGTGCGTCCCGCCGCGTTGCCGGTGACGGCGTCGCGGCCGTAGATGTTGGCGATGCCAGTGGCGACGACGAGACCTTCGCTCGCGGCGAGCAGCACGCTGGCGTTCGTGAACGCCTCGCGCCCGTAGGCCTCGCCGAACCACAGCGAGCCGTAGCCGAGCCGCTCGAGCTCGGCGGCATATTCGCCTGCCTCCTGGGAGGACACGGTTTCAAGCGCTGTCGTCCACACGCCCACGCGCGAGGCTCGCAGCGTCTCGAGCGCGGTCTGGTCACGGGCCGGCGGCGAGCTCATCCGCGCCATCCAATCACGTCTGCGCGGATGTCGCCGCTAGACTCGCGAGGCCCTCGGCGGCATACCCTGTCGTCATGGCGATCCGGTGGTTCGGGAAGCGCAGCACCACGAGGGAGCCGGCGGTGGCGATCGCGGACCCGCGCTTCGACAGCTGGGAGACGGTCAGCACCTTCGAGGAGCAGACGACGGCGCTGGCATGGCGCGATCAGCTGCGCGGCATGGGGGTCGACGCGGCATGCGCCGCCGACCACCCACTCGACCAGTTTGGCCGTGGCGACATCTATCTCGTGGTCCCGCCCGAGCAGTGGTCGCGAGCGAACGAGATCATCGAGAACCTCGACTGACGCTATCCGAGCGCGGCCGCTGCATGACGGCCGGCAGCCCGGCCGCTGAACAGGCAGCCGCCGAGGAAGGTGCCCTCGAGCGAGCGGTAGCCGTGCATCCCACCGCCGCCGAAGCCGGCGATCTCACCGGCCGCGTACAGGCCCGGGATCACCTCGCCGGCGCCGTTCAGCACGCGCGCGTCGAGGTCCGTCTGCAGCCCGCCGAGAGTCTTGCGAGTGAGGACCGACAGGCGCACCGCGATCAACGGTCCGGCCTTCGGATCGAGCAGGCGGTGCGGCGCCGCGGTACGGATGAAGCGGTCGGCGAGGTAGCTGCGCGAGCCGCGCAGCGCTGTCACCTGCAGATCCTTGCTGAAGGCGTTGGCCATCTCACGGTCGCGCGAGATCACTTCGCGCTCGACGCGCTCGAGCTCCAGTCGCGGCGTAGACCCCGTGATCCTGTTCATTGCCTCGACGAGGTCGCTGAGCCCTCGCGCCGTGGCGAAGTCCTCGCCGCGCTCGACGAAAGCCTGCACCGGGCCGGGGACGCCGCCGCGCACACGCTCGAGCAGATCCCGTATCGAGCGGTTGGTCAGGTCGGGGTTCTGCTCTGAGCCGGACAGCGCAAACTCGCGTTCGATGATCTTGCGCGTGCACACGAACCACGAATGGTCATAACCGGTCTGTTGCAGGTGGGCGAGCGTGCCGAGCGTGTCAAAGCCCGGGAACAGCGGTACCGGCAGGCGCTCGCCGGTGGCGTCCAGCCACAGCGACGACGGCCCGGGCAGAATACGGATCCCGTGCATGGCCCAGATCGGGTCCCAGTTGTGGATCCCCTCGACGTAGTGCCACATGCGGTCGCTGTTGATCACGTTGGCGCCCGCGCGCGCGGTGATCTCGAGCATGCGCCCGTCGACGTGCGCCGGGACGCCGGAGATCATGTGTTGCGGCGGTGTGCCGAGGCGCGCCGGCCACGCCTTGCGTACGAGCTCGTGATTGCCGCCGATACCGCCGGCGGTGACGACCACCGTCTGCGCGTGCAACTCGAACGCGCCGAGCGCCGTGCGCGAGCTCGCGCGCCCGCGTGCGACCGACGAGGGCTCGAGCACGGTGCCGCTGACGCCGTCGACGGCACCGGCGCTCGTCGTCAGCTCGTCGACCTGGTGACGGAACCGAAGCTCGAGACGTCCGGCTGCGGCTGCGGCTCGCACGCGCCGCTCGAACGGCTCGACGATGCCGGGACCTGTGCCCCACGTGATGTGGAACCGCGGGACGGAGTTGCCGGGCCCCGTCGCGTCGTAGCCGCCGCGCTCGGCCCAGCCGACGATCGGGAACAGGCGGTGGCCCATCGCGTGCAGCCACGCGCGCTTCTCGCCGGCCGCGAAATCGACGTAGGCCTGCGCCCAGCGACGCGGCCACTCGTCCTCGGGACGATCAAAGCCGGCCGTCCCCAGCCAGTCCTGCCACGCAAGCTCCTTCGAGTCCCGAATGCGCAGGCGACGCTGCTCAGGGCTGTTGATGAAGAACAGCCCGCCGAACGACCACCATGCCTGCCCGCCGAGCGACTGCTCGGGCTCCTGGTCGAGCAGGATCACCTTGCGACCGCCGTCAACCAGCTCGGCCGCCGCGGTCAGGCCTGCGAGGCCCGCGCCGACGACGATCGCGTCAGCGTCGTGCTTCAACGCCCGGCCCGGATGCGCCCGTGCCGTCGCCGGCGCGGTCGCGTGCGCGCTCGGGAGCGCGCACGCCGTCGAGGACGATCTCCAGATGGCGCCGCCAGTCGGCGCTGCCCGGTTTGAAGTACATCGTGGAGGTGATTCCACACATCAGCATGCCGAAGTCGGCGAACGTGAAGTCGGGGCGGATCACGCCGGCGTCGGCCGCGCGGCCGATGATCCGGCCGACGGCCGCATCGAGCGCCGCCTTCTCCTGCTCGATTCCCTCCCACTCGAGCTCATCCGAGCCCATCATCGCGAGCTGAAAGCCCGCGTCGCCCTCGACCGCCTCCGCGGATCCGCGGATCACGGTCTCGAGCGCCGCCAGCGGATCGTCGATGCTCTCGGCGAGCTCGGCGATCTCCGCGAACTCGCGGAAACGGTCGCGCACCATCGCCGTCAGCAGCGCCTCCTTGGTCGGGAAGTGCCTGTAGACGGTGCCGATCCCGACGCCGGCATGCGCGGCGATCTCATCCATCTGCGCCTGTGGCCCGAGGCGCGCGAACAGCTCACGGCCCGAGGACATGATCCGCTCGCGGTTGCGGCGCGCGTCGGCTCGAAGTGTTCGCTGATCTATGGACATGACCTTGACAAACGGAATCCTAGCTCCGTATGCTGCTATAAGCAAGAGGAACCGTAGCTCCGCTTCCGAATCACGTCGTGCTTGCTTCGCCCGATTTCGCGCACCAACCACGAGAGGACCGGCATGACCACTACCGAGACCAAATCCCGCGGTGAAGCGTCGATCGCCCAGCCTGGACGCCGCTCGGGGCCCGACCTGAGCACCCAGCGCGGTAAGAACCTCGCGCTCGCGCTGCTGGCGATGACGCAGTTCGTCGTCGTGATCGACGCGTCGATCGTCAACGTCGCGCTGCCGTCGATCGGCACCGCGCTGCACTTCTCGCGCGATGACCTCTCGTGGGTCGTCAACGCATACACGCTCACGTTCGGCGGCTTCCTGCTGCTCGGCGGCCGGCTCGCCGACCTGCTCGGGCGCAGGCGGATGTTCATCGTCGGGCTCGTGGTGTTCTCGCTCGCGTCACTCGCGGGTGGCCTCGCACAGTCGGAGGCGTGGCTGATCATCGCCCGCGCGGTCCAGGGCCTCGGCGCGGCGATCGTCTCGCCGGCGGCGCTGTCGATCATCACGACGACGTTCGCCGAAGGCCACGAGCGCAACCGCGCGCTCGGGATCTGGGGCGCGGTCGCGGGCGCAGGCGGCGCGGCGGGTGTGCTGCTCGGCGGCATCCTCACGAGCGGGTTGAGCTGGCGCTGGGTGCTGTTCGTGAACGTCCCGATCGGCCTGATCGCGGCGGGCCTCGCGCCGCGGCTGCTGCTCGAGAGCCGCTCCGAAGACGGCACCGAAGGGTTCGACATCCCCGGCGCGGTGACGGTCACGGCGGGACTCGCGCTGCTCGTCTACACGGTCGTCGACGCGGTCAACGTCGGCTGGGGCTCGACGGGCACGCTGCTGCGGCTAGCGGGCTCGGCGGTGCTGCTCGCGGCGTTCGTTGTGATCGAGCGCCGCCAGCGCCACCCGCTGCTGCCGTTCTCGATCTTCCGCCTGCGCACGCTGCGCGGGGCGGACATCGTCGGCCTGCTCGTCGGCATGTCGCTGTTCTCGATGTTCTTCTTCATCTCGCTCTACCTCCAGGACGTCCTGCACTTCTCGCCGATCAAGACGGGGCTCTCATACCTGCCGCTCGCTTTCGGCATCATCATCTCGGCCGGCGTGGCCTCGCAGCTTGTGACCCGCATTGGCTTCAAGCCCGTGTTGATCACAGGCCTGCTGCTGATCGCCGGCGGCCTCATATGGTTCTCGCGCGTCCCGGCCCCGGGGGGGTCCTTCGGCGCCGACGTGCTGGGGCCGTCGGTGCTCGCGGCATTCGGCCTCGGGTTCTCCTTCGTACCCGTGACGATCGCCGCGGTGACGGGCACCAAGCCGCACGAGGCCGGGCTGGCATCGGGGCTGATCAACACCTCCCAGCAGGTCGGGGGCGCGCTCGGGCTGGCGATCCTTGCGACCGTCGCCAACAGCCGCACCCAGAGCCTGCTGAGTCACGGCGTGCACAGCCAGTCGATCGCTCTGACCAAAGGCTATGACCGCGCCTTCCTCGTCGGCGCGGGCTTCGCGCTGGTCGGCGCGATCCTCGCTGCAGTCCTGTGCTCCTCGCGCGACAGCCGCGAGCAGGCTGAAGCGGCGCGCCGGGGTGAGCTCGACGCCGTCGCCGTCTGAGCGGCGGCTGGCCCCGTTGATCACCTCGCGGCGGTCACGGCCTGCAGCTCCTCGAGCGAGTCGCGCATCAGCTCTTGCAGCCCCTGCCGGTTGGCCTCCTCGACCCAGCGTTCGAACGCGACCTTGAACACGGCGATCCCCGCCTCGGCCGTCAGGCTCGCGGCTGGGTCGCCGACACCTCGCCGGCGCAGCACGTCGGCGATGGCCGCGGCCAGCGATGCGAGCTTGATCAGCTCACGCTCTTGGAGCTCGGCGTTGGCAGCGATGACGCTCTGGCGCTGGACCGCGAACTCCCGACGCTCCTGTAGCAATGCACCGGCAGCGTCGAGGCCGGCGGCAACCGCGTCGATCGCAGCGAGCGAGTCGGGCGCGTCGGCGACTGCGCCGACGAGCAGCTCCTGCAGGCCGCCCGCGCCTCCGAACAGCACCTCGCGCTTGTCGGCGAAGTGCCGGAAGAACGTTCGCTCCGTCAATCCCGCGCGCTCAGCGATCTCGGCCACCGTCGTCTGCTCGAACCCGCGCTCGCTGTAGAGCTCGAGGGCCGCCTGCTCGAGCCGCCCGCGCGCGTTTGGCTGCCATCGCGTCACCCACCGATCCTACTTGATGACAGCGGCTGACATCCCTGCTAGTCTGATGACAGTAACTGACATTGAACTGCCTGGGCGTAACCCCTGCGACCGAGGCAGTCGAGAACCTGGAGGTTTTCTCATGCGTGTATTCGTCACAGGCGCCAGCGGTTGGATCGGCTCCGCCGTCGTCCCTGAGCTCATCGACGCGGGCCACGACGTCGTCGGGCTCGCACGCTCGGACGCGTCCGAGGCGTCGCTCACCGCCGCCGGCGCCGACGTGCGTCGCGGCAGCCTCGACGATCTCGACGGCCTGCGCGATGCGGCCGCCGTCTCGGATGGCGTGATCCACCTTGCGTTCAAGCACGACCTCGCCTTCACCGGAGACTTCCAAGGCGCCGCCGACGCCGATCGCCGTGCCGTGGAGACGCTCGGCGAGGCGCTCGCGGGGTCCGATCGACCGCTGCTGATCGCCTCCGGGACGCTCCTGATCGCGCCCGGGCGCGTTGTCACAGAGCTCGACGGCCACGGCCCCGCCTCGGCCATGCCCGCCTTTGGCGACGGCCCGCGGACTCGATGGGAAACCGCCGAGCTGGTGCTGTCCCTGGCTTCTCGCGGAGTCCGCTCGTCGGTGGTCCGCCTGCCGCCGACCAATCACGGCGACGGAGACAACGGCTTCGTGGCGGCGCTCGTCGCCATCGCGCGCGAGAAGGGCGTCTCCGGGTACATCGGCGACGGCGCCAACCTCTGGCCCGCCGTCCACCGTCTGGACTCCGCGCATCTCTTTCGCCTCGCGCTCGAGCAGGCGCCGGCCGGATCGACGCTGCATGCGGTCGCGGAGGAGGGCGTGCCGATCCGCGACGTCGCCGAGGTGATCGCGCGCCATCTCGAGCTGCCCATGGCGTCGGTCTCTCCCGAGGATGCAGGCGAGCACTTCACCTGGCTCGCGCACTTCCTCGGAGCCGACAGCCCGGCCTCGAGTGAGCTCACCCGGGAGCTGCTGGGATGGAGCCCCACGCAACCCGGATTGATCGAGGATCTCGAGCAGGGCCACTACTTCCCCAACCCACCCGCGTGAGCCACGGGGCCAAGCCACGGAGCGGGCGTGCTAGCGAATCCCGGCCCTGAGCATCGCCCGCTCGAGATCGAACGCGTCGTGTTCCTCACCGGTGGCGTTCGGGTGCACCGGCACGCCGGTGAGCGACCCGATCAGTGGTTCGATCCAGCGCACGCCGACCGGTTCGCACGCGTTGTGACCGTTGCTCGGTCCGAACGTGTCGACGAAGATGTCGTGGTGGGCGAGCGCTGAGCGCTCGAGCAGCGCGTTGCCGCGTGCGGTGACCGCGTCACGGAACCACCGCAGATCGCCGGTCGTCCACGGGATCGCCGCCGGGCAGTAGCCGTTCTCAGGGGTGATTTCGGGGTAGCCGACGATGAACACCTTGGCCTTCGGGGACAGAGCGTGGATTTCTTCGAGCGCTTTTTCGCGGGGAGGCAGATCCTCTTCGAAGCTCCTGTTGACGAACGACGCAAACCGCTTCTCGCACGGCGAGCCGATGTTCGGCCGGCCGGCGTCCGTCGCCGTGCAGCCGAGGACCAGGCTGATGAACAGGTTGTTGTCGTTTCCGCCCATCCCGACGGAGATGACCTGCGTCGCTGCAGACAGCGCGTCGAACTGCGGTGGCTGGTTCGGGTACTGCGCGACGGTGAAGTTTTCGGTCTTGGCGCCACCACAGCTCACGTCGGTGAGCGACAGGTTCAGCGCCGCGGCGGTGAGATGCGGGTAGTTCAACGTCGACTGGCCGCACTCCGGAGGGGCGCTCGGCGCGAGCGGCGTGACCCCGAAGGCGGAGGTGTAGGAGTCGCCGAGCGCCGAGTAGGAGAGCTGCGTGGCGCCCGCGGCCGCGGGCACAGCGAGTCCGAGGGCGACGCTCGCCACAACCACCAGGACCGTCAGGCGTCGAGCGCGCGCGGCCCGTCGCGCGCTCTGTGTGCGGTGGCGCTGCTCGTCGATCGATCCCATGTAGTCCTCTCCCAGTTGCGCGCGCCCGCAACATCCGCGAGCGGCGCTGGCCACGCTGCCAGTGGAGGCGATTGTAATGCCGTCCATTCCCTCAACGCGTGGTGTCAAAACACAGATCGCGATCAGCCGGCGGTGCTCTCGAGCGTGGATGGAGTCGCCTCGCTGGGGCGGGCGAGGATCGCGAGCAGGTCGCCGACCCTTTGGTTGCGGGCAAGCGCGTCTGGGAGCGGGCGGTCCGTGTGGATCAGGTAGGCGTTGCGTCGACCGGTGCGCTTGCGGGTGATGTAGCCGGCGTCGGCGAGCTCGGCGACGATGCGGTGCGCGGCTCGTTCGGTGATCCCGACGCGCTCGCTGATGTCGCGCAGGCGCACCCCGGGCTCGTCGGCTATGCACACAAGCACTTGGGCGTGGTTGGTCAGGAATGCCCAGCGGGGTGCCGACGACTCGACCATAAAAATAGACTAGCAACTCTAGATTCAGATTTCATGTTATGGTGGTCGTGTAGCGACGTGCTCATCCAGCGAGCCGCGCGCACCCATCGAAACGAGGCTCCTCGTGTCAAGCTCAGTTCTGCCGCAACCGTCTGCGCCGCCTACCGGCAACGGCGCGACGCCTTCCGACACGGCGGCCCCAGCCGCCGCTGCGAGCAGGCATGAGCCGCGCGACCCCGCGCGCGCTCCACGAAGCCCACTGCTGGCGAAGCTGACCAGCCTCACCTCGATCGCGATGGTCGCCGCGGCCGGAATGATCGTCGTCGGCATTCTCGCCGTCCTCGGCGGACACTACGACAAGCAGGTCGTTCACGACCAGCTGGCTCCGCAGAAGATCTTCTTCCCCAAGCCGGCGACAAACCCCGGCCTGAGCTCCTACGCCGGCCAGCAGGTGCTCACCGGCAAGCAGGCAAAGCTCTACGCCCAGAAGCAGATCGGCGTCGACCTGACAAAGGTCGCCGGCGGCAAGACCTACTCGCAGGTCAGTACTGAATGGATCGCCGGCGGGATGAAGAGCACGAAGCTCGCCGGCGAGCGCACCACGCTGTTCATGGGCGAGACCCTGAACGGCCTGCTGCTGGGCGCCTGGGGCTGGTCGGTCATAGGCAGCATCGCCACCCTTGCCGGATTCATCCTGATCCTGCTCGGAGCTGCCCTCCTCTTGCTACCACTCGCTAACTGGCAGCTCAACCTCAAAGGCCGCGGGTCTATGGCCGCCGGCGCCTGAGATCTCGGCGCCACCGAAAGGAGAAAGATGACACAGACGGCAACAGACGAAACAGCAGCCTTGGTAAGACGCTTGGCGCGTCCTCATGCCTCCGGGGGAATGGTGATCGAGCGCTCCGTGATCCTCGCCGAGGGCGCCAGCTCGCCCGCGATCCTGCGCTGGATCTCCGAGCACGACGGCATCGCGGACTCGACAGCACCGTCCGCGCGCAGCCACGGGCTCCACGGCTCGCAGGCCCGCACCCCACTCCAGGACGCACCAGCACGACGATTCGTGCTGCCGGCAAGCGCGTTCATGAGCGCGCCAGGCAGTTGAGCGGACATTGATGCCCGGAGCCGCCAAGCCTTCGGCGGGCGCATGCCTAGAATGGAAGACCAGCACGCCACTACGAAAGCGAGGCCTCGAGCATGAACGATCAGCCAAACGCAGAGTGGAATGTGGCCGAGTGGCACGGCAAGGTACTGGTCGACAGCGCTGGCGAAAAGATCGGCAAGCTGCAGGACGTCTACGTCGACATCGAGACAGACGAGCCGCAGTTTGCGACCGTCAAGGAAGGCTTCATCGGACGGCACCTGACCTTCGTGCCGCTCGGCGGGATCACCGTCGGCCCGGACGAGCTGCAGGTGGCGGTCACCAAGGAGCAGGTCGAGTCCGCGCCCAACATCGAGCAGCACGGCGAGGAGCTCTCACAAGCCGACGAGTCGGCTCTCTACCACCACTTCGAGCTCAACTACACCCCTCCTGACACCGAGAGTGGACGCCGGATCGCTCGCCGCTGACTCGAT
>Ga0210388_10000428_pt1 | contig 35010 bp, 27 predicted proteins | sample IncBWC19OmetaG_FD_155485 | JGI IMG/M metagenome (GOLD analysis project Ga0210388, IMG submission 155485) | Forest soil microbial communities from Barre Woods Harvard Forest LTER site, Petersham, Massachusetts, United States - Inc-BW-C-19-O ...
GCGTGTTAATTGAGAGCGTAGCGGTACTGCTTCGATAGGAGATCGCCCACCAGAGCACCCAGAGTAATCCGATACCTCCGGCGGCAAAGAAGACGACGCGCCATCCGCTGTAAATTAACACCACGCCAATGAGGGGCGGCGCTAGCAGGGAGCCGACCGCGGTCCCGGCGTTGATGAAGCCCATCGCCGTCGCTCGTTCATGCGGGGGCAGCCATTCCGAGATGACGCGCGTTGCAGCAGGAAACGCGCCGCCTTCGCCCATGCCAAGCAGGAACCGCATCACCAGCAGCCAGGCGAATCCAGTGGCGAAGCCGTGGAGCATGCATGCAATCGACCACCAGAACATAATGAGCAGGAATCCACGGCGCGTTCCAATCCGATCGAGTAGCCGGCCGCCGATTACGTAGAGGGCCGCGTAGGCGAGAAGAAAGGCCGTCTGAAGATAGGAAAACTGCTGATTGGAGATCGGGATGGTTCGCTGAATGGCAGCGATGGCTACCGATATGGTCTGGCGATCGAAGTAGCTGATGGCAATTGCCAGCGTAACCAGCACGACGAAATACCAGCGCAAATCAAGCCTGCCGCGAAGCGTGCCGTTCGAGTCGGTCAGTGGCGTGTCGACCATTGCCTACCAATTTACTTGCAGCAGTGAGATGGATTGCCGGGGCATCTCAGTGCTGATGGTCAGCTTGCCGTTTGATACGTCCTCCCACCCCGGCGAGGTGAGCAATTGCAGACCGTCCCTGCTCTTGAGTTCCTGATACTGCTCCGGAGTGGGGTTTTGCGGCGAGCCCATGCCCTTCCACACTGTGTAGGCATTGCTGTGCGCATCATCGATTCGATAGTGCGTGACCAGCACGCGATGAGCGGTGGCGGGGAGACCGACGATGGTTACGGTTACCGGTGCAGCTGACGCAGTCTCATCGGCATCATGGTAATTCCACAGGAGAACTGCGGCTTCGCGATCACCTTTTGTCGCCATCGCATCGATGTCGGGGGTCGAGCGGACCCCGTTCGCGAGAATGTCGTCGAGCGGAACCTGGCCGCTGCTGGTGGTGTTGACGCGATTGCCGTTCATCAACGCAACCATCCGGAAGAGATTGAGGATCGGCTTGTCGATACCGTTGGTCGCGAGCGAACGGAACCCTTCGAAGTAGTCTTTGTTTTCAAACTCGAACGACCAGCTCAGCATGGCCGCGAGGTTCACGTGGTTCCGATCCTGCAGGTCGAAGAGCCCTTTGTATGCCGCCGCGGTGTACGCAGGATAGAGCGTGCCGTTGCGATAGTTATTCGCTGGATTCACTTTGCTGGAGCAAGCAGCGCAGCCTTCAGGATCGGCCTCGCTCAGGATGATCGGGAGGCTGCGGAAGTGGGGATACTTTGCAATGATCTCGAAGCCCTTATCGGCGTCGGTCATCTCCTTATCGAGACCCATGCGCACGTGACCTTCATTGATGTGAGGCTGGCCCTTGACGTGAAAGGAAATGAAGTCGAGAGGCACCGGCTTGCCGTTGGCCGCACTCTTGCCGGAGTTCACATGCTGCAGGAAGTCGTCGAGAAATTTATAGGCATTTGCGTTGCCCGGACCCGTGGACGCCGGCCCCCCAACCTTCGCTCCCGGGAGGGCCGCGCGCACACCCGCCACAGAGTAGTCGTAGAGCTTCCAGTACTCCTGCGGTGTGGCATGCCAGTAGTCGATGTTCGGCTCGTTCCACACCTCGAAGTACCACTGAAGCACTGTCTCCCGGCCGTAGCGCTCGACAAGGTGCGCCGTTACTGTGCGAACGAGTTCACTCCACTTCGTGTAATCCTTCGGCGGACTTTGCACACTGCCTGACGTTGTACGCCCCGGATAATGAACCTGGTAGGGCTCCGTGCCGGTGGCAAGATCCTTCGGCATAAAGCCGAGTTCCACCATCGGACGGACACCGGCCGCCTTGTACGTGTCGAAGATGCCGTCGAGAATCTTGAAATCGTAGACCGGCCTCCCGTTTGCATCCTCCGTATATACGTTGGTTGAGCTCCACTTCAGCTCGGCGACTCCGTCTCCTGAGGTGAGCAGGTGATGCGCGCGAATGTAGACCGGCACCGGACTCAGGTCATGCAACTCGTGCAGCAGCTTCACCCCGTTGGACATGGTCGTATAGTTTGCTTCGTCGTAGCCGAACCAGCGATAGATCGGGGTGTACGGGCCGATCGTCCGGGACAGGTCGACCTGAACGGCCACCGGTGTTTGGGTCGACAGCGCTGGAGGTGGCGGCACGGTTCCCTGCGCCAGCAGGGTGGTGGCGCAAACTGTCGCCAACCCTGCGAGTATCTGTAAAAACTTCTGTTTGGTGTGCGCCATGTTCAAGGTGCATTCATCGGAAGGAGTCGCGATAAAGGTAGTACCAATGTTCGATCGCTGTCAAGATCACACACCGTAAGAGGTGCACGCAGGTTGAGAGAACGGCTTCGGCTCGTCGCGAGTGGATGCGTCTGACAGGTGCTGTAGTTCTGCATGGATAGGCATGAGATGGATGCATCTGCGGCTTACCCCGGACGAAGTACCTGTCGGAATTCCAGCCATCCGAATGTGAGTTTTCCTTCAATATGGGTAGAATAAGGTCCTACCATATCAAGCATTTGCCGAATGAGGCTTGGCGTGAATCGAACTGTGAGCCGCAAAAGGAAAAAATTCTCCGACGTGGATGACCCCACTCGTCTTCGGAGCAACAAAGACGACGTGACTCATCTCCTGGTGGTTCGGTTTCAGGAGCTCCTGGGCCGGGGACTACTTGCACCGGGTACGCGTCTACCGTCCGAGCGAGAGCTCGCGGTCAGCTTCGGTGTAGCTCGCTCGTCCCTGCGCCAGGCGCTGAAGGTGCTGGAGATCATGGGAGTGATCACGCAGAAGGTTGGGGATGGAAGCTACCTCAACAAAGATGCGTCAGACGTGCTTGCCGTCCCCATGGAATTTCTCTTCCTGCTCGACGACACCTCCCTGCAGGAGCTGGTGGAAATGCGGCTGATGATGGAGCCGGCACTCGCGGCCAAGGCAGCGGAGAGGGCGACGGCGGCGGACATCGCGATATTGCGGCAATCCGTTGTGGACCTTGAAAGCAGCGAACAGGACCGCGTGCGGCTTGTGTCATCGGATTTGCTCTTCCATCGCATCATTTTTCAGGCGAGCGGGAACAGGCTGAGCAGCAGGCTCTTTCACATGATTCATCGAGCCATGCTGAATATGATGATGGTCACTTCTCAGATGGTCGATCTGAAGCACACGCTGGAGTTTCATCGTCCGATTCTGGAAGCGATCGAGAAAAGAGATTCGCAGCGCGCATCTTCGCTGATGACGGATCACCTGATCGACGCGCAGAATCTCGCTCTCCACGCCCGCGAAGATGCGCGCGCCAAACAATTTCGCGCTCACCTTGCACGGGCGGGCGGCAGCGTCGCTTCCCGATTGCGACGTTAGCGCCAGCGCCCGGATGGTCTATTTTGCCGAAGCTTGTTTGAGAAATGCGATTAGATCGCGACGCTCCTGCGGTTTTGCCACATGGAACTCCATATTGTTGCCGGGAACGAGGGTGTCGGGATCGGTGAGCCATTGTTCGAGAGATGCATCGTTCCAGACGATGCGCGCTTTCTTCAGCGCAGGGGAGTAATCGAAACCCGCGACATCGCCTGCCGTGCGTCCGTAGACTCCCCCAAGCCTTGGCCCCTCACGGTCACGAGTCAAGGCATGGCAGCCGGTGCATCTCTTTTCGAAGATCGCTCTGCCTCGGACAGCGTCGCCCTCGCCCGAGAGCTGCGCGGGAACGCCGGACTGCACGAATGACGCCTCGCGCGTCCGTTGGGCGAATGCAACGACGTCGGCATCTGTGATCCGAGGATTTGCCGTTGACGCGTGCACGACCGGGGGCTGCGCCGCATCGAGAGCCGTGTTTCCCAAACGACCAACAAGGGCCAGAAGGAGCGAGGTGGTCAAGGCAATGACGCAGCCTGTAAGTGCAGTCCGGCAACGTCTCATGCTTTCTCTTCCAGAGACGAGTCGACGATCGCCAGATGGCTGTGTCTCGCAATGTATTTGACCTCGGTAACGCCCAGAACGCTTTTCAGTTGCGATGCTGGAACGACCATTGGCCCGGGGTTTGCGGCTTTGCCCGGCGCGGGCTGCGGAAATGCAGTCGATGTGGCCGTGTGGAAGGCGACATTGCCTTCTACCTTCTGTACGACCTGATGAATGTGTCCATTGAGCACAGTCACAGAACCGAAGCGCTTGAGATACGAGAGCGCTTCGGCCCCGTCCTGCGTTCCCCATCCCCAATCCGGATAGACCATCCACAGCGGGATATGCGCAAAGACCACGACGGGTGTGGAAGAGGAAAGAGAGGCGAGGTCAGTCTTCAGCCAGCTCAGCTGTTCCGGGCCAAGTTTGCCAAGGGCGTCGATCTGCAGCGAGTTATTGAGCCCGATGAAGTGGACTCCCCTATGGGTGAAACTGTACCAGCCGTTGCCGATGGTGTTTTTGCCGAAGCGCTCGCGATAGAGAGCGCCATCGTCGGATGCGGTATCGTGCTCGCCGGGGACGTAGAAGCTCTGGCCGACCTTCGCAGTTTGGATGATCTGCTGCGCCGTGTCGAATTCAGAGGGCTTTGACGATTGGCTTACGTCGCCCGTGTGCAGCAAGAAGTCGGGCCTGACCGACAGGGCGTTGATCTTGTCGATGGCCAGCTTCAAGGTGCCGGAGACATCCTGATTGGCCGCTTTGCTGAAGCCAATGTGGCTGTCGCTGATCTGGACAAAGCTGAAGCCTACTGCGCCGTTGCTGTGTGCGGCTTCTCCGCTGCCTGCGCCGGTCGCGGCCGCGAAGAGTTTCGAAGTGGGCACGCCGCCTGCCATGGTCCATAGAAGGCCGGTCCCCGCCCACGCCATGCAGCTTAGAAAACTTCTTCGGTCGATGCCGTCGTTTCCGGCCGGGCCGGGCTGAGCCGCAGCGTCCTCGGCGATCGGTTGAGCCTGCGGTTCAGCAGGTGTAAGTTTGTGCGTATCCTTCATCGAGTAAATCCTCCATCGACGCAAACTGAGGATTTGCCGATTTATTCCTCGCGGAACGGAATAATTTTGATGTGCGCCAGTTCTCATCATTGAACGAAAACGGCGAAGAGTGAAGAAAGGGTAGCGTCCGTCAGATGTCGCTGTTGCCATGGAAGCGTGCGATGCGAGAGAGCGGTCCCCAAACGTTGACGTTTGAGGATCTCGCGACCCCGCTGTTTCCTTCGCTCTATAACGTTGCTTTCTGGCTCGCACGGAACCGTTCGGACGCGGAGGACCTGGTGCAGGAGACGATTTTAAAGGCGCTGCGCGGGTTCGCCGCATTCGAGCAGGGCACCAACTTCAAAGCGTGGATCTTCCGCATACTTCGAAACACTTACCTGACCTCTCGCAGCGGCCTCGCGGCACTGCGAACGGTTGCACTCGAAGATGAGCTGGGCGACCGGGACGGATCGGGGAATGCTCTTCATCCCGAGGGCGCGATCGAGCGGCAGACGCCTGAGCTGAATCTCATTCGTTTGAGCGACAAGGCTGCCCTGCAAGCTGCCATGGAAAAGCTGCCCGCTCCGCTGCTGGAGGTGATTCTGCTCTGCGACGTGGAAGAGATGAAATACAGGGAGATTGCTTCCGTTCTCGATATTCCGATGGGCACCGTCATGTCGCGCGTTGCGCGGGCTCGGCTGGCGCTTCGCCGGGCACTGGAGTTCCAGATGCCCCCGAGGGAGTTTCGCGCATGAATGGCCATCTCTCCTCATCCATTCTCAGCGCGCTTGCCGATGGCGAGCTCTCGACGGACCAGTTGACCGCCGCAAACGAACACCTCGCCGGATGCCCGGCCTGCACATCCGACGCTCTTGGGCAAAGCCTGCTCAAATCCGCAACGGCCAGGGCGGGACGGCGATACGAGCTCGGGCCGCAATTGCAGCAACAGCTGGCAAAGCTGGCGGCACAGACACCCTTACCGGCGGAGTCGCCGAGCCTGCGTTCCCCGGATGCTCCCGCATCGCGATCAGTGTGGTGGTCGGGATTGCGTGGCTGGTCCGTGGCAGCGGTGTTCATCCTCGTGTGTGTGAGCATCGTGGTTCTTCAACGAACGACTGGCCGTGCCGGACTTGCGTCGGCGGCGCGATCCGCGCTTGTTAGCGAGGTCTGCGATCAGCACATCGCCATGCTGGCAGCGAGCCTGCCTCCACAGGTAATCTCCACCGATCGACATACGGTAAAGCCTTGGTTTCAGGGAAAATTACCTTTCAGTTTCAATCTCCCGGACAAGCTGCCGGCAGACACGACGCTGGATGGCGCTAACCTTACCTATCTGCATAATCAGCCGGTTGCACAGCTGCTCTACAGCATTGGCCGGCATCGCGTTTCTGTCTTCGCAGGAGAAAAGCTCAACCCGCGGGAAGCGAATCAGCTCATCGCCGAGCACTCGGGATTTCACGTCATCGGCTTCAGTACCGCGGATCTTGAAGTGCTTGCGGTCAGCGATGTGGATCCGGCCCGGCTTTCGGATCTGGCCCGCAGGATTGCAGAGGTCCAATCGCGGCCGAATCCATAGCCGCTAGAGGGCTCTAGCCAACCTGGCGATTCGCGATTATCGGGGTGCGAAAGACGTTTTCCAGGCCAAAGAAGGGATGACATTTATCTGACAACAACGTGACAAGTCGCGGGAGGGCGTTCCTTACTCTGGATTCATCAGTATAGGGGCGTGCTTTGAGTAAATCTCGAAAGATTGTCTTCTTCTTTCCTTCTTTCGCCAGTTCCGAGGCTACGGCACCTCTCGGCATTCTGGCGGTTGCCACGCCTTTAATCCGCGCAGGCTTTGAAGTGGTGTTGATCGATTCCACAATCACACCGAACTTCAAGCAACGTGTTCTTTCGGAAGTGAAGGACGCGATTTGTCTCGGGATCTCTCTCGTGACCGGCCCCATGATTCGCGAAACGGTGGATATCGCTCGCACCATCAAGGCGTGGAATCCCGACTTTCCGATCGTGCTGGGTGGATGGCACCCGTCGCTGCTGCCGAAGCAGACGCTCGAAGCACCCTATATCGACTACATCGTTCGTGGACAGGGAGAGGAAGCGTTTCTCGAATTGGTCCGCCATCTCGAAAACGGCTCGGCACCCGATTTCGTGGCGGGTATCGGCTTCAAGCGGGATGGCAAGATGACGCTGACGCCGGAGAGGCCGCTGAAGCCTCTAATCGAGATGCCGCGCAAGGCCTACGAAATCGCCGATTTCGACGCCTATGAGCGCAGCTGCGGCAGGCGCTGGGCAATGTACACCTCCAGCTTGGCATGCCCGTTCAACTGCTCGTACTGCACGAACGCCGGAGTCTACGGACGTAAATGGAATGCGTTGCCACCCGAGCAGTTCGTCGAGGAGACGGTGGACCTGAGCCGGCGTTATGCGCTGGAGATGCTTTGGATCGTCGATGACAATTTTCTGGTCGATCTCGATCGGGCACGCGGCATCGCAGAGGGATTGGTGCGGGAAAAGTCGCACTACAGGTGGAGCATTCAGGCAACGACGAATATGACTTCGCGGCTTTCCCCTGAAGATCTGAAGCTGTTGCAGCGCGCGGGCCTTCACCAAATCTGCCAGGGAGTGGACTCGGGATCGTCAAAGGTCCTGAAAGCCATGCACAAGGACTGGCAGGATTTCGAATCGATCTATGAGAGCGCCGCACGCTGCCTGGCCGCGGGTATCCGCCCTTCCTTCAACATCATCTTCGCCTTCCCCGGAGAGGGAAAGAAGGAACGCCGCGAAACGATCAGCTTCATGATGGATGTCTGCCGACGCTTTCCCGGCGCGGAGTTCTGGACCAACATTTTCACGCCGTATCCTGGCTCTCCTATCTTTGAGAAGACCGCAGAGCTGGGTATTGATGTGCCGGGCTCACTCGAAGCCTGGGCGGACTTCTTTCCGCGCTACACAAGGCTTCCATGGCTGGATGGATCCGAGCACAAGCGCCTGCAGGTTACGCGGGACTACCTTCGCATCGCGTTCGACCGCATTCCCATTGCAGCGGATAAACGAGGGGCAATCACCAGGCTTGCACAAAAGTGCATTTCGTTCCCTGCCCGGTGGAGACTGGACCGCGATAACTATAACTTTCCCGTTGAGCTCTGGCTGAATAACAAATTGAAAAAGTACGTCGCGATGAAACCTGCGGTGGATGCGAAGAGGCTTGCCAATACTCCGGCGGAGGCAGCATGCTGACGCCGGATGCATCTCTTGGCCAATCAGGAATGGAAAGCCCGGGATCTGATTCCCAGGCCGACGTTCTCTTGACGCATTCTTACCATCTTCCCTACGACGTGAAGCAGGTGCGGAAGATGCAGCCGTATCCTCCGATCGGCACGTTGTATGCGGCGGCGGCGCTTCGCGAGAAGAACATGTCGGTTGCGGTTTTCGATCCGATGCTGGAGGAGCCCGAGCGTGGCATCGCCCGCGCCATCAAGTCCCATCGCCCGCGCATCGTCGTCATTTACGAGGATGACTTCAACTTTCTCTCTAAGATGTGCCTTTCGAGAATGAGAGAGGTTGCGTGGGGCATTGCGGCGGCAGCACGAAAGGCGGGCGTGGTCGTGATTGCTCACGGATCGGATGCGACCGACAATGCGGCGTTGTTTCTCCGCAACGGCATTGATTTCATCCTGCGCGGCGAGGCCGAAGAGACATTGGCCGAGCTTTGCTCCGCGGTGCTTTCCTCGAAGTCTGTTGGCGATATTGCGGGCATGGTTCGCCTCGATGCGAAGGGGCAACCGGTTTCCAGCTCACAGGCACTTTCGAAGAACCCTGACTGGGCATCTCTGCCAATTCCCTCGCGGGAGCTCATCGATCTCAAACCGTACCGGCGAGCCTGGATCAAGGCGCACGGATACTTTTCCACGAACATGGCTGCCAGCCGGGGATGCCCATACCGTTGTAACTGGTGTGCCAAGCCAATCTCGGAAAACAAGTTTCACTTGCGGCCGCCCGCAGTTGTGGCGGAGGAGATGCGGCGCCTGAAGGTAGATATCCAGGCCAGCCACATATGGTTCAGCGACGATATCTTCGCATTGAATCACCGCTGGGTGCAGGAATTTGCCGCCGAGGTTGTGGCGCGCGAGGCGGCTTTGCCATTCAAGATTCAATCGCGCGCGGACCTGATGACGGAAGAGACCGTCGCAGCACTCAGGACGGCGGGCTGCGCTGAAGTCTGGATGGGTGTGGAATCGGGCTCGCAGAAGATTCTCGATGCGATGGACAAGGGACTTAAACTCTCGTCCGTTATCACTGCGCGTCAGCGGCTGCAGAAGGCAGGCATTCGCGCCTGCTACTTTCTACAGCTCGGATACAGCGGAGAGAGCTGGGAAGATTTGCAGACGACCATCGCATTCGTTCGCAGCACGCGTCCCGACGATATCGGTATCTCCTTTTCCTACCCGCTGCCGGGAACGGTCTTCTACGAGCGCGTGCGAGCGGAGTTAGGAGCCAAGCGAAACTGGACCGACAGCGATGATCTTTGCATTATGTTCAAGGCGACGTATACGAGCGATTTCTACCGCGCCGTGCGGGATGCCTTGCATGCAGAGGTGAGCGGTTGGCATTCAACTCCGCAACGTCACGGCTCCCTTTCCGATATCGAAGAGCTCTGGCAGAAGGTCCACGAACTCGAACCGATCAGCAGGAATGTTGAGCCTGCAATATCTTCAGCGAACAATGCGGGCAGTCAGAGTGAGGGGCAACCCCACTTCTTCCCTGTCAGCGAGCTGATTGCGGCACGAGGAGCCTAAGATGCGGGATCTCCTTCTTACGCACGGATACTTTCTCTTCGAAGACCCGAAAGAGCGCCAGATCATGAAGCCATACGCTCCGCTGGGAATTCTCTACCTCTGCTCTCATCTGCGCAGCAAAGGGTTCGCCGTCGACGTATTCGACACAACTTTCTCCAGTCGCAACGAGCTGTTCGGTTTCCTTCGGGCGGAGAAGCCATCGGTTATCGGGATCTACGCCAACCTGATGACGCGCGGCAATGTAATTGAGATTCTAACTGTCGCTCGCGAGGCTGGATGGAAGACGGTCGTTGGCGGCCCGGAGCCGGGAGCCTACACACTCGAATACCTTCAGGCCGGCGCCGATTTCGTCGTCGCTGGAGAAGGCGAAGTGACGATGGAGGAGTTGCTGCAGGCGCTGCGAAATGGTGAAACCAACTTCTCGAAAGTTGCAGGCTTGTCCTTCCTGGACGATGACGGGCATATGTGTCAGATGCCGCCTCGCGGCCAGATCGCGAACCTCGACCTGCAACCCTGGCCGGCGCGCGATGCAATCGATATCCATCGCTACGTTGAGACTTGGCGCACTCACCACGGCAGCGGTTCAGTAAACTTCATCACGGCGCGTGGGTGCCCATTTCGCTGCAATTGGTGCAGCCATCAAGTGTTCGGGCAATCTCATCGTCGACGCGATCCGGTTCTTGTGGTGGATGAAGTCGAGTGGTTGCTGAACCAGTATTCTCCCGAGATGATCTGGGTATCCGATGATGTCTTCACCATCAATCACGCGTGGCTCCGGACTTATACGAACGAGATGCGCCGGCGGGGCCTGCGCATCCCATTTGAGTGCATCTCGCGCGCCGATCGTTTGAACGGCGAAATGCTGGATCTGCTCGCCGAGCTTGGCTGCTTTCGCATCTGGATTGGGTCGGAGAGCGGGTCGCAGCGCATTCTCGACGCCATGGATCGCGGCGTAAAGATTGAGCAGGTTCAAAATGCGGTCAAGATGAGCCGCGACCGCGGCATTCAAAGCGGCATGTTCCTGATGTGGGGCTATGAAGGTGAAGAGCTGGACGATATCGAGGCTACTATCCGGCACGTCAGCGTATCGCAGCCAGACATCTTCTTCACCACAGTTTCATACCCTATCAAGGGAACGCCCTACTACAACAGAATTGCCGATCGCCTCGTGCACATCGAGAACTGGGGCAAGACTTCCGACCGCGAACTGAACGTGAAAGGCCGGCATACGAAACGCTTTTACGCCTTTGCCGACAAGCTTCTGCGTGATGAAGTGACGCGTGCCAAGCTTGTACAGAATTCCAACGCCGGCGAAGTGTCCGAGCTGGGCACGCTCGAGCAGAGTATTCAGCAATCCCGCGCCGGGCTCCTCTCGACCTACCATGAGGTGGAGGCGTGATCGCTGCAACGGGACTTCAGCATGCCGCCGGCAGAGCGTTTGACCGGATTGCGGATCACTACGATGAGCTTTTCACCTCAACCCCTATCGGGCAGTTGCAGCGCGATGTCGTGTGGGCCCAGGCGAGCGCGATTTTCCGGCCTGGAAGCCGCGTGCTCGAGCTGAATTGCGGTACGGGAACGGATGCGATGTTTCTTGCGGGCAAAGGTGTCACGGTTACAGCCTGCGATGCATCGACCGAAATGATCGAACGCGCGGAACTGCGCAAACAGCGCCAGGCGCCCGATGCGCCGGTTGAATTCCGAGTGCTTGCGAATGAGCGATTGCACGAACTGGTCGCTGCGCCTGCTTACGATGGAGTCTTGTCGAATTTCGCAGGCCTTAACTGCACGGCGAACCTTTCCACCGTCTTCGACCTGCTTGCCATGAGGCTCAGGCCCGGTGCGAAGCTACTTCTTTGCCTTTCAACTCGCTTCTGCGTTTGGGAGATATTGCACTATTCATTCCAAGGAAAGTTTCGCAAGGCGATGCGCCGTTGGCGAGGAGTATCCGAAGCGAGCCTTGAGGGACGCTCCTTTTCTGTGTACTACCCGACGATTCGATCTCTTCGGAACGCCTTTGAGCCTGCATTTGAGCTACGGTCGGTGACCGGAGTGGGCATTGCTGTTCCGCCGTCATACCTGAATCAGTTCATGGGTCGTTATCCTCGCATCCTGGAAGCTTTGCGGCGTTTCGATGCGATGGTGTGTAAGCTTCCCGTCTTTCGGGTTGCAGGCGATCACATGCTGCTGCATCTGGAGAGGGTTTGACCGTGACGCGCGCGATTTTAGAAACAGCGACTACGACCATCGATGTGGGCAGCGACTGCATCGGATTGCGCTGCCCCGAATGCGCCGCGCCGCTCGGCAGTTTGGATGTTAACGGCGCCGGAGATAGGGATAGCTACGATTGCTCGAAGTGCCGCCACAGGATGGTGCACGTGGATGGTATCTGGCAAGCGGTCCCGGCGGCGAGGCTCGCATACTTTTCGCATTTCATCGACGACTACCAGCACATAAGGATCGCCGAGGGCCGTGGAAGCCATGAAGCGGAATTCTACTTACACCTTCCATACGAGGATGTCACTGGAAGAAATAGCTGGCAGTGGCACATAAGGGCGCAGACATATGACCATCTGCAGAAAAAAGTGTTATCGCCCCTTTTCCGCGGAACAACGAACAAGCCTCGGGTTCTGGACCTGGGCGCGGGCAATGGCTGGATGAGCTATCGCCTGGCGCTCGCGGGGTACTCCCCGGTTGCAGCGGATCTGCTGACAAACGACCAGGATGGACTTGGCGCAGCTGTGCATTTCCAAAGGTATCTTGGCTTCCTCTTTCCGCGCGTTCGCTCCGAGATGTCGCGCTTACCATTTGCCGATGGACAATTCGACGCAGTTATCTTCAATGCTTCGTTTCACTATGCGGAGAACTATCATGCTGTGCTGCGTGAGGCCTTGCGGTGCGTTCGACCGGGAGGCAAGGTGATAATCGCCGATAGCCCGTGGTATTCCTGCGATGGAGCGGGTCAACAGATGCTCGCAGAGCGACGCGCGGCCTTTAAGCAGCAATTTGGAATTGCGTCGGATTCCATTTCATGCCTGGAGTACCTTACCGACGAGCGGCTTCGCAATCTGGAGTGCGCCTTGAATATCCGATGGGAACAAACCACTCCCGGTTACGGGCTGCAATGGGCGCTGCGGCCGCTGTCTGCAAAGCTGCGCGGCAAGCGAGAGCCATCCCGATTTCGAATCTACAGCATAAGGAAGGGCGCGTGATCATCCTCTTTCATCCCCGCGCCACCCGGCCGCGCAATTGCCGCCTTCCATTGGCGGTGCTTGCGTTGGCTGCCGCCCTTGAAGGACGAGAAGAGTACGAGATCGTCGATGGGAATCTGGACGACAATCCGGTAGATACGATTGTTTCTTTCATCGACAGCCGTAATGTTGAACTCCTGGGCGTCTCCTGCATGCCGGGACCGCAGATGGTCGCGGCGATGGAGACCTCGCGGGAGATCAGGCGATTGCGCCCAAGCGTCAAGATTGTCTGGGGTGGCTACTTTCCGTCGATCTATCCTGATGCGGCCTTGAATGCGAAGTATGTGGACTTTGTTGCGCGCGGCCAGGGCGAGGATACGCTGCTCGAGTTGATCGATGCGATCCGAGGCAACCGAAACTTCGACAGTATCCTCGGACTTTCTTATAAAGATATGTTCGGTCTCCATCGCAGCAATGGAGAACGGCCGATGAAGGGTCCAGACAGCTTTCCGTGGTCCCCGTTTCATCGTCTTCCTGTCGAAAAATATCTGCGTCCGTCCTTCTTCGGCAAACGGACGGCGGTGCACCATGCGAGTATCGGATGCCCTTTCAATTGCAGTTTTTGCGGGGTACACGCGGCGTATGGACGCGAGGAGCGCATGGAATCACCGCAGCGAACGGTGGCGATCCTCAAGCACCTTATCAAGGAATACGGCGCCGACTCGGTGCAGTTCTACGACATGAACTTCTTCCTGCGCGAGGACCACGCTCTCGAGTTGTGCGAACTTATGGCGCCGCTCAATTTGCGCTGGTGGTGCGAGGGACGCGTGGATATCATGTCGCGTTATTCCGACGAAACAATGGCGGCGATCAAACGCGCGGGATGCACCATGATCTTTTTTGGAGCGGAGTCCGGATCGGACTGGGCGCTGAAGGAGATGCAAAAAGGCATCACAACTGAACAGACCGTGATTATGGCGCATCGCACGCGTCAGTTTGGCATCATTCCCGAGTTCTCATTCGTTGTCGGGAATCCGAAAGATCCTGAGCGGGATACACGGGAGACTCTGCGCTTCATTCGCAAGCTGAAGCGCATCAATCCCGACTCTGAAATCATCGTGCAGCACTACACGCCGACGCCGCAAAGGGGCTCGATGTACGGGGACGTCGACAGCCAAATATCCTTTCCGGACAATCCTGCGGAATGGGCGACCAAGAAGTGGATGGACTTTACTCTCCGCATTGATACGAGCGCTCCCTGGATGAAGCAGAAGACCAAGAAGCTGATCGACAATTTTGAGATTGTGATTGGATCTCGTTGGCCGACAGTGCAGGACATTCGTGCGCCTCGCTGGAGCAGGGCGTTACTGAAATCGCTCAGCGCCTGGCGCTACGCGCTGTGCTTCTACAGCTATCCACTCGAGCTGCAATGGGCCAATCAATTTATCCAGTTGAGGAAGCCTAAGCGTGAAAGCCTGTGAGTATTCTTGTTGAGCCCGTGCACCTGGAGTCTCGGCCCACTGCGTTTGCGGCCTGGGCCGATGTCTACGACGAGCAGATCAATCCTCTCCTGATGCTGGAGGAGCGTTTTCTTCTCCGGCTTCTTCCTCAAGTACGAGACCGGGATGTGCTCGATGTGGGCTGCGGGACTGGCAGATGGCTCGCCAACCTCAGTCCTGGACAGCCGCGCACCCTCCATGGTGTCGATCCGTCAACCGAAATGCTGGAGCGAGCGGGCGCGAAGAACATTCCGAATGTGCAGCTTTCTCTCGCGGCCTGCTCTGACCTTCGTGTGAAGGACACGGCTTTCGACATATTGCTGGCGTCCTTCGTTCTTAGTTACATTGACAACCTCCGGTCAGTTGCCAGAGAGTTGGCCCGGGTTGTCAGACCCGGAGCCAATCTCTTTGTTTCGGACATGCATCCTGAGACTGCGATGGCGCTTCGGTGGAAGCGTTCTTTCCGCAAGGGCGGCGAAGAAGTTAGTCTTCCCACGACGACCAGGACGATCCCAGAGATCGTCGAGGCATTTGCAGCGGCCGGCCTGAGCACCCGAGCCATAGTCGAACTCCCTTTTGGTGATGCCGAGAGGGATATCTTTGTCGCTCATCGCAAGCTCGATCGCTTTGTAGAAGCAAAAGGGCTGCCGGCTATTTACCTGCTTCATTTCTCAAAACGAGAAGTAACTCAGGTCAGCGTACCAAATTCCGGGAAGTTAACAGCTGAGCGTTTTTTGGAGGGCGGCCGTTACGCGCTGGGTCCATGGGAGACGGTCACAGCAACAGTGCAGACATGTGCAGGGCAGATCGACAAAGTGATTCCACGGCCTCTCTCAAGCCCGGCACCTTGGATATCACGCCTGGATCTTGGCGGTTATCTTCTTCTACCTGGACTCATCAATGCCCACGACCACCTGGAGTTTTCTCTTTTTCCGAGGCTTGGCAGAGGGCGTTATGGGAATTCGAGCGAGTGGGCCCATGATATTCAAGAAAAGTACGAAGCGACGATTGCGAAGCATCGAAGAATACCGAAACGCTTGCGGCTTTGGTGGGGAGGCATCCGCAATCTGCTGGGCGGAGTGACTACGGTCTGCCACCATAACCCGATCGTGCCTCTCCTTTTGAATGAAGACTTCCCGGTGCGGGTGCTTTCACACTTCGGATGGGAGCATTCCCTGTCCTTCGCGGATGACGTGCTTGCTGCGCATCAAGATACTGCTGATGATGAACCATTTGTGATTCACGCCTGCGAGGGCATCGACCTGCAGTCCATGCAAGAGTTGAAGGAATTGGACAAGCTCGGGGCACTCGACCAGCGAACGGTTGTCGTCCACGGCCTGGCGCTTGATACCCAGGCAGCGGCGCTGCTGAACGAGCGCGGTGCGGCGCTGATAACTTGCCCTTCCTCGAATGCGTTCCTCTTCGGAAAAGTGCCTTCGGCGGAGGTTCTCGCCTCAATCTCGCAACTTGCGCTGGGCAGCGATTCACCGCTCACGGCAGCGGGTGATTTGCTCGATGAGATTCGTTTTGCTGCTACCGCGTGCGGTCTATCTTCGCGACGACTCTACTCATTGGTGACTGATTCCGCGGCTTCTGTACTTCGCCTGAACCGTGGGGAAGGTTCGATTCGCTGCGGAGCCCGTGCTGACCTTATTGCCGTCAAAGACCGCAAAGGCGACCCGGCGGATATCCTGCCTGCTCTCACCGCAGACGATATCGAACTTGTACTGCTGTCCGGCCGTGTGCAACTCGCCTCACAGGCTATTTACGAGAGGCTTCCAACGAGCGACAAGACTGGACTCGAACCACTATCGATCGACGGGCATATCCGGTGGCTGCGAGCACCGGTCGGGGCTCTGCTATCTGAGACCGAAAGCATTCTGGGCAGGGGCATGGTGCGCTTAGGAGGGAAGACGGTATGCCTACCCAGCTTGTAACGTTGACGCTCCCTCACGCGGTAGAGCCGGCAAAGCCCACTCGTGTGCGCCCGCTTATCGAGAGCGACGTCTCTCTTCATCGGCTATCTACGCTGCCAATCCTGATCCTGAACATCCATGAGCGGTGTAACTGTCGCTGCGTCATGTGCGATATCTGGAAGCGGGAGGGCGGAGCGGAACTTGACGTCGACGCACTGGCACGGCATCGAGAGTCGATCATCAGGCTGGGTGTGCGCCAGGTCGTCCTCACTGGCGGAGAACCTCTTCTTCATACGGCTTTCGCCGATCTTTGTTCGTTCCTTCGTGAGTGTGATGTCAAGATCACATTACTTTCAACAGGCCTGTTACTCAAGAAACGTGCCGAGGTCATTGCTTCCTCAGTCGATGAAATTATTCTTTCGCTTGACGGCCCTGAAAAGACGCACGATTCTGTGCGGCGCGTGCGCCTTGGGTTTCAACTGATTCGAGAGGGCATCCTTGCCGTTCGAAAATGGAAGCCTGAGATGCCGATCCACGCCCGCTGCACAGTCCAAAAAGCGAATCACCGGACACTTCGTCAATCGGTGCTGGCGTCTCACCAGCTTGGCCTTGATTCAATCTCCTTTCTTGCCGCCGATGTTACCTCACAGGCGTTCAACCGCGAACTGGTCTGGATCGACGATCGTCAGAGCGAGATCGCTCTCTCGCATCGCGAGGTGAACTCGCTTGAGGAGGAAATTGAACTGTTGATCCAGGAGCACGGTGAAGAGATCGACTCGGGATATATCGTCGAGCGGCCGGAAAAGCTCCGCCGAATCGCACGGCATTTTCGAGAGCATCTCGGCGAGGCATTACCGCAGTCCCCACAATGCAATGCACCATGGGTGTCCGCAGTGATCGAAGTCGACGGAGCAGTGCGTCCCTGCTTCTTTCATAACAAGATCGGCAGTATTCGTGACATGCCACTTCAAGATGCACTCAACAGCGAAGAAGCGCGGTCTTTTCGAGGCAGTCTCAATATCGCTGAGGACGATATCTGTAAACGGTGCGTATGTTCGCTGAACTATCGAGGCCACGATAAAAGATAGGCTGGCGCGGGTAGCGACAGTCATTCAATAACTGTTACCCAATGGTTGAAGTTGCACCGTCCGATGGTGCTGCAGCGCGCCACTGCGCGCTCAGGCTTGATTGAGAGACAAGATTCTTCGGGATTAACAAAGCAGTGACAATTGCCTGACGACCACCTGACAAGCGTCACGCTTCCATTCGCTAACTTTAGAGACGATCCTGCCTGGATAAACATGCGATTTCGATCATTCCATCGCGTCATCCAAAAACGAGCGCATCTGATCGTGAAAATACGATGAGGGCGCACCTTTCCAATGCGACTTACGGCGTCCTCGACTATGCCGCATATCCGATCGGGATGCTGATGGTCGCGCCGATCGTGCTTCGGCATCTCGGCGTTGCGCAATATGGTGTCTGGGCGGTTGCGACGGCGGCGGTGAGCACCGGCTCGATCATTGCATCAGGGTTTGGGGATGCAAACATCCAGCATGTGGCGACGCAACGAAATGCCGGCGATCCGGAAGCCCTGCTGCGGACGGTGCGCAGCGCGATGGGAATTCACCTGGTGCTGGGTGCAGCACTCACAATCCTGCTGTGCCTGCTGGCGCCTTATGTGGCTCGTCACGTTGGATCATCCGATTTAAGGGTGCAGGCCGCGTGCCTTTGGTCGATGCGGATTGCGGGTTTGCTCACATTGGTGCGCGCGATCGAAAGTGTCTGCATCAGCACACAAAGGGCGTTCGAGCGTTATGGCGCCGCGGTGCGCGTCAGCGTTCTGGCGCGCTTACTGGCTTTAGTCGCAGCCGCGGCGCTGGCCTGGGTGAACTTCGGCGTCGTGAGCATTCTGGCAGCTACGGCGTTGTTGAGTGCAATTGGGCTGTGGTTCCAGCTTGGGCATCTCAAAACGCTCCTGCGTTCCGGATCGCTAGCGCCCTCGTTCGACCGAATGGCAACGCGCGCACTGTTTGCTTTCGGCATCTTCAGCTGGCTCCAGGCAGTATCGGGCGTTATTTTCAGCCAAACCGACAGGCTGATCACGGGTATCTCGCTCGGAGCGACAACGGTTGCCGCGTATGCTCTCTGCGTCCAGATGGCACAGCCCATTTATGGTTTTGCGGCATCGGGCCTCCACTTCCTGTTCCCTTATCTGGCTCAGCAGCGGACAACGGCGTCTACAGGAGCGTTGAGAAGGACTGTGTTAATTGCATTCCTGGCGAACGTGGCGCTGGTTGCTCTCGGTACGGCGGCCTTACTGTTTTTTGGGAACAGGGTGCTCCGGCTGTGGGGAGGGGATGTGATCGCGCATAGCTCGGCTCATATTCTCGCTCCGATTGTATGGAGCTCGGCTTTGCTCGGCCTGAATGTCACTGGCACGTACGCGATGCTCGCGCTCGGCCGGGTACGGGCAGTTACCTGGTTGAATCTCGGCGGTGGCGTGGTCATGTTGCTGCTGATCATGTGGCTGCTTCCACACTATGGCGGGTACGGAGTGGCGATGGCGCGGCTGTGCTATGGACCGATCACTTTGCTTCTTTACATTCCTCTCGCGAAGCTTCTGCGCTCCGGATCGGACGCGCAGCTGCGAGCAGCAGAGGCGGGCTCAATCGGCGATGCAGCCACAGCAGGTATTTCTTATTCGGAACGACAGCTGGCAATCACATCCGTCTGGGCCGCGAAGCAGGAAGGACACACCTTATGAAAGTCACCGGACAACGCGAGTACGTGAATGTTCTAGGCGTACATGTGGAGCCGCTCGCGATGGAGCCGGCGGTTGCTCGTGTTGAAGAGGCATTGAACGGGACGCAGAAGGGATATGTCTGCATGATCGGCGTTCACGGAGTGATGGAGGCACAACGAAATCCGGGCCTTGCAGCGGCGTATGCGGGCGCGCTGATCGCGGTGCCGGACGGCATGCCGACGGTCTGGGTGGGACGACACCAGGGATATCGGGAGATGCAGCGCGTTGCCGGACCGGATCTAATGCTGGAGATCTTTCAGCGGAAAGAATTCTCGAGATATACGCATTTTCTGTATGGGGGCAAAGAGGGAGTGGCGGACGAGCTTGCCGCGAGCTTCGCACAGCGTTTTCCGTGGGCTCGCATTGTCGGTACCTATACACCTCCCTATCGAGAACTAACTCCCGAAGAAGAACAGAATATGATCGCCACCATCCGCGATCTGAAGCCTGACATTATCTGGGTTGGTATCGGCGCTCCGAAGCAGGAGCAGTTCATGAACCGGTATCTGCCCCGACTGGAGACGCGGCTCATGTTTGGCGTCGGTGCGGCGTTCGATTATCACACGGGCCGGATCAAGGACTGCGCCGACTGGATCAAGCGCGCGGGGCTGCAGTGGCTGGATCGTCTGCTGCAGGATCCGCGTCATCTATGGTGGCGCTACCTACGCAATAATCCCGCATTCGTGTGGAATATTGCCCTGCAGCTTACGGGGTTACGCGAATATTCGAGAGCCGCGACCCTTCAGCCAATCGACATTACGCAGCACTCGCCCCGCACAAGTTCACAGGTTCTTCGCAAAACAGGGTCAGGCCTCTGATCTCACGTGTGGGCCACTCCTCTTCGGAAGCACGGCGTCTTTCAAGAGCGATTGATGCTGGTTGGCACATCCTTATGAACGCAGCCTGGGGTCAATAGGAGGGCTTGGAGTCCTCATCGTATGGGCGCCCGAATTTGTTCAGGTGGGTCCCCGGCTTTTGCGGAACAGCAGGAATTTCTACTTCTCCAAGGTCAGTTGTACCGTTCGCGATATGCACGTCGCGAACGAGATGTTCCATCTCTGGCTGCGGAGTTCCCTCTACCCATAGGTGCATTTCGTATTCGCCGGCCGGAACGTTGCGAAGCTGAAATGTTCCTGCGGTGTCAGCGATGGCATAGACAGGAGTGGTGAGAGCGAGGACCACTGCGCTCATCTCCGGATGGATGTTGCAGAAAATATAGGACACGCCTTCGCGAGAAAAGGTCACTTCCCTGGTCGTCCCCGCCTCATACAGACCGAGATCAAATCGCTTCCCATCAAACTGAGAGAAAACATCGTGGAAGAACGGGTCTTTGTTGGGAAACTGCACCACGCTACCTACGGGAACGACCAGCAGGTGGGGCATGAACATTCGATTCTTCTGCACGAGCATGTATTGCCCATGAGCTGGCGCAGGCACGGTGGGCGTTCCCGGCAACGGCTTGAGCCAGAGAACGGCAGGCGGGATGCGACGTTTCGCTGCCGCCTGAGGGAACGCGAGGCGCAAGCGGACGTCGGCTCTCGCAGGCGAAGTATCCGGCTGCGCACTCGCTAACGCGGACCCCAGCGCAATGGCGCAAAACAGCCATTGAATGCGTTGCATCCTCATCCTCAGAACTTGTACCCCGCACCCACTCCGATAACATTACTCCCCTGGGTAGGAGAATTTATCGGTGAACTCTCCAGGCGGCGATACTCCAGGGAAAAGAGCAGGTAGGCGCTCGGACTATAGATGACATTTCCGGTAAAGGTTCGATTGCGCGCAAGGTTTTGATAAGTAGCGCTGTAACTCGCCGCGAAGGGCCGAAGTTGTCCGGCGGGAACAGTGTCGATGCCGAAGGCGGCGTTGAACTCTACTCGTTCGGTGGCGCGCTCTTTCAACTGCGCCCATCCACCCATGTCGTCCAGGGCGCGAAAGTACGATTCATACCCGTCGAAGTAATACAGATAATCCTTGTAAGCTCCGCCACCGAGACCGCCGAGTGACAGGCCGCGATATCCGCTTCCGGAGAATTCCAGGCGTGCGGGCAGCGGCTGACGGTAGTCCAGTGTGGCTGCCCACGAGTCGAAGCGCGTTCCGTTTATCGTGCGATGGGGCGCGAAGTAACCGCCAACCCCCAACTGCGCTCCATTTTCCTGCGCGCCAAGGAGGGCGATGCGGCTTTCCACTCCCGGCCACCGGCTCGACTCGGCTGTGGTCGGTGAATTAACTACTGCGCTCGCAGCGAGGGGTATTGCCGGGGGGGCCGAGTTGAGGGGTGTGACGACCGGGCTGGACACCGAAGGCGGATCGGAGACGTCGATCAGCGCAGCCTGTGTGCGCAGACGCTGGGAATTTGAAAGCGCGAAATCGTGGGTTATTCCGATCTGCGGATTCCACGTCCATAAATTTCCGGACCAGGCCAGAGCCGGCACTGCAATAGCGGTAAGTGAACTGGGCGTGTTGGGGCTGACGATGGGCCGGTCGAGCGCAAAGAAGGCCTGCGTTCGTGCCCAGTCCAGCTCGGCATGCGCCGTGCGCAGGCGCAAGAGGCCGATGCCGCTGTTGTAACTCCCGAGGGAACTCGTGCTGGAAGAGCTGCCGTCGAAATCCACGCGCACATCCGCGAGACTGCGCGCACCGAAGAGATGAGGACCTCGAGCGTCCAGGCCGAGCACCGTCTGTAGTAGCGATAGCCCGGTACTGCCCGAACCACCGGTGGCAATGGTCGGCGTTGAAGCGATGTCCACCTTCTGCGTGTTCACAAATCCATTCAACAGGATAAGGCCGCTTACTTTGACAGGATATTTCGATTCACTTTCAACCTTTGCCTGGTCCTGAGTCGCGATCTGCGAATCCTGCACCGCCTCCTGTTCACGAAGTGCCGCGACCTGAGCCGCGAGTTGCGCTGCAGCGGCTGAATCGGAGGGCGATGGAGGGTTTTCCGCACCGGACCTGGCCATCTGTTGTTGCAGCGTCGCCAGCTGCTGCCGCATTTCTTCCAACTCATGCTGCGACTCTTCAAGCTGAGCCTGCGTGCGAGCCATTGCCGCTGTCAGCTGCTGGACCTGCTGAGCGACATTTTCCTGCGAAGATGTCTGACCGCTCAGGGCGACCGGAGGAGTACAAGCCAACGCAATCAAGCCGATCGGCGATAGCCACAAGTTCCGCAACCTCACTCGCCCCCGATTTCCCTGCTTCGAGCCATGCTGTCTCATTCCGTCACCACTCTATGTCGCTCAGCGTTTCCTGGCGTGGTCTGTTGTTCAAGCCCGCGAGCCACCCACAACCGGAAGATGGTCTTGCCCGCCTGGCTGCTTACCAGAATCGCGTTGCCGCCATGCTCGGCGGCTACGCACTGCGCCAGGGTAAGCCCCAGCCCAGATCCCTTCTGCTTTCCCTCGCTGACGAACGGTTGAAAGAGCGTCGTCCGAATATTTTCCGGAACGCCCTGGCCGTTGTCCATCACGTCCAGCGTGATCTTGTCCGCCTCCACGTTCAACTGAGCTACCACCTGGGCGGCTTCCGTTCCGCGAACGGCCGCCTGGCATCCGTTGAGCAGGAGATTGTAAACGGCGCGTTCGATCTGCTTACCGTCGACGACCGCTCCCGTGTCGGTGGGATCGTTATATTTGGCGGACAGAGCGACGTGTGCGGCGTCAGGGTGAGCGCGCACTAATGCCATGGCCCGTTCGAGAAGGGTCGCCATCGGCTCATGCGTGCGACGAATTGCGGTTCCCGAGCGGCTGAAGACAAGCAATGACTCGAGGAGTTCGGTTGTACCGTCCACCGCCATGCGGATGTCGGCGAAGATCTCGCTCCGCTCCGCGTTGGAAAGCTCGCCAGAAGCAAGGAATTCTGCGTTGGCGTATACGGCGGCAAGGTAATGGCGCAGATCGTGGGAGACTGAGCTGGCCATTCGTCCGATGGTTGCCAGCCGTTCCGATTCGAGCAGAGCGCGGTTGGCGCGATGGATCTCACGGCGCATGCGATCAAAAGATGCACTCAGCTCCAGCACTTCCGTGGTGCCGCGATGGGGCAGCAGATGCACGCTGTCTCCAACAGCGAAGGCACGTACGCCGGTTGCAAGCTCTTCAAGGGGGCGGGTGACCACCCGCGAGAGCGCAATCATCAGCACAGTGCCCAGAGCGAGCGCCAGTGCGCCAGCCATCAGCACCAGGCGATCGATCTGACGGATGGAACGCTGCGCTTCCTCGAAGGATTTCAAGACAATGAGCTGAAGCGGGGCCGAGGCGCTGGGAGAGAGATCATTGGCAATGGCAAGATACTGCTCGCCTCCCAGCTTGAGCTGCACTGGTTCCACGCGGCCGAGCCGCGGAGAAAAAGGACGCGAGGTCAGCTCAGCCTGGATGGCAGGCGCAAGCGTACTGCTCAGCACCCGGCCGCTGCTGGCAAAAGTCGCTTGCACAGTCGTAGTCTGGCTAATCTGCTCCACCAACTTGCGTTCAATCGCGAAACCGCTCACCACGTAGCCGAGAAGCGTTCCTTCCGCTTCACTGCCGAAGTAAATAGGCCGCACAGAGCAGGCGAATAACCGGCCGCCGCTGACCAGGTAATGGCGCTGCGGTGAGGCAAGCAGAACGCGAAGGCCGGCGCGCAGCCCAGCGTCCGCACTGGCGCCTTCGGTGTAGGCCGCAACTACGCGTTGATTCGGGCTGGCGAGCGCAAAGAGTTCATTGCCGCTCACTCTCCAGAACTCAACCGCACCATCCTCTATGGTGCGATCGTCGCTGGTGGTCATGAGCGCCTTGAGGCTAGGGAGGTCGGCTAGCAGCGCGTTCTCACGCTCAAGAGCAGTGAGCCGCTGCTCCTGCAGGTTTTCGAAGGTGGCAACGGAGTGCAGCAGATCGTCCGAGAGAGCATTCGTCACGTCGGCCTCGAGCCGATGACGGACGATGAGCATGCTGGCCAGTGTAGAGCTTGCAATGATCAGAGCCATTGCCACAACCAGCAGATCGCGTGTCCGGACGCTGCCGGTCTCAATCATGTGCGCTGACTCCGGTTCCAACTGCGAGCCGGCCTCGCGCTCTGACGCTATGTTACGGAACAAACTTATACCCTGCTCCATAGATCGTCAGCAGGTGCTGCGGGTTGGCAGGGTCCGGCTCCAGCTTCTGCCGCAGCTTGAGAATCTGATTATCCACCGTGCGGGTGGTTGGGTAGGAATTATATCCCCACACTTCGTTGAGCAACAATTCACGGCTCAAAACCTGTTCGGGATGGTCGGTGAAGAACTTCAACAGCTTGAACTCATGCGAGGTAAGTCCGACGGACGAGCCTCCGCGCTGCGCAGTCATTTTCTGAAAATCGATCTCGCAATCGTGGAAGCGGTAGGTCATCGCATTCGCCGGGCGGCGACGCCGGCGGATTGCGGCCTGGACACGCGCCATGAGCTCACGCGGACTGAATGGCTTGGTGACATAGTCGTCGGCGCCAAGCTCCAGAAGCAGCACCTTGTCGACGACTTCGGCGATCGCGCTGAGTACAATCACCGGCGTATCGCTGGAGATGGCCTTCATGGCCTGGCATAGCTCCCGCCCTGAGATCTGGGGGAGAATGAGATCGAGGACCACGGCGATCGGGCGGTGCGCGCGAAATGAGTCCAAACCCGTTTGCCCATCGCCTGCCACAACGACCGAATAGCGCTCCTCGGCGAAGATCCGTCGAAGCACTTTCTGCATGCGCGGGTCATCCTCGACCACGAGAATGGTGCCCAATCCCGTTTCATGCGTAGCTTCATCGCGCACTGTAGCCGAAGGTTCCATTTCTTTTAGCATAATTATATTTTCCTCCTACATCTGATAGCAGGAAAGTGGGAAGGAGAAGAAATGACAAAGTCGTGACATTTCTTACAGGAGATGCCGTATACCATTTTCCCGATCGCGGCCCTTGAGCAGCGGTGAAATTGAAGCGCGGTCCTTCTGCGCTGGGGTGGGTCGCCGGACGGAGCGCGAAGATCCGGCACCGGAAACAAGCAGACCCCGATAGAGCCGGATGCATTCTTCGGCGATCACCGGCGGGGAAAGCTGCGATAAGTCTGCCGGTTTACCGCGCGGCTCCTCACGCAGCACGCCGATGGCTTCCGCAAAGTCTTCTTCCGCGGATGGACCGAGGGCAACATACCTGCAGTTGTCGTAGCTGCCGAGTTCGCGAAAAGCGGGAATGTCGGAGCACACGATGCGGCAACCAGCCAGCAATCCTTCAGCAACAGGCAGCCCGAAGCCTTCCACGATGGAAGGCGCCAGGAGCACCTCGCAATTCCTGTAGAGCCACTGGAGCTCCGCATTGGTAATTCCGCTTAGCAGGACAACTTTTTCGGACAGGTTTTCGTCACGGAGGAAGCGATAAATTCCGGTGGTTTCAGGACCGGTAACCCCTACGATTACGAGCCGTGTCTCCGGTGCGATCTCTCCACGGCGCAGCAAGCGTTGAAAAATCCCCATTGTGAGCACGATGTTCTTGTTGCGACGATGTTGAGCGACACAGAGAAAAAACGGTTCCCCCTTCCAATGCGGCAACGGCGTCCGTGAAGGCATCAAGGGCGCCGGCTCCACGCAGTTATAGATCCTGGCCGCTTTCTCGGCGACAGGCTGAGATGCCAGGAGACGGAGCCTTTGCAAAGTGCTGTCTGACACGCAGGCGATCCCGTCAGCGGCACGCAGGCATTGCCAGAGCACAATGCGATGGAAGAGCACCTTTGGAAGTCCGAAGTTCTCGGGGATGTCATACGGATAAAGATCGTGGAGGGTCACCACCGTGGGACAATGAAACGCCCTCCGATGCATCGGCGCCGGATAGGCAAGATGAACCACGTCGGCTTTGAGTTGCGCGGCAATCGAGGGCAGGTCCGCGTAGTACCAATGGTTGCGGGCAAACATGCTCCTGCCAATCGATACCGAGTGAATGTGCAATCTCGGATCGCTGCATGCCACGGCTTCGCGAAGAGATGCATGTTGCCAGCGGGCCACGATCAAATGGACTGCCGATACTTCGGGACGGGTGAGCAGGCACCGGGTCAGATTCGCAGCATGGCGCGTAACGCCCGAAAGATGCTCGGTGGAGGAGACGGCAGCGAGGACGATTTTCATAATCGTGCAGCCCCTGGTCTGCGAAAAGATGGAACGCAAAGAAAATCACTGGCATAACGGAAGCGAATCATACGGGCACGCTCCTCACCGCGGAGGACTCGCTGAGGATGGCGCCGATCATTGTGATCGCCCACAAAGGCAGCGATAGGTCGAACGCCTCTGTATCGGCCAGCCCTCGGATCAGGATGAAAAGCAGCAGGCCCAGAAAAAATGTCTTTTGCGGACCAATGGGGAGCTTTCTGATCTGCCTGAAGACGCTGCCATAAATGGCAACCAGCATGCCCACCCCAGCCAAGCCATAGGCGTAGAACTGCTGCAGAAGCTCGTTGTGCGCATGCCGCGCTTCGAACTCGCCGAAGGGGGGAATAACCTTCCACACGGAATGAAAACCGTGGCCAATCCATGGCTTCTCCAGTGCCTGCTCCAGAAAATATGCCCAGATTCCCAGCCGTCCCGTCAGTGTCTCAGCCTGATTTCCTGCGTTCTCGTAAACGACGTAATAAGACTGAAACAAGCTCCAGAAGATTGCGGTGACAACGACCGCGGCGACGATCAACATGATCTTCGCCTGCCGGCTGATCGATCGATCCCGAAACAAGAAGAAGACCTGGCCGGCCATAAACGCGACGATCGTCGTCTTGCTGAGACTGCGCAGCAACGTAATCGCCAGGAAAGCGGCAGGAATCGTCCAGAAGCGCTCCTTATTCCGTATCAGATACTGCGCAAAGAAAATTGCGAAGGCGCAGGCGTAGCCGATTTGATTGGGCCCCAGAAGCTCTTCGTCTCCGAGGCGAAGATCCGACTGTGCGGGCAGAATCCAGGCGATGAGCGCAATGGTGCACGACGCCCAGATGTATCCCTTCATCAACGCACGGCTCATCTCCTCCACGGGGCCGGTACGAAGGAGGAGAAGGACCATCGCGACATCCGCAGCCATCGCGCACCAATAGGCAATGGCGGCAGCCAGAGACGCGGTGCTGCTCCAGAGGAGGCTGCAGCCGGAGAACCCGAGAAATACGAGTACCCAGCGAAAGCACGGCATGCGGAACATCGAAGCCAACGATTTCGGAGCCGGCCCCAGAGCTTGAAAGAGAACGAGGGCAAGCAACAGAAAATTCAATCCGAGGCCGACAGCGACCCCTGTCTGGGGATCCTGCTGGAAAAGACGAACCGTTAGAAGCACCGTCAACAGTCGAAAGGAGAAGAAGAAACCGACTGCCATGGGAAGCAGCATTACCGGCCGCGAATCCGGTAGAACGGCATCCATGGTACGGTCGCCGGCGTTCATGCGCCCTCGCTGGTCATCAACAGAATTGCGGCAGTTATCATGCACCGCTTCCTTTTCTGTCGGAAACGAATCTTGCCACTTTGTGACGCAACGCTCCATTGATCTCCCGCGCCAGAACTTTGCGCGGATCGGTCGCACTCACCAGTTCCCACCGATGCTGGAAAAGGAGGTAAGCCGCGGTCGCGCCGAGGCAAAATAGGGTGAGCAGAAGAGCCACAACCAGGCGGGGCGGGAAGGACTTTTTTTCCGGAATTCCAGGTGAATCGATCACGCTCACCACCGGCACATCCTTTGCTTCCTGGATTCGCGCGACCTCGTACTGTTGGGTGAGCAGCTCAAACACTGTTTCCTGCACCCGCACCCTGCGATAGATATCCGCATAGGGCACCGCCAGGCGAGGAAGTTGCCGGAGTGGCGGATAGAGCTCGCTGCTCTGATTGGCGGACGATGATTCGCTTTCAGATTGCAGAGGCGCACCTGTGCCGGCCAGCTTCGACAACTCGTGCTGTAAATCCGCCACCCGAGCCTGCGCGGCCCGGACGCGGATGTTCCCACTGCCGTAAATCTGCTCGAGAGAACTGAGCTCCGATTGACCGACGATCAACTCTCCCTGCAGCTTGGCTGCGGCGTCGACCATGGCGCGGGTCTGCTCCTTGATATCGATGGTGGTGTGCGAGCTGGCGAACTCGCTCATGTCCACTTGCGCACGCTCAAGATCGGCCTGTACGCTCTTCAACCGGCGCTCGATAAAGACCCGCTCCTGATGTGCCGACGAAGTATTCGTGTTCGTGACCAGAAGGTTCAACTCATCCAAATACGCCTGAGCCAGGTCGCGAGCTCGCCTGGGGTCCGAGTCTTCGACCGTAACGGTGATGACACCGCTTTTTTTGTCGTCAACAATCGTGGTATGGCGTGCGAGATACTTCGCTGTGTCGACGCGATAACGCTTGTGGTAGGCATGCTGGAGCTGAAAGCGGTCGATGAGGTGACCGCTTACCGTGCCGCTGCGCAGAAGATCGACGAAGAGAGCGCTCGAATTCCTGCTCCCAAGAAGGCTTCCGGCGAGGCTGCCCAGCCCCCCGAGTTCTCCGAGCGCGTGGCCGGCCAGGGCGGCGAATACTGCCGCGCCGGCTCCCGAGCTTTCCGGCGGCATGATGCGTCCAGTCGACTCATAGCGCTTCGGAATGAGAAATGCCGTTACGAGACTCAGCACCAGAGCAATGGCGGTAACGCGAGCCAGTGTGCGGCGATGGTCCCAGAGAATCGAGGCATTCGCCACCCAGTTTGCGGGGGGAGCCTCGACCTCTGATGACAGCTTTCGATCCAGCGCGGAAGCCTCGATACGGTAGTCGACGGAGGCGGCGCGCGTAGTTTCCGGACGTTGAGTGGTAGCCATATTCGACCTATATCCCCGCCACAGCGGCCGTGATTGAGACCGAGGCCGCAATCTGCGCGATGCTGAGAAGATTGCGCCAGAAGATCGATGCGCCGATGATTTTCTGCGGGACTACGACTACATCTCCAGGATCAAGACGAGTGGAGAGAACGTGTCCGCCCGAACGCCGTCCGACGACCAATCCATTGGCGCGAATGATGAATATTTCTTTCTGGTTTGCAATTGCCGTCGATCCGCCTGCACGCCGCAGGTACCAGCCGGCGGTCTTGCCCGGCACAAAGGTGATCGCCGATGCGTTATAAACCTGCCCGCTGACCAGCACGAATCCGGGCCGCTTGGGAACGCGCAGCACATCTCCCCTTCGCACTTCGACATCCGCCACGGTGCCAGCCCAGCTATTGATATCGGCACTGATGTGGATGACAAGCCTTCCGGTGGAGGGTTGGCTGCGCAGATGCGAAAGCACCTGCTCCTGCTGCTGTTGAATCAACTGCAATTGAGCCGACTGATCTCCGCTGCCGATATTGGGCGAAAGACGCGCGGCTGCGGAGCTGGTCTCAATTTGGCGAATCAGCTCGGCGCGGCTCTTCTCTTCGAACTCACGCACTTCTACGCGGGTAAGAACGGCTCCTTCCGGATAGGCTGTCTCACGGAGACCTCCGGCTCGGCGCAAGAGGTCGCTCAGATGCTCACCTTCCTGGAACCCGTAGCTGCCGGGATGCGCAACTTCGCCCTCGATGGTGATCGATGATCCGATGTCGTTCCATCCGGTGAGCTGATGGATGGTGAGTACATCCCCAGCCTTGAGTGTGGCATCTGCTTCGCGGTCATTTTTCAGGACGGCATCGCCGATGCGGACATCCGCACGCTTGGTTTCGACTTTCGTGCCGCCGACCACGCTGTAGCTCATCAGATCGGCATCGATCAGCAGGGCATCCCGCTTGAATCCGCCGGCCATGCGCACCAATTGTGCGGCCGTCATACCCACACCGAGCGGATAGGATCCGGGACGGAGGACTTCGCCGCCAATTGTCACCTTGGGCGCATCAACCTCATACCTGCCGAAAATGCGGATCGTATCGAAAGGTTGCAGAGTCAGATCGGAGTTTCCGATCAGTGCCTCGGGCACGTTGAAGTCAATCGTTTCGGCATGCAGATCGGGTGGTACCAGACGCACGATCTCGCCCCGGTCGGCTGGCTCGGGCAACATGTCCTGATAACTCTTGAGGACGTCGTTCAGGCGCATGCCATCGCGGTATGGCAGCCTCCCCGGACGCACGACATGGCCTTCCATGTAGACGACCCGTTCGCTGTACGGAAGAATCGGCGAAACATGAATGCGATCTCCATCCTTCACCTGGAAGGCTGCAATCGCCGCACGCGCGTCCTCGGGATCGGCGGAAGAGATCAGATCGAAGCTGATAGTTTCGCGATGCTGATTGGCGTCGATTCGATCGACGGTGATATGCCCGAATGACGCCGCGACCGTCGCTCCGCCGGCGTCTTCAAGCAGGGCGTTGAGTGTCTTTTCATCCTTCAGTTCATAGATTGCCGGCCGCTTCACAGCTCCATACACCGCGACTTGAGGACCAGCGGGAGGCACCAGGAGCGTGTCACCGCCTTGAAGACGATCGTCACTGCTGCGGACACCGTGCAACAGAAAGTCGTATAGATCCACCTCGCCGACCAGCTGCTTGCCGCGATAATGCTGCAAGGTTCGTAGCGAGCCGACCGCTGTTGGGCCGCCAGCCGCATAGAGGGCGCTGAGCGGCGAAGAGAGCGAGCTGATGTCGCAGGCTCCCGGGCGCTGCACGTCTCCGACAACATACACGCGCACGGAGCGCAACCGCGAGATGGTGACGGCGACCTGCGCATTGCGGAATTGCTGCTGCAGCGCGTTTTGAATTACGCTCTGCACTCGTTCCACCGTGAGGCCCGCGACCTGGACGTCACCCGCTTCCGGCAGCATGACGCGGCCATCGCGATCGATCACGCGCGTGACGCTTTGCGCGAGACCGCCCCAGAGATCAATGGTGAGGCTGTCGCCCGGACCCACCACATAATCGGGCCCCATGGGAACATCCAACGACGGTCCGAGAGCTGCGGCCCCAAGCCGGGAAGAGGAGAGAGGATCGCGATTCAGGAAGACGTCGGAGCCAAAACGCCTCAGGTGCTCGGTCGAATCCGGAAGCTGGGTGTAGAGATCGCGCAGGGACAGCAGATTGTATGGTGTCGGTTGATGCAGAACCTGCGGTGCGTCGGTGATGTTACGCGCATCCTTCTCACGCTGGTTCTGCCTCGGCGGAGCATTGACTCCATAGCCCATTACGGCATTGCCGGGGTAGGCGCCATTCTGCGCGGCTGACGGAATGCCGTCCGGCAGCTGTAATCCATTCTGCAATGACAGAGACGATGCACCCATGGGTAGATTTGCGCCGCCCAACTGTGAAGCTCCGGGAAACTGCGCGCTTCCAGGAAGCTGCGAGAGTGTCTGAATCGTCTGCAAAGACTCTGGCTGATCCTCGTTGTCGTCGAATGATCTGGAGCGCTGAATATCAGCATTGGATACGTAACCGCGCGCACGAAGAAAGTCGGTGATGGCGGAACGCACTTCACTGCTGGAAGCGATCTGACTGTAGAGGGTCTCGTCGCTTATCGATTCGGGCTGCGTCGGGACGCCTTGCTCCTGCAGCCTATCCGCCAACAGCGACTTCAGCTCGATGACAACTTCGGGCTTCTCCTGCAGAATGGCCAGAATCTGTCCTGCCGGCAGCGCCGTACGAGCGCCTGACAGCGTGAAATCGCCGGTATCCGCAGTGCCGGCGCCGCTTGCTGTGGCGTCGGTCGTGAGCGAACTCGTGGGCGAAGCCGAGGGTGGCGTATTCGGGGTGGCCTGTGCGGACACGATCGGGCTGAGTGCTACCAGAAGAGCCAGCGGCAGCAAGATACACCGCGCGAGAAAACGCTGTACCGCGCAAAGAGAAGAGTTGGAGAGCTGATGAGTCAATTTGTTATCCCTGTCAGGCGCCTTTGCCAGCGCGAAGATTCAACCGCGTACCGCAGGCCTTCCACAAGGTGAAAGCGCAGACGAAATAGCACGAATCCAGCCTCAACGCGAAAGCGCCTGAGACGTGCTGATAAGCTTTCACCCGCTTCGCCATGTGTGATCCGCGGCGGTAAGTGCCTCGGCAGAACCAGACGGCGGAGGGCCGCTCGGTGAGTACCGCTCTCCGATTGCAGATGAGTGCGTAAGAGAAGATAGAGCTTGCTGCCGGGAAAGTCCGTCAGCAGCACACGTTTCCCGTAGGTCTCGATCCACAGACGCACGTCGGACGGAAGCCTGTCAATCGTCCAGCGCGAGAGCTCCGCGGGCGCAACTTCGCCGAACGTGCGAGTTGCCAGCAGCGTAACCGCACCGATCGCGATATCCGCGCGCTCCTCAGTCGAAGCAAGCGATTCAACTTCGTGCCAGAATCCCAGGTCATCGTGTCGCGCCCGCAGGTGGCGCGCGAATTCCAACACCCACGAGGCGCGCGTGTGTTCACTGCAGAGATGTTTGAAGAGGTGAAGCGCCTGCTGCAGGAAGAGATCGGGCGGCGAAAGAGCAGGCAATGACTTTCCCTGAACGGCGCGGAGTTGAACACGCGCGAGTCGATGCTGTCGCGTTGTTCCTTCGTCCGCAGCAGGAAGTAAATGTAGCTCGAGGGATCGCTGCGGGCGTGCCTGGTAGAGCCTGTTCATGTCCGGCTCCGCGGATACGCGCGACTTGAATTCCAACGTGTCTCCGCTGACGGCATGAAGCCTGTATCCGAGATTCGACAACACCTCTTCCGTGGCAACCCTGTCGCGATCGGCGACGAGGAAATCAAGATCAAGCTGATAGCGAAACGAGCAGTCTGGCACCGACTCCGGAAAAAGCGTGAACCCTTTCAGCAGGGCACACGTGACGCTCCGCGCCCGCAAGGCGCGACTGACATGGTCTGCCTCATCAAGAAGAGCGGCTGTGCGCACGCGATTATCCCGCAGGTTCTGCATCAGCCTGACGAGGATTGGCGCCGGCAGGCAATGCTGCAGTCCGAGGGATGTGAGCCGATCGAGCAGATAGAGTGCGAGCCCGCTGGCATCGAGCCAGAACAACACCTTCTTCCAATCGGCAGAATTGAATCCGCGAAGTCTCGCGGACACCTCGGCTGCAGGATGCGAGAAGGCTGCGATCACGGCCTCTTTCAGGCGCTCTGTACGGCGTGTCTTCATCCCGAAATTTGTCTGGACTCGATTCATACTGAACTCAGTGGTTGTACATCTCAGGTTCGCCCTGACTGCCCGCGGGGGGAAGATGGCGCAGAAACACTACGATTGCCCAGATCTCGTCATCGCTCAGCGTTCCCTTGGAGCCTGGCATTCCCGAGGGCCGGATGCCGTAGTCGATGACCCACTTCAACTGACCATCCGTATATCGCTGCACCTCTTTCGAAGCGAGCGATGGGACGGGTGGCGACATGCGATCGGCGAAGGGCACGCCGGTATTCTGGCCATCCATCCCATGACAAGCCACACAGTAGTGCGAGAACGCCTCTTTCCCGTCAGCGATCGTGTCGGGCGTGGCCGGGAGGGGGTTCTTCTGCTGCTTGTTACCCACCAGCACCCAGTGCTTGGCGTTCGTCACAATGCGCGTCTCCAGCGCACCGGGCGGGCTTGCCTTGCAGCCCGCCATCGTGGTCATAACGACAGCTAATACGAGTGGAATGGCGTGACGCATGTTTACTCCACCACATGAATGGTGAATTTCATCGAGCCATGCCCGGCCCCGCAAAATACGGAACAATGGCCGACGAAGTCACCTGTCTTGTCGGGAGTAAAAGTGACTTCGGAGGTTTCACCCTTCTTTACCTTCACATCGAGATTCAGCTCGCGAATACGTATGCCGTGCGCCACGTCCGCACTTTTCAATACAAAATCGACCGGCTCACCCTTCTTTACAGTGATCTCCGCGGGCTCAAAGGAGAACCGTTTCGCAGTGACCTCAACGCGCGGAGGCGCGGCCTCAACAGTTGTCGGTCGATAGATCAATGTCGCGCCGACCAGGAAACCAGCCAGCAGGGTAAATAGTATGTAGTTCCTTTTCACACGCGCTCCTAAGCAGTGAGTTATGTTTTCCGCGCCACATGCAGTTCAACAACCTGAATGCGACCTTTCGGGGCCGACTGGATTCGTGCGTATACGAGTCAGCTCTGCGTACAGTTGAATCCGTTCTCAACGTAACCAGTCCGCAGAGAAGGCGTGTCATGCATCTGTCAGGAAATTGTCATGATGTTGTCGCCTCTCAAAAAAGACGACTCGCGTTCGGCCGGGTTGTCGAACGCGGCCTTGATTCATGCGGGTTGAACGCGGTTTTTCAGAGATTCAACGCAGGTGACAACATTCTGACAATGTGAAGACTACCGGCTGACACATGGCCACGTATGCGGAGTTACGGTTATGCCATGTGGCGGCTATTCGATCCCCAGGAACAACTATGCAGACGCGTCCTCGGAGCACTTACGCTCTTGTTGGGAGCGCTGCCTCTCACTCCGCATTGCGCGGCGCAAAACACCCCGCTTATATCCGGCGGCGTAGGCTTCCTTACCAGCACGAACGGCGGAAACACGACCTATCTTCCTGTGCTTTCACCTGTGCTTGTTGCGCCACTTGGTCAGCATTTCCTGGTGGAGAGCAGAGCAACCTTGCTTGAATCCTACTTTCCGAAAGGGGGAGGACAGCAGGGCTACACAAGCTCACCCTTTCTTGCCCTCTCTTATCTTCAGCTGGATTACCTGGCGACCTCGCACCTTACGGTTGTGGGCGGCGAGTTCCTGACGCCTTTCGGAACATATAACGAGCGCCTCTCGCCAATCTGGATCAGCAACTTCGAAGATGCGCCGCTCATTACGAGCCTCGGCACGATGAACAGCGGTTCCAGCGTCGGCGGAATGCTGCGTGGCTCGGCA
>Ga0210388_10000429_pt1 | contig 35007 bp, 30 predicted proteins | sample IncBWC19OmetaG_FD_155485 | JGI IMG/M metagenome (GOLD analysis project Ga0210388, IMG submission 155485) | Forest soil microbial communities from Barre Woods Harvard Forest LTER site, Petersham, Massachusetts, United States - Inc-BW-C-19-O ...
GTGTCCGTTGAGAAACTTTGTCGTCGAGTGTAGGACCATGTCCGCGCCCAATGCCAGCGGCTGCTGAAAGTAGGGCGACATGAACGTGTTGTCGACCACCAACTCGACTTTCCGGCGGCGGCAAATCCTGCTGATCGCAGCTAGATCGCTCAAGCGCATCAGAGGATTCGTGGGGGTCTCCACGTACACCATGCGCGTGTTCTTACGCAGGGCGCGTTCCACATTTTCCGCGTCGGAAGTATCCACATAGGAAAACTCCAGCCCGAAGCCGGTCAGCACCTGGTTAAACAGGCGGGGCGTGCCGCCATACAAATCATTGCCGCAGACCATGTGGTCGCCAGACTTCAGCAGGCTGGCGATTGCGTTGATCGCGGCCATGCCGCTGGCAAATACGGGGGCAGCCACGCCGCCTTCGAGCGATGCCAGGTTCTGCTCAAGCCGCGTCCGGGTGGGGTTTGAGACTCGGGAATATTCGTAGCCTTTGTTCTCCCCGATACCCTGCTGCACGTAGGTGGAGGTGGGATAAATCGGTACCGTCACCGAGCCTGTCAAGGGATCAGGCTCTTGTCCATCGTGAATGGCGCGAGTGGCAAAGCCGGCTTGTCGGTTCTTTTTCATGCACATCCTCTACAGCCGATTTAGATGCCGCCCTCAAAAATCTTTTTCGACAAGTAACGCTCCGCTGAATCTGGAATGATGGTGGCCACGCGTTTCCCCGTGCCCAGACGGCGCGCTACTTCCATAGCGGCGAATACCACGGCTCCCCCGCTCGAACCGGCCAGCACGCCTTCCTGCGCTGCCAACTGCTTCACGGTCGCAAAGGCATTGTCGTCCGTCACTGCAATCACTTCATCGCAGACAGCTGGGTCAAACGTCTCTGGGATGAAGTTATTCCCGATCCCTTCCACTTTATGCGGCCCCGGAGCACCGCCCCCAAGTACGGAGCCTTGGGTTGTCACGGCAACCGCCAGCACTCCCGGCACGTGCTCTTTCAGATAGCGCGCCACCCCAGTGAAAGTTCCGCAGGTGCCGCAGCCTAAAACCACGGCGTCCACTTTTCCGCTCATCTGCTCGAAGAGTTCCACGGCGGTGGTTTCGTAGTGATAATCGGGGTTCGCGGGATTCTCAAACTGCCCGGCCATGAAGGCACGGGGATCGCCGGCAACGAGCTCTTTGGCACGCCGGATCGCGCCCTGCATGCCCTCTTCGTCCGGCGTGCGTTCCACCTCGGCTCCCAGAGCCAGCATGATGGTTACTTTCTCCTGCGAGAAGTTTTCCGGCACAAACAGCTTCACCTTGTAGCCGCGATTCACCCCGATCAGTGCTAACCCAATCCCTGTGTTGCCGGCTGTGGCTTCAACGATGGTCCCGCCGGGCGCGAGCCTACCCTCCTGCTCTGCCTTCCGGATGATCCCGATGGCGGCGCGGTCTTTCACGCTGCCTCCGGGATTCAAGTACTCGAGTTTTGCGAAGAGGTCGGCCGAACCTGGAGCGACTAGCCGCTTCAAGCGAAGCATAGGAGTTCCGCCGACCAGATCCGTAATGTTGTCAGCGACTCCCAGATGAGAGGCTTCGGGGTTTTTCAGGTGCACGCTACAGGGTAAGGGCAGAGTCCGGAATCGTCAATGGAACGAGCCATCTGGTCCTCGTCAAAACCGTTACCGTCGTCATCCTGATCGTATATTTCTTGTCTTCTTCTCATGCAGCTTGCACTCAGGGTTTTCTTCAACCTGCCGATGCTTCAGAGTAGGCGCGAACTTCTCCGGGAGACCTATGTATCGACGAATGCTCGGACTAGCCTTTCTCTGTGTCTGCTTGGGCGGAGGTCGAATCGCCCTGCAGGCGCAGGAATTCAAGCTGTTTGACCGTATGGTTCAGGTGCATGGCTTCGCCTCGCAGGGATTCGTCTACACCAACGACAACAATTGGCTGACCATGAACACGAGCCAAGGCAGCGCGGCGTGGACTGATTTCGGGCTCAACATGTCGTCGGAGGTCACCGATAGGCTGCGGATCGGCGCCCAAGGTTACAACCGCAACCTCGGCCAACTTGGACAATACCATCCCTCGCTGGACTGGGCGTTTGCGGATTATCGCTTCAAGAGCTGGTTCGGGCTTCGCGGCGGAAAAGTAAAAACCACGCTCGGTCTCTATAACGACACTCAGGACCTGGATTTCCTACGCCCCTTCGCGCTGCTTCCGCAAAGCGTCTATCCCATAGACCTAAGAGACGCCACCATTGCTCACCTCGGTGGCGATGTCTACGGCACGATTTCCCTCAAGCATCGTTTCGGCGATCTTTCTTACACGGCTTACGCTGGGCATCGCAACGACAGCATCTATAGCGGCTATCCGTTTTATTTAGGTAGTTTCGGAGGCCATATTACGAGCTTTGGCGGGCTGCAGTACGGCGCGGATCTTCGCTGGAACGCGCCGCTAAAGGCCCTTCTATTCGGAGCATCACGCGTGAATGAGGACATCACCAGCAGGGGCACGGCGATAAACCCGTTTAACCCTTGGGCAGGGTTGGTGCCATACGCTGAAGCCTCGAAGGCCGACTGGACTAATCAGTTCTACGGCGAGTACACCGTGGGCAGATTGCGGATCGACTCGGAGTATCGCCGTTACTGGCGCAACCAACAACTCTTCGGCGGCACTTCCGAGAGCTTAGCCGACGTACGCGGTTGGTATGTGTCCGGAGCTTTCCGGATCAGCAAACGCCTTCAAGTCGGCTCCTACTACTCTCACTACACAATCACGAACGTCGTAAGCGGAGCTCTCTCCGCAGTTTATCCTTCGACGACTGACACTGGCCTGCCCGCGGATCACGACTACGACAAAGTCATCACTGGGCGAGTTGACCTGAATCGGTTCTGGAACGTGAAAATCGAAGGCCATTTCATGAACGGCTATGGCAGCGGCCCCTACCCGAACGGATTCTATACACAAGTGAATCCGCAAGGCTTTAAGCCCAACACCAATGCTTTGGTCGTCAAGACCGGCATTAATTTCTGAAACCCGATAAGCAAGGGAGAACGGGAATGAAGTGTCCAAAAATACTCCTCGCTGGTGCCGGGTTGATGATCCTCGCAGCACTCAACGCCCGGGCCGTCGACGTCAAGCTGATTGCAAATTCCAGCGTTAAGGCAGATAGGATTTCCCCGGACGAGATTAAAAGAGTGTTTCTGCGGCAGGAGAACTCGCTCGCTGACGGTAGCCACGTCGAACCCGTGCTGGAGAAGGATGGACCATCCCACGAAGCCTTCTTGAAAATGTATATGGGCAGGACCGACGACGATTTGCAGACATACTATCGCGCGTTGGTATTTACCGGGAGAGGCTCGATGCCGAAAGCATTGGATTCTGATGCCGAAATGGTGGCCTACGTGGCTAGGACGAGGGGTGCGATAGGATATATCAGTGCAGAAACCAGCTCAGAAGGCGTGAAAACTCTAGCCGTCGCCTACGCTGGGGAAAGTGCCCAAAGAACGCTAATTACCCGGATCGAGCCGGAATACCCCGAGACTCTCAGGCGCCTCAACATCGGCGGGACGGTGCGGTTGCGCGTTACTATCTCAGCCAAAGGCAACATCGAAGACGTCCAATTGCTGGGAGGCAATCCGATTTTGGGTGAGTCTGCCATATCCGCCGTGAAGCGATGGATCTACGCTCCCAGCCACTCGCGTACAGTTGCCGAGGTCAGTATCCCTTTTGATACGAGCCACTGAAAATTCCCAAGTCACACCCAGTAGAAATAGGTTCCTGGTTTGGCCAGCTGAGGGTGGTCGGTTACTTGGTCTCCGACTGTGCCGACTGCAAGCCTGCGTAGTAGCCGCTCTTGGTTCGTACGACAAGCTTTTTGTGTCCTTTGGCCTTGGCCTCGACACGGATCTCCCGGAAGCCGCCAGTGGCTCGGGGATTAGTCGGCTTGTAGCCGATGGTGTATTGATTGCGGATGTCGTGTGCGACCTGCCGGCTGATCTCATCTACCTCGTCTAGAGTGGCGGGGAAAAAGGCGAGTCCACCGGTTCGTTGCGCGATGATCTCAAGGGCTTTCCGCGCCCGCTTGGGGTGCTCTTCATCGCCGAGGAGCCCTATGGCATACAGCACCGGACCGTTCTCTACCTCCAAACGCTTGACCGTCTGTTCCAGGCTGTCCCGGCTGGCATTGTCTTCTCCATCCGTCACCAGGAACAAGACTTTTCTCTCCAGCCTGGCATACTTGAAGTTGGCGGCTGAGGCCTCCAACGCATCGTAGAGCGCCGTTCCGCCCTTGGCATCAATCTTCTCCAATGCTTCTTTGAGCCTCAGCAGGTCGTTAGTGAAGTCCTGGTCGAGATAATACTCGTCGTTAAAGTTCACAACGAACACTTCATCCTGCGGATTGCTCGCCCGCACCAGGTTCAGCGCGGCTTGGTTCACTTTGGCCCTTTTCTCGCGCATCGACCCGGAGTTGTCGATCACAATTCCCATGGACACGGGAATGTCTTCATGCCGGAACGAAATGATCGTCTGGGGTTTCCCGTTCTCGAATACGGAGAAGTCGTCTCGGTCAAGGTTCGTCACAATATGCTGCTTGTCGTCCACCACGGTAGCGTGCAGCAGGACTTCATCGACATCCTTGCGGATGACAAACGTTCCGTTCTCGGCGGAAGGTTGCTGCGGGTTTGAAGTTGCAGGGGGCGATGCGGGGGTGGGTGCGGGCGGCTGAGACTGACTAGGTTGGGATTGCGTCGATGGGGGTTGGACAGTCTGTGACTGGGGGTAGAAAGGCCTTGACGCCTGCAGCCCGGCAAAAGTCTGCGTGAGCAGCGAGACTGCGATTGCGGCCCAGATCGTGTAGATTAGAACACGAAAAAAGCTCCCGGCCCGGTCATTCCTGGGGCCCGTAATATCCGGTCCTGGCATACACTCGGAGTGGCGGCAATCCTTTCGGGGGCAATAACTTCACCCTAATCTTACGCCATTTGCCGTCCCGCATTACTATTTTGGGACGATACCCCAGCACGTACTGATTGCGAAGTTCGACTCCGATCTTGGTGGCCACATCAGCGAGGTCATTAGGATTCTCGACGGTAAAGGCACGTCCACCGGTCAGTTCCGTGATCTCACCCAGCAATGCCGGACCCAGGCGTTCCTCCTCGGTGGGGAAATACCGGTCATAAATGCCGATGGCATAAATCATTACATCCGCTTCTTTTGCCAAAGCCTTGATCTCACTCTCGGTGTAGCGGCTGTGATTATCGCCTCCATCAGAGATGATCAGGAGTGCCTTCTTCGGGTACTTAGCCTCCCTCATTTTTGTGATGCCCATGTAGATGGCATCGAGCAGGGCCGTCCGCCTGCGCGGCACCGTGAATACGAGTTTGCCCTGGATGTCATCCACCGAACTGGTGAAATCGTTGATCACCTCGGGCTCATCGGAGAACGTGATCATGAAGAATTCATCCTGCGGGTTGGCGGTCTTGAAGAACTCCACCACCGCGTCTTTGGCCCGGTCCATCTTGCTGCTCATGCTTCCGCTGGAATCGAAGATCACTCCCAGTGAGACCGGAGCGTCCTCACTCGAGAAAGACTTGATGTCCTCTTTCGAGCCGCCTTCAAAAAGCTCGAAATTCTCTTTCTCAAGGCCAGTTACCAGGCGGTTCATGGGATCGGTAATCGTGACCGGGACCAGGACCAAATCTACGTCTACCTTCAGGGGACGCACATGGGTACTCAGGGAGGGAGAGACCAGGCTCTGCGCGGCGACTTGTTCGCTGGTCTTGTCTTTTTCCACCTCACGGGGCTGAATGTGGACGTCATTGACCTCAGCCTGTCCGAAAGCCGGGAGCGGCGAGGCGCAGACTACGGTCAGCGCAAAAAGCGAAATCAATACGCAACGCAGGGTCGCGATTCTGTGCAGGGAGCCAGAAGCTGGGTTCCAGGGTCGAACCGGGCGGGAGTTCCGAACAAAATTCCGAACTAAATTCCGACCTTGGGCCTTGGGTCGAGAGAGCCGGCGCCCATCCAGGAGGGCCATAAGCACCTCATTTGGCCGCGATAGTATCACAGCTTGGCACACGGGGTCCCTGTTATTTTTGTCAAATCTTAGTGACAATCCCGAATCGGCGGGCTATTCCGGCCGCTGGGTTCCGATCCGGTAAGCTCCCAAACGGGGGCTCGATGCCACCTTGTTACAATCATTAGTCTCCATGGCTGACATTCATCCCTTTCGCGCTTTTCGCTATGATCCCCTGCAGCTGTCCCTTTCCCAAGTCGCAACCCAGCCCTACGACAAGATCACGTCCGCCCTGCAGGATCGCTATTACGCCGCCAGCCCGTACAACCTCGTGCGCATCATTCTTGGGCGCCGGGAAGAAAATGACAATGCGGTAAACAATGTATATTCCCGGGCTGCAGGGTATTTTCGCGACTGGCGCCAGGAAGGCATTCTGCGCCAGGATTCGAATCCGTCGCTCTATATTTATTCGCAGTGCTTCAAGCTGCCCGGTTCAACTAATGAGTTGGAACGCCGGGGCTTTATCGGTCTGGGACGCATCGAAGACTACTCCGCTGGCGTCGTTTTCCGGCACGAGCAAACTCTGGCCAAGCCCAAGGCCGACCGCCTCGACCTGCTTCGCGCCACGCGGGCTCATTTCGGACAGATCTTCATGCTCTATGAGGATTCAGGTGAGGTCGAATCATTGCTCGCGACCAACGCCGAGCCGGATATTTCCGTGACGGATGAATATGGCGTCATTCACCGCGTATGGCAAGTCTCGGATCCCGGTGCGGTCAGCGCAATCCGAGATGCGATGAGTGATAAGAAATTGATCATCGCCGATGGCCACCATCGTTACGAAACCGCCCTCACCTACCGCAACGAACGCCGGGCCGCCAAGTCTTCCGGGTCCGCATCGGAATCCGGCGCAGCGCCTTACGAGTTCGTCATGATGACTTTTGTCAACATGAACAGCCCCGGCCTGCTAATTCTGCCTACGCATCGGTTGGTGCATGGCCTCGCATCCTTCTCGGAAGAGAAATTCCGCAGCTCGGCCCGCGCTTTCTTCGATGTCGACGAGGTTGATTCCGCGCTCGACGCTCCCCGCGCCACCGTGATCCTCCGGGAGGCGGGGCGAACGGGAACATCCATTCTTGCGGTCACTGCCAACCGGGCATTCCTATTGCATCATCCCAACCCGAACACGCCGGAGGTGTTCGCTCGCTTCTCCGTGCGCCAGCAGGCCCTTGATGTGGTGCAATTGCATAAGTGTTTGCTGGAGGGAGTGCTGAACCTGTCGGAAGAATCCATCCGCAACCAGGAAAATATTTCTTACGTCCGCGATGCGAGTGAAGCTTTGTCGCGAGTGCGCGCCGCGGGAGGCCCTTGCGCCGATATCGCCTTTCTGATGAATCCCTGCCGTATGGCGCAAGTCCGAAACATTGCCTTTGCGGGCGAGGTTATGCCTCAGAAGTCTACTGACTTCTACCCTAAACTCCTAAGCGGATTGACAATCTATGCGCTCGATTAGAACAAGGAGTTTCGGGCATTCCACCGGCGGGCAGGCGATCCGCGGATGGCGAAGAGGAGGAACTGCCATCTGCATCCTCTTGTTTTTTGCGGGCCTGCTGGTTTCCAGCGCAGCTCCTGAAAAACATCTGGCTGTCTACTCCACTGCCGCCAACTATTCCTTGCCCATCGTGCAGCGGCAAGGGCATGAGTACATTGGTTTGCTGGAACTCCTGGATCCCCTAGGGACGGTAAGCGCGAAATCCGACCCACCGCGCTGGCGCATCCACTACAACAACATCCTCGGCGAATTTACCGTTGGCCACACTCACGCCCGCGTCCAGGGACGCGACGCCGACCTCGCTGGGAAATTCCTCATGGAAAACGGGCGCGGCCTGGTCCCGCTAGCGTCCCTTGGTTCGCTCCTGCCACGCTTTCTGGGCGGCCCCGCAACTCTGCACCAGGAGTCCGGACGTCTTTTCATCGGCAACATCGCCACCCACTTCACGGCCTCAGTGCCCCCAGAAGATCCTTCGCATCTGGTGTTTAGATTCACGGCGCCCGTCAATCCGTCCATTGCCACCGAACCCGGCAAACTGCGCATGACATTCAGCCGCGAACCCGTCGCCGCGCCAGCCTCTCCTACCCTTACTTTCGGGAGCAAAACGATTCCCGAGGCCACCTATTCGGAGAGCAACGGCGCAGCCCAGATCACGGTAAACACCACCACTCCGCTTATCGCCAGCTTCAGCCACGATGGCAGGACGATCACACTCGCCCCCGTAAAATCTGAAAGCGCTGCCCCTACAACGGGAACCCCCGTTCCGCAAGCCGCTACACCCGTGGCGAGCGCACCCGGGCAAACCCCGACCACCAGTGCGGCCACGGCTCCGCAAAACACTGCAACTGCGCCGCCACTGGCGCCCCGGCCGTCGAGTTCGGCCGCGCGCCGCTACTTCGCGGTTGTGGACGCCAGCCATGGCGGAAATGACCGTGGCGAAGGGCTCAGTACAACGCTGGCGGAAAAGGATGTAACTGTTGCCTTCGCCCGCCGTCTGCGCCAGGAACTGGAGAATCGCGGAATCTCCACGCTCGTTCTGCGCGATTCAGACGCCACAGTGTCGGTTGATGACAGGGCTTTTTACGCAAACACCACTCACGCCGCTGTCTACGTGGCCCTGCATGCTGCATCGAACGGCCACGGCGTGCGTTTGTACACCGCGCTGCTGCCTTACAGTGGCGAAGACGGCCGCGGTCCGTTCCACGCCTGGACAACTGCTCAGTCGTCCTCCGTCCCCCTTAGTCAAGCGGCCGCCGCGAGCGTTGCCGCCGAGTTGAGAAATCAACGGGTTGCGGTCCGCACACTTACCGCGCCGCTCCGTCCATTGAATAACGTTGTCACGGCCGCCATCGCCGTCGAGGTTGCCCCTGCGGGGTCCGATGTTTCGCAACTCATGTCGCCGGACTACCAGCAAGTCGTGGCCGTCGCCGTCGCGAACGGAATCGCCGACATTCGTGCCCAGCTGGGAGCCGCTCCGTGATCAGTTGCTCCATGACCAGGTGAACTATGATCAGGCAGTCCACGACAGGCAAACCATGATCGTGCAAACCATGATCGTGCAGAACATGATTGTGCAGAACATGATTAACGAATTAAAGGCTGGACGAGCATGATTCCACGCCATCTTTTCATTGCAATCTCGGTGCTGGTGCTGGCCGTACTGGGCATGAGCCTCTACGCGTGGCGCATGCGGGGGCGGGCGGCCGAGGGCCCCGCGGTTTCGATCGACAGCCGTCCTGTAGGGCCTCCCGTGGCCGGAGCCACCGAGCAAGTAACGCTGTTTGTAGCGTATGACGATGCTGGCGTACTGCTCGCGCAGTCCGCCCGCATCCCTCTGCCCTCGGTTCGTCAGCAGCGAGCTGAGGAATTGCTGCGGTCGCTGCTTGCCTTATACCTGGACAAGGCCTCGCCTCACCCCCTGCCGCAGGGGTCTGATGTCCGCAGTGTCTATCTGGTAGATCCGGGACTCGCCGTGATCGACATCAACGCCGCTTTCGCCGATGGCCACCGTTCGGGCGTACTCTCCGAAGAGCTCACTGTTGCATCGCTGATCCAGACGCTTTCCTCAAACCTCCCGGGCATTCTTCGAGTGAAGATTCTGGTCGAAGGCAAGCAGCGCGACACTCTGGCCGGCCACGCCGATCTATCTGGCTTTTTCGATGTCTCCGCCATCAATCAGTTAAGCACGCAACTGGAGTCGGGCCAGTAGGCTTCCTTGCACAGCCGGTGGAATCACTCGCCGGAATCTCCTGCAGACACAGATTCTGCGATCCACTGCAGATAGGCGGGTGATCCGTCTTCGATCGTCAGGCAGATGCATTCCGGAAGTTCGTAGGAATGAAGGTCTGCAATCGCTTCATTCACTTGGCCGAAGGCCGCAGCCGTGGTCTTGATGACTAGAAGCCATTCACGAGCTTCTTCGATCTTGCCCTGCCAAAGGTAAATGGACGCAACTTGGGGAAGGATGTTGACGCAGGCGGCAAGCCGGTGCTCGAGCAGATGGCGCGCGATCTTGCGGGCTTCCTCTTCCGAGGAGGCGGTGGTTAAGACGATTCTTTTATCGGTCATATGAAAGATCGGCTGTCAGTTGTCGGCGGACAGGGTTCGGACAAGTAACGACAGGTGAGAGGGTAGCACTTTGCAGACAAAGAATAGAACATGCTAACGCAAATCAGGTTTAGGAGATCAGGCTGGCGGGCGGATTGAACGCACAGTGTAACCAAGTTGGTTCCTCTTGCCCGCAACGGGATAACTTCCGCTTGACGCCTAAGTGAAGGAGAAGTTCACTGGGAGCTGAGGTCGCAATGGATTTTCGAGTGAAGGATGTTCCAAGAATTCGGCGATTTCCCAGCCCGCAAGACGGCCTGCGCGCCGTAGTCGAAAGGGCGCCGCAGGCTGAGGCACTGGCGGCCTCGTGGATGTTAAGCGTGCGACCGCTGGCGACGCGAGTGTACGTCTTGCGGCGGCGCATTGCGACCATCACGGTTGCGGTGCTCGCGGGTTTGTTGTTTGGGCATGTGATGCTCGGCGCCAATGGGATGATGGTCTACAAGCAGAAGCGGATGGAATTTCAATCGCTGCAGAAGCAGCTCGCGCAGGAACAGAAAGATAACGAACTCTATACGCAGAAGATTCAGTCATTGAAGACAGACGAAAAAGCGATCGAAAAAGAAGCCCGCGAGCAGTTGCGCTATGCACGTCCCGGGGAGTACGTGTACGTCCCGCCGGCTGCGGTAAATCAGCCTCTGCCCGCGACCCGCTCGGCGAAGAAGTGAATCCTTTGGAGCCGTGTCCGAACTATCCCCGCGCAGTTTGCAAGCGCGTGACAATCGACAAATTCCGCTGTGGTATAGTTCGGGACGTTAATCGATGTCCGGTGCGGTAAATCGCTGCCGGGCTTGCGATTAGAATTTCTTCCATAACCTGCGGCTGGGCCGCAAGCGGAATATCAAAGGAGAGATACCGGCCATGAGAAAAGTATTGTCGCTTTGTCTTGCGATCTGTTTCGTGTTTGCCCTGTCGGCTTTGGCGTTCGACGATATGGGGAAGAGCGCCACGGTCAACGGCTGGGTGAGTGACAGCAAATGCGGCGCCAAGGGCGCGAACGCCGGGGCTGAGGCATGCACCAAGAAATGCCTGGCTGCGGGCGCAGACATGGTAATCGTGACCGACAAGGACCAGAAGGTTCTGAAAGTAGACAACCCGGATGCGCTTAAGGACCATGTCGGACACCACGTTGCCGTGACTGGTAGCGAGACAGCGGATTCCATTCATGTTCAAAGTGTGAAGATGATCTGACAAAGATTCGGCAGAAAGCGGGGCGGCTGCGGCCGCCCCTTTGCTTTTGCTTCGATTGAAATCGGCGACGAGATTGCCGCTTGGCCGGCGGGACGCCGGTGCTACGCAGACCCTACTGGACCACGCCTTCGAGCGGTGAACTGGCTGTGGCATAGAGCTTTTTCGGCATGCGGCCTGAGAGATAGGCGTGGCGCCCGGCTAGCACGGCATGATGCATCGCTTCGGCCATGAGCACTGGATCTTGCGCGTTCGCGATGCCGGTGTTCATGAGGACAGCATCGGCGCCGAGTTCCATCGCGATGGCGGCATCGGATGCGGTGCCTACCCCTGCGTCTACAATCAGCGGCACGCCGGTGATCATTTCTCGCAGGATGCGGATATGGGCCTGATTCTGAATGCCCATGCCGCTGCCGATGGGCGCGCCGAGCGGCATCACGGCGGCCGCACCAGCCTCCACCAGACGTTTGGCGTAGACGATGTCGTCGGAGGTGTAGGGCAAAACCGTGAAGCCCTCACTCACCAGCACCCGCGTGGCTTCGAGCGTGGCTTGCACGTCCGGATAGAGTGTGGCCTGGTCTCCGATTACTTCCAGTTTCACCCAGTCCGAAAGGCCGACCTCGCGGCCCAGGCGCGCCGCGCGGATCGCCTCGTCAGCGTTGTAGCAACCGGCGGTGTTGGGCAGGAGAAAATATTTCTTTGTGTCGATGTAATCGAGCAGGGACTCTTTGCTCCGATCAAGATTGACACGGCGCACGGCTACCGTGACCATTTCAGCGCCACTGGCTTCTAGGGCGCGGGCAGTCTCTTGGAAAGATTTGTATTTCCCTGTGCCGACGATCAGACGCGACCGGAAGCTACGCCCGGCGATGATGAGGGGATCGCTCATGGGTACATTGTAATCAAAACCGGCGCCGGGAACAGCGGGATGTCGTTCCAACGTATTGGCGGAAAGAAAAACAAATTCCTCGGCAGCTGCCGCAGCCTCACAATGACAACCTTGTTGGTGAGGCCGGTTCGAAATGACAAGGTGCGTTATGGAGTGGTCGTGGCTTCTGCCTGGGTGTAGAGTTCGTCGATCTGGCGGCGATAACGTTCTTCGATGATGCGGCGGCGCAGTTTTAGCGTAGGGGTGAGGGCGCCGTTTTCGGCGGTGAATTCTTCCGAGACTAGCAAGACGCGTTTCAGCTTTTCGAAGCGCGCCAGATTCTGGTTTACCTCCTCCACAATTCCCTCGTAGAGAGCCTGGACCTTTGGATTTGCGACTAGTTCAGCGCGCGAGGAAAAAACGACGTCGTTGGTACGGGCCCAGTCTTCGAGAAGCGGGAAGTTGGGGGAGATGATGACAAAGGCAAACTTGTGCTTGTCGCCAATGATGGCGGCCGTTCCGACCATGGGATTGAGCTTCAGCGAATTTTCGATGGGCTGTGGAGCGATGAATTTGCCGCCTGAGGTTTTGATGAGTTCTTTCTTGCGGTCGGTGACGGAGAGATATCCATCGGCATCGACGCTGCCGATATCTCCGGTCTTGAACCAGCCGTCCTGGAAGGCATTCTGAGTTTCTTCGGGACGATTCCAATAGCCCTTGAACACTGAGGGGCCGCGCACCAGAATTTCTCCATCCTCGGCAATGCGCACCTCAAGGTTGGGAAGAATTTTGCCGACCGTGCCGATGCGATGATTAACAGGTGTGTTGACGGCGATCACCGGGGAAGTTTCGGTTAAGCCGTAGCCTTCATGAATGCGGATGCCAACGGTGGCGAACCATTCGGCTAGTTCGCGGCCCAGAGGCGCGCCTCCAGAGATGAAAGTTTCGACCTGGCCTCCCAGTCCTTCGCGGATTCTTGAAAAGATCAGCCGATTGGCCAGTTTCCAGTTGGCCGCGGTGGGGATCCGTCCGGCAAGAATTGCGGGCTTGTTGACCCGGCCCACCGACAACGCCCAGCGGTAGATGGCGCTCTTGGCGAACCCGCGGGCCTTCGCTTCGGTCTTGGCGTAGATTTTTTCATAGACTCGGGGCACTGACACGCACAAGGAAGGACGTACTTCGAGGAAAGTTTCGGTAAGGTTCTCCATGAAGCGACAGTAGGCAAGAGTTACGCCGTGGTAAAGCATGGAGAAATCTACGTGGCGAGCCGTGACGTGTGAAAGAGGGAGAAACGAAATGCTGAGCAGCCCCGGGTGCATATTGAAGCCCAGCAAAGAGCAGTTGATGTTCGCCGCAATGTTGCCGTGGGTCAGCATCGCGCCCTTCGACGTTCCGGTGGTGCCCGAGGTGTAGATGATGGTGGCGAGATCGTCGGGCTGGACGGAGCGAGCGATCGATTCGGTTTGGGGGTCGAGAGTACTGGGACCCTGGCTCATGAACTGATCCATAAGCGCGCACGTTACGGGCAGATCGCCGGGGATTTGAACATGGTCCATGACCACGATTCTCTTGACCTGCGTCTGATTGAGAATCGTCTGGATCTTGCGCAGTTGAAGTTCGGTGGAGACGAAAACGATGCTGGCACCAGAATCGCGCAGCGTGTAAGCGGTTTGTTCAGGGGTGAGCGTGGCGTAAACGGGAACGGTGACGGCGCCAAGCAGCAGGATGGCAAAGTCGGCGGTCGACCATTCGGGCCGGTTCTCGCTGAGAATGGCGACCCGGTCGCCTTTCTGCACGCCCCACCTCTGCAGTGCGCGAACCGTTCCAGCAACGTTCCGGCGTAGGTCTGAGGAGGAGATCGGTAGCCACTTTCCCGCCTCCCTGTAGAGCATGGCGCGGTCAAGATTGCGCTCGGTCGCGGCGAAGAAGATATCGTTCAGCGTGGCAAGCGGCATCGAATGTTCGTCGATCGGCGTAACCGTAGTCTGTCTTGAATTTACTTGTTGCGATTACTTTCGGCAATGGAAGGTGCAAGAACAGATACTGGTTTGCCTCGCGATGAGGCATCGTCCACGCAAGAGCGCTTCCGCATCGAAGTAGGCTATCATTCGGACAGGAGGTTTCGTAATGCAGCACAAACTAACTGATATGTGGCCAGCCTTGCTGCTCGCCGGCGCGCTGGCTCTGGCGAGCGCAGCCCCGGCAGCGGCGCAGAGCAAAGAACCAGAAGGCGGGTCGACCGCTATGCCCAAGGTTGGCGACGTGGCGCCAGATTTTACGCTGAAATATTTCGATGGTAACGATCTGAAGGCCGTCTCCTTGAGCCAGTACCGTGGAAAGAAAAACGTTGTGGTGGCTTTCTTCATCTTCGCCTTCACGGGGGGTTGAACGAAGCAGATGAAGGCCTTCCAGCAAGACCTGCAAAGACTGGAAGCTGCCGACACCCAGGTCCTGGGTGTGAGCATGGATAGCGCATTCGCCGACAAAGCCTTCGCCGACCAAATTGGAGTTACGTTTCCCCTGCTGAGTGATTGGGGCGGAGACGTTACGCGCGAGTACGGAATTTATGTGGATAAGTACAAAGCCGCGCGCCGGGTGAACTTCCTGATCGGGAAAGATGGGAAGATTCTTGAAGAGCAAGTGGATAAGGACGCGATCGATCCGACGAAGATTGTAGATACTTGCGAGCGGCCAAAAATGAAGAACTGATTCTCGTCCGCTCACGCTGCGGGTAGTTCGAAAGAAAAGACCGAGCCACGGCCGAGTTGGCTGGTGACCCCGACAACTCCGTTGTGGGCTTCCACGATGGCCTTGGCAATAGCCAGTCCCATGCCTGTGCCTTGCACGCTATAGCGCTGGTCACGGCCGCGATAGAACTTGTCAAAAACCAACGACTGCTCGAAGTCATCGATGCCGTGTCCGTGATCGGTGACGCTGGTGACTATTCGGTCTCCTTTCTGCTCGGCAGTAATGGTAATCGGCGAAGTGGGCGGAGAATATTTAGCGGCATTTTCCAGCAACTGCTTCAGTACCTCTGCAATGCGGTCGGAATCCACCCGCACCTTGGGCAGCGACGGAGCCACGCGGACTTCGAGCGGATGCAGCCCTATGAACGTCCTCGATTCTTCCACAGCGGAATCGATTATCGAAGCGATATCCACTGCGGCCATATGGAGCTCGACCTTGTGCGCGTCGAGTTGGGCCATTTCCGTGGCTTCGCCCACCAGACGGTCGAGGCGATCGGTTTCCTCATTGATTACAGTTAGCAGCTCACGGCGTTGGGCCTCGTTGAGGTTGTATTCCGAGAGCAGGCCAGTGACTGCGGCCTTGATCCCGGTAAGAGGAGTTCGCAGCTCGTGAGTCACGGAATCGAGCAGGACGGCGCGCAGATTCTCGCTTTGGTGCGCGGCTTCAGTCTGGGAAAGCTTTTCCATGGCCCCGGCGCGTTCGATGGCGATGCCGATCATGCTGCCCAGGGCTTCCAGAGTGGCACGCGAGAGCGTTGGTCCGGCAATGCCCACGGCTCCGGTGGTGCGCGTTCCCAGGTGCAAGGGAGTGAGAGAGATTCCGCGCTGAGAATCGATGACCGGCTCGCCGCGTGAGCTGACGATTTGAAGATCCTGCAGGGCAAGCGAAGTTGCGTTGGGGTCGGTGCGGTAGACCTGTCGCGAGCTGAGCAGGTAGATGGCGGCGGCCTTGGCGCCGAATCCATCACTGACGTAAGCGGGGATCGCATTCAGTAGTTCGGCTACGTTGTCGGTGGCCAGCAGACGCTGGCTGAAGGCGTAAAGACGCTCCACGTCGCGGCGGCGCTGATTGGCGTCTGCTGTCTGGCGGCGGGCGCGGTCGGCGAGTTGGCTGGCGATTCCCGCGGTCACAAGGAAAGCGAACAGCGCGACCCAGTTTTGCGGATCGGCCACGGTTAAGGTTCCGATGGGTGGTAGAAAATAATAATTGAAGGCGAGCGTTGCGATCAGAGCGAGAAAGACCGAGAAGCGAAATCCCCAGTAGGCCGCTACCCAGAGCACCATCAGCAGGAACGTGAGAGCTACGGTGGTGGGATTTACGTGGATGATGCGCCGGTAAATCTGGACCACGACTTCGGCGGCCGCGAGGCAGGCGGCGTAGCGGAGCAGGTGCTGTGGCCAGCGGGCTTTCACGCGCACGATTGTAACTGAAGAAAAGCTTTTCACTACAGAGACACAGAGGCACAAAGAAAATTTCCAAATTGTTTTCGTTTCTTCATGCCTTCTCTGTGTCTCCGTGTCTTGTGGTGAAGGGTTACGATCACGATGAGAATCAGATTCGACAATTTCCGCTCCAGCGTGGAGAATAACCGCGATGCCCAAGAGTCCTGAAGAATGGCTTAAGGAAGTGGACACGGCCCAGCGGCCGGCGGTGTTCAAGCTGTTTCTAGGCTACGCTCCAGGCGTCGGCAAGACATATGCCATGCTAAGTGAAGGCGTGCGGAGGTCGAGCCGTGGCGAAGAAGTCGTGATCGGCGTGGTGGAGACTCACGGGCGCAAACCGATCGTGGAACTTTCGTCGAGGCTGGAATCGGTTCCGCGGAAGAAGCTGGAATACAAGTCGACCGTTTTCGAAGAGATGGATGTGGACGCCATTCTGGCGCGCAAGCCACACGTTGTTTTGGTGGACGAACTGGCTCACACCAACATCGAAGGCAGCAAGCACGCGAAACGATATGAAGACGTGTTCGAACTGCTCGACGCCGGCATCGATGTTCTTTCCACGCTGAATGTGCAGCACATCGAGAGCCTCGCGCCGACGATCCGCAGTCTGACCGGAGTGCAGGTGCGGGAGACGGTGCCGGACTGGGTGATTCGCCGCGCTGGCGAAATTGTGATGGCGGATCTTACTCCGCAAGCGCTGCAGACGCGCATGAAGCGCGGAGACATCTATCCGCTCGAGCGAGTGGAGCGGGCTCTGGCAAATTTCTTCCGCAATACAAACCTGGTGGCGCTGCGCGAGTTGGCCTTGCGGCAGGTGACGCAAGCGGTCGACCGCACGCTTTCGGAACTAAAGAATGAAGATGGCCAACTGCTGCAGGTGCGGGAGCGCATTGCAGTGTGCTTCAGCTCGAATCCGGCGGCTCAGTATCTGATTGCGCGGGGGGCGCGCATGGCCCAGGCCATGGACGGCGACTTGTACGCGTTCTACGTGGACACCGGTGCGGACGAGAGCGATGAGAACCAACGAACGCTGGCTGACAATATCCGGTTCGCGGAGAGCGTAGGAGCGAAAGTGGTGAAGAGCGAAGGCAAGATTGTCGCGGAAAAGGTCGCCGAGTTTGTCCGCGAGAATCACATTACGCAAGTCGTTTTCGGGCGGTCGGCGACCAAGGGGTGGAAGAGGTATTTCTATCTATCGGCTATTCACAAGTTTCTGCGCGAAAGCCCCTCGGTGGATGTACACATTGTGACCCAGGAAATGCGGTGAGCGGAATCGACGAGAAGAAAATGAACAACGAGCGCCGGCGGATTCTGGTGGTGGATGACGAGCCGCAGATCACCCGCGTGCTGCGCACAACGCTTTCGGCGCAGGGCTATGACATCCGCGTGGCCAACGATGGGGAGATGGCGCTCGAGCTCATGAAGAACTGGACGCCGCATGTGGTGGTGACGGACCTGGCCATGCCGAACCTTGATGGTGTAGGCCTGTGCCGGCAAATACGGCAGATGTCACAAGTGCCGATTATCGTCCTTTCGGTTCGCGGGCAGGATCGTGCGAAGGTGGAGGCATTGGACGCCGGCGCCGATGACTACGTGACCAAGCCGTTCAGCATGAATGAATTGCTGGCGCGAATTCGGGCGCAGTTGCGGCGGACGCCGATGGCCGAGGAACAGCCCTGCGCAATTACGGCCGGAGACTTTCGCATCGATTTGGATGTGCGGTCGGTCAAAGTCGCGGGACACGAGGTTCATCTCACGCCGAAGGAATTTGACCTGCTGCTGTATCTGGCGCGGCGCCCGGGCAAAGTGGTGACGCATCGAACCCTGCTGGCCGCCATCTGGGGTGCGAATAGCGTCGAACAGCCGGAATACTTGCGCGTTTTTGTCGGGCAGTTGCGTAAGAAGATCGAGTCTGATCCTTCCTCCCCGAAATACCTTCTCACCGAGCCCTGGGTTGGATACCGGTTTGAACCAGGGTCGTAAATCCAGCCTTTCGTTGATCCCTAATCTTTATGAACATTTTATGGAGCCTTTATTCAGCTTTTCTGCGGTTCCGTGTCCAATGGTTGTGGGCCGAAAGAGGGCCCGGACAAACTAGGGAGATTGGGGAGTGATTTTATGTGGATTCATGAGGTAGCACCGGAACGGTTGGCAGAGCTTCTCCACCACTATCACCAGGCGCTAACGCCGGATCTGTCTGGTAAAGGCAGTGAAGGCCGCAATTCATGGAAGGAAATTGCCCCGCAGGAAAAGAATCGATTAGTGGCTGCAGCGCGCCTGGCAATGCTTGAACTGGAATCGATGACCAGCGACCGTGCAAAGTCGCGCGAATACTTTGCCCAGCCGGGCGAAGCAGAATGGGGCTGCTAAACGTCCACGGTTGACTGGCTCCTCGACACGCAATCGCGCCCGATCCAGCGGGCGGCCCAGTTGTCGTTTTGTTGTATCAACCAAGCGTTCTGTGGAGTGAATTATGTCGAGTCGGACAAACGTCACACCCATCGTGATGATCGCCGGACTAATCGTGACCTTGGGGGTACTCGGAGCTGCGTTGGCGCAGACCAAGGCAACGGCTCCGAAGCCGCAAGATAAACTAGCGCTCGCTGAGGAACATGCCAGGGAATTATTTCTCCTGATCGATACCGACAAGAGCGGCAAGATCTCCAAGCAAGAGTGGATGAAGTTCATGGAAGCGGAGTTCGACAGGCTGGATAAGGCGAAGAATGGAGAGCTGGACGTAAAGGAACTGACGCAATCACACCTAAGTGTCAGCCATTTCGCAAGCGTTGGCAAATGAGGGATTGCCACCGCTAAGCGGAATTGTACCTTTACGAATTCCTTAGGAATTCCTTAAACCACCTTTACATCTCAGATGATCCACTAAAACGTTTGCGCGGGAGCCCTGCGCAAAAAGGGGCAGAAAGCAAAAGTATGTGGGCAACGTGGGTGGTTGCAGGCGTCGCCTTCGCCGGAGTTGGGTTCATGCTCATGTTTCTGGCGGCTCTCCTGCGTGAGGGTGCGCCATCGGTCTGCTACTGGGTCGTGCGGGTCGGCAGGGAGCCGGAGAAAGATGAACCCTCAAGAGTTCTGCGCAGCATCTATTTTTGTGACGATGGCCGCGCGGCAAAAAGTGACCGCGGCGACTACCGCTGCGAATTATCGGAGAACGAACATTATGCGAAAGAAAAATGCACTTCAGGTCTTATTGCTCTCGGCGTTCATCCTGTTTCTGGGCGCTTGGGCTGGCGCCCAGTCCACTCAAGCCGCGGCCGCGTCTTCCGCGAACCCCGGTTCTAGCGTGGCTGCACAATCGGAACAGCAGGAAATGCGGGATGAGTTGAGAGCGTTGCGCGCCGAAGTAGAACGCTTGCGCGCGGAAGTTGAGCAACAGAAAGTTGAGCCGCAAAAGACCAGTGCGCCTTCCAATGCTGCGCCCTCGAATGATCGCAGCGAAGCGTCGCCTGAGCCAATAAGGACTGGGCCCGGGCCAAACGTTCCCGCCGTGACAGCGGCGAATCTTGGCAGCCCAACCGCCGCAGCCGGCAGCGCCCCTGTAATGGCCGGCGTGACAGGGTGGTTGGCGCCGCCCGCAAGTCCATCTTCCCCAAGTCCATCTTCTCCGAGTCAAGCTTCCGAAACCGCGCCTGCGAAAAAAGAAAAGATCGATCCCTTTTCCGATTGGGACTGGACCTGGCTGAACGGCAACCCGCGCACTAAAGAAGCGGCGTTCGATTCTAAATTCTTCACCCCGGAGATCCGCGCCGATGTTACCTATACTTACGACTTCAACAGACCGATAGACAACACAATCAGCGGATCGAGCGAAATATTTCGGTCGAACGAGATCCAGTTAGAACAGTTGGGTCTGGGCGGAGACTTCCATTACGACAACGTTCGCGCCCGCTTCATGACACAGTTTGGCATGTATTCCGCAACCACGCCGCGCAATGACCCCAGCCCGGCAAAAGGCCAATGGGATCTGGACACCGCCTATCGCTACTTGGCCGAGGCCTACGGCGGTTACCACATCAATGCGTTGAATGGCATTAACGTCGATGCCGGCATTTTCCTTTCTTACATCGGCCTGTTCAGTTACTACAATTTCGATAACTGGGCCTATCAGCCCTCGTATGTTTCCTCGAACACTCCATGGTTCTTCAATGGGTTGAGAGTTCAGATTTTTCCCAACCCTCACCTGAAGATCGAACCCTGGTTCATCAATGGATGGCAATCCTACGGGTCGGCTAACTCGCGGAAAGGCTTGGGCGGGCAGATTAAGTGGACTCCACGACCGTGGGTGAACGTGATTTCCAACAATTACGGCTTGGGGCATGACGATCTGTACATTCCGAATCGGGGACGTATCCACACCGACGACAGCCTCGAGATCAAATATTACGATCAACCGGAAAAGTTTCTCGACAAGATGGCATTCTCGTTCACCGGCGATATGGGCTGCGAATTTGGCCCCAGCACGACTACATCGGCAGGGGTATACCTGCAGGGCGTGGGCTGTCACGGCAATACCAAGGATCGGAACTCGCTCGGAGCCACGTCTACGGACGAACATTTTGCCGCAGGCATCAATCCCAAGCAAAGCTTTATCGGCTACATGCTGTACAACCGCTTCTGGTTCAAGAAAGACCGTTACGGATTGACGGTCGGCGGCGGCCAGATCAACAACCCCGGGCGCTATCTGGTTCTGGATCCCCCCATCAACGGAGAGACGGCGGAGTCGGCGGCGATCAATGCTCCGTACTTTACCGGCAATCCGTCAGACCCATTCAAGGCTTGGGATTCGTCGATTACGTTCGACTACATGCCCAAGCAGTACATCACATTCCGCTGGGAGTATGACTATCGCCACGCCAACGTGCCCTACTGGTCAGGCCGCGGTGGAGTCACGCCGCCGGGTTCGGGGGGAGAGCCTTATACCAACAACGGGTTTCCTCAATTCTTCGCCTGCTTGAACGGGAATTCGTCCATGCAAGAGACCCTCAGCGCCGCGGAAACGGCCTGCGGCAGCCCGGGCAGCACCAGCAGCGTATGGTTCCCCGACCTGCGCCGCGACGAGCAGTTCATCGACATGGCTATACTGGTCAAGTTCTAGGCTTGGTTGCAGGCTAGTTTGCAGAACCGGAAGGATTTTGCGATGCAAGATGTGATTTTTCTTGCGGTGACAATTCTATTCTTTGCCGTGGCGCTCGCTTACGTAGTTTTCTGCGAGCGAGTGCGTTGAGGAGGGTATGAATTCTGAACCGATCATCATGCTGATCATTTGCGCGGGCCTGCTCGTGTATCTCGTATACGCCATGTTGCGGCCGGAGAAATTCTGATGACAGCAAATGGATGGCTGCAAATCTTTTTTCTTTTGCTGGTGGTGTTGCTGGTCACCAAGCCTCTGGGCGGGTTCATGGCGCGGGTGTTCGCGCGCGAGCGCACCTGGCTCGATCCGGTGATGCGCCCGGCGGAGCGAATCCTCTACAAGCTCACGGGCGTGGACGAAAACCACGAGATGGACTGGAAGGAATACGCGCTGTCGCTGCTTTTGTTCAGCGGCGTTTCCATGGTCCTGCTTTATGCGCTGGAGCGAGTTCAGTTGTGGTTGCCCGGAAATCCGCAGAAGCTGGCAGGAGTGCCTCCAGCGCTGGCATTCAACACCGCGGCTTCGTTCACCACGAACACGAACTGGCAGAATTACTCGCCAGAGACCACCATGAGCTACCTGACGCAGATGGTGGGTCTGGCTTATCACAACTGGGTCTCGGCGGCAGCGGGAATGGCGCTGGCCATCGCATTCATCCGCGGCATCGCGCGACGCGAGCAGAAGACCATCGGCAACTTCTGGGTCGACATGGTTCGCAGCACGTTGTGGATTCTGGCTCCGCTGTGTCTAGTGGGCGCGCTGCTGCTCGTGTCGCAGGGCGTGGTGCAAAACCTGAAGCCCTATGACACCGTGCAACTGGTCGATCCCTACCAGACCCCACAACTGGGCGCAGACGGCAAACCCGTGAACGGATCTGATGGCAAGCCAGTGAGGCAGACGGTGAGCCAGCAAGTGATCGCGCAGGGGCCGACCGCGTCACAGGAAATCATCAAGGAGCTTGGAACGAATGGTGGCGGCTTCTTCAATGCCAACAGTGCGCATCCGTTCGAGAATCCCACACCGTTCACTAACTTTCTCGAGATGTTCTGCATTCTCGCAATTCCTTCCGCGTTCACTTTCACACTCGGAAAAATGACAGGCTCGCCGCGGCATGGATGGGCTGTATGGGCGGCAATGGCTCTGTTGTTTCTCGCCGGAGTGAGCACGGCATATTGGGCGGAGGCGCGGGGGAATCCGTTAATAACTGCTGCGGCGCACCATGGCTTGCAGCCTCCGGCTTCGACTCTCCCGCCCGTGGGCAACCTCGAAGGGAAAGAAGTGCGATTCGGCGTGGCTAACTCGGCTTTGTTTGCCACTGTAACTACTGACACGAGTTGCGGCGCGGTCAACTCCATGCACGATTCGTTTACGCCGCTCGGCGGAATGGTTCCGCTGATCAACCTCATGCTGAGTGAAGTAATCTTCGGTGGAGTCGGTGCGGGGATGTATGGAATGCTGGTCTTCGTCATTCTTTCCGTCTTCATCGCAGGATTGATGGTGGGGCGCACGCCGGAGTATCTCGGGAAAAAGATCGAAGCCTACGATGTGAAGATGGCGATGCTCGTGGTGCTGATTTTTCCGCTGACGATTCTGGTGTTCACGGCGATTTCGGTTCTGTACACCTTCGGCACGTCTTCCATGTCGAATGCCGGACCGCACGGATTTACCCAGGTGCTCTATGCCTTTACGTCCTCCGTGGCCAACAACGGCTCGGCTTTCAACGGATTTAATGGAAACACGTCGTGGTACAACTCTTCGCTCGGCATCGCGATGCTGCTGGGGCGGTTCATGATGATTCTGCCCATGCTGGCGATTGCCGGCAATCTTGCGGGCAAGAAGCAAACTCCGGCAACGCTGGGCACTTTTCCCGTGACTGGTCCCCTGTTTACGGTTCTGCTCATTGGCGTGGTGGTAATAGTGGGCGCTTTGACATTCTTCCCTGCGCTAAGCCTCGGGCCAGTTCTCGAACACCTTTTAATGATGGCGGGCAAAACTTTCTAGACAAATATGGCGAGCAAGAAATCAAAACGTAGTTTGTGGGACATGAAGATCGTCCGCCGCGCGGCGTGGGATTCGATAGTGAAGTTGCATCCCGTGACCATGATGCGAAATCCGGTGATGTTCGTTGTGGAGGTCGGCAGCGTAGTGACCACAGTGCTGCTCATTCTGGAGCGAATGCGCGGGCAGCCGGGATTCGGATTCAATCTGCAGATCACACTCTGGCTTTGGTTCACGGTATTGTTTGCCAATTTTGCCGAAGCCATGGCGGAAGGCCGCGGCAAGGCGCAAGCCGATGCACTGCGGCGCGCCAAGGCCGAGACCATGGCGAACCGCCTGCTTTGCGACGGCAAGACGGAGACTGTGCCAGGGTCAAAATTGCGTTCGGGAGATATGGTTCTGGTGGAGGCGGGCGAGTTCGTTCCCGGCGATGGCGAGATCGTGGAAGGCGTGGCTTCAGTGGATGAGTCTGCGATCACGGGAGAATCTGCACCTGTGATCCGCGAAGCTGGCGGCGACCGCTCAGCGGTGACCGGCGGAACCCGCGTGCTTTCGGATTGGGTGAAGGTGAAGATCACGTCGAATCCCGGCGAGACTTTTCTGGATCGCATGATTGCGCTGGTGGAAGGCGCGGAGCGGCAGAAGACGCCGAACGAAATTGCTCTGAACATCCTCCTCGCCGGGCTGACGATCGTGTTTCTGCTGGCTGTGGTCACGCTGCAGCCCTTCGCCATTTATGCGGGCGCCCCGCAGACGGTGTTCGTGCTGGTCTCCTTATTAGTTTGCCTGATTCCGACCACGATCGGCGGATTGCTTTCGGCGATCGGCATCGCCGGCATGGATCGACTGGTGCAGCACAACGTGCTCGCGATGTCAGGACGTGCCGTCGAAGCTGCCGGTGATGTGAACACCTTGCTGCTCGACAAGACCGGAACTATCACACTCGGCAACCGCCAGGCGACTGAATTCTTGACCGCGCCCGGCGTCACCGAAGCGATGCTCGCCGATTCTGCGCAACTCTCTTCGCTGGCCGACGAGACTCCCGAGGGACGCTCGATCGTGGTGCTGGCAAAAGAAAAGTACGGACTGCGCGGGCGTGAAATAAGCTCGCATGACGCCGAGTTCATTCCCTTCAGCGCAATGACTCGCATGTCGGGTGTGAATCTGGATGGACGCGCCATCCGCAAAGGCGCGACCGATGCGGTTGCCAAGTATCTTGAAGACCAGGGCAGTTCGCTTCCCGCGGAAGTGCGCGCCTCGGTGGAGGCGATCTCTCGCTCTGGAGGAACGCCGCTCGTGGTGGCCGAGAATGGCCGGGCGCTCGGAGTGATTCAATTAAAAGACATTGTGAAGGGCGGCATGCGGCAGCGTTTTGATCAACTGCGCGCGATGGGAATCAAGACGGTGATGATCACGGGGGATAATCCGCTGACCGCCGCGGCGATTGCGACCGAAGCGGGTGTGGACGACTTCCTGGCACAGGCAACGCCAAAAGACAAACTGGATTTGATCCGCCGCGAGCAGGGACAGGGAAAGCTCGTCGCCATGACTGGCGACGGTACCAATGATGCGCCGGCCCTGGCGCAGGCCGATGTGGGTGTCGCTATGAATACGGGCACGCAGGCAGCGAAAGAAGCCGGAAACATGGTGGACCTCGATTCGAATCCCACGAAGCTGATTGAGATCGTCGAAATCGGCAAGCAGTTGCTGATGACGCGGGGTGCGCTCACCACCTTCTCGATCGCGAATGACGTGGCCAAATATTTCGCGATTATCCCGGCAATGTTTGCCGGGACATTCCCGGTTCTGCAGGCGCTCAACGTGATGCATCTGGCGACGCCGCAGTCGGCGATCTTATCGGCTGTCATCTTTAACGCGCTGATCATCGTGGCGCTGATTCCGCTCGCGTTGCGCGGTGTGAAATATGTTCCACAGGGAGCGGCCATCCTGCTGCGCCGCAATCTGCTGGTATACGGCTTGGGCGGCGTGATCGTGCCGTTTATCGGGATCAAGCTGATCGACCTGCTCATTGTGCGGGCCGGGTTGGCCTAAAGGCGACCGGCATAGAGGCAATTATGAAGAAAAACCTGATCACCGCCGTGCTCATGACCGTGGTGACGACCGTATTGTTTGGCTTGTTTTTTCCCTTTGTAATTACCGGACTGGCGCAGGTTCTGTTCCCCAAGCAGGCGAACGGAGAGTTGGTCACGCGCAACGGCAAGGTCGTGGGATCGCGATTGATTGGTCAGTCATTCTCCTCACCGGGCTACTTCCACTCGCGTCCGTCGAGTGCCGGGACCGGGTACGACGCCAGCAGTTCCGGCGGATCGAATCTCGGACCAACCAATCAATCCCTCATCGCGCGGGTGCAGGGGGATGCGGACCGATTGCGAGCGGAGAATCCTGGAGCGGAGATTCCAATGGATCTGTTGACGACGTCGGGTTCGGGTCTTGATCCACACATCTCCCCGGAAGCGGCGGAATTTCAGGTGCCGCGCGTCGCCAAGGGGCGCGGGCTGCGCGAAGATGTGGTCCGTGAAGCAGTTCGCCGGCATACGGAGTCGCGGCAGTTTGGATTTCTCGGCGAGCCCCGTGTCAACGTACTGGAATTGAATCTCACGCTCGATGAGATCTCCGCGAAGCCGGCAGTAACCCACTGAAGTTACTTTCGAAACTAACTTGTCACCCTGCCTGATGTCGCCCAGCCTTGGCCCCAAAAGACCATCCCAGCCAAGAAACTAAAGGTATCTGTCGTGTTCATAGAGGTATGGATACGATCGTGGCAAACACGCTCGGAATCCATTGGGGAGCTTATGAAGAGAACAAGGCAGTCGTGGGCTTGGGCACTGGTGCTGGTGAGTGTGGCATTTCTATTACAGCCGCTCGGGACAATCGCCCAGGATTCGCAGGTCGCTCCTGCTCCGCAACCCTCCCAGAACTCGCAACCCCAGAACTCGCAAAACGACGCGCAAAATGCCAACCAGCAAGATCCTCCGAGCCGCGTAGCCCGGCTGAATTACATGGAAGGGTCGGTATCGTTTCAGCCCGGCGGCGAGAACGATTGGGTCACTGCCGAGCTCAATCGTCCGCTCGTGACGGGCGACAATCTTTGGGCAGATGAGAACTCTCGCGCGGAGCTGCACATTGGATCGACTGCGTTCCGCCTGGGTCCTAAGACCGGGATCACGCTGCTCGATGTGAGTGACGGAGCGGCGCAGATTCGTCTGGTGCAAGGCTCCCTGATTGTGATGGTTCGCCATGTGGACGACCAGGACTTTTATGAAATCGACACACCGGACGTGGCCTTCGTAGTGCTGCAGCCCGGAGATTACCGCATGGATGTCGACGCAGACGGCAACCAAACGGAAGTGACGGTGTGGCGCGGACGTGGCGAGGCCACCGGCGGGGGCAACACCTATAGCATAGGGGCGAATCAGTTCGCCAGATTCACCGCCGGCGGGAACGATCAAGTGAATTACAACGCCGGAAACATTCCCAATCAAGATGGATTAGATAGCTGGGCGCAGGACCGCGACCAGACCGAAGATCGCTCCGATGCGGCAAACTACGTTTCGCGCGATATGACCGGATACGAAGACCTCGATCAGTATGGCGACTGGTCCTATGTTGCCGACTACGGCATGGTCTGGCGGCCAACCGCCCTGGTGCCGGGCTGGGCGCCGTACCGCTACGGAAATTGGACTTGGGTCGCGCCGTGGGGCTGGACCTGGGTCGAGAATGAGCCTTGGGGATTTGCCCCCTTCCACTACGGACGTTGGGCTTTTGCCGCGACCGGTTGGGTATGGGTTCCGGGACCGAGCATGGTGCGGCCGGTCTACGCGCCAGCGCTGGTGAGTTGGGCTGGCGGTGGGCCGGGATTTCATTTCTCGGCCGGCATGGGAGTAGCGTGGTTCCCGCTGGCCCCGGGGGAAGTATTCATTCCGGGTTATCACGTGAGCCGTGGGTACGTAAACAGCGTGAACGTCACCAACACGGCTGTGAATGTCACGAGAGTCACCAATGTCTACAACGCAGTGGTCGTGAACCGGGACTTCAGCAACGTCACGTATGCGAACCGGAATGTGAGTGGAGGCGTAACAGTGGTCTCACACGATACGTTCGTAAATGGTCGGTCCGTGGCACGCAATGTGATGCCGATCCCGCAGAGAGAGCTTGCGGCGGTGCCCATCTCGAACGCGCTTGCGGTTGAGCCGGCTCGCGGCAGCGTGTTCGGTGCGGGCAAGCCCGTAGCAAACACGCCGCCCGCTGCGGTGACGAATCGCCCGGTAGTGGCGCTGCGTACGCCGGCTCCACTGCCGCGGACGATGGGATCAGTGCCGGCCATACAAAACTCGACTACGCAGTCGCTAGTGCGGCAGGAACCGCCCGGACGGCCGGTTCCGGTGACGCGCCCAATGCAATCACGGACGCAGGCCAGCTTCAATACGGTTCGAGAGGCTGAAGCGGCAGGTAGCCCCGCAAAAACGCAGCCTCGCGTGTGGGAGGAGCAAGGGACTCCGGAGCCTGAGCCGCAGACGAGGCAGCAGAGTCCCGCGAGCCGGAATGTGCAATCGTCCCCCTCAAGTGCGCCGCTGCGAGCCCCGCAGGGAACGCGTCCGTCGGCTAGTCCGGTAAGGCCAGTTCAAACGGCGAGCGAACCGCAGCCCAAACCTGCAACGCCGTCGCTGCAACGGCAGCAGACTCCGCAGCAGAATTCGCATCCGCCCGCTCCAAAGCCGGAGAGCGCGCCTCCGCCCAAGAAAGGACATTGACGCGAACTGGCCGTGTGCGGTCTGATAGGTGCGAATGCCGCGCAATGTGCCAGGGGTTCGAAGCGACGTTAGCGAGATCACGATAGCGCCGGGAGGCCGGGCCGTCAGCCCACTCCCGGCGCAGTCGTTTTTGTGGATCCTGTAATGAGCCAGCCAATGAATACCGAACAGAATCGTCCGGTAATCAACTGGATGGATGTTCTCTGGCTGTTGTTTCTCGCCGGTTTGGCGGTGCTGCCGCCGGTGAGGGAGATCCACAAACAGCTCACGCTGTTGGCGATTGGAATCGTACAACTCAGCGAAGGCTGGCTCCTGGCACGGGCTCCGCGGCGCGGCGCGGCTTATATCGTTCTATTCAAAATCGCTCTGGCAACCCTGCTCATCGATCACACGGGTGAGATTGGAATCAACAGCGCTTATTGGCCAATATATTTTGTGCCAGCGGTTACCGCGGCAGAGTATTTCAGTCCCTTGTCGACGCTGTTATGGACCTCACTGGCGTCCGCCGCATACTGTTCGTACCTTTACCCGGCGCTGCAGGATTACGAAATGACAAGGGAGGGTTACGGAATCCTCGCCATCCGGATACTCTTCTTTTTCCTAGCGGCCATGGTCGTGAACCGGTTCGTGGTGGAGAACCGGCAGCAAATCAAACGCTATCAGGAACTGGCAGAAACGCTGGCCGAAACCAATCGCAAGCTGGAACAGGCTCAAGAAGAGGCGCGGCGTTCGGAGCGGCTGGCGGCCCTGGGGCAGATGTCGGCCGGGCTGGCACATGAGATTCGCAATCCGCTGGGAGTCATCAAAGGATCGGCGGAGATGCTTCACCAGAAGTTAGGGGAATCGAATCCCCTGGCCAGCGAACTGGCCGGTTACATCTCGAGTGAGACGAATCGTTTGAGTGCGCTGGTCACGCGGTTTCTCGATTTTGCCCGGCCGCTGCATGCCGAGCCAATTCCACAGGAAATTACTGTGGTACTGGATCGCGCTCTGCATTCGGTATCTCTATCATTGGTCCAGAAAGGCGAAGACCAGCCAGTGCAAGTCGAGCGGCAGTACGAAGCGGACTTGCCGCTGGTTCCTTTGGATGAGAGTCTCAGCGAGCAGGCGTTCGTGAATCTGATTCAGAATGCCTATGATGCGATGGGCAGCAGCGGAGGGACCTTGCGAGTCAAGGCAGCAAGGACGACCAGCGCGGGCCGGGACGGAGTCGAAGTGCGAATCGAAGACACCGGGCCGGGAATTCCGCCAGAGCTGCGCGAACAAATTTTCAATCCGTTTGTGAGCACCAAGAAAACGGGAGTGGGATTGGGTTTGTCGATCGTTTCAAGAATTGTTGATGGGCATCACGGCACAATTCGCGTCGACGGTGACCGGGAAGCGACTGGCTTGCAGGGGGCAAGCTTCGTCCTCTTTTTCCCCACGAGTGAAGACATTGCGACTGCAAAAGCATCTTAAGGATTTGCATTTCAATGCGTAGCATTCAGGCTGAGGTCGAGGAAGCGGCGAGCAACTGCTGAAGCGTATGCCAACAATTCTGATTGTCGAAGACGAAGCCAAGATGCGCCGCCTGCTCGAGTTGAATCTTGGCGAAGACGGTTTTACCACGCTCTCGGCGGGAGATGCCGAGGCTGGGCTGAAACTCCTGCGCGAGAACTCGGTTGACCTTGTGGTGACAGATCTGAAGCTGCCAGGAATGAATGGCTTGGAATTCCTGCAAGCCATCAAACGGCAGAACGCGGCGTTGCCGGTGGTGGTGATGACCGCTTTCGGCACGGTTGAGACCGCGGTCGAAGCCATGAAGGCCGGAGCCAGCGACTATGTCCTGAAACCATTTTCGCTGAGCGAAATGCGGATGGTGATCCGCAAGGAACTGGACGTCCGCGACCTGCGTGAGGAAAACCGGTCCCTGCGCGAGGCTTTGGGCAGGCGCTATGCCCATCCCAACGTAGTGGCGCGCAGCGTGAAGATGCAGGAGGTGTTGGCCACGGTTGAGCGTGTGGCGCCCACGAACTCGACAGTGTTGCTCGGAGGAGAGAGCGGTGTAGGCAAAGACTTGATCGCGCGCGCGATTCACGAGAAATCACGACGAGCTTCGGGGCCTTTCATCAAGATCAACAGTACGGCGATTCCAGAAAATCTGCTGGAGAGCGAACTGTTTGGCTATGAGAAGGGTGCTTTCACGGGCGCAAACGCGAGCAAGCCCGGCAAATTTGAATTGGCGGATAAGGGCACTTTGTTTCTCGACGAAATCGGCGATGTGCCCCCGGCGATCCAGGTCAAACTGCTGCGTGTCCTGCAGGAACGGGAGTTCGAGCGGCTGGGCGGTACGCGCACCGTGAAGGTGGACGTCCGGCTGATCGCGGCCACGAACCGCGATCTGCGCGAAGCGCTCGAGCAGGGAACCTTCCGCGAGGATCTTTATTATCGTTTGAACGTCGTGCCCATCGACATCGCCCCTCTGCGCCAGCGCAAAGAAGACATTCCGGACCTGGTGAATCTCTTCATCTCGCGATTTGCAGGAGATTCCGGCAAGCCCGTGGAGAGCATTTCGCCCGAGGCGATGCAGATTCTGGTGAACTATCACTGGCCGGGAAATGTTCGCGAATTGCAGAACATCATCGAGCGGGCGTGCGCGCTGGCCAAGGGCACGGTGATTGAGCCGGAGGATATTCATCTCGATGTGCGTCCAGCGAAAGCGGCGAGCGGCGCGAGCGGATTTCTGCCCGAAGGCATGACTCTCGAACACTGGGAGGACGAAATGATTCGCGAAGCGCTGCGGCGCGCAAATGGAAACAAAAGTCAGGCGGCGCGTCTGCTCGGTCTATCGCGGAATGCACTCCGCTACAGGCTGTCGAAGATTGGGATCGCGGATGAGGAGAAAGAATCCTAGCTCGTCGGAGAACGTGAGGATTGTTGCTGTAAGAAGAGTCCCATGAGGATCGAAATATGGATTCGAGCCAGCATGATACAATGTGTTCATGGCGAACACAAATAGTGCGACGCTGAGCATCCGCCTGAAGCCGGAAATCAAGAAGCGGCTAGCCAAGCTAGCCGAGGTAACGGGGCGAAGCTCAAACTTTCTTATCTCCGATGCGGTCGAATCCTACGTGGCGGACCAAGAAAGAATGCTCGCAGAAATCCGCCGGGCAGACCGCCAGGTGAAGTCCGGGCACTATGTCGCGCACGAAGACATGAAGGCCTGGCTGCTTTCGTGGGGGACCGATCGCGAGCTGCCACCGCCGAGGTGTGCCTGCGGCAGGCATCACGATGACGAGGCGGTGTGCCGCTAGAGATTGTCTGGTCTCCGCGAGCGCTGGCGGGACTCCAGGAGATTCGAACCTACGTGGCTCGGGACAAGCCTGACGCTACGGCGAGGCTGGCGACCAGGATCGTCGCGCTGGTCGAAGCTCTGAAACAGCATCCTTATTTGGGCCGCATAGGAAGCGAGCCTGAAGTGCGCGAGTTGGGGGTGGGCGGCACTCCGTATTTGATTTTCTATCGAGTGCGAACAAAGCGCGTCACCATTCTGACGATTTGGCACGGTGCGCAGTCCAAAGAGCGGCGATCAAAGTGACATTGACAGAGATCCATCGAGCTATTCTTAAGATGTTTGAGAACCAGCGTCCGATAAAGTTCAAGCCCGACTGACCGTGGGGCCTTCGTGTTTCTTGGGAATAGGAGAATAGGAGAATGGTGGGCACAGCGAGACGTTTCCACCGGCTCAAAACCACCATCTTGGCTCAGGACGGCCACCAGTTCCAGATTTCTTCCTTCATTCCAGCCAACGCTCTCCGTCTTTCCACCTGAAAATAAATGATTTACGTGACCCGCTGCCGTCCCGCTTTTGGCATGGCAGTTGCTTCTTCCTATAACGCGTCAAACATTCGGATCGAGGGTTTAGCTATATGTGGAGCGGGTCACCGAAGAGGTGGGTTATGAAAAACCGGCTGACAGCGAGTTCGGCAATCCTCTCTCTCGTACTGGTAGGTGCGTTGTCGCTCAGCGTTCAGGCTCAGACCACCCAAGAAGGTGCCGGCCCCTCGGAGCAGCCCAGCGCGCCCATGGAGATGGGACAACCTCAAGCCCCGCAGCCACCTCCGCCCGGTCAGCCCCCGCAACAACCAGGGCAACCTCCTCAACTCGGGCCCGAAGCTCAACCTGGCGGACCATCGGGCGAGGGTCCGGCAAAGACTGATCAAGGTGTCGGCCGCGTCAGCATGATTCATGGCGACGTATCGACACAGCGCGGAGATTCCGGCACATGGTCGGCAGCTGTATTGAATCAGCCCGTGGTGAACGGCGATAAAGTTTCCACGGGAGCGGGCGGGCGCGCTGAAGTCCAGCTCGACTACGCGAACGTTCTTCGCCTGGGATCGAACGCGCAAGCCAATATTGCAAACTTCACGCAGAAATACATACAGGTTCAGATCGGCCAGGGCCTAGCCAACTACTCCGTGTTCGGGGAGAGCGAGGCTGAGCCGGAGATCGATACGCCTAACGTTGCGGTCCACCCGGCGCACGTCGACGGTGTGTTCCGTATTGAAGTGCGGCCCGATGGAGATTCGATCGTCATCGTGCGCAAGGGTCAAGCACAGATCTCAACTCCGCAGGGGATTGCCGACATTAAGCAAGGTGACATGGCAACGGTACGCGGTTCCGGCGCGGATGCGAAGTACAAGATCAGCCCCGCTCCGGAGCGCGATGACTGGGACCGCTGGAACAGCGAGCGCGACCACATGATTCACGAAGCCGCGTCGTGGCGTCACACCAACAAGTACTACGTTGGATCGGAGGATTTGGACTCGAACGGAACCTGGGAAGACGCCCCAGACTATGGTCAGGTCTGGGTGCCGAATGAACCGGACGGTTGGGCTCCCTATCGCGATGGCGACTGGACTTGGGAGCCTTACTACGGTTGGACCTGGGTTGGCTATGAGCCGTGGGGCTGGGCGCCTTATCACTACGGGCGCTGGATGTGGTACGGGAATTCGTGGGCTTGGTGGCCCGGACCGGTGTGGGGACCGGGCTTCTATCGTCCCTTCTGGTCGCCGGCCTATGTGTCGTTTTTTGGATTCGGAGGCGGTTGGGGTTTGGGCTTTGGATTTGGGTGGGGTGGATGGGGTAGCTTCGGCTGGTTGCCTCTCGGGCCTTGTGACCGCTTCTTCCCCTGGTGGGGCGGATACGGCGGCCGGTTCGGCGTGGTCGGCTTCAACCGCTTTGGCACACTCAACCGCTTTGGCGGAATCGCCCCCCTGCATGCGGGAACACAGTTCTCGAACGTGGCGCACATCAATGATGCTCACATCAGCGGCGCGCTCTCAACCGTTGCCGCGGGTAAGTTTGGAGCAGGCCGCACGACCGCAGTCGCAGCTACGCATGCGCAGTTGAGTGGAGCCCGCATGATGACCGGCAACATGCCGGTCGTGCCCACGCGCGCCAGTTTATCGGCGAGCGGACGGGCCGCGGCTCCTTCGACAATTCATAACAACTCGTCGCAGCATTTCTTTGGCACGCAGAGCACGTCGCATGCGGAGTCATTCCAGCAGCAGACGGCGCACCTGCAGCAGTCCATGCAGCAGAGCCATTTCTCGCCGGTGGCGGCTGGCGCGCGGGCGACCGGTCCAGCTGTAACCGAATCTCGTGCTGCGGAGTCGCGAGCCACCTCAACTGCCGGGTTCGGGAGGCAGAGCGCTGCTACCACTTCACCCGGTAGGGACGTGAATAGTTCTGCGACACGGAACTCGGGCACTCAGGCTGGCGAGAATGAGAACGGGACTCGCACCTCGATGGCACCGGCTTCCTCTTCCGCGAGCCGCGCGGAGCAGGCGTCTTCTCCGGGCAGCGACCTGAACCGCAGCGAGTGGAAGACGTTCACTCCACCCTCGCAGAGCAGCAACTCCGCGGGTCGCGCCGCGAGCGCGGCTGACACTTTGAGGAACGACGGCGGTGGCAGCTATTGGAATCGGACCGCGCCGGGTTCCAGCTACTCCCGCGAATCCGGTGCAAGCAATTACGATCGCGGTGCTGGTTCGCGTCCGCAGCTCAACATGAGGCAGCCCATCGTGCAGCCGCGTTCTTCGGGCGCTTACGGCGGCTACCACGGCGCTCCGAGCTACGGCGGCAGCCGGGGCGGCTATAGCGGCGGCGCGTCTCACAGCGCGCCCAGCTCCGGAGGGGCCAGTCATTCCGCGGGCGGCGGCCATTCCGGCGGCGGAGGCCACCACTAAATCGCACATTTGCCAGCAGGTGTTGTAAACGAAGTGAAGGTCAGAGGCGGGAAGGGCGTGCTAAACGGCGCGCCCTTTCTTTTCCTGGCACGGCAGGGGGCTGGCCCATCTTTAATGTTTCTTGCCCGCACATCGGCGAAAGAGGCTGGGGGCTGGCCCATCTTTAATGCTTCTTGCCCGCACATCGGCGAAAAAGGCTGCCCCAGCTTTGCCGGTTTTGCAAAGCTGGGCACCACGGACTCCGGCCTCGCCGCTCGTTTCACGCTATCTTCCAGACCTTTAGCTCCGCCTTCCGCTCCTCATTGACCAGCACGATGCCGCGCTCGCCATCAGCGTAGTGCCGGTAGCTGCCCCAGTCCCACTGCTGAGGTTCCGCCACCAGTCCTCGTTTCACCGGATTGCGATGCATATAGCGCAGCTTCTCCACGCGCTTGTTCTCGGTGTACACGACAAAG
>Ga0210388_10000430_pt1 | contig 34982 bp, 47 predicted proteins | sample IncBWC19OmetaG_FD_155485 | JGI IMG/M metagenome (GOLD analysis project Ga0210388, IMG submission 155485) | Forest soil microbial communities from Barre Woods Harvard Forest LTER site, Petersham, Massachusetts, United States - Inc-BW-C-19-O ...
GATCGCGCCCACATTCTGGAAACGGGCACGGAATCCTATCGCTTCCGCCGGACCGCGGAAAAGCAGAAGAAAGGAGCCAAGTCGACCTAACCCCCGGAAAGCCGTGGAAATGACGGGCGGTGGAAAGCCTGGAAAACCTAAAAGCGGGTTTTCCACCCTTCCCACCGCCCTTGGAAATCGCATCCGCTTCCACATTTCCACCGCTTCGACGACGATTCCTATATATAAGGTGAGGCCAAACCCGCCTCACCTCAGAATCAATAACTTAGGGTGGGCCAGAATAAACCGCCGAAGTGGACCAATTTCAGTTGCCAAACGCAACTCGTGGCAATGGCTTCGATCTCGCGATCAAGCTGCTCAATTTGGTCTTCCATCTGACGCCATTCTTCGGCAACTACGCAGAGCAGTCGATACATTCGCGGAGCGAGGTGCTGTTCGCTTCGGCCAACAGGGCCGGCATCCTCTTGCGCAAATAGGGGCGGCCGGTGCGAACGACAATCCCACGCTCCAGCAAGAAGGCTCGTAGTTGGTTGATGACGCTGGTTCGGCGAAAGATGAGACGGTCCCGCACGCGATGAAGTGCCTGCAGATCGAGTTGATCTTCGGTCTTGATCGGCACGAAGCGCATGGTGGGTCGCTGGACGGCTTCGGCGATCGCCTCCGCGTCCATGTAATCGTTCTTCTGAGACTTGACGAAAGGCCGGACGAACTGAGCAGGTATCAATCGCACCTCGTGCCCATGGCTCTCTAAAGGACGACCCAGATGGTGCGCGCCGCAACTGGCTTCCATCGCCACCAGGCTGCGCGGCACATTAGCCAGATACGTAAGCATCTGGGGACGGGAAAGCTTCTTTCTGCCGATGATCGTCCCTTGCGGGCTCATCGACACGAGATGAAAAACTGTTTTGCCAAGATCGATACCGATGATGTTCATGAGAGTCTCCTGGGGAAGTTTCCTTCCCGCATCGTCGCGCAACGGGGTGCGATACGGCGGACCATCTCATTACGGCTGGAGCTTGTAGGCCAGAGAAAGAATGCGGCGCACGTCATCGCCGAGTTCGGCATGAGTGAGCGCCAAGCCTGCAAGCTGCTGGATCTGGATCGCACCAGTTATCGCTATCAGCCCAAGCCGGAGCGCAACGCTAAACTGCGCGCGGAACTGATCGCGCCTCGCCCGGCAGAAGCCTCGCTATGGTTATCGGCGGCTGCATGTGTTGCTGGCGCGGCGGGGCTGGCTGGTGAATCGCAAGCGACTGTACCGGTTGTATCGCCAGGAGCATTTGGCCGTGCGGCGGTTGAAGCGCAAGCGGCTGTGGCGGCCGAGTGCGCCGATCGCGCAGTTGGAGCGGGCCAATCAGGAGTGGTCGATGGATTTCGTGATGGACGGATTGGCAACCGGCCGCGCCCTCCGCGTGCTGACCGTGGTCGATAGTTATACGCGCGAGTGCCTGGCGACGGAGGTCGATAGTTGTTTGTCGAGCCGGCGCGTGACGCGTGCGCTGGAATGGATTATTCAGCAGGGCCGCACGCCCCAGGCAGTGCGATGCGATAACGGGCTAAATGCAAGTCTTTTTTTCGTGTGATGAGCATAAATCTCCTCAGGTCGCCATTGCCGGCGACTCTTCGGCATAAGTTCTCGAACGGAACAAACAAAACCCGTGGTCTTCCACATAAATGGGAGCCCGCTGAGCATAGTAAACACAAGATCGGCACGGAGTCGCCGTCTTCACAGAGCTTGAAACAGCGTGGGAACCCAGTGGAAGGTCCGAACATTATCTACGAGGTCGCGGTCGCCTCAACGGCCCGAGTGAGCGGGATCGATCCACTGGGAAGTCGTTGTTCAAAAAACGGCTGATATTCTGATTCATTCTTGACCACGCCATACGCGACGCGGGCCATCTTCGCCGCTATCGCCGTCAGCGCTTTGCGTTTCCGATTGGCATCAAGAGGATTCGAGCTGAGATAGCGCTGATACTTCACGCGGAACTCATTCTCTCGGAGATGAACAGCACGTAAGCCGGCCATCCAAAAAATCATTCGAAGCCGTTTATTTCCCCGCTTTGACAAAGATTCCTTTCCGCGGTTTTGGCCGGATTGGCTTTTCGCAAGGTCAAGTCCGCAGTACTTAAGGAACTGCCGGTGGTGCCTGAATCGGCGCATGTCGCCGGCCTCCGCCAGGATCGTTAACGCAGTAATCGCCGCGACTCCGGGAAGTTTGATCAGTCTTTGAAAATCAGGATTCGGGGCAAGTACTTCTTGGGCTCTGCGGTCCAACCAGGCTCTCCGCTCGTTGATCTCCGCGTACCGTTCAAGCTGGAGCCGAAAGGTTTCCACCGCTGGGGAATCGAGGGCGACTGGCAGTCCGATCGAGCAGGCGGCCAGTTCGTAAATCTCTTCCAGCTTGGCGCGTTTATCCCATTTTTTCCCGACGATGTCCCATGCTTCGGCAATGAACGCATCGCGGCTCATCGCGCGAACCGCCGATGGCAGCGGGAAGCGAATCAGAAAACGGATGAACCATTCTGACCTCGTTGAATACCAATAGCGCCCAAACTCTGGAAAATATAAGGGAATGTAGTGGAGCAGGAGACCGTGTTGAAGACGGGTTCGAGCCAGAGTGACTTGGTAGTAGGTGTTGGAGAGCTCCTGCAGATCGTGGTTTCCGTGAAAAAGCGGGTCGTGATAAATCTGCACCAATCCATGGGCAAGCATGGCCAGAATCACGCGCGCGTCCTTCGGATCATTCTTGTCCCAAGTGCCATAGCTCGCCTCGCGGAACCGTGCTTGGGCAACCGAAGAAATCAAAAAAACTTCCAGGCCGGCCTTCAACAGTCGAAAGGCAAGTGGACGATGAAAGTCGCCGGTCGGCTCAAAGGCGATCCGCGTGCGGCCGGGCAAGGACGCCAAATAAAGCAGCAACTGATCCTGATCGGCGGCGTTGTTGGCCACCTTAAAGCTTCGTTTCTGCCCGCAAGCCTCCTGGACCAGCACGACATTCCATTCTTTGGCGATATCGATTGCCACCAGGTTGATGTCTGCTGTAAAGTGCATTGGTCAGTCATGAAAGAGGTTCTCCTTAGGGAAATCAGCGTTTCTAAGGATGTTGCCACCAGAGTGGCTGACCCACAACAGAATCTTGATGGGGACTCCGTCCCCAAACCCCTGGGATTTATCGCTTTCGGACCGGAATCGCCTCTGAAACAGGGCGGCTTTCGCCGCCCTGCATTCCGGCCCCTGGTTCGGCGCTCCGGTCGCATCCCTGCGTTTCCGTATCCTCCGTCCAGGCAAATCGAAGTTATCAACATCCAGGTTCGGTTGCAACTGGAGAAGAGCAGATGCCTCACGCTCTCCATGTTGCTTGTACTACGGACCCGAGTTTACCAGTCGCCATTCTCTGGCGTGGTGCGAGGGTCGCAAGATCGGGCTGATTCACATTCAGCCCGGCAGGCCGATGCAGAACGGCCGCGTGAGAGTTTCAACGGGCGTCTGCGGGACGAGTGTCTGAATGCCAACTGGTTCCAGACCATTGCGAACGCCAAAGAGAAGATCGAGACCTGGAGAGAGGAGTACAACGGTGAACGACCGCACAGCAGCTTGGGATACCTGACGCCATTGGAATTTGCTCGTGGAGCCCCTTCGCCGTCCTGATGGTTGATATGGCCGGTGCTCACTCGTCAAGGCTAAACTTCGCTCGCTGCGCTCGGCCTTGACAGCCTTCCGCGCCGTCCATCGGAGCCTTAGATGACGGCGAAGGGGCAGAATGAAGTGGTATTTTAAAACCGAGTTTTCTCAACTTCGTTTGGCGGAAGTCGTGGGGTCAGGTCACCATGTCCAAAAACAAACCGTTACCCGCAGATCCCCTCCATCAACAATCAGACGCGCCCGGCATCGATCAAGATGATGCCCAGATCGAGAGCCGAAGGATAAGGCATTCGAGAAGCCAGTGAATGAAAAGTCTCTGGGGAAGCCACGAAGAAGCGCTAATCTCGGCCCGCGGCTCGACTGAGCGCGGAATGGCCCGAAAAAGTTGCGCCGGCAGTTAGCCAAACGTGCGGTCCTCAACTGAGAAGGTGCCAGATGGGTAGAGCAACACAAACGTAGCGCTGTAGCAATAAAGTTTAGAACCGGCGCAGGAAGGCGCTGCAATGACTAGGCGCCTTCCTGAATCGAATCTGTTCGAGGCGCTCGACGGAGCGTACCAGCTTTTGCCAACCAACGCTACTTCTTCTACCCAACTAGCCGTTCTCCGACCGCTACCGAACCGATCCGCGTTTCCAGGCCCTGCTCCAGCGAATGAACCTTGCGTAGGTAGCGCCTGGCACGACTCACGTTGTTTCACCCGGAGCGCAAACAGCTCTCCGATTCAGATTTGAGGCGCTAGGGGTCTGTATCAACCAGAAGGTTACGCTGGAGATGCAGCTGCGATCTTGTGCTGGAACTAGGGCTTTTACGATCAATCCGGTGGATTAGCAGGACCGGTTTTCGACGTATAATCGTGCCTGTGCGATCCGTTCTGTTCCCGTTCGCGGCGATTGTCTGCCGAGTGCGCACGGCATTTCCGCAGCCGGCGTTTGAAGTCGCCACGATAAAACCGGTTGACACGACGAACGGTATGGTGGACGCAGGGGTCAGGGTCTATCCCGGAGGCAGAATAGTCATTCATGCAGTTCCACTGCAGACTTTGATAATGGCGGCCTATGATGCGGGCTACTGGCAGGTATCGGGCGGCGAGGACTGGATGGAGAAAGACGTTTACGACGTTGAGGCCAAACCTGCGGCACAGTCGGGCACATACAGACTGCGGCATACCAGGTACGGAATCGGCGATGAACGCGTGCGCCAGATGCTGCAGACGATGCTCGCAGGACGTTTTTAACTGAAGGTCCGTCGCGAGACAAAGACAGGCCCCGTCTACCTGCTCGAAAGAACCGGCAAGAGTTTCTGCTGCGCCCCACGAAGTACACGGAAGACCAACCCGTTATGGGAGCGCATGGTTTTTCCGGGGAGATTGAACATGTCGGGGGCCACTGGTTCCTGTTCAATGCTTCCGTGCCCCAGTTGGCAAAGCTTGCCAGCGACTATGTGCTGCACAAGCCCGTAATCGATCAGACGGGGCTGGAGGGATCGTTCGATTACCGCAATCTGGATGTGAAGATTGACCAGAACAACGGCGACTTCGAAGGCTCGTTCACGGTTTTTATCCGGGAGATTGGTTTGAAACTCACATCCTCGAAGGGACCGGTGGGGACTTTCGTGATTCAACACGCCGAAAAACCGTCGGCGAATTAGAGCTACTTCAGCCCGACCTCCAGGCCTCCGGCGACGTCGGGTGCGGCCGGCAACGGAGACTGATTATCCAACTGCCAACGATGTTGTCAGGTTCGGATGCCAGTCCCTGCCGTTGATCCTCTCGCGGGACAACGCGTTCAGTGTGCCGGTGAACTTGTCGGTGCAATAAACGCCGCCGCCGCGCAGCATATGCAGCTCCGGTAGGAAGTCTGAGATCGCCTTAAGGGCATGACTTCGTTCATTCCCCCTCGCGCTCGCTTAACACCAGCCGTCGAATGGTCCGCAGATCATTTCAAAACACGGCGGCTCTTCTGCATCTGTGCCGAAAGCTGTGTCAGCTTGAACATCGCCAGATGCAAGGCCCGCACTGACGCTCGTCTTTCGCCGCAGTCGCTTGGAGCAAGTACCCTCGAACGTCCTCGGCCGCCTCCCTGACGTTCTCTTCGAGGAGCAGGATAAATTCGTGCGCGTTCTTGATGGATTCAAAAGGCCGCCCGAATTCTTCGGCGCTCATGGTCTCAGGCTACCGCGATCGCTCTCGCAGTTGTGCGTCCGATCAACCCGTATAGCCTGCCTCCCAGGGCCACCGCACCCAGCTGATCTCCAAGTGCAAGGAACGTATGCCCCAGGCGGTGCGATCCGGGGGGAGTGCTAGGGATTGAATGGCGCAAGGGGTGCACGGCACGGGAGGTGAGAAAATCGAATCGTGAATGCCTGTGTCACAGTCGGCCGCGGTGAATTGGCCCGGCGTGGTCGGCGGCTAGAATATTTTCACGACCGCTTGGAACAGCATCGAGGCAATAGCAGCATTAGTCTCGATTCTCGGGCATCCTCGCCGGGAACGTCGCGCTTGCCGGCTTCGGTCTCGATAGCGTGATTCAGGTCATCAGCGGGACTGCACTACTCTGGCGATTGCACCGCGGGGGCCAAGCCCTCACCTTACGCGACAGTCTTGATTTGCGACTCGCAACCGATCACCGTAACGGGCATGCGAACGCTGCTGAATATGCGGACGGAGTTTTTGGTCGCCGATACGCAAGACTCTTGGTGTTACAAGCCGTTGCCGCAACTCGATCGCGCCAGTGGCGCAAATTGGGCCAGATGCGCGGGTCCCAGCGGCGCACCCAGGGAACCCAGGAAAAACCCAGCTACCCACGAGCCGCCGCGCCAGCATCCGTACTCCGGGGCACCAGGACAGCAATAAAAAAGGGCGACCCTATCCGCTGATTCCGGTTAGCACAAGGATCGCCCGCCGATAAGCATTTATTGCTGATAGAAAGGTACACCCGATCAGCGCGGCGGAGTGGTCCTTACGGCTCACAATCGCACTTTTCTTTTCGGGAATCACTGCGTTCTGCTGACCATTTGATGACCCCGCTGTAAAACCCACTTTTAGTCTCATCCACTTCGCAGTCACGCCGATCAGCAGATAGGCCGCGATGCCGCCCATGACCCGGTGTACAGAAACCGGGCCGGGAAGAAAAAATGTGTGCTTCAGCGTCATGACCACGAGGATGGCCATCCAAAACACCTTGAGGGCGGTGTCCCTGGTGATCCTCTACCGCGGCCGGGGCGGCGCGAGCGGGAAAGTGCCCGGGCACCGGCTGCCCGAGTCGAAGTCCCCAAAAGGCTAGGCAGGCGATGGCCAGCGCCATCACGCCCAGGCCGTAGACGCGCCAACCGAAGGCCATCGTCGTTTTTTCCGCCGTCATCACTGTCCCCAGCTTAGCCGGAATCTCTTTTTTCGGCACCGGTTCCTGGAAGTACTCCGCTCCTTTCTCCCGCTTCTGGTAGCGACGTTAAACACAGCGAGGGAAGTGAACGCGAGCTTTGAAGGTCTCGGAAAAGAATAGCCGTAGATTTTCAGCACATTGCGTTCTGAGAGCAAAACACAAATAATCAATGGGGCATCGCGTTTTGGACATTTTCCAGCCGCAGCGGCTTTGCGACGGAATAGACTGGGCGTTGCTGGGTCAGTTCGACCGCCGCCTGCCACAGAGACTCCGGCAACTTTCGTCCGCCGCGGCTGAGCACTGCGAAACTGATCCAACTGGCGTTGCAACTGCACGATTGGCTGCTGGCGAGGGCAGCTCACTTTCATGCCCAGACAACGATTTCAAAAACCTGCGCGCTGACCGCGATCGAGTTGCTAGCGTCGCTGCGCTCCGAGGGTGTTCGGGTTCATACCGGAATTGCGTTCGGCTTCCCTCCGGAATGGGTGTTCAGCTTCGCCGGGAATCCCCAATCAGACGCCGAGTTCGCCAACACCTTCTGGACCATCAGGGAAAAGCACCGCGCCGGCTTGTTGGTCGCGAAAGTCAGCGCGATCACGCTCAAAAGCACCAAGACCCACGAACCTTTCGCGAAGTCGAGGGAGGTGGCACGTGCCCATTTGTACCGAACCTTCTGCAAGAATGAAGCAAAGACTGTCGGCGATCAAGAATCGAGTTGCCTTCACACCAAAGCTACCGCCAGTAACCTTCCGTATAAACATACCCGTCATGGCTGTGTGTGTATCGGGGAGCGACCCATACCGCATGGGCGCGTGGTGGTTGTTCCCATCGGCCCGCCTCCCAGTGATATGCGTTTCCTTCATAGCGGTGGTATCCGCCTACCTATACGTGGTCTCGGCTTGGACGCGGCGTGCGGTGTTCGTGAATGCTAATCGGTGGCCGAAGTTTTATAACGACCTCTGCATAGGCCGGTACCATCCCAAGAGCAAAGCCAAACAGAGCGGTAAAAACCATTTTTCGCATTTTGTGCTCCTGCGTTTGGTAAGAGCAAACGGATGACCGTTTATCGTTTAACGATACGGATTGGTATGACGAAGAACCACAGCATCATCGGGCTCGCCGGAGACTTCGGGCTGACTTGGACAAAGCTGACGGACTGAGCCAGCAAGCACCCTCTTTTTCTGGCAGGCGCACTTGCATAGAATCCTGATTCGTACATTCGGGCTGAACCCGCTCAGGTGCTTGGAAGCGGTAGTCTGCTTATCGTATGATTCGGCTTACCCGCCTGCTTTCGCTCGCGAATTCGGTCAGAAATGCCTATCCCTCTGCGATGAGATACCTGCGGTGACCATTTCCGGTCAGCTGACCATATTTCGTTACGGCCCTTATTGCGGAGTCGATGAGAGCCGCCGTCCGGCCGGCGAATTGCGGAGCGTGTTCAACTTGGCGATTGCTCATGAATCACCGCGTATCCACAAGCTATCCCGGTCTGAACTTATCACTATGCCCTTTGTGCCTGCCGGTCTCCTGAATTGGGTTAGTTGAATCATTCAACGCGTGCAAGGGGACCTGGACATTCCCGTTGCTCCGAACTTGGTAGCGGCGACCCGCAACTGGCGTAAATAAGATGCAGTCGCGCAAGTCACCAAGCTCGGCAATACCCTGCTGCTCGACTGCCTCACCGACAAACCCCTGTTTCCCTTCCGGCTTCGGCGTGCTCCCGTGTAGGGGCTGGAGGGTGAGCAGACGTCCGAGTAGCAACCCGACCTGCACCTGCCGGAAACCTTCGCGCCGCAAGAGTTCCGCCGCTCTGACGTCACCCATATTTCTCCGGAATCACAATCTTACATTCTTGATGAGATTGAGCATATGGCTTTTGGCTGGTTCGCTCCATTCGAGGACAACAAGCCACTGGTCTTCTACGGCATGCAGGGAGGCGCGGAGTGGACCGGCGCCTCCTTCGATCCCGCATCCACCGGCTCTACGCCAACGCGATCAAGCTGCCCTGGGTGGTTACGATCGCCAAAACGAAGCTTCTGCCGCGCCGCGTAGCGCCATTTACCGAAGGACACAAAACCTACCTGCAATACTGCTCCGGCTGCCACGGTCCGGATCGGGATTGCGCCGGAATAGGCGCGCCGCTCTTCACAGCGCGTGTCCGGTTGGCGGATGCACAGGTGGTCCAGGCAATCCATAGCGGACGCGGGTCCATGCCCCCGATTCCGCTCCCCGAAGAGAAGATTCCAAGCCTGCTGGATTTTCTGTTCGAGCGCGACTTGAAAGCCGCCCACCTGGCTCAACCGGCGAAGGAGCGTCCGAGCTATCGCTTCGTTGGTTATTCCAAACCGCTCGACCAGGATGAGCGGCCCGGCATGAAACCGCCATGGGAACTTTGAACGCGATTGATCTGAACAGCCGACGTATCGCCTGGCGCGTGCCTCTGGGCAAAGTATAAAGACTTGATCGACAAGGGCCGCCGGTCTTAACGCGAGCACGCCTCTTAGAAAGAGGCAGATCAGCACGTCACGAAAGTGCTCATATTTATCTGAGGAGGCCCGCGCGGCGCGATCCCGGAGCCGTCATGGTCTCTATTGCCTGGCACGGCAAAACGTCGCCCCGGGGGAAATCTGGGACCGGAAAGCATTTAGACGGCAATCGCGTACTGCGGCAGACCTCCCAAGGACTGGTAATTTTCAGGCGAAACGCCCGTCTCACCCATGATCCTTCGTGCTACCTAAGCGTTGTGAACCCGGCGATAATGGTGCTTATGAGGCAAGTGGACACCGAACGCAGGCTGCAGGGATGAGGGGTGCATATCACTCTGTTCGGTGCCTAGCTCTCAGCCTCAAACGTCAGCCGCAGATACGACTTCGCCTGATACTCAATTCGGAGAGGGATCGGCCGCCGGTTGCCCTCTTCCACCCAAATTCCGAAGTGGGTGTCCTTGCCGCCCGCTTCGCGCTGCACCGTGCCCGAGGCGTGGACCACCTTGGCGCCCGGAGGAATCAGCCTCCGTTTCTGAAAATACTCGGTCGCCTTTGGATCGACGGATTTGTGAAGCCACAAACGATACAGCGACCCGCTTAGACGTATCGCGATTCCAGTTGTGACGGGCCGAGGAGTGCGTCCGCCAGCGCGTTCAAGAACGGAGGCGGTAATGGAACCACAGTGAAACTGGCGGGTTGCACCGGGACGGCCGACAAGGCCCGATTGCCCATCATTACTAATTCCCCGCGTCGCTCGGCTGAGATGCTAGACGGCCCCATGAAGTGCGCCAATGCACTGGTCGAAGCGTCCCCGGCGATGCGCCCTTCGATCACGGTGTAGGCGGACTCGGTTGCTTTCGAATAGAGTGCCTTCCACGCCTCCTCGGCACTTTCTTCGTTCGAGGCAGTCATCAAGCCAAAGTTGATTGCATCGCGAATGCCGCCTGGAGCGGTGCGGGTTAGTTCGCGGATGAATCCTAGCCGATTCAATCCAGCGGCTCGCTCCGGCGCTGAAAATCCGAGAAACTCGATCAGGCGCTGTGAACCACCATTCGCCTCGGCCCATTCACGCCATCGCACGCTGCCGCCACCGACGGAAGTAAGGTGTAACAGCGGCATCGACAGGATGATCACTTGCGCATCGGCGCGATAATGGCGCTCGACGCTCAGGTCAGCCCGCGGCTGCTGTTCCAGCTCCAGCCGGCCCTCAACCGCCGCAAGGCCTGTTCGCGCCGCGCCAATACATAGCGCAGACCCGGCCCAAAGACGCCCAAAGGCTCTACGCGAGAACTGCTTAACCTTCACATCCGCACCTCTACTACACCTTCAGCTTACTCTCTGGGCAGCATGTTGCATATACCAACCGTCGACGCTGAGCGAAAGATTACAGAACTCTGACAGTCGCGCGGAGGTTCGTCTCCGTCCAATAAGTGAGCAGCAACATAGAGAAGCCGTAGGACTCTCAAGGAGGGACCCAATGGACCCCAGCGGAAGATCATTTATTAGACGAGACGGAATCAACTGGACATCGGTGACGGCATTCACTGTCTTTCACGTCGGGGCAGTTGTCGCTCTATTTTTCTTCAGTTGGCCGGCGTTCTTTACCGCGCTGGCGCTTTACTGGATTTCTTTAAGCTTGGGAATAGGAATGGGCTATCACCGTTTGCTGACACATCGTTCCTATAAAACTCCGAAGTGGATCGAGTATTTCCTGGCGATCTGTGGGACGTTGGCGTTAGAAGGCGGCCCTATGTTCTGGGCGGCAACCCATCGAGTTCATCACCAGTTCTCGGACAAAAACGGCGATCCGCACACGCCGCGCGATGGAAAATGATGGAGCCATATCGTCTGGATGCTGGTCGGTGATTCGACCCACTGCAATATCGAACAGTGCTCACGCTACGCGCCGGACATTTGCAAAGATCGTTTCCTGGTTTGGCTTTCGAAGTATCACTATGCTCCATTGGTGACCCTGGGTATCCTGCTGCTCGCTTTTGGCGGTCTGCCATTTTTCCTGTGGGGAATCTTCTTCCGAGTGACCATCGGGCTGCATGCCACCTGGATGGTCAACTCTCTGACGCATTTTTGGGGTAGTCGTAGATTTTCCACGCGAGACGGCTCACGGAATAACTGGTTCGTGGCTCTAATGAGCTTCGGCGAAGGATGGCACAACAATCATCACGCCCATCCGACGTCGGCCAGACACGGGCTCGCATGGTATGAGATCGATATAAGCTGGTGGGAGATTCGGCTATTGCAGGCGACAGGCTTGGCGACATCCGTTCGTTGCGCTAGCCTCCCCCGCTCTGGACGGCTGGACGACCCGTCGTTGGGAACGCTCAAGAGCACGTTGGATAAAGTCAGTGCTGTCACGGCTCCGGATGAGCTTCCGGTGATGCTGCTGCGGGCAGCCAGTCCAGTCCGCGCGTTATTCGATTGCCCGATTGCGTCTCCATAGACGTTGGTTCCACGTTATGCCTTTTGCGCAACTTAAGCGTGTTATACGTCGTGAAGAGGATGTTAGATCCTACAAGATCATTTCGAAACGCGCGCAGCACACGAGTCAGTCGCCGCTGCCGAGGCGGAGGGGACATTTCACTCACGCCAGGCATGATATTGGGATGAATACAATCATTCAACCGAATCACGGCGACGTCTCCATCCGTCAGGATCGGGTGTTCCGCTTTTGGATCCTGGACGAGGTCGACGGGCGCCCGAGACAGCAGACCAACTGCATTGATGCAACCGGTAAAAGCCAAATCATTCACTATTTTGGCTCGCTCATTATCGATGTTAGGTTCCGTGTAATGAGTCCAGTGCGTCACTTCGAATCGAAACCCGACATCTTCAGCTGCGGCGCCCAGCCACACATTCTCTTTTTGTGGGGACTGCCACAAGCGCACGTGGTGGCGCCTCTCGACCGTATCTAGGGTCTTTTGGTGTACAAACGCGGAAGGCACTCCGTTGAGCGTCAGCGCATTCATTGGTGCCCTTGGATAACCAAATCGTTTGGTCAGTGCGTGGTACATCCGAAATAGTGACATCGGCGACTTACGTTGCGCCAGCGACCATCCCGAGGCATGAAATGCACGATCCATCTGATTCGGGCTACCAATCAGGAGCACGTTCACAATGTCTGACGCGCGATTTCCGATGTAGGCTCTCTGCGCAGAATTCTTCAGCAAATACTCGATATCGCTCAGATCGCTTCGAGAAAAGGATTTAATTGGCACCGGGAAATCCCAGTTGTATGCAGGGAGCGTCAACGGAGCAGTCAGCCGGAGAACAACCTCGGTTCCTGCCGGAAAGTCTATCTCCGGATTTGGAGATGGCGCAACGAGGAATTTCGCGCCCCACAGAGGAGCTCCAATCGGTGGATCTACAAGTAGCAAAGGAGCAGCGCAATAAGTCCAGATCGAAGAAAGGCTCACTATCGGATGTATCCCGCGCACCGTACCGAGATTGTCGACCTGCTCCTTGGCGGTCTCTACCTCTGCTAATTGAGTGTTGATCGGAATTTCTGCGCCGCTCGGTAACCGAATCGTATTGAAGCTGTAAGCAATGCTTGCTGTAGGATGTTTCAACCCTAACCCGATCGCAGTTGCAGTGGCTACAGATCCCAGCAACTTCGATCCTTGCGGAACTAGTATTTGTCCGTGAACGCTAGCCGGGGCGATAACAGTGGCCTCGATTGCGTCGCCAGGATGGGAGATTCGCGAACCGGTGGCGACTGACAGCCGAGCTTCGAGGGCCGTCCCTGCAGGCAAGTCCTGCGCGGATAGAGTCAGAGAAAACAGGAGCATTGGAAAGGCGAGGAAGCAGGCTTCGTGGAAGGTGCCTGCTCTCTCTTGCCTAATCCACGCCGGGCCTCTTCGTGGTCTGCTTGAAACCGCCATTCCCTTTGGTCCCTTTTGCGTTCGATCCAAGTAAATGCACCGCTTCATATCGATGCGCGTTTTTCAACGTATCGAGATCCCCACGCTCTCCGTGACCAGGGAGATCCCTAGGGCTCGTTTGTTATGATCGCGCCAGTAAGTATCCAGTTTCATCCCGGTGATCGACTTTCATGCGAGGTCCGTCGAGGACCCGGAGATTGTCCCACCCAAGGGCGACTTCTTTGCTTGATGTCACCAGCGTGCCAAGGTAATGTTCATATTAATGCTCCCATTAAAAGGACTGAAAATTAATGACTTAGTTGCGCTTGAAAAGATCGCCCAGTTTGAAGGAACTCGTTCTGGACAGCGTTTCCTCGCCGATTACGAAGCGTGTTTACAACATAACGCTCAACGAATTTATGGCGTGGTTCCAGCCGGCGCCGCGCCCGGCTTCACCAAGGCCACTGTGAGCGCGTGGCGCGTATCGCTGGAAGAACGCCGGCTCGGGTCGTCCTCCGCGATTCGTAAACTGGTGGCGGAGGGGGCGGACCACGGGCTGCTTGCGCCGGGATTGGCTCAGGGAATCGGCCAGGTGAAAAGTGTGAAATAGACTGGCACTCGTGTTGGAAATTGGCTGTCGCAGCGGCAGGCGCAGGCTCCCTTAAGCGCACCAGATAGCACGAAGGTTAGCGGTTTACGCGATCGCGCCATCCTCGCCGTTCTTCTTGGCTGCCGACTTCGGCGAGCGGAAGTTGCGGCTCTCACACTCACCCACCTTTAACAACGGGATGGACGGCGGTGCATCGTCAATCGGGTCGGAAAGCACGGACGCGTTCGTACCGCGCCGATGCCAACGTGGGTGAAAGTCGCGATCGACGTGAACTTCGGCCTTCGGCCTCCGGCATCGCGCCTCGCGATTTGCGTCGCCGATGTCCTGCTCTCGAAGGGCCAGAAGGTGCGCGTCATCGGGCGTGACAAGGGACGACTGCAGCGCTAGTTGACAAAGGCGCGGAGGCGTTCACGGCTGATATGAGCGATGCCGCTGCGGTCACCAAAGCCTTCACTGGTGCACGTGCGGCATACTTGCTGTTGCCACCGGCAAAGTCGCCGGAAGAGCAGGAACGAGATAGCGATGCGGTCGCCAAGGCCGCACGGGAATCTGGCCTTCGCTACGCGGTCCATTTGAGCAGCTACGGCGCACAGGTTGCGAAAGGTGCCGGTCCAGTCTCGGGACTGCATTCTTCGGAGGAAAAGCTGAACGCCATCAGCGGTCTAAATGTTCTGCACGTGCGCGCCGCGTATTTCATGGAGAACAATGTGGCGGCGATCGGCATGATCCATCACATGGGGATTTTCGGAAACACGCTGTTGCCAGACTTAAAGTTACCCATGGTCGCGACGCGCGATTTAGGCAATTACGCGGCGCAGCGTCTCCTCAATCTGGATTTTTCCGGGAAACAGACACGCGAGGTGCTTGGCGAGCGCGATTTGACGATGACGGAAGTTGCCGCGGTGATTTCGCGGGGGATCGACAAGCCGGACCTCCGCTACCAGCAGTTCCCGTATGAACAGGTACAGCAGCTATTGACGCAACTGGGCGTTCCGCCGAAAGGCGCTGCTATGTACATCGAAATGTACAAATCCATCAACGCGGGCGTCCTCGTTCCGTTGGAGCCGCGTTCGAAAGAGAACACCACACCGACGTCGATTGAACAATTTGTGCAGGATGCTTTTGCGGGTGCGTATCGCAAGAAGGCTACCAGCGTCTAGGCTCGGACGAGCTTACTGAGAGAGAGGAATCCATGACAACAATAACGGCGATGCGGCTGGCTTCGGTGGTAACTGCGATCAATGTCCTGGTCGCGACCGGCTTTTCCGTCGCGGCGATCATCAATCCGCAATACCTGGTCCCAGCCGCCGCTCCAACGGCGGGGTCGTTGCTGTTGGCGATGTACGCGGCGGCGCCCAGAATTCCTCTGGCTTTGTTGGTATTTGGGGGCGGTCTACAAGCAGGCGGCCCCTTCGTTATTGATCCTCGGTGCGCTCGCGGGCGGGATGCAGCTGCTGGATGCCGGAATCGGTCTGTTTGAGCATGAACCTGAGAAATCCGCCGGGCCGCTTTTTATCGCTTTTCTCCAATTTGTTGTGGTGTATCTGCTTTACAATTTATACGGATCACCCCGCAAACCAAGAGCGGATAGGCTCGGCCAACCAGCTCCCGTTTAAGTTCGTACACCCGACGTCGAAACTCCCACTTTCAGCTCAAAAGGATCGCGCCATTGAGATGAGGGCGTCGTGTGGAATATTTTTAGTTATTGCATGCGGTAAAAACGTGATTTCCCCGCACAATGCTTTAATCGACATCCAAAAGACTCGCCTTGTCGTAGTACGAGTGATTGTTTTGCGCAACATTTCGATCCTCTCGTGTTATCGAGACGGGCGACGAGGCGCGTTTGCGGCTCACCTTCTTACGGTCGGTAAGAACATTTGACTGGAGGGCCTCATTATGAAAGTTCGCGACATTTGTTTAGGATTTGTCTCTTTTTGGGCAGGCAGCGCATGCGCCAATGCGGTCGTCGTCGATTTAGGGACCGCAAGTTCGTTTGCCGTCCTCGGCGGGTCCACCGTGACCAATACCGGTTCCACCGTCATCGATGGGAATCTCGGCGTCTCGCCAGGCACCGCGATCACCGGCTTTCCTCGGCAACTCACGATTCCGGCCGCCACGTTGCTGGCGCTGCCGCCGGGCGCGTGGCAAGCTGATCGTGAGGACTGAGACCCCTCCGCAGTAGGTATTCGCTTCAGGTCCCGATCTGGGCCTCGCGACCGGCGTCGTGTCGTTTAACGGGCCCACAACGTTGAAGTGATCTGACTCATCCGTCGGTCGGGCGGCCCGTATATAAGCGAATCGCTGGCGACGTGTTAAAGCGGCAGGAGACCGGCGGCTAGGCCCAGCTCCATTACGCGGGAATCAAATGCACCGGGACGCCGCGCTCTCACCGGACCGTACGACCCATCTCCCAAGTGCAAGAGGTCATATAATCGCGCTCTTGGCCATCGGGATCGGTTCGGGTCGAGATAATACATCAACCAGCATCGGTTCACCTTCTGCGACAGGATCGCACCCAACTTTGTCAGCAGTTATGCTCTTTGCGATGCTGATCCAGGGCGGCCACGGCTAATCGCTCGTCGGCGCGGGCGATGGCCCTCTCTTGGTCTGTTTTGGCCTGATAGACGCGCTGCACGGCTTCGATAACAACATTCGTGAGTCGCAATCGCTCTGGACAGTGGGTTGGATTCGCCACCGTATAAGCTTACATATATTTACAAAGCGATTCCAGACCAAAACGCAATAAGGCCGATCCGGTAAGCGTCGAGCGCTCGCGAGTGACCGATCCGACCTCACGCTACGCGCGTTTTTGGCGGACCTTGACCAGCGTAAGCACCTAAGGAAAAACTAGGGAATCCCCGACAGCATCTGCCGAACGATTGATGTACAACTGCAAGTCTGCATGCCCGGAGCAAATAACCGGGGCCTTCCGGCGTGGTTGAAGTTGGCAACTTGGGTTAGCGGTGGGCGTGGTTCGCCTCTGTGCTGAATTGACCAAGGCGAAATACCTTAGAACTCAAGTACTTTCCTTATCGGGGATTCCCCGGTCGCCAGGTAAAATCAGGTTGTGGAAGAACACCGCTGTGAACATTGCGGGAACGATCTCGCGGAACCCCAGTCCTATTTGGGGGAGTCGCGCGAGCACCTTCTCTGCATGGACTGCCATCTCCTGTATTCGCGAGCGGACGAGATTTTCGGAAATGGTCAGTCAGTCGACTCCGAGCCGAGTCCGTCTAACCACTCCCTGGCGGAGCGACAAACTCGTGTTCCGAATCCACTTGTCTGGCGCTGGTAGACTCGTTAAGGTTTAATAACATTCAAATGGACCCCTATCCAGGATGAATTATACAATTGGATTTCTGATCGGCTGCGGATGCGAGTCGGTGGCGGCATGTTGTGAGGAAAGGAGTGGGTGATGTGCGCCGCATCGTCCCACAGGCGCGTCGCATATAGAGCCGGAGTATAGGCAATCAGGACTGCCAGAAAAATTGCCGCCCATCCGGCCAAATCAGCCACGATCGGAGCGCGAACCGCGGCAGACGAGACCGGTCCCTGCGGCCTCTCAGCTTGCCGAGCAGACCGGCTTTAGCGCTTTGTGTGCTCGTTCTTCGCATACCAAACGATTTGATTTCAGCTGACCTTCCTGCAGGGCGACAATGCCGTCCAGATCGTAGTTACAAATGGCAATGTCTCGTCTCCGCCGTTCACAGTTCTAATGCAAGCGGTTTCGCCGTCTCGACGTAGTCGTCAATAGCTCCAGGGAATCCCACAGTAGGCCGCGCCAGATGCGGTCGAATAAGCGGGAGCAATCGGTAGGGCCGGTATCGCATGGCGTTCTCTCTCACTTTAGACCCTTTTCTTCCGTCATCGAAAGATAAAGAGCAGCGTGGTTGCATCCGGGTGAAGATCCAATTGATTGGGAATCCGATCCGATTGCGTCATCGGTGTGCAGAACGGCATTTCTCAATCAGGGAGCAGACGAATTGCTCGACGTCTTCCCGAACGTCACGGAATGTGTCTTCATCGCTGCACGAAGGGTCGCGCAGTACGCACTTGAGCACAACGCAGGAAGTATTGGGGAGACTGTATTCGCTCAAGTTAACGATGATGTCGAAATCGTCCAGATTGAACGTCGAGATGTTTTTAGGGGCGAATCCGGCGGTGAGCGAAATCCCTTTTTCGTCCATGACCCTGCGGGTCCGCCGAGAGATGCGGGACGCTGGACAGATTCCGGCGCTATGCGGCTCCAGAACGTCACTGCCGTAAGCTCGGGCAAAGCCCTCTGCCATCTGACTGCGACACGAATTGCCGAGGCAAACAAATAATACGCGCGCTCGGCGGCGCTGTAAAAGCTCATGTAAACCGATAGCGAAACGCTGCCGCGAATACGCGAAGGGGGCAAGACTGCGGAGGGGAGGGGCGTCTTTACGATGAATCCTGGAAGCCTGTCCTTTTTGCGCCATCCCAAAGTTGCTTATCAGGCTGCGACCAATTCCCGCGCCCGCCAAACCGATGCTCCGGATTATCGACATATATTTCCTGCCTTTTTTCGTTCTCGGTCAAAAAGCTCCTACCGGAGCATCTACTACGCAACCATCACAAACTAGTCCTAGGATCGAGTTGAGCTCCACCTACGGCACTTTATTACCTCCTCTACACGGACCTTAGTCACGCGGAGCAAATATCCGATTGCGCCAAGCAGGACGCCTGTTGCCAACAGCCCAGCAGATCCTGGCTCGGGGGCCGCGCTGGCGGTCGCTTGGCAACCACCCACAGAGGCTATAGAAACGACGTTCGTGTCCATTGTCACAGCGCCATTATTTGCCAAGGCCCTCCCGCAATCGATAGTTGCACCAGTGTTCATCGTGATGCTGGTGAGCGCGAGTATGCTTCCTTCGAACGCAGTCGTAGTACCAAGAGTAGCTGAACTCCCGACCTGCCAAAAGACACCGCCACCCTGCCCGCCATTGATAAAATCAACTGCCGAGCCGCTTGCAGTCGTCAGCGTGCTTCCGATCTGAAAAAGAAAGACCGAGTTCGGGTCGCCCTCGGCATCGAGAGTGAGGGTTCCCGTCAACTGTGCCGACGATGAGAAGCAATAGACTCCCGGCGTGAGCGTAAGTCCGCCCAAATTCTGGCCGGTCAAGTTGTCCCCGCATGCTTCTGCTCCGGCAAAGTTGTAAGCCGCGTTCAGGTCGGTCTGAGCCTGCATTGCGACTGCGTCAGCGTCATCTATCGTTCCGTTCACGATCCCGGGAGGAAAGCCGGTGATCGCGGTGCCTGGCGAGACGCCGAGATTCCCATCGATGACTGTGGAACCGGTATTGGTCACGGTGGACCCGCCGAGGACGGCAAACGAACTTGCGGTCCCTAAATCGACGACGACCGCATTGGCGCATGCGCTGCCTGCCCAAAAAGAGACGAATCCTAAACAAATGTCGCGAACTTTCATAATGAGGTCCTCCAGTGAAATGTTCTTACCGACCGTAAGAAGGCCGAGCCGCAAACGCGCCTCGTCGCCCTGTCTCGATAACACGAGAGGATCGAAATGTTGCGCCAAAACAATCACTCGTACTACGACAAGGCGAATCTTTTGGACGTCGATTAAAGCATTGTGCGGGAAATCACGTTTTAGGCGTGCAATAACTAAAAATCTTCCACACGACGCCCTCATCTCAATGGCGCGATCCTTTTGAGCTGAAAGTGGGAGTTTCGACGTCGGTGTACGAATTTAAACGGGAGCTAGTTGGCGATTCCGAAGACTCTAGCTTCACCAAGGTCTCCCGCGATTTCAGAAATGAAGTTGTTCTGCCGCCTTGGCAAGAATGAATTCCGCTACTGAGATAGCCGAATCCGGGTCGGGGAGGCCTTTTAGCCGATTCATCATCTCTCGGTAATCGCATAGTATATCCTCTCGAAATCGTTGAGTGTCTTCGGAAGATGTGAGCACGAACCGGGTCCAATAGTGCAGTTCGAGGAGATTGCGCGCGGCCCAGGCGACTCGCGTCATTTGCTCGTTACGGTCGCCTTCAACAAGTTCTAAGGCGCTCATCTGTGCTTCGGATGCGAGTCCCAAAAGAACGTTTTGAAACCAGCCATCTTCCTCATGTTTTTGAATGCAGCTTGCGCTCCAGATCAGCTCACGATCTCTTCGTCGCCGCCAACGCATGGGGCCTCCAATCAGTCATGGCTCAACGCCACCATCGGATCGACTCGCGCAGCGCGTCGCGCTGGTAGAAATCCTGCGATGGCCCCGACGGCCATCATTGCCCTAGTTGATCGCATAAGGACCGCCGGCGACCGTTTCTCCGGCCAGGCGGGTTATCCAATACACTCACGTGGCTTGCATTACGACTGTTTGAATGCCGCAGGCTTTCAACGACTGAGCCATACGGTGTAAGTCCGCAGTAAAGCTGCCGAACTTCTGTACCGGCTCCAAATCACGTCCCGTTGGCACGGCTACGTAATGTTCTGCATTCCCCACATCGATACCTGCCGCATTGGGATTCAGCGGTGGTAGTGCTCCCAAATGGGGAGCTCGCTTACCTCGCGGGGATTTCTTCTTCCTGTCTTGCTTTGGCATGAGGTTACCTCATCTATCGATTCAGACGAGGCTCGGCCCGGTCGCAGTCGGTTTTAAGACTTACATGCGGCAACGGGAAAAGTTGGTAGCGGGCGCCAGCACCTGCACCCAGCATATTCAAAAAGCACTGACGGAGATGAACATCCAATTGGCGAACGTGATCAGCGATAGCAGCAGCATGACTGGAATGGCAATCCTGCGCGCGATCGTCCGCGGGGAAAGAAAACTCGCAGGCTTTCGCGCGAATGAAGGGCGAACGAATCCATGCGACACGAGAGGAAATTGCTCAAAGCCTGGAAGCGACCGGAACTGTTCTTTGTGCTGGAGCAAAGCCTAGCCCTGAATGACGCCTATCAACAGAAAATTGTCGAATGCAACCTGCGGATCGAAGCTCATCTGAAGAGCCTCGAATCGAAGACCCACGGCTGAGCAGACTCCGCCAAAAGGAAGCCGGGACCGGGGTGGCCATCGCAAGCAGACAATCTGGTTGGATTTGAGTTCACAACTCTATCGCATCGCCGGTGTAGATCTCACACAGACCGATGGTGTCCAAGTGCAAACTGCACAGACTGTGGTCTCCGTGATGGGAGTGGATATGAGCCACTGGAGAACAGAGAAACAGTTTGCTTCCTGGTTGGCATTATGCCCGAACAATCGCGTCAGTGGCGGCAAGGTACTGAAGGGCGGCACCCCACATGTGGTTAAACGAGCGGCTACCGCGCTACGGATGGCAGCCTGGAGTCTGCTTCGAAGCCAAAGCGCGCTGGGGGCAATTTCAGAAGACTGAGGAGAAAATTGGGAGCGCCAAAGGCGATCGCGTCTGTTGCCCGATGGCATCCTCGACCGACTCGTGCACAACCGGGGATTCCGCCATCGGCTGCGATTCTACACAAGGAGCCCGAGCCGCTCGATCCACAACTATCCCTCGTAGGTTCTGGGCTCGGAGCTGGCGGTTGATTTCGGCTTCATGACTTGCTCAAAATATTGCCGTGGCGTCCATTGCAGTCTCTCCACACAGGTTACGCAGAGCGGGCGACCGCCTATTTGGAGCTGGGTTTCGGTTTCGCATATTGAACATTTAGCCATAGGTGGAACCTCAAGAACGTTAGTTTTTGAGGGCCGCTCCTCCGATCGCGGCCCACGTCGCCGGAGCGACTATTTTGACATTCTACGCGCTTCTATCTTGGAATTTTGAGCAAAAGTGCACACAAATGGCGAATGACTGGCAGTGGATCTCAGCAACCGTGTGGTTAACGCGGTGGTCGATTAGTTACTGGGGCCGCCCAAGACTCTCCTAGATGGAATAATTCGAGAAGAGCAGCCTGTCGCAAATCTCAACCCGGCGCCACAAAATCCAAATCCTAGGTCGAACATGTGGCCATCTCCAAACGAAAGGAAGGCGTGCTGCGGTCCGTTGAGCACCAGGTTCGACGACCCGGTTGCCCAGCCGAATGCGTTAATCCTGTTCATGTACTAGGCCCAGAAAAACGCGAAATGCCCCATGTGCACATTTGAACAGACAGCAATTTAATTCGGGCGGAAACTGTTTCCATCGATGGCAAGATGTTCTCGTTGTGACGTCGAAACAGATTATTGCTTACTGGGTATACCGATCTGTCCGCGTTGTGACCAACTTCTCCTACAGATGGCAGCCGATCTGAATTCGACGGATACCACGCCCGAACTCTTCTTTGTGAAGACAGGGCGCCCGCATGATGACTTTCCCATCGATCCCCGCGGGAGGAGCGAGTGCTGCGGGCGCCTCATCGCGTTTGCAACGAATGCGGCGCTGATTGACGACGTGCCGTAATCCCTGATTGCCCCCGAGGAATCCAAAGGGCCTATGATGTGCGCGTCCAGTGGGTCCATAAGGGCGTGCGCTGAAAGAAAAGGTAAATCGTTTTCGGGCATACGTAGCGTCATCCCGGGATTGCTGATTGTTTTTGGCGCGGTCGCGGCGAGTGGGCTTTGGCATCGCTGCATAGAATTGAGAATGACTCAGGCAGAGCTTGTTTCTGCCATTTGCAACAGAACAGTTGGTCCGTTGATTCACAACGAATTTCGTGGAGGAATCACCTCTACACGCTGACCAACGGAGCGTATCAAAAGCCGGGCCGACGCGCTCGACCGGTTTGAATGTGTTGCGCAAGGAGCCAGTACGCGCGGACGGCGGAACCGAATAAGATTTCTGGCAATTAAATGGGGACCCTGCAGAGAAGCCATCTTCTAGCCTGGCAAGATTTCCTCAACGGTATCGGTTTCTCCGGGTTTGACCGGACCGCTTCTTTCAAGATGCAGTCCGCAGTCGAATTTCTCACCTTCAAATTCGAGCGGACACTTGAATAAGTCCGCTGGCGTCGGAACACGACGACCGCCTTCTTCTGGTAAGAAGAATCGAACCGTTGCAATTATGTCAGGTCCACGACTCATCTTGTCGCTTGGTCGATTTAGGATCGCGTCCGCGAAGCTAACGAGCGCCACCGAGAAGAGATGGGCTACTGGTGAAAGTATTGAGTCGTCTGTTTCCTTGCGTTGCCGCAGACGGCTTTTCAAAGGGCGACTCCAGTTCCGTGGCAGCCTCGCCGCACTCCAGCGGAAGCCCGCCTTCCACGGACTACTCTTCCGCGCCTACAGTTGCGAGTGGGTGGTTTATACGAAGCCGCCCTTCGGAGGCCCAGAACAGAAGCTGCGCTATTTGTCCCGTTACCCTCACCGCGTGGCCATTTCCAATCGCCGCATCGTGAAAGTTGCCGACGGCAATGTAACTTCCTGTGGAGGGACTTCGCCCACGGCAACAACTGCACCAGGAAAGAGAAGCGTTTGTTGCACGATCAGCGCGGGCCTTGCCTTTCACCTCGCACTCTGCGATAGTCGAATTACCTCGATCTAGAGCCCCGTCGCATCCGTACGCGCAGGACGCTCCTCTTGCTTCAAGGCTGGAGCAATCATGAGAATCCCATCGTATGTTGTGACCTCATTCAGCAGTCGGAGAAATGAGCCGACCAGTTCTGCGAAATTCTCCGTGGCCTGCATGTGCGCGCCCTGATCCGCTCGACGACTACCACTGGCGAGTGAATGCTGAGTCTTTTCAAGCGCTTTATCGAGCGATTAAGAAAATCTCATCGGTAACTTTTTCCGCTAGTCAGCTTAGGTTATCTACCTGCGTCTCCAATCCAAGGTAAACCACCGTCCCTGCCCCATCCGCTCGCTTAAATGATTGGACGTGTCCGGTTCTTCGACGAGAGTCCCGTCAGTGAGGAGTAAGAATGTGCCCATTGCAAACTAAGTTAGCCACGCAGCACGCGACGGCGGAGCTGGCTTATCGTTCCGCTGTTGCTCGAATGAAGGAATCGCGCGACCAGGAGTTCGAACGTGCTTGGCGACTCGTAGAACATCGGCGCGCAACTCTAGAACGTGCTCGTCACGTTCTCCGCGAGCATGAACTGGAGCATACCTGTGACATGCAGAAATCTTTCGTAGCCGCCAGATAGCCATGGACGACCGTGAATACACTTTAAGTTTCTCCGCGCGTGACCTGATAATCCGGCTCGTCAGAGAGAATCGTGCGATCCGAGGCCGAATAACGGCCCTCGCCGAACCACTATGGCTACATCACGGCGGCAATCCTGACCCGGCAATACAAATTGCGGATGTGCGCGAATTGCTGGACCACAGGCTCATCGAGCTTTCGACGAAGTGGTTTCAGCGCGGAGAGGAACTGTACAAGGTTTCAAAGGCAGGTATACAAGTAGCTGGGTTAGAGGCGGTTAAGCAGGCCGCAAGGTCAGCCGCGATCTACTAAGACAAACCTTTCGCTCTTGAATATTTTTACGCCGAAGCATCGTCCATAATTCTAGGGTTAAGAACGTCCAACCGGAAACGAAAAAGCCGCCGGTTTTGCACCAGCGGCTTGTGGGATCGTGCGGACTACTTCGCGATCTTGTATCGGATTCGTGGGCGATGTCTGAGCGGAGATGGCGAGGGTTATGAACAGGGCGGCTACGGGTCGTGCGAGTCGCATCTAATCTATTCTATATTGACGCTTCTGGCCGAAACAGAGACTCTTGTTTTATCAGTCGATCCCTGCGCGTTCGATCCTGCCGTCGCGCCGTGAGCCGGTAAGGCGGCCTGCAAACACGCCATTACTACTACGAAAGGAGTCCAATGGCTCCATGTGCTGCGCTGAGGGTGAACGGCTCTTTCGCGACGACCGCGAAGCCGTCAAGGAATTGTTAGGGGGATCAATGAATTTCAGGATGGTCACGGCCATCAGCGATTCAAGCGGATCGAGGAAATGCGGTCTTGCGCTTTATAGCGAGGGATCTGTATCTAAATCACGTCGCGGGCGCTCGTTCCCGGAGTGCGTGACCCAGCGAGAGCCAGTAGAGCCGCCCGCACTACGCTCCTCCGCGATAATAGTCGGAGGGGGATGAAAACACGAAGCGAGCCTTTGCAGGAGCCGAAATCCTCGCGGCGGTGGCGTTCAGTGCCTTTGCCCAGGACTGGTATCACGATCGCGAACGGCGCTTTCGCGGGGAGGATTGGCGACCGCACATTTTCACTTATGTGAAGACTGACCTGGACCACACTTGGAGCGAGGTGCGGGCGAGCGACAAGGAACGTGCGCGTTTGGAGAGGACGAAAGAGGAGCTGACGAAAATGCAGGCTGATCTCGATCATGGCCGGTGGGATAACGGCATCCAACAGACTTTCAGGCTCGTTTCGCTGCCTACGGGCTGGAGGCGGAAAAGCATCGCATGATTACAGATCTTGCCGCGATTGCGCCGGTCTTGGATTTCGATTTTCCAAATCCGTTGACGATCGACTTAATAACTTCTCAGATCCCCAGCATTTGACCATGCCGGCCGTCGACTAAGTTGTAAGCGAGATTTGGGGCAAGAACAGTCAACACGTCCGGAGGTATTATTCAAGTCCTCTTGAAAAGCGCGTGCCAAGCTCACGATGCTGGCATAAATTGCGCAGAATAGCTAGTCTATTCCATCCGCCGATCTCTGAGCGAGCTCCTGATCGGGCTATGTTCCTGGCCGCGCGCACGGGCGTCCCACCCGTGGGGCTTTGCGGAGTCCTTCCGAAGGGAGTTGCAGGACCTGGATGAAAATATTCCAGCCTATGACATTCGCACGCTCGACGGTCGCATCGCGCAAAATCGCCTTGACGTCGGAGCGACTTGCGTATTGTTAACGATTTTTCGCCGGAATCGCTCTGGTGCTAGCGTTTGTAGGACTGTACGCAGTCGTCGCTCACGCAGTGAGTCAGCGCACGCAGGAAATCGGCAAGTGCCCGCTCGCGAGCATTCGACATGGCCGGGCCTGCGTAAACCCATGGTGGCGCCTGGTGGGCCGAGGCGGTACTCAAACGTCGTGAGACTACAATTGAAGTAATGCCTGCTCCTCCGAAACGGATCGGCCCTTATAACATCTCCTGGAACTGGGAAAAGGAGGGACGGGTGTTGTTTACAGCGCTGACGACACCCGGTTCAACCGGCCAGTTGCGCCAAAATGATCCTCGATACGGACGATGACGAGAACAGCCGTAAGGGCTGCTTCGTCATTGGGAGGTGCGTTGCTGGGAGCGGAGGGCGAATCCACGGGCGAAAGTTTCGAAGATTGACGTCGCGGCGGCTGCTAGAACTCGCAGACTGGGCACGGGCGAAAAGGGGACATGATAGTCACAACGCCTCAACTCGTCGATACTCCGGTTGCCACATTGCGTCTTGCACGTTTTGAACGATGTCGCTAAGTTTGACGCATGCCAGACCCTCCGCTCCGGCCCTCTCGGCTACAGCCACCGCCACAGTCACCGAAACCCTGCGTAAGTCGTCGATATGCGGGAGAAGTGAGGCGCCTTGCTGGCGCACGGTGACCAAACTTGACACGGCATTCGCCGCAGCCGCGAACATTCCATCACTGATACTTCTGGCCCGCGAGACGATCGCCCCAAGAGCCAAACCGGGATAGAGCATCGCGTTATTTACTTGGCCGATAACGTGAGTCACCCCCCGATGAGTCACCGGAGCGGACGAACTGCCGGTTGCGATCAGCGCCCGCCCATCTGTCCAGGCAATCAAGTCGGATGGGTCCGCCTCGGCCCGTGTGGCGGGATTCGAAAGGGCGAAGATGATCGGCCGCTCCGTATGCATGGCCATTTCCCGGACGATCGCCTCGGTGAAACTACCGAAGACAGTGGAGGCGCCGATCAGCATGGTGGGCTTCACCCTGCGCACAACCTCGGCCAAACCGATCCCACCCTCGTCGTGCTTCCAGTGTTTGCTCTCGGCGACAGGCCGGGCGTACGTGATCTGGTAATCACGCATTTGATCGTTCATGCTTGTCGTGAGAAGACCGTGCCGGTCGACACACCACAAGCACGCGGCGGCATCGTGTTCGGAAAGGCCGCCACGCACCATCGCCCCGCGAATCTGATCCGCGATTCCGGCCCCCGCCGTGCCGGTTCCAAAGATCACGACGCGCTGATTGCGAAGCGCCGTCCCGGACACGCGCCCCGCGGAGATTGCCGCTGCCAGCGTGATCGCTCCAGTGCCCTGCATATCGTCGCTAAAGGTGCATATCCGGTCGCGGTACTTTTCGAGGATGCGGCGGGCATTTCCCGGCGCAAAGTCCTCCCATTGAAGCAGCGCATGCGGAAACAGCTTGGTTACCGCTTTGACGTATATCTCAATGAATTCGTCGTATCGTTCGCCGCGCACTCGCGGGTGCCGGTTGCCGATGTAGGTCGGATCGCTCAATAGACTTTCGCGGTTTGTGCCGACATCCAGCATGACCGGGATCGCACGTGTTGGATCGATGCCGCCGGCGGCTGTATAAATTGCCAGCTTGCCGATAGAGACTTCAATACCCCCCACGCCCCAATCGCCGAGCCCCAGAATTTGCTCGGCGTCGGTTGCAATGATCAGGTCAATCTCCCCAGCTGCGGTGTCGAGATTGTTAAACGCTTCTTCGATTGTTCCCGGGTGGTCGATCGAAAGGTATACACCGCGGGGACGCCGGCACTCATGATGGTAGTGCTCCACAGCCATGCCAACGGTATGGTCGTTGACGATGGGAATCATCTCGCGCAAGTGCTCGGAAAACAGCCGGTAGAAGAGCACCTCGTTCCGGTCATGAAGGGCAGTCAAAAAAATATTCTTGCTCAGGGCGTCCGGCAGCCGCGCGAATTGTGTGTAAGAACTCCTGACCTGAACCTCCAGGGTGCTGATGTCGGGTGGCACCAACCCCGTCAGGCCCAGCGCCTTCCTTTCTTCCGCCGTGAAGGCGGTTCCCTTATTAAGCAGCGGCGAATTGAGCACAGCCAAACCCCGAGCCTTGGTTACATAGCACCCGGCATCCTCGCGCTTCTGACTTTTCATCAGCGTCGCCAGTGGCGGGATACCCTGTGGGCGCATGTTGCGGCTCTCTCTTTTTTACAGGCTTATTTCGCGCGCTTTTCGATGGGACGAACAGACAATGCTGCGAAGAGCGATATCAGTCCGATCAACCCGATCAACGGCAGAGTGCTGGCCGTTGCCGGCAGCGTGTCCGCGATCGCCATCGGTGTCGGTGCGACCGGCAGTTCCACCGCTGGCGGCGCGGTCACAACGGCTGCGAGTTCTACCTGCTCTCCCGTGGGCTGGACCGCCATGATCGGAGCCTGTTTCAGTTGCACGACAACCGGCGCATCTGCTGATTTGATCAGCTCTGCGACCTCGAGGGGAATAACGGCCTCCGTATAGAGCACCGGTACGTTGGTGGTCTTTGCAATCTCCATCGCTCTAACTTTCGGATAGACGAATTCGTCGCCCCAGTTTTTGCCGGGATAGAACCACGCCCGAAGCGCTTCCGGCTCGCCGGTCGGCCGTTCGCTGAAGCTGATCACGGTTTTATCGGTAGCGTGAAGGCGATAATTCGGAATGGCCAGAATCGTGGCGATCACGGTCTTTTCGTCCTGACTGAAGATTTGGACGATATGACGGTCCGAATTCGAATCTAGTAGCTTGAACACATAGGTTCCCGCCGGCAATATGCCCCAACCCTGCTGGTGAACGCCGGGAATCTCCACTGGACCACTAAAGGTCATTACCGTTTTGTTGTTCCATTCATCAGCCTTGGCGTTTGGTGTGAAGAACGCGCCCATCAGGACGAGACAACCCACCGTTGTCGATTCTTTAAGTAGTTTCATTTATTCCTTTTTAATGCTGCTTGTGGGGCAGATCCTGACTCCGTACACGGCATTCCGGGGCCCGTTGGGAGCCGGACCGGTATTTGCTCGCAGGGGCAGGTCCTGTAGGCTCAGCCATCTCCCAATTTGAATCTGGAAGTGACCGCATGAGGTCGTTTGACCAAATGCCGTCGGGGTCCGTCAGCGGCCGACCCGGAAGCTGGTTAGACTTCCTCACGGTCCGGTAGCCGGCACCAGCCAGACGCAGACGGCGGCAAAAATAGTATCGGTTTGATAGCGGAAGCCATCGGAATATAGCGGTCGATCATGTATAGCGCGACTCCAACAATGATCAGGACAACGACTAAGTTCACGAGCGGCATATTGTAATAATCTTGTAAAGTTAAGAGGCAACTCGCCCTCCAATTCGGCTCGGCTCACCATGCTCCGCCGGAATCGCGAAAGAGAACGTCGATCCCATCCCCTGCTCAGACTCTACCCAGATTCTCCCGCCCAATCCTTCAACGATGTTCTGACAAACCGCCAAGCCGAGACCCGTTCCGGGAATGTTCCGATCTGCCAGCCGTACAAAAGGCATGAACACGCGAGCTTGATCTTTTCGATCGATACCGATGCCGTTGTCCTCGACCCTGATCAACCAATCCGAGCCTTGCCTCCCTGCGCCCACATGAACCTCGGGTGCTTCTTTGCCTCGATATTTCACCGCGTTGCCGATCAGGTTCTGGAAGAGTCGCACCAGGAGAATTTCATTGCCCCGCACCACCGGTAACGGATCCGCTGTTAATCGGGCCCCACTCTCTTCGAGTTCCAGCGCTAGGTTCTCCCGAGCTTGCTCCACTGCATTCCGGAGGTCAATCCATCGAGGGGGTTCGCGCATTCCGGTGCTGGCAAAAGCGAGCATATCGTCGATCAAAATGGACATGCGCGCGGTTCCGTCTACGATGAACTTCGCCATGTGCCTAGTATTCTCATCCATTTGCGTCTCTTGCGTTAGCATTTCCGTGTACGCGGAGATCGCGCGAAGAGGCTCTCGCAAATCATGCGCTGCCGTGTACGCAAACTCCTCCAGACGGGCGTTCGAGCGGGCCAGTTCGTCGGCTTGTTGTCTACGTTCTTCCTCCGAGGCTTTCCGCGCATCGATGTTCCGCTGATGCACAACAATTGCCTGCACCTCAGACTCGGATAGCATGTTTGAAACAGTACTCTCTACCCAGGAATAGCTGCCGTCTTTGTTTAGAATGCGCGCGTCCCATTGCAGAGGACCGGACTTCGCCTGGATATCCTTCAATGCCCGTCTGGAGTCGTCGAGATCCTCAGGATGAATCAGCTCCAGGCAGTTTCGCCCCACGAGTTCTTCGGGCTGATATCCGAAGACTTTAGTCGTGGACGCGCTTCCATACAGTATCTCTCCTCGCGCGTCGATCACCGAGATCGCGTCGGGGCTGTGTTCGATAAGCGATCGGAAGCCCTGAAAAGACATCGTCCCCCTTATTACTGCTTCAGGAAGTGGCTCAACAAGCACGTTAAGCTCCGAAAATCAATCAACCCTGAATTTGTCTATTTCACTGCCATTCAGTCAAGGTCCGTGACCACAAGTGGTCACTATTGATCACTAAAAACTCTTGATTGAGTGATACAGTGGCACTAACCGCCATTTTCGGCCACCAACTGTTTGGAGCACGTCCTCTCCAGGCCGCCGGCTTCCTGGATCGAACGGGGCGAAGGAGAAAAACGTTGTTGACCTCCACGGCCTCTCAGCCCCGCGCTAACGGCTGGCTTCTGGAAAACGGCCCGCGGGAACTGGAGTTGTTGTTCCGGGCCATCGCTTTCTATCCCTTAGCGCCCATTTTGCTCACTGACAATGAACGCCAGCACCATGAGGCGAGCGTGGGTGCCAGCAAGCTTTTAGGTGTGCCGCGGGAAAAGATTATCGGCAGCAAACTGGATGATTTTACCGATCCCATTTTCAAGCCGGAGATTCCGGAGCGCTGGAATACGTTTCTCAAGGAAGGCGAGCAGGTAGGAACGATTCCGCTGATGGATGCGGCCGGAAATCCGCGCGAAGTTGAGTACGTAGCCAAAGGAAACGTATTACCCGTACGGCATGTCCTTGTACTTCGCGAAAAGGCGCCGAAAGTGGCTGTCCCCGCCTGGGTTCAGGATTACGCCCTGTTCCTGTTAGACGTCGAGGGACAGATCGTCGCTTGGTATGCCGGAGCGGAACGAATTTACGGCTACACAAGCAAAGAGATTGTCGGCAAGAACGCGTCCCTGTTCTATCCGGACGAAGACGCCTTTTCGAAACTTCAGGAAAAATTGAAGCGGGGCGCTGCGGAAGGCCACGTCGGCTCCGAAGGTTGGCATGCAAGGAAAGACGGGTCACGCTTCTGGGCTAACTCCATCACGTTGGCTCTTAAAGACGGGAGGGGGGAGCTCAAAGGCTTCGCCCGCGTTGTCCGCGACTTTACCGATCGTCATGAAAGAGATGAAAGGCTGCGCAGCGACCGCGCCCGTCTCCGACCGATCCCGGCGAAATTTGCCATCGCGGGCATAGTTTCCGGTGAATTTGACCGGATTCCCGAAGCCAACGACTCTTTTCTCGAGCTCGTCGGATACAGTCGCGAAGATCTGCATGCTGGCCGGCTGAATTGGCCCGATCTCACTCCGCCCGAATATGCGCCGCTCGATGAACTCGCGCACGAGGAGGGTCTGCACTTCGGAGCCTGCACGCCTTTTGAAAAAGAGTTTATTCGCAAAGACGGGACCCGCGTTCCCGTCCTGATTGCGACGGCCGTGTTGAAGCTCTGTCCTTTCCAATGGATCTCCTTCGTCCAGGATCTTCGGGATCGGGAACGGACCGAGAGCCTGGACGACGACGCCGAACTACAACAGGGCTTCGAGGAAATCGTCGGCGCCAGCGCCGCGCTTAAACGTGTCCAAAGGCAGGTCAAGGTAGTAGCTCCCACCGATGCGACCGTGTTGATCCTAGGGGAAACCGGCACCGGCAAAGAGTTGATTGCGCGCGCTATCCACCGGCTGAGTTCCCGCAGAAGCTGTCCGTTCATCACTTTGAACTGTGCCGCCATTCCGACCGGATTACTCGAAAGCGAGCTTTTCGGATATGAGCGCGGCGCTTTTACCGGAGCCTTGTCGCAGAGAATCGGCCGCTTCGAGATGGCCCATCGCGGAACCTTGTTTCTCGATGAAGTAGGCGATATTCCGTTGGAACTTCAGCCTAAGCTGCTGCGAGCTCTCCAGGAGAAGTCGTTTGAGCGGCTGGGTGGCACGCGGACCATACCTATTGATGTCCGCCTTCTGGCGGCAACCAACCGCAATCTTATGCAGATGATGGGGGATAAGCTCTTCCGAAGCGATCTTTATTACCGTTTAAAGGTCTTCCCGATTACGGCCCCTCCGCTGCGGGACCATCCCGATGATATTCCGCTCCTCGCTCGGCATTTCACCAAGAAATACTCCCAACAAATAGATCGAAAAATCTCTACCATACCGTCGGACACGATGCGGGCGCTGGTGAGCTTTCCTTGGCCTGGCAATGTTCGGGAATTGGAAAATTTTATTGAACGTTCGGTCATCCTCTCCTCTGGCACCAGTCTTCGGGCTCCGTTTGCTGAATTGCGCGCTGGTCTAGCCGCGGCCGCCAGCGGCTCTACTCTGGAAGAGGTGGAACGAGATCACATAACGCGCGTTTTCAGGGAAGCCGGAGGGGTCGTGAGCACGGCGGCGACTCGCCTAGGGATCCCGCGGACGACTCTAAATGCCATGATGAAGAAGCTGGGCATTTCCCGGCGGAATCTTTGACTGTTATTGGTCGTCTGACCACATAAGGTCAATATCTAAGGCTTCCCCTATTGTAAGAACGTAAGCTTCGAGAAGTCTTTGTTGGCAAATCAGCGATGGCCTCCAACCTGCTCGTAGCGAAGCGGCATCTATCTATAGGTATGGCCCGTCAGCAGCATCAGAGGAGGCGGGCTATACCTGAGGTGCCCACTGTCGAACTTTAGATCAGCGTCCATTTTGTGTTGCTTGGCAGGGGACGCAGTGCCTCCTGCTCACGACGCACTCCGATTCGACGTTCGCAAACTAGTGGACTGTCCGCGAGTTACCTTTAGTCAGTTGGCGACGCCATACAATCGTGGCGTTGACACAGACTCTTTCACTCATTGAAGCCCAGCGGACGGAACTGGAAGGCTATTTGCGCAAGCGCAATCTGCGCGCGAGCGTGGCGCAGCGGATGCGCATCCTCCTGATGCTGGCCGATGGCGCGAGCTATCGCGAGGTGATGACCGCCCTGAAAACCACCGCTCCGACGATCAGTCTGTGGAAGAGCCGGTATTTGAGCGAGGGCGTGATGGGACTGACCACCTTGCATCCCGGTCAGCCACCGCAGAAACTCACGCCCGCGCTCCGAGCGCGGATTCTGGCCAAGACGCAGGAGCCGCCGCCCGATGGAAGCACGCACTGGAGCCTGCGCAAGATGGCTGCCGTGATCGGCGTCGGCAAAGAGCTCGTGCGGCGGGTGTGGAAGGAAGCGGATCTGAAACCGTAACGGATGGAACGTTATCTGGCCAGCAATGACCCGGAGTTTGAGCAGAAGGCTGCGGCGATCATCGGACTCTACCTGAATCCGCCACAGCATGCGGCCGTGTTCTGCGTGGACGAAAAGACGGCGATTCAGGCGCTGGATCGCAAGGACCGGCGACTGCCGCTATCGCCTGGCCGCGCCGAACGGCACGGGTTCGAATATTTTCGCCATGGCACGCTGTCGTTGTTCGCGGCACTGAATCCGCAAACCGGCAACGTCCTGGGCCAGACGGCGGCACGCCATACCAGCGCCGAGTTTGTGCGGTTCCTGGAAGACGTGGTGGCCAGTTGCCGAGCCGATCAGCCGGTGCACATCATTCTCGACAACCTGAGCGTTCACAAGGCGGCGCCGGTGCGGGAGTTTCTCGCTCAGCATCCGAACGTGGCGTTTCATTTTACCCCGACCTATTCATCGTGGCCGAATCAAGTCGAGATCTGGTTTTCGAAGCTGCAACGGGACGTGATCGACCGTGGCATCTTCACATCGGTCGCCGATCTTCGCCGCAAAGTTCTGCGCTACATCCGGCTCTATGGAAAGTCGGCGAAACCATTCCGTTGGAAGTATTCAAACGTCCGTCATAGGATTCCCGCATGATCAAGATTCTTCGCGGACAGCCCACTAGAAAATATTTGTAATCAATTCATGCTGTTCGCGGAATCGAAGGCTTTTCGCGGTCAAAAGATGACCATGGAAGAACTGGCTACCAAGCTAAACATTTTGCTGGCGGCTAATGATTATCCCGTGCTGTACGAATACAAAAGCTATCTGCGCTCGCAGGCGAACGCTCACGCAAAGAATGAACTGGATGCCTACCGGCTTCGCCTCGAAGCGGGAAAGCCAAAACCAGAGATCGCAGCCGCAAAAAAGCCTCGCAAAAAATAGTCCGATCTGAAGTCAATCGGCCATCGCCGCAATAATTGCGAATGCGATGGCCGCCACAACGGCCCACCCAATCGCCGCCCACGGCCCTAGGGAGAAGGCCAATACTACGAACCCGGTAAGAGAAATGCACCCGCAGCCTTTTTTCATTTTCCCTTGGGTGAATAGTCTATCAAGTGTCCTAAAAGTGCGTAGATGGGTTATTTTGTCTCATGTAAGCGTGCGAGAGCATTCCGAACGCGTTCGCATTCATTGCGCGAATCCTCGACCATGTTTAGAATCTTGGTGTAATCTTCTTTGGTCATCGTTGCCCTGTGCGTTGCTAACTCTCCTACGGCAGCGGTGTAACGTTCGGTGGCGATGTGATATTCCGCAACCAGCCTCTGCTCTTCCGAGGACTCCGGCTCTATCGGCATAAATAAATCGTAACGCAGATTCGTGATGCCCTCCTGTATCGATGAAAATTTTCCCAATGCTCAAATTGAGCCCCCAAAGGCTCTCAGCTAATCTTCAGAAAATGTGTGTAGAACTGATCGGTGCCCCAGGACGCCCTCAAGCCAATCCTGATCGAATTGGACTGACCTGAGCCCCGAAACTTCTGCCAGCGAAAATTGAGAAACTCCAAAAACAGAAGGGAGTTTTTCGATGAAAAAGACACGCTACACCGAGGAGCAGATCATCGGTGCATTGAAGCAGATGGAAGCGGGGCGGAAGGTCGCGGACTTAGC
>Ga0210388_10000433_pt1 | contig 34827 bp, 29 predicted proteins | sample IncBWC19OmetaG_FD_155485 | JGI IMG/M metagenome (GOLD analysis project Ga0210388, IMG submission 155485) | Forest soil microbial communities from Barre Woods Harvard Forest LTER site, Petersham, Massachusetts, United States - Inc-BW-C-19-O ...
TGAATCGCTTCCTCGATGTGGTGGTGCGCCTTGTCGATGTGTTCAAGTGCGCGCTGCTGGAGGCCCTGGGCGAAGGCATTGTCTTCTTCCTGGGCAACGTCGTTGTGAGCTTTGTTCACGAGTTCAAGCGAACGGTGGAGACGGCCGCGCCAGTCGAGGCCAGCATCAACCGGAAGATGATCGTTGATATCTTTGCCGTCGTCGATGGAAGCTTTCTTGATTTCGTTGATGGCTTCATCGATTTCGTGTATAGCCTTCTTTTCCTGATCACGCAATTCTCCGCCATCCGGACGCTGCAAATGGGCGCGTGCATGACGGAGATCCGTCAAAGCGTGAAGATAAGCGGGATGCTCTCTCGGAGGCTGCGGCTTTGCAGAAATGAACGCAGGAACGAGGAGCAAGAGAGCGAAAAAAACGAACATCAGTTTGTTAGGGCTTTTCATCGTGCGTATGGCTCCTATCCGAATGAGATTGAGCTACAAAAGTACCCGTTTGGCTGAGTTGACTAGCCAAACTCAATGCAATTGGAAAACAGCGAGCTCACGGCATGGAACCGTGTTTGATCCACCGTACCGCGAGCCAATAGCGCGGACAAGGAAGCGCTTGCGAACTGCTCCCTCCCGGTTAACTGACGCAACGGACAGGCGAACAATTCTCGAAGAGCAGCGGTAGTTAAGAAAGCAGTTTGCATTGCAATTAGCTAACACGCAGAACAGTTGAAAAGCGCCTGCTTTTGCCATACCGCCATTCGTTTTACCGACCGAGTTACTAAATAAATCAAACACCATGAAAAAGGAAAGGTTGCGAGAAACAGAGAAGCAGGCGAAGGAGAGACGGGCTACAACGGGGGTTGTTGCAGATGTGGTTCCGGGACAAACTTTGGCCGCGCATAGACAGCATTTGGCGGCCCATCGGGTGCGCGGTCGGGTTCAACCGTAAAACCGCTGGGGCCGATGGCGCTGCTGACAGAATCTCAATGGCTTAGGTAGGTTCGTTTTGCAATTTTCGGCTTTTTCCCGAGTGGGTGAGGTACGAGAATATCGACTCACTGTCGTAAGATTGGTATTGGATTCAGCCTCCGCATACACTCTGGGAGCAGGTTGGCACCATTTTCCGAACACGAATTAGGACGTGAAGTTCATTATGTGCATCGTCGGTATGCGCTGCGGCCAATAAAGAGATTGACTCTTTCTTGCCCAAGATGCATTGTTCATGAACATAGAATGTTTTGTATGCCTTTCTAGAACGAATACCCTTCAGCAAGCCGAAAAGTTTTCCCACTTCAATGGAGGCGAGTTCCAATGCGAACTACTTTGCTCAAAACCAAGTCTGTCAACCGAACTGGTAAATCGAATCGTGAGCCGACGTTGGTATCCGGCGCAAACCAGCTTAACCCCGCAAAACGGATGCGGAATCGGGTCCCTCCGCCACAGCGGGAGCGAATTCTCGAGAAATATGTTGCCGGGAAAAGCCTTAAGGATATCGGCAAAGAAGAAGGCAGAAACCGTGAGACGGTTGCTAGGATTGTTCACGGTCCCGAAATGCAACAACATGTAAGGGCGATGCGAGAGAGATGGTTCGGTTTGGCCTCCGCGGCTATCAGCGCTGTCCAGCATGCTTTGACGGAGCAAAAGGACGGTCGTCTCGGCTTTCAACTCCTCTTTAGCATCGGTGTGATTCCGTCGCCGGAGGAAAGGCAAACGCTGGCCGTCTCCGAGGTACAAACAGAGCTGAATGAGGACGCGCGGGTTAAAAAGATTATTGCGGATTTGACTGAGATGACCATCGAACGAGCGAGGATTTTTGGGCTTCGCGATGAGAAATTGGAAGAAGATTTAAGAATAGTTGGAGCGCAGATTAACCATACAAGAGGTAAAGTTGAACCACTTAGCAAGAAAACCACGACTTCTGAAATGATGGACTAATGCCAGCAGTAAAAGGAAAATGCCGCTTGTGAGGCGGCGTGAAGCCTACCATTGAGTGAGAGTCTTCCATTTGGTTTGCGCACGCCCAAAGTTTGGCCTCTAGATCCCCTTCCTTCTGGGAATACATCCGATTACACGAATCTTTGATTAGCTAAGGGTGTATTTTTACAACCAGTTCATTCTATTCCGCTATTCTGGGCAGCCCGCTGCACACTCGAATCGCATGAATGAGAACTTCCCTGACCAACACCCACGGCTCAGTACGGATGTCAAACGAACCTATTTCTCGCCCATGAGTAACCATTCGAGCGACTTATCAAACTCTTGACTGATCGCAAGCAAGACTTCCGCTCCAATTTCTCCCTGACCGTGCTCGACAGTTGACAAGTAGCCTTGGCTGACCCCGATTCGATGGGCCAAATCTACCTGTGTCATGTCAAACCCTCTGAGCTCCCTAATTCTCCGCCCAACGGTCTTCCAATCCACGGACACATACTTAGGTCGTACGTTTTTCCTTGACATGATATATATATGAATAGATATAAAATATATCTATGGATATTTAACAAGATCTGCCATTCGCGCGCTGTCCAACATGCCAGCCTTCCTCTTTTACATCGTTGAGGCTGCCCATGGCAATGGAAGAAATGTGACTTGATCTCTCTGCACGATTGAGCTGCGGTCTATTTGGTGCGCTACCAAGGAGGATTCATGAAGAGAACAATTGTTAGTTTTCGTTCCAACGCAAAGCTCGCACGTGAATTGTGGGGCGAATCGTCAAGAATTGCACTCCGCACGCTCAGAGAGCTGACCGTTAAATATTCACTTTCAGTAGCAGCGGGAGACCTCCAGCTCTTGGAGGGCAGATGGTACGTGACTCACTCCGGCCTCCTTCAGCTAGCCTCCCGGAAGGGCTGTCGAGGAATCAAGACAATTCTACAAGAACGCCTCTCTGATGTCGGGATGGGTCGTTGGGTTTTCAAGGCCACTGTTTTCAAGAGCTCCTCTTCCATGGGATTCGTCGGTTACGGTGACGCGGATCCCTCAAATGTGTCTTCACTTGTTCGAGGTGCTGAAATGCGCGTTGCAGAAACGCGAGCGGTTAACCGAGCTCTGCGGAGGGCTTTCGGGATTGGCGTTTGCTCGGTCGAGGAGTTGGGGTCTTTTTCCAATTCACGGGGTCCTGCCAGGGGGCATGAACAGTGTCCGAAGCCCCAATCCCATCATGGCTCAAGCAACGGTCAGCCTAGACTACGAGATCGCCTTTGCTTATTAATCCGCCAGTACAACCTCGATCCGACTCTTGTCAAGGCATATGCCGCAGACTTCTGCGGCACGGAAACTCTGAGCGGCGCCAGCCGGGACCTCGTCGAGTCCTTTATTTCTCACATATCGGCATCCGCAAAAGAAAACAGAGACGGCCTCGTGTGCAAACTCAATTCTTACTCCCAACCTGTGGAGGTGAAGCAATGAAGCGACAAATCCCTGGTCTTCATTTGAACCAACGCGGAGTCGAAAACAAGATTGAAGGACTATTTCTTGTTCGCGTGGATCAGGCTCGTTACCGCTGGCATCCGCAGAAGCCATTCGTTGAAATCCGATTCCAGATTTTAGAACCCAAACCGTTTGAAAATAGACTCTTCAACGGGCGATTGTATTGCATCGAGAAGGCTCTCTGGAAACTCAATGGATTTCTTCGAGATTTTGGTTACGACGCGCAGCTACTCAAAGATGATCAGGTGGATGAAAAAGCTCTCCGCAATCTTCGTGGGGTTATTCGAACGTCCCTTACAACCCTGAACGGGCGGTCTTACCAAAATCTCGATGCCTTCGCCCCCGAAGCAGACTGGGAATTACTCGACTGCACATCTCTTACCCAGTCCGATCTGCAGGGAGGCAGCGATGGTCTATAGCTACACACAGATCAGCCAATACGTCCGCTGCCCTCGCAGCTATCGCTACCGGTACTTGGATGGCTGGCGGGAAAAAGAAACACGTGCTGCGATGGTTTTCGGTCGATGTTTCGAGAATGCCTTGGGTGCTTTTTTCCGGCAAGGAGATAGCGCCGCAGCGCTTTTCAAGGAATGGGGAGCGTACCGTGACACCCCTTTTGAGTACAGGAAAGGGGATTCTTGGGATCGTGTTGTCCACCAGGGGGTCCACTTGCTAGAAACATTTGCGAGGGACAATCGCGTTAGCGTCCCTGATCCCCAAACAAATCTCCAGGTCAAGATGATCCGGACCTTGCCTGGAGGCAATGAATTCATTTCTTATATCGATGCACTTGGGGAGATCGATGGCAAACCCTGCCTCATCGAGTGGAAAACAACGACCAGTCGTTATCCAGATGACCCCATCGAATTGCTCTCACTAGATCCCCAGTTGGTCTGCTATTCGTGGATCACCGGCATTTCCGATGTGGCGTTTGTGGTGTTCGTACGAAAGCACCAACCCGAAATCCAGTACCTAAAGGCAACAATCTCAGAAGACCAACACCGAGAATTCGGTCGCCTCGTCGAAACAACGGTTCGCCAAATCGAAGCGGGTCATTTTGCTTCTCACAGCGGTATCCGCTTTCCCCAGAATGGTCGCCTTAGCTGCAGCCATTTGGGGCTGTGCCTCAATAACCAGCAATTAGTCGATGTGAATCTCATCCGCAAAGCAGGAGCGAGCGACCTTGATTGGCTTGACGAGCTTGTGGACTAGCGGACAGAGGCCCGTGTCGCCAGAAATCAATCACCGCCGAGCCATCATCGTACTTGGCAAGATCGATGAGATCCTGTCCTTGGAGAAAACCAAGGACCAGGAGAAAGATGTGCATTTTGTTGAGTTAGGTGAATGCTTGTGTGAGGTTAGATCAAAACAGTACTGGAAGCTAGAGAGACTGAACTCGTTTGACGAATTCCTCGAAAAACGATTTCCGGGGTCGCGTCGTAAGGCCTATTACTTGATGGCGATTCACGAGAAATTGACACGAATCCCAAAACAACAACTGCGAGAAGTTGGATGGAGCAAAGCAATAGAGCTCGTCAAAGTGGCGCGCCGAGAAGGCGAAGCCTTTGACAGTGCAACCTGGTTGCACAGAGCCAAAGAGATGCCCAAGGAAGGATTCAAGAACGAAGTCCAAGGGCATCTTACTGGCAAAGACACTGAGCCCTGGGAAATCATTTATTTCAAGCTCTTCAAGAGTCAGATCCCGATTGTTGAGGAAGCACTCGAAACAGCGGGGCTGATGTTGGGTACTGACAAGTCGCGCGGCTATTGTCTTGAGATGATCTGCGCAGATTTTCTGGCGGGCGCTACGCTTCGTGAGGATCAACCTAAGCGTAGTCGGCATGGCTAGAATGCCTTCGTCTCCCGCCGAAACACCACTAACCATATGCAGCGATTGCGACAGAAGCGACCCCGGCTAAGATTGGATCCTGAGAAGTACAAAGCCCTCAAAATTCAGGTGCTAAACCGGGACAGATGGCGATGCCAAAATTGCGGCTCTATGAAAAACTTACAGGTCCATCAACTGAAGCCGAGAAGTCGATTGGGTGGAGACGTTACGTGCAATTTGATTACGCTCTGCGAAAGCTGCCACGGAAAATGTCACAGAGGGCGTCTGGAGTGACAATCTCCCAGGGCCAGACATGGGCCTCTTGGGATTTGAATCTCGGACCAAAGGTTGTCATAAGAAAAGCTATGTTGATGATCGTTTAGTTTCTAGCTGCGTCATAGGTCATGGTTTTAGCGAGCATTTTGGAGGTTTTGTTCTCGATTGGTTGTCCGAGTTGTTCTCGTCTTCGGACTTGTACACGAATTTGAACCAGTATCCGAATCAACTTGCGGAGAACGCTTCAAACGCCTATGGGCTAGAACCGGATGCATCTACGTCGATCGCTGATTAGACGAAGGCGTCGGCTCCTAGCTCCGAGTAAACTTGGTTGCGCAAACGACCAGGGCTCGGAAGAAAGGAGCCGAGCGATGTTGATTATAGGATGTGATTTTCACACACGCTATCAGCAGATTGCCATGTCCAGAGAAGAGACCGGCGAGTCGCTTGTCAAGCGAGCGCGACGCCCGGCTCATTCTTTATCTGTTGTTGGCGAAGCTCTTTCCGAAAATCTGGGTTCCCACGCCGCGGAACGCGACCTCCGTCAGCTGCTTTGGCGTCGTCACAAGCTGGTGTGCCTGCGCACCATGTTAGGTAACCAGCTGCACTTTCTCGCGATGAGCCAGGGCTTGTGCCGGAAGCAGAATCTGTTCACCAAGAAAGGCCCTGCGGAACTTGCGAGTCTTGCACTTGGTCCGTGGGCCAGCCGCAGGCGGGCAGAACTTCTGCAACTGCTCGGCCAACTCGATCCTCCGATCGCGGAGTTGGATCGTGCGGTTCTGAAAGAAGCTCATCGCCGCGAGGATGCCGTTCGCTTAATGACTCATCCCGGCATAAGACCGGTCAACGCGCTGGCCTTCGTGCTGACGATTGGCTCGGTAACTCGTTTTCCTTGCAGCCGGGAGATCGCGAGTTATCTGGGGCTGAATCCGACGGAGGAATCCATCGGCGGCCGGCGGCGGCTCGGGAGCATCAGCAAGCAGGGCAACACCATGGCGCACTGGCTGCTGGTGGAAGCAGCCCAACAAGCGATGCGGTTCGATGCCGCGCTGCGGCGGCAAGACTATCTGCGGTTGAAGTTCCGAAGAGGACACGCGGTAGCAAGGCAGCCCGGGGGCCACCCTGGTGGGCGCAAGTCCATCGCAAGGTTGATTGGGCGCCTTGCTCCCGCGGGCGATCGCGGGTTCTGAAGAAAGAATCATGGAGCCCCTACGGGGAGCCCGAATAGATGGTTGGTGGAACCAGAGTCACCGCAAGATTCACAAAGCGAGCCTTGGTCGAAATGAAGCAAGAAGAAAGAGAAAAGATCCTTACAGGTGAAGAGAAAACGAACCCTCGCGGCTCGTAAACCCGAGGTGTCCCTTGACAGAGCCGAAGCCATCATAGAGGGTGGCTCTTCGTATGGCAGTTCGATTCTGGAGGCGACAATCCGTCGAAGACGCCTCGTGATGACAGAACGCTGCGCATGTTGACGCTGATCGACGAATACACACGAGAGAGTCTGGCCATCCGTGTAGCGAGAAGGCTCGGGAGGCGTGAGGTGATCGAAGCTCTGGCAGATGCGATGCTGTTCCGGGGAATCCCGGGACACATTCGTTCGGACAATGGTCCGGAGTTCGTAGCGAAGGAGTTAAGGCAGTGGCTGGCAAAGGTTGGTACGGGGAGGCTTGTACATCGAGCCCGGAAGTCGTTGGGAGAACGGCTACTGCGAAAGCTTCAACGGGAGGCTGCGCGATGAATACTTGAACGGAGAGATTTTTTACTCGTTGAAGGAGGCGCAGATCGTGATTGAAAAATGGCGCGTGGAATACAACACGAAGCGACCACACTCGGCACTCGGCTACAGGCCGCCTGCCCCCGCAGCCCATGGCTGTGGCATAAAAACTCTCACTTCTCCTGGACTAATAAATCAGGCCGGTCGATGGGGTCTCACCCAAGAGGTCGTTTGTGTTGAGAGGTTCAAGAGAGTTACTTTAGGCTGCAGAAGAATTGAAAAAACGGCCCGAGGACCGCTCATTGCTTTCAAGACTCAACTCAGCGGCCGTCTCAAAATACGAAGCAGGTCAGTGACCATCCGCATTCGGGAAGAGCACTGCCAGGATATCGTTCATCCAAGTGAATTTGCCTTTGCAGGGAATAGTTCGCGATGCCTGAACACTACAGGGAAGAGTCCTTTGGAGCCTGCCCAAAACCCTTGCGTCACACCGTATCGAAATTCTAAGCGACTACATTGATGCAGCTATTACTCGCGTGTGTCTTCCTCGGAGGAATAACATATAATCGAAATATTCACAGGAGCAGCAAAATGAATAAACGTATTCTCCTCTTGTTTTGCCTGTTGACCCCAACCGCTCACGCGCGGATACGTGGCAGAATGACCGTCGAAACATTAGCAACCGAACGAGCCGCCTGTTCGGCCTGGGATCTGGATGCTACGTCCGACACAAATATGAGCCACAGGTGCAGACCCGCCAACAAACAGAGTCCGGCTCCAAACCCGGGTTCGGCTAAATCATTCACCGACACGATTACCGTGGGCAACTTGGGCACGCGAGTATATGCGGGCCAGAAGAGCGCGGCGGACGTTAGCGTCCAGGTGAATTCCTGCATCGCTTCGGTGATCGCGATGGGCGGCGGGATATGCGATGCCACCAACTTCGGCGGGGTGCAGACGATCAGCCAGCAAATCAATGTGGGAAACACGAGCAGCGTCCCAGTTGTGCTTTTGATGTCACCCATAGCCAACTGGGGCGTGAAAATCACAGATGGCACATCGTGCGGCGTGATGGTTTACAACAATGGAAGCATAATCAGTTCCGGCACAGCGACAGGGCAGGAGGCGACTATCGGCTCTGCTTCCAGCTCAACGAATGTACGTGGTCTTCTCTGCACAAACGATTCGTTGGGCGGGGCTTCGAATACCTTCAAGGTCGAGGGAATCCAATTCAACAACGTGAATGGTGGAACGATGACCGATGCCGCGGTGGTGCTGCGCGGTTGCAAGGACAATTCCATCTTCCGAAACAATCTTGTAAACAATCCCTTCAGCGTGGGGTTGCATATCGGCGGGATAACGGCGAACGCGCAGTGCACAGTATTGACGGTTGAAGATACTTGGGTTAGTGGCGCAAACGGAAACACCAGCAACACCACAGCTCAACCTGTTCTCATTCAAGGCTCAGCGGCTGCAGGGGCAGTCTCGTCCATTCGCTGGGTCAGCGGCAGCATCGTGGCCCCGGGTGGCGGCCAGAACAGCATTGTCATCGATGGTGGAGCTGGAATAAATTACTACGCTGAAGATATCACTTTTTTCGGCGTCCATATGGAGGCCACAATCAATCCGGCTGATAGTGGGACGCCAGTTGTTCGCATCAGTCATGCTGGGCCTGTAAATTGGTACGGAGGCGCGATACTTCACTCGTATGCGAATGGAGCATACTGCTTTCGGCTAGAAAATAGTGCCACTAACTTCGTAGCTTCTGGCGTCGAGTGCGGTCACACCACGATGGTGCAGAACGCCACCACTGGCATAAACTATATCGATATTGGCGATACTACAATTCAATACTACACAGAAAGCGTGAACAATTTCTTTGCTGCTCTGGCGTTGTCTGAAAACACCGCGCCGTTCACGGCCGGGACAGGACTGGATTCCTGCTATGGTGATTCCACAGAGCACGCACTGAAGTGCAGCTACAACAACGGGCCATTCCAGCCTGTAACACTAAACGTTCAAAACAGTGCACTGCGTCAGGAACAATATGTTGCCGACCAAGGCATCGCGTGCACGAACGACGAATTGGCCCTCAGCACGAGCTGGGGGACAACGTCAAAGGTGACGGGAGTCGTGGGTACCGGTCAGACCTGTGAGTGGACCATCACTGCTGGCGGGGCGGGAATCGGAGCAAGTCCTACAATCACGGACACACTGACAAACCCCCTCCCGAGCCCGTCAACGGTCTGCGACATGCTCATGGTGGGCGGAACCGGCACAGCAACGCTCATAGACCAGATCGCGCTGTCCGCGACGGCTCCTGTTTTCAGCTTTAGCGGCACGCCTCTGGCCGGCTCGACATACAAAATATTGCGGAGATGTGGCCCCTAAATCGCAGAAGTCTCTCCGGCCACGGTCCGAAGGCGAATGACTCTCGAGGCTGACAGCCGCCCGAACTCTCTCCGCCCCTCCGTACCAGCCACCCGAGGGTCCGTAAACGGTTGGAAAACGCGCCACAGATTCTAGAGACCAAAATCTTTCCGGAAGTGCGGACACATGCGCTCAGAAAAAACATTTTCCCATCCATAGCCATCTTCCACGAGGGCCGGCAGGCGTCCGCTTCTTTGAGCGACGGAGCTTCGAGTATCTTCTGCATGTCTCCGTGGTATACGTACCAGGATGACCAACAAAACATCCGCACGCTAGATTTGACCGCCCCTTCAGCATGTCTGTATTGATCAGTCCTGAAAGCATGCAGAGCGCTATGCTGAGCTCGATGAAACTCTTCCCCCATTTTCGCTGCGAGACTTAAGTCGAACGAAAGATTCTCAACGTCGTCGAAACGTTGGTACCACTCATGAAGTGGATTAATGACTATCGACACGATCCGCCTGTTGCCGTGCGCACGAAGATCCGCGACAAAATTCCCGCCAGTGAAACGACCTGCTCCAGTAACGGCGACTAACCTTCGAAGATGGCCAAATAAGATATCTCCTCCCAGAATTGTTTCGCACTTGTTGTCAAAGTCCCGGAAACGCGAACCCGAGTCTTAGCTATGTGGCTACTCCTGGAGAGTGCCGATTTGTCCTGCGGTCAGCGATCTTTTTTCAGACCCAGCAATTCAAGCAATAGAAGCGTGACGAATTCTGGACCCTGAATAAGGTAACGCCGCCACAGCCGTCGCGGTTCCCGCGAAAGACGGAAAATCCATTCGAGGCCGTGCTCACGCATCCAGCTTGGCGCCTGCGCCACGCGACCAGTGTGAAAATCGAAAGCTGCACCGACCCCTACGAGCAGGGGCACGCGCAATTTGTCACGTTTTGCAAACATCCAGCGTTCCTGTTTTGGTGCACCCAGTCCAACCCACACGATGTCCGCCCGCGAGTGCTCGATTGCGGCGATTGCCGCTTCATCTTCCTCCGTTGTCAGCGGGCGAAATGGCGGGCAGAACGACCCGACAATAATTAAGCCAGGAAATTGCACAGCGAACCGGCTCTTGAGTTCCTCCGCCACTCCCGGCGCACCGCCATAGAAGAAGTGTCGATACTTTTTTGACACGCTCTCTGCGCAGAAGCGCAGCATCAGTTCGGGTCCGTAGACGCGCCGGCGCATTCGGGGAAAACCTTTCCGTCGCCCTAGCCAGACCAAGGGAAATCCATCCGGCACAACAATATCTGCTGAGTTGAGAATATCCTTGAATTGCGCATCGTGCTGGGCTTCCATCACGCTGTGCATATCCGTTACAGCGACAAAATGGCACGCCTCTCGCCTCACGATCCACTCCTCCATCCGCGCTACCACTTCCGGTATCTGCACCGCATCCACTCGCACGCCCAACACGGCGTACGATTCCCTTCGTGGCTGTTTCTCCGAAACCTCACTTCTCAGCGTTAACGTTTCCGGTGACATAAGCATGCACCAGTTCGCGCCCTTATCATGAACGCTCATTCTTCTTCTTCAAATAGTAATGCCCATCCCGCATTTGGATCCACGGCTGCAGCTCCCGCTTTGAAATCGCACAGAAAAATTTGTTTCCCTGTGAACGCAACGGAGGAGCCAGATTCAGCAACGTCTGCGCAAGGTGCAGCAACCTCACAAAATTCCGCGGGCCCACTCTCTCCGCCAGTGCCGCCACGCGCGACTCTTTGCGGTTTATCAGATCGTACTCATTCACATAAAAATCCCAGTAGGGATGCCCGCGAACCTGAAATTGCCGTTCCGGGTGATAAGACGCAACGGTCTTCTCCACCTCACGCTCTTTCCATCGATATATATGGTTAGGGATGGGGCCATCTCTCATGCCGCCCTGCTGGTATTCATGCGCCGCCACCGCCGCCAGTTCGTACGGAAACGAAAACCCCAGGTGCACCAGCATACGCAGCGTCCAGGAATCATTCGGCTCAACAAAAAAGACGTGTTGCTGAGACACACGCACCATTTCACCGACTGCCTTCTGCGGACAGCGGCAATGGTGGAGAACCGCGTGCGCGAATACCACTGGATAACTATCGTCCGCTAGCGCGATATTTTCCGCATCGAGAGCCAGTCTCGCATCATCCAGATTAGACAGCGCGATTTGTTCAAAACCGCAGGCAGTCAGAATGTCTATGTCTTCCTGCTCTCCCCCCAAAACTAGTACCGGCTGTCTCCTATCAACTCCGCGCGCTTCCAGGTAGCGCCCGATTACCTCCACGAGGCAGGACTTATCTTTGGGCGTCAGAGGTATGCCGTTCGTAACTGCCAGATGTTCCGTAGCCTCAGCCACTTTTCCTCCCCTCCCCCCTTGCAGCCACCACGCAACTGGCAATCGTTAAGCATCGTTCCGCCCGCAATTCCAGTAATGCTTGCCGTGCCGATGCGATGACTTCCCCCGGTTCAATGGTCCTCAAACAATGGGGTTCATCGAAAATGCAGTAATCAGAACACGGTCGGCACGGGAACTCAGCGTGTATGACAACGCGATCCCTCGGTCCGCGCGCACCGAACCATTCCGGCTTCTGTGGTCCAAAAACAGCCACCACCGGCACGCTCAGCAAATTTGCAACGTGCATCGGCCCGCTGTCGTTGCAGATTAATAGTCGGCATCGGGATAGCACAGCAAGAAACGAGCGAAACTCTAGGCTGACAGCATGGCATCTTTCCACCGGGGGCACCACAGAGGAATCGCCCGGATCCGAGAACCACAGGACATGCGCATCGTTTTCCGCCAGAAGATCCCGCGCCACTTCGGCGAACCGCTCGTCTCCCCATTTCCGCAAAGCGATCCGCGCGCAGGGATGCACGCCGATTAGAAACGCATCCGAAGGAATTCCGCTTTCCTGGAGAAATAATTGTGCTGAAGCAAGCTCGTCCGCAGTCAAGTGGAAACCAATCAAATCTGGATTCGTCGGCTTGCCTAGGGCGTCTAAGATCTGGAGCCAGATGTCCGCGCGATGTGGCCGCGACAAGTCCGGGGGCACGCAGTCCGTCAGCAAAAAACCGCCGCCGCCCAGGCCGTAGCCAATCCGTCGAGCCGCTCCGGTCAGCCATAACAGAAAATTGTCGCGCATGTCCATCCGGCCAGAAATGACCCAGTCGAATTGCCGCTTCCGCACCGCTTGCAGGGTCTGCGCAAACGAAATCCAATCTCTCGAAAACGGATTGTACTTTTTCCAACGCGAATGATGCTGCACCCACGGGACGCGCACTCGGATAAAATCATCCACCAGCCCCTGCCCTTCCAAGAACGTGGCGAGTCCTGCGTTGACGAGTAGAGATATTCGCGCCTCGGGATAACTGCGTCGAAGATTTTTCAAAAAGGGCACAACGATCGCCAGATCGCCTAGGTTCCAGAATTCTGCGACCAGAATGTTCAAAGGCAGCTCTCCTGCATCGCTGCGCCTTTTCGGCTGGGGCAGCAAAGGCAGAACGAACCGAATCGCTCTCTCCGCCGCGCGCACCAGCCTCCACTTCCGCGGCGTCATCTTCAAGAAGCTCACACGGGCCGCCGAGTCCAGTGTGAAAGCGTCACCCGAATTGGCCTCAATCCGCCGCATGTGCTCCAAGCTCTCGAGTTTCCTCAAAGCCACGCAAGCTTCCAGCTGTTCTAGGCCTTCGCGGATGCACTACAAACACAAGCTGACCCTGCAGCCGACACGTAACTAAGGCACGATTAACGATCCGTCGGACAATCGTGTGCCTTGGATACCGGATGGGAAACCGTAATTCACCCATTTGGAAAAAACCGGCTCGGCTTAATACCGCCTCAAGTGATTTTCTGGTGAAATAGTAGAAATGCGTGGGATTAACTATATTCTCCCATCGCTCGCGGTCAAAGCGGGCTTTTAGACAGGCCGCATTCGGTGTAGACAGCAGGAGCCATCCATCTGGTTGAAGCAAGTCGGACAAATCCGTTAGATCCTTCCACGGCTCGCGCAGATGTTCGATGACGTCCCACATCGTTATGATGTCGAACTTGGCTTCAGGCTGCGCCTGCCGCAGGCTGCCGAGACTCGCATAAGCTCTCAAGCTGCCGGACTTGCAAGACTTCTCCCTTGCACTAGCATCAGGTTCGATGCCCATGGCGTGGATCCCATACTCTCCCGCGACCCGACACAACCCCCCCACCCCGCATCCGAAATCGAGCAGGCTCTTTCCGGCAAGCGAACCCAATGCAGCTTCCGCCCTGCTAAATGTCTGCCGCAAAATTGCTTCCGGGGTGCTCTCGTAAACGGCCGCGTTTACGTTCCCGTTGGACGGATAGTAATGCGACGTGTAGGCGTCCGCCAAACTCTTGTCGTCCAATTGAGGATCTGCAAAACACAAACCACAAACGCGAGCACCACATCCCCAAACCACCGTGTGCCCGAGCCCATATCGGCGCTTGGCTTCAGCATGACAAAGAGGGCACTGTTTCATGGGGTTGGCGCCTCCATCTTCGCCCGCGGCCTTGGATTTCCCGTGAATGATTTATTTGATGACGGGTCTTTACCGGTCGAGGGACGGACATATTCGATCGCGTCACGGAAACACTCTGCACCGTAAGCCGGCGTAAGTGAACGAATGCACTCCCGGCCCGCCGCTCGCATCTCATCGAGTTGCTCCTCTGGGGCGGCCATTGCCCGCTCGAGCGCCGCGTACATCTCGTCGCGATGATCTGGCCGAAAGGTCCATCCGTTAAGACCGTCTTGGACCAACTCTTCCACGGCTTGACTGTAGACACTGCCAAGAATGGGAAGTCCTGTCGCGAGCGCTTCATTCACCACAACTCCCCATTCATCGGCGAGAGTTGGAAAAGCGAAGATGCCGCCCTTTGCGTAAAGCTCGGGCAATTTTTCATACGGCACGCTTCCCAAAAAGCGCAACCGAAGCTGAGAGGGGACGGGAAACTTTTCGAGCTCTGCCCGCAGAGGCCCATCTCCGGCAATCCAGAAGTCACAACTTTCGAGAGGATGCTCCAGCAGCCAGTCAGACAACACTAGAAGAAACGGCTGAAGACCTTTTCGACCGGTGAGCTGCCCCACGTAGAGCAAACGCCGCGCTACGCTTGCCTCCCGCACAAGTGGAAGTGCAAGATGCGAAGAAACATCAGCACAATAAGGCTCAGGAAAAATCTTTTCCGGAGGTACGCCGAGACTCAGCAAATAATTCCTCCCACTACTTCCGTTCACCAGAACCGCATCCGCCGCGTCGAGTAGCGCTTTCCGCAGGAAGATTCTCCAGCGAGGAAGCCCTTTCTCCGTATGCTCAGAGAGCCCGGTCCAAATGACCAAGTGGCTCTTCGGAAAGAGCTTCCGGTAGAGTGCCGCTTGCAATGTGCGGAACCCTAGTTGTATTGAGACAACTACATCGGGCCGCTCCAGAAGCAAGTACGGCAGAGTGTCGTATGGAATGTGCCGCCACAATTTATCGGAGAAGCCTTGTTCGTGCCTCCAATGGGTGGTATAAGTCCAGCATTTCTGGACAGTAACAGGCAAGTCACCCCAGTCTGGAGTCCAATTCCGGTTGGGTTCCATCGGCGCGCTCACCAAAATTTGGAGATTGCCCACAAGATCCCGAAGATGCTCGAAGACAGGTCGGTAGTAAGGCGGAATAATATTCGTCAGAAGACAAACTTTGGCAGTCTTATTCACTTCAGTCCTTTAGACATCAACCGTACTCCTCAGCCCCAACGAAGCCCCGAGAAATACTCCGAGAGGAGCCATCATAAAGAGGTAGACCAGACTGTTCTCTGTTAGCATCGGGAAAAAAACGGCCACAAATGACAGAAAAGCTGCCAGATGTAGTCTGGCTTGCGGCGCTCCGCAACCTTTTGCCTCGGACCATACCTTCCAACTCTTTCGTGACAATTTCCAAATAGCGTAAAGAAATAGTAGTAATCCAACGAGGCCATAATCATGTAGCACTCGAAGAAATTCATCGTGCGGGTGAAAAACCGGAAATAACGCGGAAAGCAGAGTGGCCGACGAGCCGGCTCCATGACCAATCCATGGAGATTCCAGAGCCGAATTTAACGTTATCACCCAGTAAGTATACCTTCCACTGGTGTAATCAGTTGCCTCTTCCCCTGTAATTGACGCGGCGTCAGCATCGAGTGCGAATCGATTACGCAATGGTTCAAAACTAACCACTGCAACGTATACTATGGCAGAGATAAGAATTCCTACGAACGCAAGCCGCAGCCATTCGCGCCTGCGAAGGCCGCCAACCCAAGCCAACGGAAATAATAAGACCGCCGTGGCGAGAGCCATCCGGGAAAGGCTAAGAATTATTAGGAGTACGAGGACCAATGCCCACATCAGGTCCCGCTTCGATCCATAGCGCCAGCCAGCCAGGAGCCATGACATCCCGATCAAAACATACGTAGCAAAAATTCGTGCGTGAAATACCAAATTTGATCCGAGGCCATCAATAAGCATGAAACTTACATACAAGACGACAGCCACTACGGTTGCTGCCATAAGGGTTCTCGGCACCCAATGGGGAAACTCGCGAGCCTTGGACACCGTATTTTCTGAAAGTAAGAGAATGCCCGCAAAGGAAACCAACACGAGAAAGTTCTGCAATCCGAGTATTGTCGGCCGAAACCAGATAAACGATAGTGCGATCCATGCAAGAAAAACGAGGAAGGGCCGCACAACAGGCGAGACACGCCGTTTGCTCCGATCCTGCGCAAACCAAAGAAACCAGCTCCAGAAGGCATAAAAAATCGTAAGTAGTGCCAGGAGCGATACTTCTTCTAGCTTTATATTATGGAAACAATCGACCAGTCCACCCATCGCCAAGACCAAAATCAAGAATGATTCTTCCCTTCCTCGCCCCCGGCGGACGACACGAGTGCCACCAGTCTGAACAAGCCCATCGGAAGGAGCACCGAACTGTTCGCCGTATGCCATTTGCTCGCTTGCTGCTCATCCTCAACAGCGACCCAAGAGCTAACAGAAAAAGCCAAAACACCAAGAAGCCCATCTCTGCGGCTATCACCAAGACAAGGGCAAGTTGCCGCCGTGGGCTAAGCCCTGCTTACTCGCGTATCGGCTCGCTGACCGATAAAATCAAAATTGAGGTAGCTCAATTGCGAAACAAAACCACTGTGAATGAACACGGGGTCCTCCGACCGCCGCTGCCGCCCAGTCGTAAGAACCTTGTCGTTGAAGTGGACAAACCAGGGACCGGTATAGCCAGCAGCTTTCATCCAGTTTTGAACTTCCTGCTTTTCGCCCCCTTCTATAAGAATAATCTTAGCCCCCGCCCGAAAATCCCCAAATCCCTCCAGCAACTCGCATTCGTGCCCTTCCACGTCAATTTTGACAAAGTCGGGGACAACGCTGAGTTCGCGGCACAGAGCGTCAAACCGCCGGCTGGCAACTCGCAATTTGCTGCCTCCGCCTTCGCCTGAGGAGACGACGCGGTTCACTGCTCGCTCTTGATAATCAGTGAATTGGAGTTCGCCGTCACGGTAGGAAAGGGCTACGTTCATGCAAGAGACATTGTGGCGAACGTTCAATTGAACGTTCTCCTTCAGCAAGGCGAAGGTAGTTGGATGCGGCTCAATGCTCACCACCTGTGCGTTCGCAACCTCGGATGCGATAAGCGTATACACCCCGATATTTGCTCCGACATCGATGAACGTCCCTCCCATAGAGGACAACAGACATTTCAGAAAGCGCATATTATTGAAGTCGTATTCGCCCATGGCATTCACAAGCGCTGCGACTCCACCAGGACGGTCTACGTATAGCCGCGAGCCTGAAATCGGGAGTTCGCAGGGAAATCGGTGCAGCGCTTTGCGAACCTGCCAATGCAGGTGTCGGCGAATCCCATGAAAGGGTTCGACACTGTCACAGTGCACGATTTGTTGAATAGTCTTGAGAAATTGACTCATTACTCCACGCTCGCAAAATCCCCGCGCGGAATTCCTCTTGTCAAGAAATGCCGCTTAGCCATGTATGGTCCTTGTCATCCTCTTGGATCACGCGCTGAGCCCGAAAAAACACGATGGTTACAGTACTTAACACCACAAAACTGAGTGCCATACTCACTGCAGCGCCACCAAGACCCCACAAGCGCATAAGAAAAAGTGCTGAGCCTACTGCAACAGGCGCCGCAACCATATTCGATATAAGATCAAAGTGCGGCCTCTGCGAAGCACGCAACGCCATCGAATATCCCATCGAGATTCCGCTGGCCGCAGGCACAAGCGCAAGCACCGGCATCAGCCAAGCATAAGCGGCGTATTTTCCGCCGAATAAAAGGTGCTCCGTCCCCGCCGCAAAAAGCGCCAAGATTACAGCAAAGCAAAGTGCCGCAACAGCAAGCACGAGACTCACAAGCATCGCTTTGTGCCGTAGCTGTTCGGTCCGTCCCCGTCCGAAATCGTAAGAAAAAGAAGGAAGAACGAGGAGGCCTGCCGCCGTAATAATTTGCATCATGACTAGAGAGGGGATTTGCATGGCGCGAAGGATTCCAGCGGCACCGAGGCCTAGAATCCCGGCAGCCAGAAACGTCTGCGTTTGGCTCGATACCGAAAAGAGCACTGCACTGCCCACCAACCAGCGGCCATAGCTCCAATTCTCCCGCAGCACCACGCGCCATGAGACGTCGGATTCTGTGGCTGTTTCACGTTGCCCCAGCCCGAGCCGCCAGAGCAGCAGCCCAGATGCCGCAATGCTCCCGCATCCCATCAGCAGAAATGCCGTGAACAACCCCAGCCAGGAGTGATGCCCCAGTACAAATAGTCCGCCAGCGACAATCAACAGATAGAACCCGCTTCCCAGAGCCGCCGCAGAAGGGCAGTGCACCACGTAACATATCCGGCGCACCAGCCAGAACAGAAGCAGAAATGGTAGCGTCAGCCCCGCGCCCAGCACCGCTCCACTCAGCGGAGTCCCTGGTGTGATTCGCCACAAAACGAGACTGGCCAGAAGCGCCACTGAGGAGAGCGGTCCAACCAAAACGAGGTGCACCATGATCTGAGCGCGAAAGTACGCCGGCAGCCGCTCAGCGTACCGCGCAGGACCTATCACGCTCATCGGTTCCAGAAGCAACACGTTGTGAAATCCGGACACAAAAAGAAACCCGGCAAACGCCACCGCAAACCCTCCATACACTGCCGGCGCCATCCATCGCGCCAAAAGCAAGTTCACCCCAAAGCCCGCCCCGGACGTTAATCCTTGGTCCAGCAGCGACAAGGCTGACTTTATTCCCCAAACGCGAAGTGTCGCGGGCGCTGGCAGGAATCCTGTGGCGTTCCCCGCCGCCGCTGACAAACTTCCGGATGCGGGCTCAATCAATCCTTGTGGCGCGCCACTCATGTTTCCACATGCCACTTCAAGCGGCTCCCGCATGGGCCGATGAAGACAAATCTTTTTCTGGCTCAACGATCCGCTCCAGAATTTCTTCCGCCGTGACGCACGCCGTCCCGCGCTTCCCGACGACGATGCCCGCTGCAACATTGGCAATGCATGCGGCATCGCTTCGTTCTGCTCCGGCTGCGATTGCCACAGCGAATACGCTCAATGCTGTGTCTCCCGCACCGGTCACGTCATAAACGCTATGGACACAAGAGTTGATATCTTGGCGGATTAAGTTGCCGTTTTGCCTTTCGAAAAGTGTCATGCCATCGGGACCGCGCGTGACAAGCAGGGTCGAAAACTTGTATCTTTCTGACAAGGACCACGCGGCTTGATCAATCCAAGTGGTTACATTTCCATTCATTCGGTGTCCAGCAAGACGCGCGAATTCTCGCAAATTAGGCATTAGAACGGAAGCGCCCGCATACTTCTCGGGACTTGTATCCTTCGGAGCGGTAACCAGCGGAATGCCATGCTGACGAGCAATTGCAGCTATTTCTTGAAGAACCCTTTTGGTAAGAACCCCTTTCGAATAATCCGAGCAAATTACGGCTTGAGCCATTGGGAGCCTTTCCCGGACCCGCGCCAGAATACGGTTCTCATCAGCAGGGGAAATGTCATCGGTCGTCTCCTCATCGAAGCGAAAGACTTGTTGGCGGTGTTCCGCTGACATCAACCTAGATTTGCGCGTGGTTGTCCGGACCGGATCCGTTAGTACACCTTCGGAGTTGATTCCTGCGCGCTCGAGTTCCTCGAGGATCGATGCTGCTGCGCTGTCCGAACCGACCACGCCGATGGCGGAGACTCCAGCCCCAAGCGAGGCAACATTACGCGCCACATTAGCTGCACCTCCGAGCAACCGCTCTGCGTGATGGAGATGCATCACTGGAACAGGCGCCTCTGGAGAAATCCGAGCAATTGCACCCCAGAGATATTCATCAAGCATGAGGTCGCCCACGACTACGACATGGCAGTTGCGCATCCTTTGAACGAGCGATTCAGCGTTTATGCGTGTCATCACCCTGCGCTCATCCTCCCATTGAAGTTTGTACCGCGGACCTAACCAACATTCGTTCGCAATGCGCGCTCACGATGTGCCCCGCAAGAATGTGGCATTCCTGGATGCGTGAAGTTGCCGAGGACGGCACGGCCAAACATAAATCGACGGCGCGTTGCAGCGAACCTCCGAAGCCGCCCGTGAATCCGATGGTGAGCATCTCAAGTTCGCGGGCCGTGGCAATTCCGCGCAACACACTTGGTGAGTTCCCGCTGGTTGAAATGCCGATTGCGACGTCATTCTTCATGCCGAACGCAGCCACTTGGCGCGCAAACACTTCGTCGTAACCGTAGTCATTCGCCACCGCTGTCACCGTCGAGCTGTTGACCGTCAGGGCCATCGCTGGAATAGCCGCTCGTTCGCAGCAGTAGCGCCCGACAAACTCTGCGGAGATGTGTTGCGCGTCCGCCGCGCTCCCTCCATTTCCAAAAAGGAGCAACTTCCCCCCTCTCCCCAGCTTCTCCGAAAGGGCCACGCAAATCGCCGCCAGTGTCTCCGCGCACTCCTGCAGAAACGCCTGCTTCACTCGCTGGCTCTCTCTCACTTCTTCCTGAATCCAGGTCATGAGTTCTCGCGAACCGAATCCCTGTTCCGGCGGCATCTGTGTGGGAACCATTTTATCTGGAGTTAACCTCTCTTTGTTATAACCCATGATCAATCAATATCAGATCGCAATTGCCTTTTCGATCAGCTTGCGGATCCCTTCCGCTGTTCCAACTCCCCTTCTTCTCGTAAAGGACCGGAATTAGGAGCTACTACACTCCTCATTCTTCAAGGTCAACTTTAATTTCCGTCCGCGCGCAGAACCGCAGGAATCGTTTTCAAGAGAATCCCCATATCCATCCGCAGGCTCCAGTTTTCAATGTAGTCCATGTCCAACGTCATCGTCGCGTCAAAAGAAGGATCGCGCCGTGCCTTGATCTGCCACAAGCCAGTAATTCCCGGCTGCACATCGAGCCGTCGAAGGTGCTCCAGCGTGTAGCGCTCGTAGTCGTCTACAGGATGCGGCCGTGGTCCCACCAAGCTCATATTTCCACGCAGCACGTTCACGAGCTGCGGCAACTCATCGATGCTGTACTTCCTAAGCCACCGCCCGCAGCGCGTTACCCGCGGGTCGTTTTCCATCTTGAAGAACGGCCCGTTGCGCTCGTTCGCCCCGCGCAAAATCGCCTTGTGCGCATCGGCATCATCGATCATTGTCCGCAGTTTGTAGCAACGGAACTTTTTCCCCTTCTTCCCGACGCGCAAAGCGGAATAAATAACGGGCCCACGGGAATCTAACCGAATCCAAAGACTCGAAAGCGCAAGCAGCGGCCACACAAGAATAAGCCCGACGGAGGCCCCAACGACGTCGATGACGCGTTTCAGAGCCAGGCCGAAAGCCGGAATCGGCTGCCCGTGCAGCTCGATAATAGGGAAACCACAGATCGACCTTATGGGCGCACGCCATCCCAGTCCATCGTAGATGTCCGGTACAATGTTTAGATTGAGACGCAATCGCCGTGCTTCGACCCAAATTTCTTTTACCACTTTGCGATCCGCAGGCAATGTCACAAATATTTGGTCAACGAACTGCCCAAGGGCCACTTTTTTAAGATCTTGGATCGATCCCAATACTCGCCCGTCGCCATTCGGATGCGCATCCAAGAAACCGCAGACTGAGTAGCCCAATTGACTGTTGTTCTCGAGCCAGTGAGCGAATGTCTGTCCCACGTTTCCCGCTCCGATAATCAAGACACGTGATACTCCTTCGCCTCGGCGCGCGCGTTTCAGAACATAAAGACGTTTGGCGTAACGCCAGCCAGCTAAAGCGCCAATGTTTGCGACGCCACAGGAGGCGACAACCATCCGGGAGATTTCTTTATTGTTTGAGACGAAAATAAAAAGTACCAGCAATGTGGTGGCAATTCCTACCGCTTTGACCACCTTGAAACATTCTTCCAACGCTCGAATTTCTCTCGGCGTGCGGTATAGATGCTGGCTCATACAAGCCATGACGATCAGCGCAACGTAAAGCAGGAGGAAGGCAGGGTAGACATGGGTGTATACCTGATGAATTAATTGCTGAGGGGGGATAACCTCTATGCCTAGATAGTGCGCGAAGCCGAAACGCGCGCCATACGCTGCAATTGCCACGAGACAAACAAGAGTAATATCGATCACTATATAAGATACTTGGCGAAAATATCCAAGCCGTCTGCGTGCTGATCCTGCTCGAATAGAGAGATTGTCTTCGCCATCAAGCCAGGGCCCGGGCGCGAATTCACCGGCCGGACTCGAACCCGTCGCTGGCAGCGCTGCGGATTGACGTGCGGCTGTGCCGTTCATAGCCTAAGGCCCGCCCCTTCTCTCTTGAAATTGGGTATGTGAGAGCCGTTCCTCTGATCTTGGTTCACGCAACGCCCAGCCGCGCTAGACTTCGAGACAAGTTGAAAGCAATTTGCGATCTCTCCTGACTCCTCTGCCGCTGCTGAACACTTCGGACCGTTGCTTGCGGAGCCTTTGCGACGTATTGTATTCAAATTCATTAGCCCCAGTTGAGGTGAACGGTTACTCCGGCGCTTGGTCATTTTCCCCGTCCCGTCTCGTCCGACTCCACAGCTTGCCGAAGCCGTAATGCTCTGCGTGCCCGTTCTGCCCGGACTTCGGGATACTCGCCTTCATTGTTGTGATAACTTCCTGAGCAAAGACTTTCGTGGGATCGTTCGAATCCGTTTGGTCCCAAACCCTCCTTCCAAATACCCAAGTGGTCGCTAAGCCAAAAGCAAGCGCCGTTCCCAAGAGCATGATCACGAGGCGCGGGGGAAACGATTTCTTATCGGGAATGTTCGGAGAATCAAGCACCTTCACGGCTGGGATTTCTTTGACTTCCTGGACCTTGGCCAACTCGTATTCTTTGGTTAAGGATTCAAATACCGCTTCCTGCACCCGCGTCCGGCGATAGAGGTCCGCGTAGGCAACACCGAGTAGAGGGAGCTTGCGGATCGACGGGTAGAGTGAGTCCTGTTGTTGCCCCAGAGGCATCGAGGCATCTTCACCTTTACCACCGATCTTTTCGAGTTGGCGCTTTAGTTCGTTAATCCGTGCCTGGACGGAGCGGACACGGACATTGTTGTCGGTATAAACCTGTTTGAGGCCTTCGGCTTCTGATTCCGCGGCGATGAGTTGCCCCTGAAGGGTCGCTGCGGCCTCGACCATGGCTTTGCCTTGCTCCTTGATGTCGATCGCCGAGTTCTTGCTCGAGAACTGGCTGAACTCCCTCTCAGCCGCTTCCAGATCTAAACTTACAGCCTGTAGACGACCTTCCAAAAAGATCCGCTCGCGGCGAGCAGAAGACGTGCTCAATTCGGCGACAAGGCGGTTGAGCTCTTCCATGTAGGCCTGGCCCATGGCGGCGGCGCGCTTGGCGTCGTGGTCCGTCACGGTGATCGTGATGATCTGACTCTTGCGGTCCACGGAGAGGTCAGTGTGCTCGGCTAAGTCCTTACGGGCATCTTCCATACGACGGTCCCCGTAGAGCTTCTTCAGGTCAAACTGCTGGATTAGTTTGTCCTGGACCGTGCGGCTCGTGAGAATGCCGACAAAAATGTCGCTGGAACTCTTAAGTCCAAGCATATCGGTCGCGATGCCGCCCAAGCCTCCGCCACCGCCGGATAATGCAGCCGCGGCCATGGCGAGCCCTCCAGACTGGCTGCTATCAGGAGGCATCAGGCGTGCCGTGGATTTGAACCGCACCGGAATGAGAAATGCCAAGAGTGTACTGCCAAGGAGTCCGTAAAAGACAACGCGGCGAAGCAGTTTGCGCTGCTCCCAGAGAATTCGCACATAGACGATTGGGCTTCCGCTACTGTCCAATGATTCCTTGGGTCCAGGCGCCACGGGAAGGTCGTGTTCCGGCAGATCCCGTACAGGCTGGCGAACTGGAGAGCTACTCGAGAAATTCACGGACGATCTCCGTTCCCAGACGTGCTTCCCGTTCCATTCGTGCTAGAGCGCTTAAACAGCTTCTGCGGCTCAAACTTAATCTGCACCGAGGCCGTTATGTTTCTTTCAGCATTCGGCTGGATCACCGGATAGAGCCACCGTTCATATTGCACCAAAGCGGAAAGACTGAGATTCGAGCGCACCAAATAATCACCTTGGGCGCCTACGTCTGTCAGCGAGCCCCCGCCCGGCATGAACTGCTGGCTGACCTTTTGGTGCCGGAATTTCAATTGAAGGGAGCTTCGCGGACTGAAGTGATACGTCGTCCATGCCTGAGCTCCCTGGCCCTCCCGACCGATCCAACTCCCTAACAGATTACCGTCATTTGTGTATCCACCAACGAATCGACCGTTCCAGTAATAGAAGCCGTGACTCAGGGCCCCTCCTGCGGGAACATCTGTATAGACGCCTTCGAGTCGGAGGTCGAGCCTAGGAACTTTCGGAAAATGTGAAACATAGATTCCTGCGGTCCATGCCGAGCGATCCCAGTAGGCCACCGGGGAGGGCTGGTCGTCTGCAAACCCATCTGCGTAAAACGTCACCCAATTGCGGAGCTTGGGCAGGCGGTAGGAAAGATCAAAACCTGAGCGGCGATCCCCGGGATCCCCTGGACTGCCAGGGAGTCCATGACCCAATGACCCAATGCTCTTAAAGAAAGTATATGCAGTAAAGGGAATTCCCTCCCCGGCAAATAGAGACGTCAGCGAGAAACCGAATTCGACGTTGGACGTGGGTTTAAAGCTGAAACGCTCCCCTTGAATCATAGGCTGGGGTGCATAGGGAACGGTCCAACTGCCGAGCTGACCCGTATTCACGCCGAAAATAAAGTTCTGGCCTGTATCCTGACCGAGAAAAATCTCGACGCGCGTCGGACCCATCCAACCTAGAATGAATGGCAGCTTGAACGGAGAAACCCGATCGATGCGGAACATGTTGATGGGCTCCGCGTTATTGCTGAACATCATCGGGCCACCGTTTCCAGGCCCCCACCAAAGACTTTGCCTGCCATATGTGATCTGCCAATTGTCAATCGTCATACCAACATAGGTGTCGAGCAGCTGAAAACGGCTAACCTGATTGATGGGCAGAGGGGGCGGTATAGGCACTAGTTGACTCTGCGAAATAAATTGACGAGCTGTCTGCGTTAAAGCCGGTGCCGAGGGTGCATATTGGTATTCTCCGCTGACGTAGGCAACCAAGGTCCCCTCCGTTGCCCACCCAGAAAATCCAGTCACATTGTTTAGGCCTTCCTCGTAAGGACGTCCGTAGTCGTTTATGAGTGTCTGACCGAAATCATACTGATAACCCTCAGACAGCGGCTTGCCGGAAATCCCGGTGAAACGCGTGTAAACAGATTCCACGTTCGCTCTTTCGTTTTTGCCGCCGGCTAGCAGCTCAATGTCCTGCGAGAATTCCGAGTTCAGGGCTTCATAAATCTTCGTTGCATCTGAAGTGGAATTCCCACGATCCTCGAGCCCCTCGTCTGCTTCGGTGATGAGCCTTGCGCACTCGAATCGCGTCCATGGGCGCATGGCTAGAAATGCAGAGTGGATGTAGCCCAAAGCGACGAGGCGTTCAAGAGCGGGATACACCCAACTGTCGAGAGGTACATACGGCGAACCCATACTTGCTGAAGAGTGATTTCCATCTGCTCGAACGTATTGGCTGATCGATTTCCAAGCTTCGCCGCCCAGCCCTGGATCATGATTTCGGCTGTAGATATTCTGTCCGATCAGGTTTCCCATCATGCTTCCGACAAAGACATCGGACGGAAAATGCTGGCGTCCATGAATCCGCGAGAAATCCACCAACGAGGCGAGACCATAGACCATGATTTTCACAAATGGGCTGGGATACTCGTGCGCGATGACTCCAGCTATGGACCACGCCGCTGCAGCATGCTCGGAGGGAAACGACGTACCGCCCTGAAAGAACGGCCCCGTCCCATTGCCTTGGTAAGGCCGCTCACGTCCCAATGGGTATTTGAGTGACTCGACCATTAGCAAGCTGTTTAATGCCGCTTCTCCTGCCAGAAATCCAGTTTCACTCCAGTGCTCGTTGTGTTTGACATGGCCCAAGAGCCACATTCCGCCCGCACCACCGATTAGCGCTCCGATTCCGGCATTAGAAAGCGTGTTGTAATGGCTAATCGTCGTGGGGTTGTGTGAAAGATGTCTGCTGTATTCCGCGTCTGTGACGAAAAGGCCCGCGGTAATCCCACTCATCGGCACTAACCACTGAACATCCGAGAATTGAAGCTTTGCAGGACTGGCCCAGATTTGTTCTTGGTCTTGCAAGAATTCCTTCCCTAACGCCTTGAAGCTCAAAGGTCGAGCCGCGTTAAATTCCGAATCTGGATCATCGACGACTCCTTTTTTCGCGCTTGTTGCCTTTGCCCCCGCGACTGAACTGCTCTCTTTTGTATCCCCCCCACTTTGCTCCTCTGCTTGCGACGGCACAGCCCTGGCAATAGGCGCTGTCAGCGTTAGACTTGACGCCGCCCAGCTAAATGCCAGCATGATGAACCACCTCCACATCGGGGACCTCCCTCGTCACTAGTGGAGGTACGCCACTGCCAAGGCAACAGACGAAGCCATTGACGCTGATTGCATGATCACAGCCCAGTTAGGACCGCCAATCTTCGGAGCTTTTTCGGGTACAACGATGGTGTCTCCTGCCCGCAAGGTCGCACTCATCGGATCGCCTCCCCACCAGCCGTCGCTGTTGTTTTTTGCGGAGATCACGGAGCCGTCAGCACGAACGACGAATACGGCCTTTTTATTCGCGAGTTGCGTCACTCCACCAGCTTGGCTGAGATACCAATTGGCGCTGTGCCCTGGCCGATAGCTAATGGCAGTTGGATTGAACACCTGCCCGTTCACCATCACGTAGCCCGCTCTTTTGGGAACAAAAAGAACGTCGCCGTCGCGAACCTGCACGTCAGCCGGGGTATTTTGCCAAGCCTTCATATCCGCCGAGATATGGATCACCACGCGGCCAATCGGCGCGCTGGCTTGGAGTTGAGCGAGAGTCGCTTCTGTCTGGCCGATTGCGGTCAACTTAGCGTTCTTCTCATCAGTAGTTGCTTCTGGCAACGCCTTGAGGGTTACTTCCTCCGCCTTGACCCTCTGCACGAGTTCCATATGGGACTTCAACTCGATATCAAGCACTTCCCGCCTCATTAAAACTGCTCCATACGAATAGGCCTCCGAACCAAATCCTCCACTTCGGGCCAAAACAGAGCTCAACCTCTCGCCTGGCTCGATACCATAGGTACCAGGGTGCTGAACTTCCCCCCGTACGCTCATTGCTGCACCAATATCCTTCCAGCGCGGAAGCTGCCGAATTGTCAGTACGTCTCCGTCACGGAGTGGAATGTCGGACTTCGCATCTCCGTTCATGGCTTCTAGGAGGTTAAGCTCGAGGCGATCGCCGGGATTGGCGTGAGAGGCGTTCACGTCGAAACGTGCGAGATCCGCGCTTCCCGTGTAGGCGCTCCTCTTCATTCCACCTGCAACGTTAACGAGATCTTCCACTCGCATGTTTGAGGTGAGCGGGTAACGGCCCGGCTTGGCCACTTCACCCGTGATGTAAACTGTTGGCGGATCGACACGAGCCGAATTGCGATGAATCAGTAAACGGTCGCGCGGCAGAATCAAAATGTTGTCATTTGGATTTCCGGCGAGGGCTTCGCGCAGATCAACGCTAAGAATTTTCATCGTGCCGTCTGGCTGAGTACGAAATAGCTGAACAGAATCAAGCGAGGCATCCTGCGTGACTCCGCCCGCAAGATAGATCGTGTCCCTCAGGTACGCTTGGCCGGAGGTACGATATTTTCCGGGCTCGCGAACTTCCCCACCAACCCACACTTCCGGAGCGGGTTCAAAATCGTATCGGCTGAAAACCCGAATGGTATCAAGGGGCTGCAGCTTCGGCCCTGAGGCTGGATTTGCCAGAGCCGCGCTTAGATCAAAACTTTCGACACTCGGATGAAAATCGGGAGGATTCAGCCTGATGATTTCTGCATAGTGCGGCGCAGGCTCGGGCAACAAATCTTTGTAGGAACCAATAATGTCAGACAGGTTCATCCCTTGCTTGTAAGAAAATCGACCGGGCCGGAGAACATGGCCCTGAAGGTAGATGGCGTCTTCGTTGTACGGAGCGATTGGGAAAATATGCACTTCATCGCCGTCTTTGATCTTGAATGCATCGAGCTGCTTTTTAGTTGAGTCGGGGTCGCCGGAAGGCGAGAGATCTAGCGTGAGCATGGTGCGCTTTTCGTGCGCTTCGACGCGTTGAACCTCGATGTGCCGTAGCGTAGCCGTTGGGAGGATTCCACCTGCGAGTTCAAGCACATCAGCAAGAGAATTCTCGCCGTGTAACTCATAAATGGCCGGGCGTCGCACCATTCCGTCCACTGTCACCTGCGGGCCCAAAGCAGGGACGAGCAGCGTGTCGCCATTCTCTAGGCGGCTCATATCGGCGCGCACGCCGTGCAAGAGCAAATCGTAGGCGTCCACCTCTTCCACGAGTTGCTTGCCTCGCAGATGTTTGAGTGTACGCAGCGAGCCGCGAGGCGTTACTCCGCCCGCGGCAAACAAAGCGTTCAGCGGAGTTGAAAGCGAGCTGATGTCGTACGCGCCAGGCTGCTCAACATCTCCGACCACATACACACGAACTGTCCTTAATTTCGAAAGGGAAACATCAGCCGAGACATCCCGATACTCGGTTCGTAGCACCTGTTGTACCGCCAACTGCACTTCGCCTAGATTTCGTCCGCTCACGAGGAGTGGTCCAGCTTCTGGCAGCGACACGCGCCCTTCGCGATCGACGACGCGATACATTCGTTGTGAAACTCCACCCCAGAGATCAATCTCTAGACTGTCGCCTGGGCCGAGGACGTAATCAGGGCCGACCGGAAGATCCATCGGTATCGTTTCGGGGTCATTCGAAGTGTTGCGGAATACTTCCAATCCAAAACGCTCGATCGGTTTCTGACGCGTCGATGCCTGCACATACATGTCATAGAGCGATGGAATATCGGAATAGGGATTCGCCCGGTGGACCATTCTCACCGGTGAAACGTCTTCTTCTGTCCTTTTCTCACCCATAGTCCTTAAGCGAGAGGACCGTTCCAATCCGCTCTTATCTGAAGTAAGACCTCCATCGTTTCGACCTGGCGCTCCGGGTACTGAGCGCGCGTTTCGATCCATAAGAGAGCCATCTATGGCACCTTGGCCCGCAGCTTGGTAGCCGCTCACCGAAGGATTGGTGTCACGCCTGACCGAACCAGATGTCGATGCCAGGTTCAGCGAAGAATTGGCACTAGTGCCGCCGTCCAACGGATCCGCGGATTGCGGCAATCCGTCGGCTCGTAGGATTCGGGATGGGCTCTGCGATGGTTGTTGATCAGGCGCCGGCTGCTGATTCTGCTCTGGCGACGACATCCCGCCGGGAGTGCGCATATTTTGGCTGCGGCCAGGAAGGGGCTGCTGCTGGCAATCTTCATCTCGACGAGGGTCGCACGTCGCGGTACGCTCCAGATCTCGATCGCTTTTTTGTGGCCGAAGTGCGTCTGTGTCTTCCTGCGCCTCAATCTGCACCAGCCGTGGGGCCCGTGCCTTGAGGACCATTTCGTTTTCTTTTGCATAGTCCGAATCTGGATTCGGTGTTGGTATCAAGTAACCATATCGCTGCAAGAGCCGCGTCGCAATCGATCGAAACATGACGTCCTTGTCCAACCGTTCGAAGATTGCTTGATCCGTGAGCCTCGAATCCTCCACGACTTGACCGCTATCGGTAGCCTCCTTCGCTACCCAGCGCTTCAATTCTACCAATAGCCCTTCATCTTTAACGAGTACTAGTCGAATCTGAATCGCGGAGGCCGCCACTCGGCCCAGGTTCTCCTGCGCAAAATCCGGTGATTGTTCGACACCATAAGTGCTCCGGTTTTGATCACGTGCCGGACGTTGTGTTTCAGTTTGCTGCTGCGCGTGGACCAGCGTGCAAAAAAAAGACGTTAAGGCCAGCCCCACAATAGCTTTCTTCACTTTTTTGCGTTTCACCATAATTTCACCCTAGTGCTGGGCCTGGAAATTTTCAATTCGCTCTGTCCGTTACCATCGATCCTCGCAAAGCATTCAACATTCCTTCCTCGGAGGCCTCGATATTACTGCAATGGATATCCACAGAAGCCCAGTAGTAAACAATAAAGTTTTTCGCCGGCGCCACCGCGATGACGCGTACTTCCGGATGTTCACGAAATAGGTCATCGCAGACGCGCGGGCGACTGCCAGGTTGATCGAGTGCGATGACCACGAAATTTGGCAACGTCTTTTTTACACACTCCATGATTTCCGACTCGTCGGCGACTTCTCCGACAATTTCGATGTCGGGTTGGTCTGCGAACGTTGTCAGAATAGTTTCCCGCAAAAGACGTGGACGATTCGCCACAAGGACCCTAATGGCTTTTTCCATGGGAAGCTCCGTGCCGCACAAGTATCGAGTTGTCTGAAGATTGGCGAAAGACTCAAAAGAAAACTATCGTCAGGGACTAGTTCGCAACAGGTCTAGGAACCTACCAAGTATTGGTGGATACCAACCTTGACCTAGTCAAATTCGCGATAGTTTCTTCGAAAGTAACTGTCTGCCAGAGAAGACACTGGCCTCTGAATTTTTCCTTTTTATCCTCTGAATTGTTCCTTTTTATGGTGACAAGGCAACCTTGATTGGGGCGAACGCGCATCTATATACGTAACCCAGCATTGTCTTACTCTATGAACGGAGTACGTCATCATTCATAAAATACACGGATATGGATATCGTTCTTCTTGACAATAACGCGAAATTAGGTTTAATTTGAGCCCGCACTTCGACGATAAGGTCTTTCGTGAATTGTTGCATGGCCACTACTACGTCGAGTGGTATAATTTTGCGTGAGTGATGAACCCTTGAGCGAGCTCGTCCCAAGTTCGTCCATACGAACGTTCTTGTTGATTGAGAACCGTTTATTGCGTGAAGCGCTTGTACGACTTTTCTGCAAACGGGCCGATCTTCTCGTTGTTGGACAATGTGGCTATGCTGACGCCGGAGCTCTCCACGAACTCGATTCTAAATGCGACGTTCTCGTCATCGACTCATTGCAAATACCGTGGCTCTCCAGAACTACCGCCCTCGAGAGTACAAATCGTGCTTCCTTTAGAACTATCGTCATCGCGCGGGAATCTGACGAGAAAAATTTCCTGACCGCTGTCCGTTTGGGTATAGCGGGCTATTTGTTGCAAGATGCTTCCGCTTCGGACGTCGTCGCTGCCGTGCGTGGTGTTTCCCGCGGAGAAGCAGTATGCCCTCCCCAACTTTGCTCAGCGCTATTCCGTTTCGTTGCTCAGATGGCACGAGAAATGCCCGGTCAAAACGCACCTTCAAAACCTGATCTCACTTTACGTCAGCAGCAATTGGTAGCTCTTGTGGCTAAAGGGCTCACAAACAAGGAAATCGCTTCCCACTTGAATCTTTCTCAATTTACCGTTAGGAATCACATTCATCGGATCTTGAAACAGGTAGATGCCGGCAGTCGGAGTGAGGCCGTGGAAACTATTCGCGCCTACGGCTACTCGATTAGTTCATGAGGATATCTTCACCCCTTTCCGTGAGAGCTGGTTCTGATTGTGATCTTGTAGGTTTGCACGACTTAAAGGCGTGATCGAAGTCCTCAGCAAGGCGTAAGTATTTTCCTGATACAGTTCTCCCAAGTGAAAACTGCTGGCGTCAAGGAGGTCGACGAAGCTATTAGGCTGGTCAGCTATATGCATTACGATCTCGGTTACATCGATCTGTAGAAAAAACTCTGCAGCCACTCGAAAACCCGTTCGGCCGAAGTTGTTACCTATGTAGCCGGTGCGTTCTGTTTCCCATGTGTTCGGGTTGGAACGACATTTTTTGGTGGGCCCGCCAGGATTTGAACCTGGGACAAACGGATTATGAGTCCGCTGCTCTAACCGCTGAGCTACGGGCCCCGCCTACTTCTCAAGATACTACAAGAGAAAGACTTCGTGCAGCGATTCAGCTTATCGTGGCCAACCCGCTGGCCATCTGAGTGTCCAGCGACAGTCTTGGAGCACACAAATGGACTTCGCTCTAAAAAGGGAATAGCATGCGCGATGGATGGTTAGCCTACGGCTCACTGGAGACCGACGAGGATGACGCAACGTGCGAAATCAGAGGAGCTCGTCGCACGCGCGTTGGACAATTTTCAAATTGAATTGCCCTCCTGGGGTTTCGCGAATACTGGCACACGATTCGGCAAATTTCTGCAGCCAGCCGCGGCTGCGACCGTCGAAGAAAAATTCAGCGACGCGGGAGAAGTCCATCGCCTGACGGGCGTCTGTCCTGCGATCGCCTTGCACGTTTTGTGGGATTTGCCTGACGGAATGGCGGGGGTAGCAAATATCCAGGCACTGGCCCAAAAATTTCGTGTGCGGCCAGGTTCCATCAACCCGAATGTATTTCAGGATCAACTCTACAAGTATGGTTCGGTAGGTAGTCCGGACCCCGCCGCGAGGGTGGCTGCGATAGCTCACCTTCTGGATAGCGCTGATTTAGCTAAGCAGCTGGGCAGTCGCGATGTTTCTCTCTGGTTTGCGGACGGTTCCAACTATCCGGGAACGGCGAACATACGTCAGCGCCGAAAATGGTTCGAAGAAAGCCTTGCCACACTTCACGAGCGACTAGCTCCTGATCAACGCATGCTAGTCGAATATAAACCGTTCGAACCCGCGTTCTATCACACCGACATTGCCGACTGGGGGATGGCTCTGTCCTTCGCGAAAAATGCCGGGCCGAAAGCCAAGGTGCTGGTGGACACCGGCCACCACTATCAAGGGCAAAACATCGAGCAAATCGTGGCGTGGCTGCTCGCTGACAACATGCTCGGCGGGTTTCATTTCAATGACCGCCGCTACGCTGACGACGATTTAACGCTCGGCTCGATCGATCCCTATCAGATATTCAGGATCTTCCATGAGATTTTCTATTTTGAGTGGGAGACGGGCACGCGGGCGGATGTCGCGTACATGATTGACCAGAGCCATAACTTGAAGGGCAAAATTGAGGCGATGATCCAGACGGTGACTACAGCGCAAGAACTGTACGCGAAAGCAGCGATTGTAGATCACGAAAAGCTGGCCGCGCGCCAAGCGAAGTGCGCGCTGGTGGACGCAGAGGCCTGCCTCAAGGAAGCGTTCTCGACCGATGTTCGGCCCGCCATCCGCGAATGGGCACGCTCCCACGGATTGCCGGAAGATCCTTTGGATGCGTTTCGAAAGAGCGGCTATCTCGAACGGATCACCGAGGTACGGGGCAAGCGAAACACCGCGTCAGCATCGAGTTACGCATAGAGCTGCGAAGCCGCGCGTTCTCTCCTGAAAAATATGTCAGAAACATCTGGCGGGTCCACATACCTCGCATTCGACCTAGGCGCCGAGAGCGGCCGCGCCATTGTGGGCCGATTCCGCTCCGGACATTTATCCATCGAAGAGATTGGACGATTCCGTAACGAGCCCGTGATTAACAACGGCGGCCTACACTGGGACGTGCCACGCTTGTGGCACGAAATGAAATCGATACTGAATTCCCTCGGCACGCGCCGCGTCAAACACCTGGATGGAGTCGGGGTAGACACTTGGGGCGTGGATTACGCACTCTTAGATGAGAACGGCGCGCTTCTAGAAAATCCATTTCACTACCGCGATACTAGAACCCGCGGTGTGATGGAACACGCACTTAAGATTCTGACGCCGGAGTTACTTTACCGAGTGACGGGAATTCAATTTCTGCCATTTAATACGTTGTATCAGCTATATGCGACCCAACTCCTAGCACCACACATATTGGAAAAAGCCAAACATTTAGTGACCATCCCCGACTTGTTCCATTTCTGGCTGACGGGAAAAATCGTTTGCGAGCGTACCAACGCGTCCACTACGCAATTCCTCGACGTTCACAAACGAGAATGGTCCGTGGAAATCCTGCATAAACTGGGGATTCCCACCCACATGCTTCCGCCTCTTGTTGAAGCGGGCGCGATCCTAGGAAACATACTTCCCGAACTGATCACAGGCGATGACGCGCTTTCAGCCACCTCAGTCATTGCCCCCGCTTGCCACGACACAGGTTCCGCATTTGTAGCCGTGCATTCAGGCAAGACCGTAGCTCTAATTAGCTCAGGAACATGGTCGTTGTTAGGCACAGAGTTGGGCGGCCCCATTGTCACGGACGAAGCTCGTCGTTTGAATTTCACAAACGAAGGCGGCGTTGGCGGAACTGTGCGGCTGCTGAAAAACATCTGTGGCTTATGGCTTCTGGAGCGCTGCCGTAAAAATTGGCAGAGCGAGGGCAGAGCCATCGAATATCAAGAGTTGTTCGCGCACGCTGCCGCCGAGCCGCCTCTGCAGCACTTCGTCAATCCGGATGACAGCTCTTTCGTTTTGCCACAAAACATGCCGCAGGCGATCGCAGCGTTCTGCGCAAGTAGTGGACAACCAAAACCCATCGGACCAGGGCGGGTAACTCGCACTATCTTGGAAAGTCTGGCCCTGAAATATCGCCAAGTGCTGGAGTCGCTGGAGAACCTAGTGGGAACGAAATTTCAGGAAATCCGCATTGTAGGAGGAGGCTCGCGCATCGATCTGCTCAATCAATTCACCGCGGATGCCACCGGG
>Ga0210388_10000435_pt1 | contig 34768 bp, 32 predicted proteins | sample IncBWC19OmetaG_FD_155485 | JGI IMG/M metagenome (GOLD analysis project Ga0210388, IMG submission 155485) | Forest soil microbial communities from Barre Woods Harvard Forest LTER site, Petersham, Massachusetts, United States - Inc-BW-C-19-O ...
TGCCGGCTGTGATGGCTGGCGTCGTGAAGGTGATGGTCTGGCCGGCCGCGGTGGAGTTGAGGAACTCGACCACCCCGCCGCTGGCATTGGCGTCATTGCTGATGCTCACCGTCGCACCGGTGCCAACGGGCGACAGGTTCTCGGCTTCCAGGGTGATGGGCCCGCCGACAGTGCCTATCGTATAGGTGCCGGAGCTTATCGTGCTGTCGGTGAAGCCGCTTTCATAGGCGATGGCCTGCAGGGTTGTGTCACTGCTGATGCTCACGGGGCTGGAGTAAACCGTGCCATGGCTCTCCGTCGGCGCGCTGCCGTCGGTGGTGTAGCGAATCGAAGCGCCGCCGGTCGAGGTCGTGATCGCCACATTCTGCGCACTGGCATACGTGCCGGCCGCGGGGTTGAAGCTGGGCGCAGCGGCTTGGGAGACGGTGATGTTGAGAGTGTAGGTGCCGCTGGTGACCGGGCTGTCGGTGAAGCCACTCTCATAAGCGATGGCCTTGAGTGTAGTTGTACTGCTGATACCGATTGGGCCGGAATAAAGAGTGCCGGCCGTCTCGCTCGGCGTGCTGCCGTCGGTGGTGTAACGGATCGAGGCACCGCCGGTGGATGTTGAGATCGTCACGCTTTGTGCGCTGGTATACGTGCCGGCCGCAGGACTGAAAGTGGGCGCGGCGGCTTGTTGAGGAGCACTACCATAGCCGATGTTGGCGAGGGCCTGGGGTCCCAGCCGCTCGAGCAATTGCTCGAGGTACAGGCTGTCAGGGGTGACTTTGGTGCCCAGGGAATCGATGGTGCCATTCGGTGCGGGTGATGAGCCCCCGGGCGGGGTGGCGGTGCTTTCCGATCCGATGCAACCGATGCACCAGTTAGTGCCGCCGGGCGGTCCTTCCACGACAAAGGTGGGCGCGGTGCAATTCCAGGCCACGGCCCAGCCGATCGCCCAGCCGTGGCCCGAACCGTCGTAGCCGCGATTGTAGAGATGGATATAGGCATTTGGACAGCTGGCGTTGTCGATCAACAGGCCGGTGCTCCAGCGCTGGTGCGGTTCCATGCCATGGCCGTCCGGCGAACTGAAGTTCAAGACCACGATCGGGCCGGTGCCTTCGACCTGGGTCAGGAACTGCCAGATGCCGCTGGTATTGGCCTCGCACTTGTTCAGCAAGATCTGGGTGCCGGTGATTTCAAAAGATCCCGGGGCGGCGGCGTTGGTCTGCGCGGTCGTGTTGTTGGCCACCACCTGATCCAGGGTGAGCCGGCGGCACGAAGTGGCGACCGTGAAGGAATTTTGCGTTTCCTGGCCCACGACGTCCGCGAGCCAGCCGTCGATCAGCGCGCTCAGGGCAATGGCGCTGTAAACAGTGGTGCCCTTGGGGGCCTGGATCTTCAAATGCTCGGCGCCGGATTGGGAAATCCGGCCGGAGAAGGTATACTTGGAAATCGTGCCGACGGGGCTGCCCAGGTAAGTGGCATCGAAGGAGTCGGTCAGCGGGGCATCCAGCGTGATCGTATTGCCGGAAATGGCGGTGATGGTGCGATCGGTGTGGATGACGGATCCAGCGGCGATCCACGTCTGGGGGGAGCCGCCGCGAACCAATGTGTCCATGCCCATGAAATGAATCCAGTTGGACGTGACCGTCCGGTTAACAAGCACGTTGTCGCCGACGGAAAAGCCGGAGGTACTCGCGACGTTGATGGTCAATGTTCCCGAAGGGACGTAGGAACCGCTGAGATTCGTGGTGGTGCTTGTCGTATAAGAGCCAGAGCCGGCGATGTTGAGCGCGGGGCTGACCGAGCCTGAAAGCACGGTTCCGCCGCTGCCCGAGCCACTGCCGCGCAGGACCACCCCGCTGGCATTGATGTTGAGCGTGCTGCTGATTTTAAAGGTTCCCGCCTTCAGGAGCACGGCCCCGCGGAATCCGTTCACCAAAGGCAGCGCGGCCACGGCGTTGATCGCGCCCTGGATGGCGGAGGTGTCGTCACCGCCGGAAGGGCTGAGCGTCCGCTGGACCGGGACGGTGGGCAGGGCAACGCCGCCGCCCATGTAGCCGGCGGTTGAAAAATCCATGATGTGATTGCCGTTGCCGAGGGCTTGATATTGGAGCTTACCGTTGACGACCTGGGCCCATGGGCTGGTGGCAGCCGGAGCGGAAGTCGCCACGAGAGCCAGGCACAGGCCGGTCACGAACGTTGATAGGCGGGCAGGGATCGTCATCGATCCTAAGGGGCGGATCATATTTTTCATAGTGGGGTTGAGGGTAGGGGATGGAAATTTTGCCGCTGGCCAAAAAACGGCGCGCCCGACTTGGGCCTGCCGTGCGGCCAGGGCTTTTTGTAATTTACCGGCCGCCGAAGGGGGTGTTTGCCGGTGGTGGGAGGGAGTCCGGATTGATCGATCGGGCCGTCAATTCGCGGACAGGCTGGGCGGGGGAGGAAAGAGCAGGCTGGACGGATAATTGAAGCAGGCAGCGGAGGGGCATGACTTTCGACGGGGTTATCGGGGTGCGGTCGCTGGGGGAGGGCGGCCGTTGAGCGGGGTACTTGGCGCACGCAGGGGAACCTCAAGCGGGGCTGAGGAGGGCGTTGAGCGCTTCGCAAGACAGTAGCGAAAGGAGAACCGGCAAGGTATCGCTCAAATGAAGTATGCGCGGCGAACCGGGCGTCCCACGCAATGACCCTGTTTGTCAGGAAGGATCCCGTCCGAGAAATTTCAAGACCGCCCCAGTGCGGGACTGGACGTGGAGCTTTTCGTAAATGTGACGGAGATGCGTGCGTGCGGTATGGAAGGCGATGCCGAGACGGTCGCTGATTTCCTTGATCAAATAGCCCTTCGCGAGCAGCGAGAGAATTTCCTGCTCGCGCGCGGTGAGTTTCTGAACGTCGGAATGGGTGCTGGCGGCGGGCTTTTCAATCTGCCGGAAATAGCCGACGACCTTGCGGGCGACCTGGGCTGACATGGGTGCGCCGCCGGTGCGGACCTGCTCAATGGCCGGAATCAGCTCCTCGGGAATCGTCTTCTTCAGGAGATAGCCGCTGGCGCCGGCGCGCAGCGCATCAAAAATCAGCCCGCTCTCCTCATAGCTGGTGAGAATCAGCATGGGCAGCTCCGGCAACTTGAGTTTCAATTTGGCCACCAGCTCGATGCCATTCATGCCGGGCAGGTTGATGTCCACCAACGCGACATCGGGTTTTTCCGCCGGGATGCCGGCCAGGGCCGCTTCGCCCGTCGCATAGGTCGCGAGACAGCGCAGCCCCGGTTCGTGCTGCAGCACGGCGACGAGGCTGTCACGAGTGCCGTGGTTGTCTTCCACGATGCAAACCGTCAGGGGGCTTTTTCCAGAGGGCATGGGGCACGCCAATCTACGCAGCCGGACAAACGTCAGGCCAGAAAATTGGCGCGGCGGAGCGGCCATTTCGGCGATATCTCACGGCTTGTGCCCTGCCGCCGGCCAAGGCAGGAAAACCGAAATGGAGGCGCCCGTGCCGGGACGGCCCTCGATCACGCAGCGGCCGCCGATCTCTTCCGTGCGCTGGCGCATGTTGCGGAGACCGTCGGCGCCGGCGGCACCTGGTCTGGCTTCGAAACCCTGGCCGTCATCCGCGATGATCAGGTTCAGCGATTCATTCGTCACTGCGAGGCTCAACCGGACTTCGCCGGCCTGCGCATGGCGGACGATGTTGTTGAGCGCCTCCTTCAAAACCAGAAAGAGATTATGCCGGACCTCCGGCGCGAGCGGGCGGGCGGGCACCACCTCCGGAAGATCGAGCCGGCAGCGGAGATTGGCCGTTTGCAGGAACTCGGCGGCGAAATGGCCGATGTAGTCGACGAAGGCGGAAAGCGTGTCATTCGCCGGATTGGCGGCCCAGACAATCTCATCCAGCGACTGGACGACCTGCCGGATGCTGGACGAGATTCGCCGGGCGTATTCTTCCACCCGGCCGGAATCGGCGCGATTTTTCCGGGTCAGCTCGAGCAGGAGGATGGTTTGGGTGAGGCTTCCGCCCAGGTCGTCATGGATGTCGCGGGCAATGCGCGCGCGCTCCCGGTCGAGGGCCGCCTTTTGCTCCAGCTCGTGCAGGCGCAGGCGCAGACGGCGGAAAAAAACATAACGTCCGATCCCGACTGCGGCGGCGGTGAAGAGGGTCAGCGCGGAAAGGCGGAACCACCACGTCTGCCAGAAAAATGGCGCGACGGTGAAGCCCAGCGTGGCGCCGGTTTCATTCCAGATCCCATCGCCGTTGCAGGCGCTGACCCGGAAACGATAGTGACCGGCCGGCAGCCGGGAATAACTCGCGCTTCGCTGCGTGCCGGCCTCGATCCACCCTTCATCGATGCCTTCCAGGCGATAGCGGAAATGGACGTTTTCCGCCGCGCCGAAAGTCAGCGCTGTGAATTCGAATTCCAGCCGCCGGTGTCCGGGCGCCAGCCGCAGCGGTGCCTGCGGCCGTTGCAGATCGACCACCTCTTGCACGGGTACGACGCCGCCATAATACGCCACCGTCCGGTCATCCACCGTGAGCTGCTTCAGCAGGACGGAGGGCGGGGCGGCATCCTGGTGTAGCTTCCCCGGATCGACCACCGCCACCCCGGTGCGCATGACGATCCAGAGGCGGCCGTCCCGGCTCCGGCACGAACCGGGCGAATCGCCGAAATTGGCCTGCAAGCTGGGCAGGTCATCGTCCCGGCCATAATGAATCGACCGTACGCGGGCGGAACGGCCTTCGGCCACAGCGTCGAGTTCCTGCTGCCTGACTTTGAAAATTCCGTGGTCGGAACCAAACCACAGCCATCCGCGGCCGTCCGCGACGATCTGGGAAATGATGTCGTCGTACAATCCCTGGCCGGAGCCGATCCGGGCAAAGCGGCCGTTTTTGAACCGGCCGACGCCTCCGCCCACATAGCCGATCCAGAGGCTGCCGTCCGGCGTGGCCTGGAGGCAGCGAATGGAAAGCGGCGAGCCGGTCGTCCGGGCGGTTTCGTCGATCACTTCGTCGCCGCTGACGCGCAGCAGCATGCCGCGGGAGGTGCCGAGCCAGATGTTGCCCGCGGCATCTTCGACCATTGTGCGGATGACGCGGATGTTCGGCGGCAGGGCAAACGTCTGCAGGTGTCCGGCCCGGAGTCGTTGCAAACTTTCGGGCACCTCGCCGCCGATCCATAAATTGCCCGCGGAATCCGCCAGCAAAGTATGAATGACCGCGGAGGGCAGGCCGTCGGCCTTGCCCAGGGTGGTGAAGCGGCCGTCCCGCCAGCAATGGAGCAGGTGGTTGCGGGTACCGATCCAGATTGCGCCGGAACGGTCTGCCGCCACGCAGGTCGCCCGGCCCCCGGGCCAGTTGGCGCCCGCAGAAACAAGGGACCAGTCTCCGGTTTCCTCGTGGTGGGTCAGCAGTCCGTTTTCGGTGGTGGCCCACATCACGCCATCGGAGTCTTCGCAGATGGATTGCACCGCCTGCATGGGCAGACCGGTTTGCGCATCCTGCACCTCGATCGCGCGCGGCTGGACGCGATCCAGTCCGCCGCCGCCTGTTCCCACCCAGATATGGCCTTCGCGATCCTCCAAGAGGCTCGAAATCGCGCCGTGCGACGTGGGCACGCCGGTTAATCCGCCGGCATCGTAACGAAACAAACCGCTGGATGAGGTTCCAATCCAGACTGCACCTTGATGATCCTCCAGCAGCATGGTGGGCTCCGTGCTGGGCTGATCCGGTTGCAGGGTTCCCACTTCGACCGGCTTTTCCTTCTCGGAGGAATATTTGAAGAGCTGCAGACCGGCGCAAATCCAGAGCCCGCCTGCGCGTGCGCTGGCCAGGCGAAGCGGAGTGGAGGGAGTGCCGATCTGCAGGACCGTCTCAAAGTGTCCATCATGAAACCGGTCGAGCTCGCCGCCGGTGGCGAGCCAGATGTGGCCCTGGCTGTCCCGTGCGATCGAGCACCCGGCCCGCGGCGTCACGGCCAGGCCATTGGTTTTGTTGAATCTCGTGATCTGTCCGTCCTTCAGGCGGCAGAGATTGCTGCCGCCGTAGACAATCCAAACCGCGCCTTCGTCATCTTCGATCAAGGTCGACGCGCTGAGGTTGGGCAGCCCTTCGGTGATGAACACCCGGGGCGTTTTTCCTTCGAGGTAAACCAGGGCGCCGTGATCCATGCCCAGCCACAGGCCGCCTTTGCGGCTGCACCACAAGGAGGTCACTTTCTGATCGAGTCCCACCAGGCTCAAGGATGGAAACACCTCGAAATTGGCGCCGTCGAAGCGTGCGAGCTGGCCGGCGTTGGCGATCCAGAGATAGCCGTCGGGCGTTTGCGCGAGGCCGGTGACGTTGTTGTTCGGCAGGCCGTCATCCGACTGCCAGACATGGGCGGACCAAGCCGGGCTGGCGGACGCAGCCGGGGCGGGCAGGACGGTGATGAAAAGCAGACCGGCCAGCAATCCGCAGCGGAAATGCTCGCGTGCGGCTGAGGGTACGGAGGGCTGGCTCATCGGGGTAATGGGGCCATCATCTCCCGGCCTTTGGCACTCATTCGAGCCGGTCTTAGCAAGCCAAATGATAGATTCGCATGACAAACCGGACAAAACCGCCGGCCGATTTTGCCCGGTAGATTTTATTCAATTTGTTGATTCTATCGGAAGTCCTTGCCCGGCGGAAGTCTTGGTCTGCCCTTTCTGGCCACTTGCGTTTAAAAAACATGAAAGGCCTTTTGTCGCGAAACGGCCGCGGTGAGACCGGGCTTTGGCGTTGCACGTGAGGCGGCGCGGCGCACTGTTGGCTGTGTTCGGATTTAATGTGAACGAAATCTTCGATGAAGGAATGTCTGCTATGATCCTCGGTTTGCCTGCACTCACCTTCGCGCATGTTCTGATCAGCCTGACCGGGATTGTTTCGGGATTCATCGTGTTGTTCGGGTTGATCGCCGTAAAGCCGATGCCCGGCTGGACCGCCCTCTTTCTGCTGACCACGGTGGCGACCAGCGTGACGGGGTTTGTTTTTTTCCCGTTCCACCACTTCATGCCCTCGCACGGGGTCGGCATCATTTCGCTGCTCGTGCTGTCGGTCGTGCTTTTCGCGCGCTATGTCCGCCGTCTAGTGGATGCCTGGCGCTGGATTTACGTCATCGGCGCCGTACTGGCCCTCTATCTCAATGTTTTCGTCCTGATTGTGCAGTCATTCCAGAAGGTGCCGGCGCTGCACGCGCTGGCTCCGCAGCAGACCGAGCCGCCATTTTTGTACGCGCAGCTCGCCGTCCTGGGGCTGTTCGTTGTGCTGGGCCTTATTGCCGTGGTCCGGTTCCGCCCGGCGGCGGGCTGGACGGTCTGAGTGCGGCGGGCTGGCTTGCCTGAACCTAAACGCGCGGCCTCACCGCCGGCAAATTTATCTTTGTCGGTCAATAGGGTAGGGCGCAAAAGTCTGCCCTCCGATCTGTATTTGCGAGCCCGGGATTTTCCTCCAGGCTCTTTCGTTTCGTATGCTTGCTTTGCGGTCATTCGAAAGCTGAGTTGGAGGCATGGAAGTCGTTTTTCTCGGCACCGGCACGTCGCAGGGCGTGCCGATGATCGCCTGCAAATGCGCCGTCTGCATGTCGTCCGATCCGCGCAACCAGCGCATGCGCGCCTCCGTTCACATCGTGATGGACGGCCTGCATGTGCAGGTGGATGCCGCGCCTGAGTTCCGCCTGCAATGTCTGCGCGAACGCATCGAATGGCTCGACCTTTTCATTCTTACGCATGGCCATGCCGATCACGTCGCCGGCATGGACGACCTGCGGCGTTTTTGCGACCTGCTCGGCGGCCAGGCCATCACGGTTTATACCAGCGATGAAGGCATGGCGCGCGTCCTCGCGATGTTTCCTTATGCGATCGCCGAGCGTCCGGTCTCGAAGGGTTATGCGGCCTTCAAGCTTACCTCCATGCCCGATGCGCTCGATCTGCCGCAAGGCACGATCCAGTCAACGCTGCTTCCGCACGGCGGGGTGAATACGCTCGGTCTTATCTTTACCGAGCGCAGCACCGGGAAAAAATTCGTCTACTACACCGATTGCAAACGTGTGCCCCGCGAAGCGGTCGCGCTTGCGCGCGGCGCCGATGTCGTCGTGCTCGACGGCCTGCGAACCGAACCGCACGCATCGCACATGACCATTGGCGAGGCGGTGGCTGTCGCCCAGGAAATCGGAGCGCCGCAAACCTACCTCACACACCTCACCCATGGCAAAGATCACGCCATGCTGGCCGCTTCGCTGCCCCAAGGGATTGCTCCGGCGCATGATGGGCTTTCGTTAAAACTTTGATGTTCAGCGATAAGAAATTTTACGGAAAAAAACCTTGCTTTAAATCATACTAAGTTAATGTAGATTAAAAGAGTATCCAATGAAACTATCCAAAAAAGGTGAATACGCGCTCCGCACTTTGATCAATCTCGGCATCGCCGCCGAGGTGGGCCGGCCGCTCGTCCGTGTCACCGAGCTGGCGGCGGGGGAGCAGTTGCCGGTCAAGTTTCTCGAACAAATCATGCAGGCCCTCAAGGACGCCGGTTACGTCGAGAGCGAGCGCGGCAAATTCGGCGGCTACCGCCTCGCGCGGTCTGCGAAGAAAGTCACCATCGGTGAGGTCGTCCGCCTGCTCGAGGGTCCGCTCGCACCCATCGGCTGCGTCAGCCAGACCGCTTACGAAAAATGCTCATGCCCCGACGAGGCGCATTGCGGCCTGCGCATGCTCATGCTCGACGTGCGCAATGCCATCGCCGGCATCCTCGACCGCTACACGCTCGCCGATGTCGTCGGCGTCACGCTGCGCAAACTGCAGCGCGACGGCATCGAGCCTCCTTTCAGCCAGCCCGCAGTCGCCCGCCCGCGCCGCGTGTCCGCCGCCGCCCATCAACGTCTGCTTCCTGTCGAGGGCATCATCCATCAGCTCCTCGGCGATTATTCCATTTAACCTTTTGTGTCATGAGTACTGAAATCAAAACCACCGCCCTCGCCACGTCACCCGACTGGGTCGATCTCGTGCGCGAGAAGGTCGAGTCGCTGCGCTTCGGCGTCGTGCAACTCGTCGTGCACGATGGTCGCGTCACGCAGATCGAACGCACCGAAAAGACCCGCCTCTCCGCGACCCGCGACGACCTCGCGGCCCGCTGATTTTTTATTTTGCCCACCGGCACATGCCGACGGCCCTCGAATCCAACCAGCTTGTCCGCTGACCAGACCACTGGAAGCCTTTGCGACCCGTATCCACAAACCTACATCAGTGAAAAATCATCATATCCTTCGTATTCTCTCCGCGCTGTTTATCATCGCCGCGGTGGCCCTTCCACGTCTCGCCGCTGACGACAGCGAAGACATCAAGGCGCTGCGCACGCAGGTTGACTCACTCGAGCAACAAATCCGTGTGATCGAGCGCAAACAAGAGCTCAAGGACGAGGACGCCGCGGCGGCCGCCAAGGCCGCGCCGAAAGTCTCGTTCACGGACAGCGGCTTCGTCTTCGCCTCGGCCGACGGCGCCAACTCCCTGCACCTGGGCAGCCTCGTGCAGTTCGACTCCCGCGAATTCTTCAACGACGGCGGCGGAGTCGCCAACAATTCCTTCTTTCTGCGCCGCGCCCGCATCATCCTCGACGGCAAGCTGGACAAAATCTACTCGTTCCAGTTTGTCCCCGAGTTCGGCAACGGCAGCGGCGGCACGGCCACCGCGGTCGCCATCCTCGATGCCAACCTGACCATCGCGCCCACCCAGGCGGTGCAGTTCAAGTTCGGCAAGTTCAAGACCCCGATCGGCCTCGAGGAACTGCAGGCCGATCCCTCGACTTTTTTCGTCGAACGTTCACTCGTGAACAATCTCGAGCCCAACCGCGATCTCGGCGCGCAGGTTGGCGGCAGCATCAACAACGGCGTCCTGAGCTATTCCGCCGGCCTGTTCAACGGCATCCCTGACAATCTGACCTCCTCGGGCAATTCCGACTTCGACAACGAGAAGGACGTGGACGCACGGGTGTTCTCCCAGCCCTTCGTGAACGACAAGGACTCATCCCTGCAAGGCCTGGGCTTCGGCCTAGCCGGCGGCCTCGGTCGCGAGAAAACACACTCCGCGGTCACTTCCGGTTACAAGACCGCCGGACAGCAGACGTTCTTCTCCTACAACGCCGCCGTGTATGCCGACGGCGATGTCTGGCGCCTTTCGCCCCAGGCCTACTACTATGTCGGTCCCTTCGGCGTGCTGGCGGAATATGTCGTCTCGACGATCAACGTCCGGCCCAGCGGCCCGTCGACCACCCTGGCCAAGACCGAATTGCAAAACAAGGCCTGGGCCGTGACCGCCGGCTACGTACTCACCGGCGAGGACGCGACCTACACCGGCGTCACGCCCGCGCAACCCTTCAACTGGGCCAACGGCACGTGGGGCGCCTGGCAGGTTGTCGCCCGTTACGAAGACCTGAAGATCGACCCGAAGGCCTTTCAGGGCCCCGCGGCTACGCAGCTCGCCAGCCCGGCGACCAACGCCAAGGAAGCCTCGGCGTGGGGCGTGGGCGTGAACTGGTACCTGACCAAGGCCGTGCGCATCTCGCAGGATTTCTTCGACACGCGCTTCACCAAGGCCGGTACGACCGCGCCGACTACGCAGATCCTCCGCCAGAATGAGAAGGCGCTTACCACCCGCGTCCAGATTGCATTCTAAAGTCACACTTCATTTCCGCAGTCATGAAACTCAGAACCACATTTTTTGCGGCACTGGCGCTGGCCGCCGGCCTGGCGGCCTCCGCCAAGACCATCGAGCTGCTCAACGTATCTTATGATCCAACGCGCGAGCTCTATCAGGATTACAACGCGGCGTTCGCGAAATATTGGAAGGACAGGACCGGTGACGACGTCGTCATCAAGCAGTCGCACGGCGGCTCGGGCAAACAGGCCCGCTCCGTGATCGACGGCCTGAAGGCCGACGTCGTGACCCTCGCCCTCGCCGCCGATATCGATGCGCTGCACGACCACGGCAACCTTTTGTCCGCCGACTGGCAGACGAAATTCCCCGAACATTCCACGCCCTACACGAGCACGATCGTGCTGCTTGTCCGCAAGGGAAACCCGAAAGGCATCAAGGACTGGGACGACCTCGTGAAGCCCGGTATCTCGATCGTGGTGCCCAACCCGAAGACCTCGGGGGGCGCCCGCTGGGCCTATCTCGCCGCCTGGGGCTACGCGCAGAAAAAATACGGCAGCGAGGACAAGGCGCGGGAGTTCATCAGCGCGCTTTATAAAAACGTGCCCGTGCTCGATTCCGGCGCCCGCGGCTCGACCACGACCTTTGTCGAGCGGGGTATCGGCGATGTGCTGATCTCGTGGGAGAACGAGGCTTTCCTCGCGCTCAAGGAGTTTGGCTCCGACAAGTTCGAGATCGTGGTGCCATCGGTCAGCATCCTGGCCGAGCCGCCCGTCGCGGTCGTGGACAAGGTCGTGAAGAAAAAAGGCACGGCCGAGGTCGCGAAAGCCTACCTCGATTATCTCTACTCCGATGAAGGCCAGGAAATCGCGGCGCGGAATTTCTACCGTCCGCGCAACCAGCAGGTCGCCGCCAAATACGCCGGCGTCTTTCCGAAGATCGAACTCTTCACCATCGACGAGGTCTTCGGCGGCTGGACCAAGGCCCAGGCCACCCATTTCGCCGACGGCGGCGTCTTCGACCAGATCTACAGCCAATAAAACTCAACCCGATCCGCCGCCGGCGCCCGCTACCGGGCGACGGCGCGCACGCCGCGCGGCGGATTATCCCAACCCTGCCATCCACCATGAGCACAGAAATCTCCTCCCGTTTCGCGACGGTCGCCCGGCTATTGTCGCCGCCGTCATCGCTTTCCCTGCCGGCTGCCTTTGGCGAACAGCTCGAGGCGCTTTACGGCCTGGTCCAACGCTCGGACTACGTATTCGGCTCGCCGCTCGGGCCGTTCTACCATCAGTCCCGCTCCCATCATCTGCCGCGGTTTGTCTATTTCGGGCCCCAGGCCTCGGATGAATCGTTGCGGGTCGCATTCCTCTCCGGCTTTGATCATCGCGATTTACGCGGCACGCTCTCGCTACTGCACTTCGTTGAGCGCCTCGCGCTCAAGCCGGACCTCGGCCAGCGCCTTAACCTTTCGATTTTCCCGCTCATCGATGTGCTTGGCCTTACGGGCCTCGTGTCGGGCCGCGACCTCTCGCATGAAAGCTGGGCGCGCACCGCCGCACCCGAGCTGTCGTTGCTGGAGAAAGACGCCCGCCTGCGCGGCTATCATGGCTTCGTGCGGCTGGAAACCGCTTTCGGTGATGACGCCATCACCGTGCGCCTGCGCACCGCGGCGCATGTCGAAAATCCGGCGCCCGGCGTCGAACTGATCACCTCGGAGGACATTGCGCCATTTGCCGTGCGCTGGGAAAACGCCACGGTTGGTGTGTCCGGCGACGGCCCGCTCACGGTGGCGGACGACCTTCCGTTCCAGCCGTTCGAGCTCACGCTGCGTCTGCCTGCGGCCTGGGCGCCCGAGCTGCACCGCGAGGCCACGGCCTCCATTCTCAAGCGTTTCCTCCTGCGCTACCGCGGCTTCATGGCCTACGGCCAGAATTTGTAATTTTTTCCGCTCAACCTTTTCTCGTCATGGTATCGCTCGCCCACGCTCCCGGAATCAGCCGCGACCTGCGCGGGCTGCTGACGCCGTTTTTCGAGCTGGCCGAGGCCTGTGACGAGCTGATCGGGACGGTGGCTGGAAATTTTCGCTGCGGCGAAAAACGCTATGCGCTGCCGCGTTTTGTCTGGTTCGGCGGAGAAGCCATGCCCGGCCTTGCGCCGGTGCGCATCGGCCTGTTCGCGCTCGTGCACGGCGACGAGCCGGCCGGCGCGCTGGCGCTGGCCGCCCTGGCCCAGACGCTGGCCGAGGAGCCTGACCTGGCGAGGGGATATGACCTGGTGTTTTATCCAGTGTGCAATCCCACCGGCTGCGAGGACGGCACGCGCCACAACCGGACCGGCGCCGATCTCAACCGCGAGTTCTGGTGCAGCTCTGCCCACCCGGAGGTGCGCATCCTTGAGCGCGAGCTGCGCGAACATCGCTTCGACGGCATCATCGCGCTGCATGCGGACGACACGAGCGACGGGCTCTACGGTTATGCGCATGACCGCCTGCTCAACGAGCAGCTGCTCAAGCCCGCGTTGCGTGCCTCGGAAAAACACCTGCCGCGCGACATTCGGCCGGTGATCGACGGCTTTGCCGCCAACGACGGCATCATCTGCGACTGTTTCAAAGGCGTGCTGGCGCCGCCGCCCGAACAGAAGCCGCGGCCGTTCGAGATCATTTTTGAAACTCCCGCCGGCGCGCCGCTTGAACACCAGGCCGGGGCTGCACACGCCGCGTTGCTCGCCATTCTCTCCGAATACCGCGGGTTTCTCGCCTGGGGGCAGAATCTCTGACCATGGCCGTTGCCTTCAAATCTCCGCGACGCGTTCTGCCGGGCTTCGGCCTGTCGCTCGGCTTCACGCTGCTTTATCTCGGACTTATTGTGCTGTTGCCGCTTTCGGCGACCGTGGTGAAGACCCTCGGCTTGACGTGGGGGCAGTTCTGGCACGAGGCCACGTCCCTGCGTGTGCTGGCGTCCTACCGGCTGAGCTTCGGCGCGTCGGTGCTGGCGGCAGGCATCAACACGGTCTTCGGTTTGATCGTGGCGTGGGTGCTCGTGCGCTATCCGCTGCCTGGAAAAAGAATTTTCGACGCGCTCGTGGACCTGCCGTTTGCGCTGCCGACGGCGGTGGCGGGCATCGCGCTGACGGCCGTGTATGCGCCGCATGGCTGGATCGGCCGCTGGCTGGCGCCGCTGGGCATTCAGGCCGCGTTCAGCCGGCTCGGCGTGCTCATCGCGCTGACGTTCATCGGCCTGCCGTTTGTCGTGCGCACGCTGCAGCCAGTGCTGGAGAATCTCGAACCCGAACTCGAAGAGGCCGCGGCCAGTCTGGGCGCGAACCGCCTGCGGACGCTCCGGCGCGTCATCCTGCCGGAGCTGCTGCCGACGCTGCTCACGGGTTTCGCCCTGGCGTTTGCCCGCGCGCTGGGCGAATACGGCTCGGTCGTTTTTATTTCGGGCAACATGCCGATGCGCACGGAAATCACGCCGCTGCTCATCATCACCAAGCTCGAGCAATACGATTACGCCGGTGCGACTGCGCTGGCCGTCGTCATGCTGGCCGTGTCGTTTTGCGTGCTGCTCGTCATCAACCTGCTCCAAAAATGGAGCAACTGGAGAAACCGCATCTGACCCATGGCCGGAGCCGTCATTTCCAGACTTGCCTCCTCTGCGCCTCGCGCCGGCGCGACACCACGCGCGGTCACCGATCCCGCGTGGCTGCGCTATGCGCTGCTGGCTGTGACAGTCATTTTTCTCGGTGTGTTTCTCGTCGTGCCGCTGGCCGCGGTGTTCACTGAGGCGCTGCGGCGCGGTCCCGGGGCGTATTTCTCGGCGTTCGCGTCCGACGAGACGCGCGCGGCCATCAAGCTCACGCTGCTCACGGCAGCCATCGCCGTGCCGCTCAACCTGGTTTTTGGCGTCGCGGCTTCGTGGGCCATCGCGAAATTCCAGTTCTGGGGCAAGAGCCTGCTCACGACCCTCATCGACCTGCCGTTCGCGGTCTCGCCGGTTATCTCGGGCCTGGTCTACGTGCTGCTGTTCGGCGCGCAGGGCTGGTTCGGTCCGTGGCTCGACGCGCACGACATCCATCTGCTCTTCGCCGTGCCAGGCATCGTGCTGGCCACGATTTTTGTGACGTTTCCGTTTGTGGCACGCGAGCTCATCCCGCTCATGGAGGCGCAGGGCAACGACGAGGAACTGGCCGCGCTCACGCTGGGCGCGGGCGGCTGGCAGACCTTCTGGCGGGTGACGCTGCCCAATATCAAATGGGGCCTGTTCTACGGCGTCATCCTCTGCAACGCGCGCGCGATGGGCGAATTCGGCGCGGTCTCGGTCGTGAGCGGCCACATCCGCGGCGAGACGAACACCATCCCGCTGCAGGTGGAGATTCTTTACAACGAGTACAATTTTGTCGCGGCCTTTGCCGTGGCTTCACTGTTGGCGCTACTGGCGCTGGCGACGATCGTGCTGAAGGCCATCGTCGAACGAAAGGCCCACGAAGCATGAGCGTCGAAGTCACTGGCATCAGCAAAACCTTCGGAGCATACGCCGCTCTCGAAGACGTGAGCCTGCACGCCAAAAGCGGCCGGCTGACGGCACTGCTCGGGCCATCCGGCTCGGGCAAGACCACGCTGCTGCGCATCATCGCCGGTCTCGACCAGGCCGACGCCGGCGGCCGGATTTTATTCCACGGCCACGATGTGACTAATGTGCCGGCGGGACAGCGCAAGGTGGGCTTTGTTTTTCAACATTATGCGCTGTTCCGCCACATGACGGTGTTTGAGAACATCGCTTTCGGCCTGAAGGTGCGCCGCCGCCGCGACCGACCCTCGCGTGAGGAGATCGCCGAACGCGTGCACAAGCTTCTGCAGTTGGTGCAGCTTGACGGCTTCCCGAACCGCTATCCGGCGCAGCTTTCCGGCGGCCAGCGGCAGCGCGTGGCGCTGGCCCGGGCTCTCGCCGTGGAACCGGAGGTCCTGCTGCTGGACGAACCATTCGGTGCGCTCGACGCCAAGGTGCGCAAGGAACTGCGCCGCTGGCTGCGCCGGTTGCACGACGAGGTGCACCTCACGACGATCTTCGTCACACACGACCAGGAAGAGGCGCTCGAGATCGCCGACGAGGTCGTGATCATGAACCAGGCGCGTGTCGAGCAGGTGGGCACGCCGCAGGAGGTTTACGATCATCCGGCCACGCCGTTCGTCTACCAGTTTCTCGGCAACGTGAACGTGTTTCGCGAACAGTCGCTCGCGCTGGCCGGCAACGGGATTTATTTCCGGCCGGGCTCGCTGGTGGCGGGTGGGCTGGTCTACGTGCGGCCGCACGATGTCGAGATCGTGCCGCACGAGCCCGGGGCCGACGGCATCCCCGCCATCGTTCGCCACGTGCACACGGCCGGTCCGCAGGCCCGCCTCACGCTCGAGCAGGTACAGACACGCGAACCGGTCGACGCGGAAATCTCCCGCGCGGAGCTCGACCAGCTCGGCCTCCAGCCCAACGACCTCGTGCTGCTGCGCCTGCGCCAGACCCGCTCCTTCCGGCCCGACTACGCCATCTGACCTTCCATCCGAAAAACATCCAACCCATCACGACCATGGCCAAGATCCACAATGATATCACCGAAACCATCGGCAACACCCCGCTCGTGCGCCTCAATCGCACCGCGGCTGCGCATGGCGCCCTCGCGGACGTCGTGCTGAAACTGGAATTCTTCAACCCGCTCTCGAGCGTCAAGGACCGCATCGGCTTCTCGATGATCGACGACGGCTTGAAGTCCGGAAAAATCAACCAGGACAGCGTCATCATCGAGCCGACGAGCGGCAACACCGGCATCGCGCTGGCCTTCATCGCCGCGGCCAAGGGCCTGAAGCTCATTCTTACCATGCCCGAGACGATGAGCATCGAGCGGCGCAAGCTGCTCAAGATCCTTGGCGCGCGCGTCGTCCTCACCGAGGGCGCGAAAGGCATGAAGGGCGCCATCGCCAGGGCGGAGGAGCTGGCGGCAAAGATTCCAAACAGCGTCATTCTCCAGCAGTTCTCCAACCCGGCGAATCCCGCCATCCATCGCAAGACCACCGCCGAGGAAATCTGGCGCGATACGGACGGCAAGGTGGACATCGTGGTCTCCGGCATCGGCACCGGCGGCACCATCACCGGGGTGGGCGAGGTGCTCAAATCGCGCAAGCCCTCGGTCAAGATTGTCGCGGTCGAGCCCGATTCATCGCCCGTGCTTTCCGGCGGCCAGCCCGGCCCGCACAAGCTGCAGGGCATCGGCGCGGGCTTCGTGCCCGCCGTGCTCAACACGAAAATCTACGACGAGGTCATCCGGGTGAAGGAGGCCGATGCCGGTCCGGTTTCCAAGCAGGTCAATACCCTCGACGGCATTCCGGTCGGCATCTCGTCCGGCGCCATCACCTGGGCGGCTATCCAGCTCGCGAAGCGGCCGGAAAACAAGGGCAAGCTCATCGTCGCGATCATTCCCTCGAGCACCGAGCGCTACCTCTCAACCTGGCTGTTTGCCGACGTCAATACCGAGAGCGATTCGGTGGACGATCTGATCGGTACTCCTGCCGGAGTCTGACGGCCAGCATTCACCCTCATTGAGCTTTCAAGCCGCCCGGGCGCATGTCGCCATGGGCGGCTTGTTTATTATATGGCTCCGTGGCCGGACGCCGCCGTTGCCGGGAGCAGGATTTCTTGGGCTGCGGGAAAGGGAGCCCTGAACGGTGTTCAACCACGTAAAAAACAGCCCCGAAACAAAGCGGGAATTTTGTGCACCGAGCTTGATCAACCCCGCCTCCCGCCCAATGATCGCGCCCTTTTACGCCTGCTTCGAATTGGCTCATATGAGCCCGGTTATGCAATTTAACTGCTTCCTCCTCTTTCAACGATCATCTGCTGTCACCATGAGGTTCAAATCCCTGCTTTTCACCGGGCTCGCGCTGCTGACGATGGTCTCGACCAGCTTTGCGGCCAAAACCATCCTGCGTGTCGGTTACTTCCCCAATATCACCCACGCCCAAGGCGTCATTGGCAGCGAGACCACGCGTGAAGGCCATGGCTGGTTCGAACAGCGGCTCGGACCTGACGTGACGATCCAATGGTTTGCCTACAACGCCGGCCCGAGCGCGATGGAGGCCGTTTTTGCCGGCAGCATCGACCTCACCTATGTCGGGCCGAACCCGGCGCTCAACGCTTACATCCGTTCCGAAGGGGAGGAAATCCGCGTGCTGGCGGGCGCGGCCGAGGGCGGCGCGGCGCTGGTCGTGCCCGATGACGGCCGCATCAAGGCCCCGGCCGATTTTCGCGGAAAAAAAATCGCCACCCCCCAGCTCGGCAACACCCAGGACGTGGCGGCGCGCGCCTGGTTGAAGAAACAGGGCTTCAAGGTCACGCTTACCGGCGGCGATGCACAGGTGGTGCCCACGGCCAACCCCGACCAGTTCGCGCTTTTTCAGCAGGGCCGGATCGACGCGGTCTGGACCGTTGAGCCCTGGGTTTCGCGTCTCGAACTCGACGGGAAGGGCAAAATCTATCTCGAGCAAAAGGACGCCGTCACCACCGTGCTGGTCGCGAGTGTGAAGCTGTTGAAGACCAATCCGGAACTGGCGGAGAAGTTTCGCGCCGCCCACGCGGAGCTGACAACGTGGATCAACGCCCATCCGGCCGAGGCGCAGGCACTCGTCCGTACCGGCCTGAATGAGGCGATGCACCGGGACATGCCTGCCGCTTATGTGAGCAACGCCTGGCACCGGCTGCATTTCACCGAACAGGTCTCAGAAAATCAATTTGCCGGCCTCGTGACTGATGCGCAAAGCGTGGGCTTCCTCCGCGACGCAATTCCGCTTGACCGCCTGTTCAGCCGAAAACCATGACCCTGCAGGCTGAACTCCAGAACGAAGCCCCTTCGAAACTCTCCGTCCAGCACGTGAGCAAGCGTTTCCGCTCGGGCGGACGCGCGGTGCATGCCTTGGACGATGTATCCCTCGAAGTGGCCGAAGGGGAGTTCGTTTGTCTCGTGGGTCCGAGCGGCTGTGGAAAATCCACGCTGCTCAACATCATTGCCGGGCTTGAGCACGCCGATGAGGGCCAGGTCATCGCCGACGGCGCGCCAGTGAAGGAGCCGGGGCGCGACCGCATGATGATGTTCCAGGAGTCGGCGCTGTTTCCCTGGCTCGACGTGCTGGACAACGTGCTGTTCGGCCTGAAGCTGAAACCCAATTTGTCTGCGGCGGAGCGCCGGGAGGTGGCGGGATTTTATCTGAAGTTGGTCGGCTTGGAAAAATTCCAGCATGGATTCATCCACGAGCTTTCCGGCGGCATGAAGCAGCGCGTGGCGCTGGCCCGCGCGCTGGCGCCGAATCCGCGCGTGCTGCTGATGGACGAGCCGTTCGGCGCGCTCGACGCGCTCACGCGCGAGCAGCTCTACGGCGACATGCAGCGCATCTGGCAGCAGCGGAAGAAGACCATTATCTTCGTCACGCACAACGTTCGCGAGGCCGCCTGTCTGGGTGACCGCGTGGTGCTGTTCTCGCCGCATCCCGGGCGCATCCGCGAACAGTTCAAAATCGACCTGCCGCGTCCGCGCGACATCAACAGTGTCGAGCTCGCGCGGCATTCGACGATCATCACTGCAGCCTTGAAGAACCACGCGCGGGGCGAAGGGGAGTCGGCCGAATGAAACGTCTCCTGAAAATCATCCTGTTTTTCGCCGGACTCGTGTTGGTGTGGGAGGCGTTTTACCTCGCGCATTTCTGGTCGCCGGTGCTGCTGCCGTCGCCGCTCAGTGTGGGCCGGTATCTCTGGAGCGCCGCCTGCGACGGCACGCTGGCCAGCGCCACGCTGGTGACCTTGCGGCGGCTGCTGATCGGCTACGTGGTCGGTCTCGTGGTCGGCCTGCCGCTTGGGCTCCTCACGGCTCGTTTCAATGTGCTCAACGACACCCTCGGCCTGCTTGCACTTGGCCTGCAGACGCTGCCCAGTGTGTGCTGGGTGCCGCTGGCGCTCCTTTGGTTCGGCCAGAGCGAGGCCGCGATGTTTTTTGTCGTGGTCATGGGCACGCTCTGGTCCGTCATCATCGCGACCGACAACGGCGTGCGCAATGTCCCGCCGATTTTCGCCCGCGCCGCCCGCACGATGGGCTCCCGCGGCCTGCACACCTGGATCAAGGTCATGCTGCCCGCGGCGCTGCCTTTCATTGTGAGCGGGATGAAGCAGGGTTGGGCGTTCGCATGGCGTTCGCTCATGGCCGCGGAAATCTACGTCACCATCCTGAGCGGTTTTGGGCTCGGGTCCCTGCTCGATAATGGGCGCCAGCTCAATGCCATGGACCAGGTGGTCGGCATCATGCTGGTTTTGCTTTTCATCGGGCTGGTTGCCGATAAGATACTCTTTTCCCCTTGGGAGCGCTTCCTCCGCCGCCGGTGGGGCACCGCCCGCTAACCGCGAAGTTTTCCGATAAAGATCAACCCGAACCTCATCCCAACATGGCCCGCATCCACGACGACATCACCCAGACCATTGGCAACACTCCGCTCGTACGGCTCAACCGCACCGCGGCCGCGCACGGCGCGCTCGCGGACGTGCTGCTCAAGCTGGAATTTTTCAACCCGCTTTCGAGCGTGAAGGACCGCATCGGCTTCTCGATGATCGACGACGCGCTGAAGTCCGGAAAAATCAACAAGGACAGCGTCCTGATCGAGCCGACCAGTGGCAACACCGGCATTGCGCTTGCGTTTGTCGCGGCAGCCAAGGGACTGAAGCTCATCCTCACCATGCCGGAGACGATGACCATGGAGCGGCGCAAGCTGCTCAAGATTCTCGGCGCGCGTGTCGTCCTCACGGAGGGCGCGAAAGGCATGAAGGGCGCCATCGCCAAGGCCGAGGAGCTGGCCACGAAAATTCCGAACAGCGTCATTCTGCAGCAGTTCGCCAATCCGGCGAATCCCGAGATCCACCGCAAGACGACCGCCGAGGAAATCTGGCGCGATACCGACGGCAAGGTGGACATCGTCATCGCCGGCATCGGCACCGGCGGCACCATCACCGGCGTCGGCGAGGTGCTCAAATCGCGCAAGCCCTCGGTCAAGATCATCGCGGTCGAGCCCGCCGGCTCGCCTGTGCTCTCCGGCGGCCAGCCCGGCCCGCACAAACTGCAGGGCATCGGCGCGGGTTTCGTGCCCGCTGTGCTCAACGCCAAGATTTACGACGAGGTCATCACCGTGAAGGAGGATGACGCCGCCCCGATCAGCAAACAGATCTGCAAGCTTGACGGCATTCCTGTCGGCATTTCCTCGGGTGCGATCACCTGGGCGGCCCTGCAGGTCGCGAAGCGCCCTGAAAACAAGGGCAAGCAGATCGTCGTTGTCATTCCTTCCGGTACCGAGCGCTACCTCTCATCGTGGCTGTTCGCCGATGTGAATGTCGAGAGCGACTCAGTGGACGATCTGATGGGCACGCCGGCCAAGGCGTAACGGCAGTCGGCACACGGGTTTCCGGGGCGCGCTACGGCGCGCTCTTTTTTTGTCCGCTGCTCTTTGACCACCGGTAAAAGCTGCAGCCGAATGCGAGCAGTGCGACGCTCATCCCGATGATTTTCATCATCGCGCCGGCGAGCAGCTGGTCCTCCCCGGGCGGGAAGTTGTCGATGAGCCGCGGGGCATATTCATAGGTGGGATAGAGCACGCGGTCGGAAAAGGTGATGTAGGCGAAGGCCGGTGTCATGCCGATGACGATGAGGAATTGATAAACCATCTGGCCCGGGTAGCTGATGGGCGGAAACTCGCGCGAGGGGCTGAGCACGGGCCACCAGTAGAAAAGCGCCGCGCCGAAAAACATCAGGTGCTCGAGGACGTGGACGGTTTTGTTTTGCAGCGTCCATTCATAGAGCCTGGGCGCGTGCCAGCAGGAATAGGTGAGGGTGTAGATGATGCCGCAAATGACCGGCCGCGTGAGCAGGCGCAGCAGGCCTTGCAGCGCGGGCGCCGCGGTGACGGGGCGCACCAGCCAGCTGGGCAGGCCGAGCAGAAAGAGGGCGGCACACGGATAGATGAGGAGCTGGTGCTGGAGCATGTGCGCGCTGAGCAGGAAACGCTCGGCGATCTGGTCGAGCGGCGAGCCGACCGTGAGGTAGAACAGGAGCAGCGAAGAATAGAAAAACCAGGCTTGGCGGCGCGGGTAGGACGCCGCGGGCTCCAGCCACGGGCGCAGCGGCCCGGTGAAAATCGCGTAGAGCCAGCCGAGCAGGATGAGCCCGCCGACGAGGTAGGGTTCGTTATGCCAGTGGCGCCAGTCGATCATGGAAAAACGAACGGCGGCCCGCGGGCCGCCGTTGAAGGAAAGAATCAGCCGGTCGAGTTCACGCGGTCCAGGCCGTCGAGTGGACCGGCGTTGCGCGGTTGAAACTCGCGGTCAGCGGCTTGCTGGCCTCGGCGCTGAAAATCTTCAGGAGCGCCCACATCGTGCCGCCGGCCAGGATCAGGCCGATGAAAAAGAGGATGGTGCAGAAGACCTTGTCCCAGCGCAGGTGCATGAAATAGAAAATGACGAAGAGAAACTTCACCGCGGAGAGGATGACCAGGATGCTGAAGATCACCCAGTAGGCGAAAGGCAGGTACACCATGACGATTTCCACGCCGGTGATGACGGCGAGGACCATCGCGAGCTGGACGAAGATGAAGAACTTGCCCTCTTGGTGGGCGTGGCTGTCGGCGGCGTGGGCGGGTGAGGCGGGGGCGCTCATAATCAAATATATTCCAGGAGATAGACGGCGGTGAAAATGACGATCCAGACGATATCGACGAAGTGCCAGTAGAGGCCCATCGACTCGACGTCGATGGCGTTGGCCTCGCCGAAGTCGACCGCGCCGCGCGACCGTGCGAGCAGGTTGAGCCCGACATAACTGGCGATGGCGCCGGCGATGGGGAGGGCGTCGTGGCCGAGGAATTTGGACAGCGTCCCGGCCTGCGCCATGTGGACGAAATCAAGGATCAGGTACATGCTCAGGCCGATGGCGGCGACGAAGCCGGCGATGTGCAGCAGGCTTTTTCCAAACCACAGGCGGTTCGCCTCGACATCGGCGGGCTGGAAGGAGCGGATGTACATGAGCGTGAGCCAGAGCACGCCGATGGCGACGTGGCAGCCGTGGGTGCCGGTAAGGGTGAAGAACGTCGAACCCAGGATGCAGTTCGTGATCGTCATGTGCTTGTCCTGCACGAAGTCGGTGAACTCATACACCTGGCAGGTGAGAAAGATGCAGCCGAACATGATCGTGCCGAGCAGCATGTGGCGCATGCTGCGGACGTTGCCGCGCTGGATGGCGTTGACTGCGAGCGCCATGAGCAGCGACGACATCAGCAGGATGAAGGTCGAGAACGAAGTAAGCGGGGGATTGAAGATTTCCCTGGGGTCCGGGTTGCCCGGCGGTGGATGCAGGCGGTAGATCAGGTGCGTCGAGATCAGGCAGGCGAAGAACATGCAGTCCGAGGCCAGAAAGGCCCACATGATCAGCTTCTTGTTCGGAATGCCCGTCGAGGTCGTCGCGTCGTGATGCGGGTCGATGGCGGCGGTGGCGTCGGAGCTCATTTATGGGCCTCCTGCTTCTTCGGTTCGGCGTGCTCTTCGTCGGGATGGATGTGATAGCCGTCGGCGCCTTCGAGCGACCAGAGGTAGATGTTGGCGAACATGATGGCGAAACCGACAAAGGTGGTGCCGAGCTTCAGATGGATGCCGGGCGCGGGATTCGGATCGATGACCGCCACGCCGACGGCCATGATCAGGATGCCGACAGCGGCGAAAAACGGATAGATCGATTGGAAGGGCATATGGATGCCGCCGTGTGAGGCCTCGGCTTGGGCATGCGCGGCCTTCTCCTTTTCGATTTCGGCCTGATGGTGTTTCTCATACCACCATCCATCGCGCGCGTGCACGGTGGGAATGACGGCGAAGTTGTATTCAGGCGGCGGATTCGGCAGCGACCATTCGAGCGTGCGGGCGTCCCAGACATCGCGGCCGACGCGTTCGCCCTTGAAATAGGTGTAGATCATCACACTGAAATAGATGCCGATGCCCACGCCGAGGATGAGGGCGCCGATGGTGGCGATGAGATTGCCGCTGTTCCAGCCCATGTTCGCATCGTAGGTGAAGGTGCGCCGGGGCATGCCGTTGAGGCCGAGGAAGTGCATCGGGAAGAACGTCGTGTTGAAGCCCACAAAGATGATCCAGAAGGAGAGCTTGCCCCAGAATTCGCTGACCTTGCGGCCGAACATGAGGGGAAACCAGTAGTGGATGCCGGCGAGCAGGGCGAAGAGCGAACCGCCGATGAGCACATAGTGGAAGTGGGCCACGACGAAATAACTGTCGTGCTGCTGGGCGTCAGCCGGGGCGGCGGAGTGCATGATGCCCGAGAAACCGCCAAACATGAACAGCCAGACGAAACCGAGCGCGAACATCATCGGTGTGCGCATCTGCAGATGGCCGCCCCACAGCGTGCCGATCCAGTTGAAAATCTTCACGCCCGTCGGGACGGCGATGGCCATCGTGGCGAGCGCGAACGCCGCCGTCGCCATGGTGCCAAGGCCGGTGGTGAACATGTGATGGCTCCATACCGCGAAGCCGAGGAAGCCGATGGAGGCGCCCGAAAACACGACAATGGGATAACCGAAGAGCGGCTTGCGCGCAAAGGTGGGCAGGATCTCCGAGATGATGCCCATCGCGGGCAGAATGAGGATGTAAACCTCCGGATGGCCGAAGACCCAGAAAAGATGCTGCCAGAGGATGGGCATGCCGCCGTTGGAGACTTCAAAGAAGTTTGTGCCAAAGAGGCGGTCCATCATCAGCTCGACGAGCGCGATGGTGATGGCGGGGAAGGCGAGCACGATGAGGAACGACGTGAAGAGCGTCATCCAGGTGAACACCGGCAGGCGCATCATGGTCATGCCGGGCGCCCGCATGTTGATTATCGTGATGATGAAATTGAGCGAGGCGGCGATCGAGGCCACGCCGAGGAGCTGCAGGCCCATGACCCACATGTCGATCGAGTGGCCGGGGATGAAGGCCTTCGTCGTGAGCGGGGTGTAGCCGAACCAGCCGCCATTGGGCGGGCCGTCCTTCATGAACCAGCCGAGGTTGATGATGATCGCGCCGACGAGGAAGGTCCAGTAGGAGAAGGCGTTCAGCCGCGGGAAGGCCACGTCGCGCGCCCCGATCTGCAGCGGCATGATGAAATTGAAGAACGCGGCCGAGAGCGGCATGATCGCGAGGAAGATCATCGTCGTGCCGTGCATCGTGAACATCATGTTGTACTGCTGCGCGGTCAGCACGGTGTTGTTGGGCACGGCGAGCTGCAGGCGGATGAGCAGGGCCTCCGTACCGCCCACGAGGAAGAAGAACAGCGCGGAAATCCCGTAGAGGAAGCCGATGCGCTTGTGGTCGACCGTGGTCAGCCAGCTGATCAGGCCGGTCTTGGCCGCCGGGCGCCAGAGGACGAGGTGCTTGGCGGGTGCCTGATGCTCCTCCGCGGTGAAATCTGTTTTTTTGGCCAGGGCGTCGTGCATGAGGGAAACTTATTTGAGGCTTTGGATGTAAGCCACCAGCGCGGCCACGTCGTCGGGCGTCAGCTGGATATGATTTTTAATGTAGCCGTCGGCCCACATTTTGTTGCCGGGTTTGACCACGCCGGGATTGGTGATCCAGCGCGTGAGATTCTCGGTGTTGTTGTCGAGCATGCTGCCCGCGATGGTCGTGCGTGCGCCGACGTGGGTGAGGTCGGGGTAGGCGATGCCGGCGCCCTCCTGGCCGCGGACGTTGTGGCAGCCGGCGCAGGTCTTGGCCTGGAAGAGCTTGCGGCCCTGCGCAATGAGCGCAGCCGATTCGTCTTTTTCCGGAAACTGCTTGGCGCGCCAGGCTTCCAGCGGCGCGACTTCGTAAGCGTCGGTGACGCCGGTCTGGTTGGGCTTCCAGGAGGCGAAAACCGGCCGCGGCTTTTCGGCCTGCGCTTCCGTGGGCGCGCTGATGGTCCGCGCGTTCTTTTTCTGGTTCGCAAGCCAGTCGGCAAAGTCCTTCGCGTCTAGGGCGATGACGCGGAAGCGCATGACGGCGTGGGAATCGCCGCAATATTGCGCGCACTGGCCCCAATAATACCCGGCATGATCGGCCTCGAGCCACATGCGGTTGGGGCGGTTGGGCATCATGTCGACCTTGCCCGCGAGCTTGGGCACCCAGAAGCTGTGGATGACGTCCATCGTGCGGAGGTCGATGTGCACGGGGCGGCCGGCGGGGATCACGAGCTCGTTGGCCGTGGTGACGACGCTGCGGTTGCCGTCCTTGTCGGGATCGGTCTGCTCCTTCGGATATTCAAATTTCCACCACCACTGGAAACCCGTGGCCGTGATTTCGTAAGCGTTGGCCTTTTCCGCCTCCGGCACATCGTAAGTATACCAGATTGCACGGAGGGTAGGGATGGCGATGATGACCAGCGCGAAGACCGAGGCCGCGATGAGGCCGATTTCGACGAAAGGATTGCCGTGGCCCTGTTCCGGCGGCTCGGCGTGTTCGTCCGCCTCGGTGCGCGCCTTGAACTTGATCGTCGCGTAGGCCAGCGCCGCCCCGACCAGGATGAAGATAACCAGTGTCACCCAGCAAGTTACGTAAAAGAGATTGGTCTGCGCGCGCGCCACGGGGCCCTCGACGTCGAGAGTCGACTGGTGGCCGTTCATGTCCCACCAGCAGCCGGACAGGAGAACACTGCCCGCCAGACTCAGCGCGAGGCCGGCCCAACGGGAAAAAGAGCGGGAAAACATCGGAAACTTCATGAAGACGGTCGAAAAACTTTTAAACGGCTTTATGTGGCCACAGTTCACCGGGAGCGTCCGCAAACGAAACCGGCATTTCAAGTCATAAAACGGGGTCTTCGTCCCCCGCGGCAAGATTTCATGGCCAACTATTAAAAATCATGCGCCCTGCATTAGTTGGCGCAGAGAATCATCCGCAGCGGTTGCATCCCAAACTGACTGGATTCATATGTCCGTCATGAACGTGAAACTCCTCTCCGTCGTTTTGTTCGTCTCCTTTCTCGTTGCCGGCTGCTCCCAGCAGGAGCCGGCCGCCGCGGCCGCACCTTCCGGTCCGCGCACCCTCGACTTCACCGCCGGCGACAACATGAAATACAACATCACGCAAATCGACGCTGCGCCGGGCGAAGAGCTGCACATCACGCTCACCAATGTCGGCACGCTGCCCAAGGAGGCCATGGGCCATGACTGGATTTTGCTGCAGGCCGGCTCCGATGCCGAGGCTTACGCCCGTGCCGCCGTCACGGCCAAGGACGCCGGCTATCAGCCGCCCGCGCTGGCCTCCGAAGTCATTGCCTCCATCGCCGTTCTCGGTCCGCGGCAGACCGGCGAGGTCACCTTCAAGGCGCCCACGCAGCCCGGCCAGTATCCCTTTCTCTGCTCGTTTCCCGCGCATTTCCAGTCGGGCATGCACGGCGTGCTGACCGTGAAATAAAAGCGCTTGGAGCCGGAATTTTCCGGCAAGACACTAATCCGATGCGTCAGCCATCAGTTGACGGCATCGTGACCGTGGCGTTTTTGTGCGCGCCGGGCGACGATCTCCTTCCTCTCAATCATCAGCGGTAGGAGGCGAGCAGCGAATAAACGATGACGCCTGTGACCGAGACGTAGAGCCAGATGGGGAAGGTGAAGCGCGCGAGGCGGCGGTGGGCGGGGAAACGGCCGCTGAGCGAAAGAAAAAAAGTGATCAGGATCATCGGCAGCGCGATCACGGAGAGGACAATGTGCGAAATGAGCAGGGCGAAGTAGACGGGCCGGATCGCGCCCTGCCCGTGAAAGCGCATGTCGCCATGGAGGGCATGGTTCACGATGTAGGTCACGAGGAAGACGCTGGAGAAAACAAACGCCGTGAACATGGCCGCGCGATGGGCGCCGACCCGGCTCGACCGGATATAGCGGAAGCCTGCAATCAGGGCGAGGGCGGAGAGGGCATTGAGCAGGGCGTTGAGCGCCGGCAGGAAGAGCAGGCGGGTGCCCGCGATATCCGTGGGCACATGGTAATACACGAGCCAGCAGAGAAAAAGGCTGGCCGCGGCGCTAATGGCCACGATTGCGGCAATTACGCTGCCGGGCGTGCGGGTCGCATTGGCCTTCAGATCCGGCCGGGGGTTCGCTGGCTCACTCATAGATAATGGCCGGCCGGCCGGTTAGAATGTGGCCCGTTTTTCAACTTAGCGAAAAATCAGCCGGTCCGCCACCAGCGCGCCGAGCAGCAGGGGCAGGTAAATGATCGTGGCAAAAAACAGTTTCCGCGCCGCCGTATCACGCGTCTCCGGCCGCAGGAACACCACCGCGCGCCAGAGCAGCCATGCGCCCAGCGCCAGAGCCACGCCGAGATAGGCGCGGCTGCACCAGCCGGTCAGCGCCGGCCACACGCTCACGGCCACGAGCAGCACGGCATTGATCAGCGACCAGCGCGCCACGCGCGCGCCGCCGGTGTCGATGACCGGCAGCAGGGGAAAATTCACCGCGGCGTAATCGCGCCGGTAGGTCCAGGCTACCGCCATGAAATGCGGGATCTGCCAGAAAAACAGTATGCCGAAGAGCGCCCAGCTGAGCGGGGAGATGCCGTTGTCCGCCGCAGCCGCGCCGATCAACGGCGGCAATGCGCCCGCCACCGCGCCGATTTCCGTCGACCAGCGCGACAGTTTTTTTGCCGGCGTGTAGATCGCGAGGTAGAACACGTACGTGAGCAGCGCGAAGATCGCGCAGACGCCGTTGATCTTCCCGAAGAGCACGGCCAGGCCGGCCATGCACATGCCCGCGCCGAGCACGAAGGCCGAGCCCGTCGCGACGCGTCCCGCCGGAATCGGCCGGTCCGCTGTGCGCTGCATGCGCGCGTCGGTTTCGCTTTCCATCCACTGGTTGAGCGCAGCCACGCCGCCCGCCGCCAGCCCGGTGCCGAGCAGCAGGTAAAAGGGCTCCCAAAAGCTGAAGGGCGGCCGCGCCGCATAATAGCCCACCAGCGCGGTGACGACCGACAGCGTGCTTAGCCGCGGCTTGGTCAGCTCGACGTAATCGTGGATCATCGCCCGGGGAGAGGCCGTCGCGGCCGGTGAAATAACAGACGGTGCTTGCATGCTCAAATTTTTGCCAGCTCCCGCGCGCGCGGCGCTGGCGCGGCCGGGACGGTTTCAATCCATGCCTCGCGGTGCATCCACCAGGTCAGCCCGAAGGTCGTGGCCAGCGTGGCCGCGCCCACGATGACGTGCGCAGTGGTGAAGAACGGCGCCCGCCCGGTCCAGATGACCGAGGCGCCGAGGAAAATTTGCAACGCGAGCAGCGACATCAGGCCCGAGGCCACGCTGCGCACGGTCACGGTGGCTGCGCGCTCGGCGTAGATTTTTCCGGACAGCGCCACCAGCGCCACTGCGATGATGCCCGCCATGACGCGGTGCGCGAAATTCAGCCCCACGCGGAAATTCCACACCGGCGGCAGCAATCCGTGGTCGGGCGAGGACCAGGGAAAGGTCGGGATCGCCAGCCCGGCGAAGCTGTGCCGCATCACTGCCGCGATCGCCAATTGGAGAAACAGCAGCGCGCAGCAGATAAGGCCAAGCCGGCGCGTGGCCGTGGTGAAGGCTGCTCGTTTTTTGTTGTTCAGCCACGCGCGCGAACAGGCAAGGGCGATGGCCACCAGCACGCAGAGGAAGGCCTGCGCCAGGCAGGCGTGCAGCATGGCGAAAAGCCGGCCCACACTGGTGTCCACGGTTTCAATGTGCAGCCGGTCGAGCAGCACGCGCAGACCGCCGACCACCGCCTGGGCAAAGACCAGTCCGACCGCGTAAAGCGAAAGCTTGCGCAGCCAGGCCCGTGCTTCGCGCTGCCATAGCAACACCGCCAGGGTGATGGTGATGAGGGTCATCACGCCAGCCGTCAGCCGGTGCGAATGCTCGGCGAACTCGTTGATATTGGTCAGCCAGCCGTGCGGATTGAGCGAGCCGTTCGAGAGCGGCCAGTCGGGGAAAATCATGCCCGCGCCGATGCTGGTCGTGAAGGCGCCGAGGCAGATGAGCACGAACGCCCAGGCCACGCCGGCCGCGGCCAGCCGGGCGATGCCGGGCTGGTAAGCGGAGCTGCATGCAGTGGACGGGGACGCGTTCATAAGCTGGGAAACGGGAGATTAGAAGGGTTCAGCCTAGTTGCCGCAAACCCTTTGACAATTTTTTCCTCCGGCGAATCTGTAGTTGTATGAAAACTTATGCCCCCATGAGACGATGGCTGATCGCCGTCGGGGCAGGGTGGTTGTGCCTGCTGGCCGCCTGTTCGCGGCCGGCTCCGGCCGCCTCGTCGGGGGATGACGGTGAAAAGCGCTGGCCGCTCAAGGGGCAGATCATGGCGGTCGACGCCGCGCATAAGACGTTGCGCGTGCAGCATGAGGAAATCGTCGGCCTCATGCCCGGCATGACGATGGATTTCCCGGTCGGCCCGGGTGACTTGGCCAACGCCAAAGCCGGCGAGCGCATCCGGGGCGAACTCGTCCAGCACGGCGGCGATTTCCGCCTCGAGAAAATCCTGCCCGACGACGCACCCACCGATGCCACCATCGCTGCCGCGGCCAACACCCTGCGCCAGGACACCATGATGCGCGGTCCGCATCCTTTTCGCGAGATCGGCGAGACCGCGCCCGACTTTGCGCTCTATGACCAGGACGGCCGTGTCGTGCAGATGGGCCGCTTCCGCGGCAAGCAGATCATGCTCAATTTCATCTACACGCGCTGCCCCATCGCCACGATGTGCCCTGCCTCCACCGCGAAGATGACGATGACACAGCGCCTCGCGCGCGAGGCCGGCGTGAAAAATCTCGAGCTCATCTCCGTCTCGATGGACCCGGCTTACGACACGCCCGGCGTGCTCAAGGACTACGCGCAGGCGCGCGGGATCGACACGGGCAACTTCTCTTTCCTCACCGGCCCAACCAACGCCGTGCAGGACCTGCTCGCGCAGTTCGGCGTCATCGCCGAGTTCAAGGACGGCATCCTCAACCATACGCTGGCCACGCTGCTCATCAACGAAAACGGCACCATCATCTGGCGCGCCGACGGCGGCGAGTGGGAGCCGTCTGAATTTGTCGGCAAGATGAAAAAAGGATGAGCGCTCCCGGCAAAAGTCTCGACGCCGCGCGCTGGCGCCAGCTCGCGTTCCTCACCCTCGGTGCCGCTCTGCTCTTCATCGTCGTGCGTCTGCTGCCCACCGGCACGAACGTTCCGCACCTCAATTACGTGCCCGCCGGCCGCAGCATCATCCAGACCTGCGATCCGAGCAATCCGCAGTTCCTGCCCGCTACCGAAGTGCAGTCGCCTGTGACCATGACGCTCGCGACCGTCGCGCCGCCCGTCGCCGGCCAGCCCGTCTCGGCTGTACTCACGCTCACGACTTATGGCGACAAGCCGCTCGGCCCGGGCCAGATCGCCACCTCGAACGCGAAAAAAATTCACCTGCTCGTCGTCGATCCCACGCTCACCGATTACCAGCACGTGCATCCCGTGCCGGCGGACGCGCCCGGCGCGTGGGCCTTCACCTTCACGCCGCGGGCCGGCGGACACTACCGGCTGTTCGCCGACTTCGTGCCCGTCGCCACCGGCGTCGAGCTCTACGCCTGGGCCGATCTCACCGTGAATGGCCCGCCCGCCGCGCCCGTGTCTGCAGCGCAGCAAAACTGGACGGCCGAAAACGACGGCTACCGCTTCACGCTTACGCCCGGGTCATTGCCCATCCGCGGGCGCAAGGTCGAGGATCTCACACTGACCGTTGATCGCATCGGCGGCGGCCCGGTGCCGCTCGAGGTCATCATGGACGCCTTTGCCCACCTTGTGGCCTTTGACGAACCGCGCAGCGGCTTTGGCCACATGCATCCGCTCGAAGTGGACATCACGAAATTGCCCGATCCTGTACACCCGACCTTGCATTTCAAACTCCAGCTCCCGCGCGCCGGCCGCTATGTCATCTGGAGTCAGGTCCAGATCGCCGGCCGGGAAATCTTTGCGCCATTCTGGTTTAACGCGGAACAGTGAATTCTGGCGGCTGGTTCGGCATTTTTATCTTTTTTCTTCTGTGAGGGTAATTCGACCGTCGACCACACGAAGCCAATATTGATGTCCTGCTTCAACTTCGACTTTTGCGCTAATACTTTGAGACGAGTCGTCAGCAGAGCCATCCAACCGCCTTTTCTTGACCGTCAACATATGTGTTCCAGGTGAAACTACGACATCAGGAACCATTGTCACAAAGTTGCTTGATGCTCTTTTTTCAACTGCACCGTCTACAGCAACTACACGATAGTCTGGGAGCTTTCCCACATTTGAACTCGTAATATCATCGATCAATGCCTGCGATTTATAGGAGCTGCACGAAACGAACGCAATGGGCGCGAGCAAGAAAACGAGAACTAGCAATGGGGCTTTCATTGCTTGCCGAACAGCGTTGTTAATCTCGGCCCACCTCACGCGCTCAGCGCGTTCGTCGTATTGAGGTGTTCCTCGCCGGTGTATTTCTGCGATTGTTCGTCGGCGTGGTAGCTGGAGCGCACGAGCGGGCCGCTTTCGATCACGCCGAAGCCGATGCTCAGGCCGAATTCCTTCCACTGCGCGAATTCCTCGGGCGTCACCCAGCGGTCGATCGGCAGGTGCTGCGGCGTGGGCTGGAGGTACTGGCCGAGGGTGAGGATGTCGACCTTGTCGCCGGCGAGGTCGCGCAGCGTCTGCTCGACCTCCTCCTTTTTCTCGCCGAGGCCGAGCATGATCCCGGTCTTGATGGTGAAACCGCGGCCTTTGGCGTGGCGCAGCACGGAGCGCGAGCGGTCGTAACGGGCCTGCACGCGCACGGGCTTTTGCAGGCGTTCGACGGTTTCGACGTTGTGGTTGAAGATGTCGGGCTTGGCGTCGAGCACGGTGTCGACGTCCTCGAGTTTGCCCTTGAAATCGGGCACGAGCACCTCGATGGCGGTGTCGGGATTGCGGTGGCGCACGGCGCGGATGGTCGCGGCCCAGACGGCGGCGCCGCCGTCGGCGAGTTCGTCGCGCGCGACGCTGGTGAGGACGCAGTGGCGCAGGCCCATCTTCGCGACGGCGTCGGCCACGCGCGGCGGTTCGCCGAGGTCGAGCTCGGTCGGTCGGCCGGTCTGCACGGCGCAGAAATTGCACGAGCGCGTGCAGATGTTGCCGAGGATCATGATGGTGGCGGTGCCGCGCGACCAGCATTCGCCGAGGTTGGGGCACTGCGCGCTCTGGCAGACGGTGTGGAGCTGGTTTTCATCCACAAGGCGGCGCACGGCGGTGTAGCCGGGGCCGCTGGGCAGCTTGGCGCGGAGCCAGGAGGGTTTGCGCGAAATGGGCGTCATGATCGAAGAGTTAAAATAACAATGGCTGGAGCTCAACCGCGAGCCTGTTTTCGCGGCACTGTTTTCCGTTTGCGCCGCGGACGCGGGCGGGCCAGCCTTGCCGGTTCTGATGAGCGACCTCCCGACTGACATCACCCATGACCAGCACGCCGTGCGGCGGCAGAAACTGGCCGAACTGCGCGCTGCGGGCGCGGATCCGTTTCGCGCCAACTTTGCGACGACGCATTTTTCGGCCGAGGCGATCCAGCTGTACGTCGACGGCCAGGACAATGCCGTGGGCGTCAGCGTAGCCGGCCGGCTCGTGGTGATGCGGGTCCAGGGTGGCAGCGCTTTTTCGAAGATCCTCGACCAGCGCGGGCAGATCCAGCTTTACGTGAAAAAGGACGTGGTGGGCGAGGAAGCCTACGCGGCGTTCAAGAAACTCGACCTCGGCGACATCGTCGGCGCGGAAGGCACGCTCTTCAAGACCAAGACCGGCGAGATTACCGTGCGCGTGACGCGCTTCGTGCTCGTGGCCAAGGCGCTGCGGCCGCTGCCGGAAAAATGGCACGGCCTGACCGATCCCGAGCAGATCTACCGCCAGCGCTACCTCGACCTCATCGTCAACGAGGAGTCGCGCGTCCGCCTCCTGCTGCGTCCGAAGATCGTCTCGCACATCCGTCGGTTCCTCGAAGAGCGCAAGTTCATCGAAGTGGAAACGCCTGTGCTGCAAAACGTCGCCGGCGGCGCGGCCGCGCAGCCGTTCGTCACCCACCATAACGCGCTCGGCGTGGATTTCTTCCTGCGCATCTCGCTCGAGCTTTATCTCAAGCGCCTGCTTGTCGGCGGCTACGACCGCGTGTTCGAGATCGGGCGCAACTTCCGCAACGAGGGCCTTTCCCGCAAGCACAACCCCGAGTTCACCATGCTCGAGGTGTACCAAGCCTACAGCGACTACCGCGGCATGATGACGTTGATCAAGGACCTCATCACCACGCTCTGTCGCGACGTGCTCGGCACGATGAAGATCAAGCACCCGGCCAGCGGCCAGGAAATCGACTTCGGCGGCGAATGGCGCGAGGCGGCCTACAAGGATTTGATCAAGGAGGCCACGGGCGATGCGGACTGGTTTACCCGGGGCAAGGCGGAGAAAATCGCCGGGGCCGAAAAACTCGGTCTGTCTGTCAACCCGGCCTGGGAGGAGTTCGAAATCACCAACGAGATTTTTTCCAAGAAAATTGAGCCGAACCTCATCCAGCCGACGTTTGTCACACACCTGCCGAAGGAGCTTTGCCCGCTGGCCAAGCTCAATCAGGAGGATCCGACGACGCTCGATGTGTTCGAGCTGGTCATCGGCGGCATGGAAATCGCGCCGGCCTATTCGGAACAGAACGACCCCGACGTACAGCGGCAGATGTTCGAGGCGCAGGCCGGCGGCGAGAAGCAGAACATCGACCAGGATTTCCTGCTTGCGCTCGAGCACGGCATGCCGCCCGCGGGTGGCATGGGCGTGGGCATCGACCGGCTGTGCATTTTGCTAACCGGTGCGGAAAGCATCCGCGACGTGATCCTGTTCCCGCAGCTGCGGCCGGGGGCCTGATGGGAACGTGGAGGCCGCAGAGGATGACAGAGAGCGCAGAGGTTTTCCCTCGATTTCTCCTCTGCGTCCTCACTTTACCTCTGTGCCCTCTGTGTTCCAAATAAGCCACTGATGCCCTGGTATCTTTACCTTGCCCTCAAGCAGCTTTTCCCGACCGG
>Ga0210388_10000436_pt1 | contig 34761 bp, 32 predicted proteins | sample IncBWC19OmetaG_FD_155485 | JGI IMG/M metagenome (GOLD analysis project Ga0210388, IMG submission 155485) | Forest soil microbial communities from Barre Woods Harvard Forest LTER site, Petersham, Massachusetts, United States - Inc-BW-C-19-O ...
GAGCGGGCAAATCATCCGCGGCAAGAAACGTCATCCCACGGTTGAAGACGGCTCGACCCTGTACGCCAATGCCACTGTGCTCGGCGGCCAAACCGTCGTGGGCGCCGGCAGCGTCATCGGCGGTTCGGTGTTCTTGACGCGCAGCGTGCCGCCGCGCTCACGGGTTTCCTTGAAGGAGCCGGAGCTGCGGGTCGCGACGCGCGACGGCGCGGCCGAGCCTGACGCGATTTACTTCGATATTTAACCGACAGGCCTAGCCGGTGCGAATGATTTGCGCAGCCAAAGCCTTGGCTGCCTGCGGGGCCTTGCGATCGCCGTCGACAGACGCGGCGAGTGACGCACCATCATATAGAAACACGAGTTGCTGGCCGAGCAGCTCTGGGTCGGCGGCCTTTGCCTGCCGCGCGAGTTCGGTGAATTGAGCTCGCAGCCACGCTCGCGACGCGTCGCAGGCTCCCTTGATCAGGCTGCTCGCGCCGGCTTCGGCACTGGCGCGCTGGAACGCGCAGCCGCGATAGTCGGTCCGATTCACCATCTCCGACAATAGGTCGAAAATTCCTAAGATCTTTTCCTGCGGCGTCTGGAGACCCGCGATTCGTTCTTTGACCCTGGCTTCGCGTTTGCCGGCACGTTCTTGCAGGTAGGCGCGAATCAGCTCTTCTTTGCTGCCGAAACAATCGTAGAGCGATGCCTTCGCCACGCCCGCGTGCTCGATCACGCGGTCGATCCCGACCAGGTTGATGCCGTTCTCGTAGAACAGTTCGTCGGCTGCGGCAAGCAGCCTCTCGCGGGCTGATGTTCGGCGCACGGTTTGGCTTCCCATGAGCTTGACTTTAACAGACCGGTCTGTATGATTCAACTAAACAGACAGATCTGTCTAGTAGGAGAGCCGATGCATCCGACCAGCGTAGCCGTCCCCGGAGTCCGCACGAACTCAGCGCTGTACCTCTCGCCGAGCGCCTCGTTTTATCTCTTGGCGTCCATCACCCTTTCTTTCTTGGCGGGCTCCTCAGTGCCCACGCCTCTGTACCCGCTGTATCAGGCCCTTTGGGGGCTTTCGCCCGTCATGATCACCGTTGTGTTCGCGGTGTATGCGCTCGCGGTCTTGACGGGATTGCTATTCCTGGGGCGGTTGTCGGATCACGTGGGCCGCCGACCGGTGCTCATCGCGGCGGCACTCGCGCAGGCGCTGACGATGCTGTTGTTCGCAACCGCCGCGAGCGCAGCGGGTCTGGTGCTGGCCCGCATCATCCAAGGACTCATTACGGGAGCGGCACTGTCTGCGGTCGGTGCGGCCATGATCGACTTGAACAAATCGCGCGGAACGGCGGCCAACGCCGTGGCGCCGGCTTTTGGCAGCGCCGCCGGCGGTATCGTCGCCGGATTTTTCGTGCAGTTTTTGCCGGCACCGATGCACTTGGTGTATGCCGCGCTGGCCGCTGTTTTTGTGATGCAGACTGTGGGCCTAAAGTTCATGAAAGAGCCGATTGCGCCCATACCCGGCGCGTGGAAATCGCTCAGGCCGCAAATCGCGCTGCCGTCTGCCGCACGCGAGCCGCTGCTGCTGGCGCTGCCGGTGTTAATCGCCGTGTGGGCGCTCGGGGGGCTGTATGCCTCCCTGGGACCGGTGCTGGTACGGGGCATGCTGGATTCCAATGCACCCTTGCTCGGCGGTCTCGCCCTTTTTGTCCTGGCCGCCAGCGGCGGCATCGCCGTGCTTCTGCTGCAAGCGCTCGAGGCACGCAAGATGATGGCGCTCGGGGCGGCCTGCCTGCTGGCTGGCGTGGGCCTGGCAGTCCTGGCGTTGACCCGCAACGAAGTGACGCTATTCTTTTTGGGAACCGCCGTCGCCGGCGTGGGTTTCGGCACGGGATTTCAAGGCGCCGTGCGCACCGTCATCAGCGTGGCCGCGCCTCACGAGCGGGCCGGGACCTTGTCGATCCTGTTCATTGTCAGCTACATCGCCTTGGGAGCACCGGCGATCATCGCAGGTTCGATGGTACGGCACGCTGGCCTGGCGGCGACGGCGCAGATCTTTGGGCTGGTGGTCATGGCGCTGGCCGCCGTCGCACTCGTCGCGAGTGTACTGCGGGCCGTGTGGCGATCGAATTAGGTGCGAGACCGCCGCGCGATGAGCCGCGCGGCGGTTCGGAGACTTACATCATCTTGCCCAGCACAGGCACGAGCAGCAGCGCGACGATGTTGATGATCTTGATCAACGGGTTGATCGCCGGTCCGGCGGTGTCCTTGTAGGGATCGCCGACCGTATCGCCGGTCACCGCGGCCTTGTGCGCATCCGATCCCTTGCCGCCGAAGTGGCCTTCCTCGATGTACTTTTTGGCGTTGTCCCAGGCGCCGCCGCCGGTGGTCATCGAGATGGCGACGAACAAGCCGGTGACGATGGTACCGATCAGCAGTCCACCGAGGGCTCGAACGCCGGAGCCCGGGCCCATCAAGAAATTCATGATGAACACGAGCACGATGGGCACGAGAATTGGCAGCAGCGAGGGCACGATCATTTCCTTGATGGCGGCCTTGGTCAGCATGTCCACCGCGCGCGAATAATCAGGTTTGGCGGTGCCCTCCATGATCCCCGCAATTTCTTTGAATTGACGCCGAACCTCATTGACCACGGCGCCGGCGGCGCGGCCCACCGCTTCCATCGCCATGGCGGCAAACAGGTACGGCACGAGTCCACCGATGAACAAACCGATGATCACCGCGGGGTCCGACAGATCGAAGCTCGTCGGATGGCCCAGCACTTCGCCTAGTTTGTGGGTGTAATCGGCAAACAGCACCAGCGCCGCCAAACCCGCCGAGCCGATGGCGTAACCCTTGGTGACCGCCTTGGTGGTGTTGCCCACGGCGTCCAGAGGATCGGTGACATCGCGTACCTTCTTGTCCAAGTGCGCCATCTCGGCGATGCCGCCGGCGTTGTCGGTGATCGGGCCGTACGCGTCAAGCGCGACGATCATGCCGGTCATGGACAGCATCGCGGTGGCCGCGATGGCGATGCCATACAGGCCCTCGAGCTGGTATGAGGCCCAAATGCTCAAGGCGACGGCAATGACGGGCAGGGCGCAGGCCTTCATCGACACGCCGAGTCCGGCGATGATGTTGGTGGCATGACCGGTTTGCGAGGCTGCCGCCACGTGCTGCACCGGCTTGTACTCCGTCGCGGTGTAGTACTCGGTGATCACGATCATGGCAGCCGTCAGCGCCAATCCCACCAGCGTGCACAGCCACATTCTCATGGCGTGCTCGCCCATGATGCTTTGCGCCACGAAGTAGAAGGCGATGGCCGAAATCACCGCGGAAACAATCACGCCCTTATACAGCGCGTTCATGATTTTGCCGCCTTCGCGAGTGGACACGAAGAAGGTGCCGATGATGGACGAGACGATGGAAATTGCCCCGAGCACCAATGGAAACAATATGGCGCGCGCGCCCAAGTCGGTCATCACCAAACCGCCGAGCAGCATGGTCGCGACCAGCGTCACCGCGTAGGTCTCGAACAAGTCGGCCGCCATGCCGGCGCAATCGCCGACATTATCGCCGACGTTATCCGCGATTACGGCCGGGTTGCGCGGGTCATCTTCGGGAATACCGGCTTCGACCTTGCCGACCAGGTCCGCGCCAACGTCGGCGCCCTTGGTGAAAATGCCGCCGCCCAAGCGCGCGAAAATCGATATCAGGGAACCGCCGAAGGCCAAGCCCACCAGCGAGCGCAATGCCGCATCGGCATCGCCCAGCATGTTGAGCATCACAAAGTAATAGCCGGCGACGCCGAGCAACCCCAAACCCACGACCAACATGCCGGTGATGGCGCCTCCGCGGAACGCCACTTTCAGCGCCGCATTGACGCCGTTGTGCGCGGCCTGCGCGGTGCGCACATTGGCGCGCACGGAGATGAACATGCCGATGTAACCAGCCGACCCGGACAGGATCGCGCCGACCGCAAAGCCGCCGGCCGTCGCCCAGTCGAGCGCAAAACCGATCGCCAGAAACAGAATGACTCCGACGATGGCGATCGTGGAGTACTGGCGGTTCAGGTAGGCACGGGCGCCGGCCTGAATGGCCGCGGCGATTTCTTGCATGCGCGCATTGCCGGCAGGCTGCTTCAAAATCCAGCGTACCGAAATGACGCCGTAGAGGATTGCAACAACACCGGCCGCGATCGCAAGCCATAGCGCATTATCAAGAGTCATGTGAGGGTTCCCTTCGGGCTTATGTTATTGAAATCTAAGAGTTTAACGTCAAAAAAAGCGACGCGACTATATCACAAACGGTGTCCGCAGGCGCTTGGCAACGCTGGCACCCTTCAATGTGACATAAGCTGGCAAGCCGTTGTGGTATGGAGGGTACGCTTCGCCCCCAATCAGGGGCAATAGATAGCGCCGGCAGGCGGCGGTGATGCCAAAACCGTCGGTCGTGATGAAGTCGCGCGGCACCTTTTTCTCTTGATTGGCAATCGCCGACAAGGGCGCCTCGCCGATGCCCCAGCGATAGGGTTTGGAGGATTTTCTGACGATGACCGGCATGACGGCGTTCTTGCCTTTCAGCGCCAGCTCGACCGCGGCCTTGCCCACGGCATAGGCCTGATCGACGTCCACCTTGGAGGCGATGTGGCGCGCCGAGCGCTGCAGATAATCCGCGACCGCCCAATGGAATTTGTAGCCAAAGGCCTGCTGCGTCATCTGCGCGACCACGGGACCCACGCCGCCCAATTGGGCGTGGCCGAACGCGTCCTTGGTTCCGGCCTCCGCGAGGAATTTGCCGTCGGCGTCCTGAACACCTTCGGAGACCACGATGACGCAGTAACCGCGTTTCTCGACGGTCGCGTTCACCTTTTGCAAAAAAGCCGCGCGATCAAACGCGATTTCGGGAAACAGAATAATGTGCGGCGCATCGCCGGCCTTTTCCGCGGCCAAACCGCCTGCCGCCGCGATCCAGCCCGCGTGCCTTCCCATCACTTCGAGCACAAAAACCTTAGTCGAGGTTCGGGCCATGGACGCAACGTCGAGCGCCGCTTCGCGCGTCGAAACGGCAATGTACTTGGCCACTGAGCCGAATCCCGGACAGCAATCGGTGATCGGCAGATCATTGTCGACAGTCTTGGGTATCCCGACGCAGACTAGGGGAAAGTCCATCTGAACGGCGATCTCGGACACTTTCTGTGCCGTGTCCATGGAATCGTTGCCGCCGTTGTAAAAAAAGTAGCCGATGTCGTGTGCACGGAATATGTCGATCAGCCGCGTGTATTGCGCCCGATTCTTGTCGATGCCGGCCAGCTTGTAGCGCGCCGAGCCGAAGGCGCCGCCCGGCGTGTAGCGCAGCGCGCTGATGGCCGCGCGGCTTTCCTTGCTGACATCGATCATGTCTTCGGTCAGCGCACCGATGATGCCGTGCCTGCCGGCGTAGACTTTGCCGATTTTGTCGGCGTGCCGGCGCGCGGCTTCGATCAGGCCGCACGCAGAGGCATTGATGACCGCGGTGACCCCGCCGGACTGTGCATAAAACGCATTTTTTTTGGCCACACTGTCCCCTCAAGATTTAAGCCGCGCAGAATAGCCGATCGACGCGACCTCTGGTACGGTAGCGCGCTTTCACTACCAAAAGAAAGTATGAGAATAGTCTTATTGGGGGCCCCCGGTTCCGGCAAAGGCACGCAATCTGCCCTGCTGATCAAGGCCTATGGCGTGCCGCAAATATCCACCGGCGATCTGCTGCGCGAGGCACGCGCCAAGGGCACCGAATTGGGGCTGCGCGCGAAGGCGGCCATGGATGCCGGCAAACTGGTGGATGATGCCACCGTCCTCGGCATGATCCGCGAGCGCCTAAGCCAGCCGGATGCGGTCAATGGCTTCATTCTGGATGGCTTTCCCCGAAATCTTGCGCAGGCCGAAGCGTTGGAAAAAATGCTGGCCGACTTAGGCACCCCGCTCGAGGCGGTGGTGCTGCTGAATCTGGATCTCAAGATTCTCTTCAAGCGTCTCACGGGACGGCGGATCTGCGAAACCTGCAACCAGGTGTTCAACATCTACACCTCACCGCCCGGTATGTTGACCGAGAAGTGCGGCGACAAACCGCACCGATTGATTCAGCGCGAGGATGACAAGGAAGAGGTCATCGGCAAGCGTCTCGATGTTTACGAGGCCCAGACCAAGCCCTTGATCAGCCATTACCGGGAAGCGGGCCTGCTCCGGGTGGTGGATGCCGACGCCGACATGAACACGGTGTTCAAAAACATTCAGCAGGCGATCGGTACTCCGGCGCAGTGAGATTGACCGGTGGGTCCAGCGTTCGCTGCTCGAGCCGGTCAATATCACTACGCCGCGACTACCGTTGAGTGTTGGGCGACGACTGTTTTCACGGACTATGGGGTGACGGTCGCGCGCTGCGGAGCAACCGTTTCGCCGAGCGTCGCCAGTAGTCGAGTGCCGATCTCCTGCAATCGCCATCCGGTGAGCGCATGAGTGTCGCGCTTGCCCATGGCGAGCGCCTTCAGTTCGCCGCGCGGCGCCAATACCTCGGCGCTCACCTCCAGCTCTGCTGCGCGCGCATCCACGGTTTTGCTCAAAGCATCGAGCAGCGCTTTCTGTTCGGGTGTCGGACGCGAATCCTGCACCGGCGCCAAATCCTGCAGGCCGTCCTCGGAGGCAAGCGCGAGCGCCCGGAGCAGTGTGGCCGCAAATCTTTCGTTCATGGGCTGCACCGCCTCCAGCGCGGCGGCGTTGGCGGGATTGGCGTGCGCGATGGAAAAAACGGCAGCGTCCGATAGAATCCAGGCGCGCGGCAGGTCGCGCTCGCGCGCCAGTTTCTCACGCCACACAGCGACGGCTTTGGCGCGGGCGCGCGGCTCCGGTGGGAGCTGGCCAATGCCGCGCAGCCGCTCCCAGGCCAACGCCGGATCCGGTTCATACAGCCGGTGCTCCTCGAGCTCCAGGCAATCCTCTCGGACCCAGTGTTCACGCCCGAGTTTCTGCAAGCGCCCGTTGAGCTCCTGTGCGACGGCGTCCAGATACAGCACGTCGTCCGCCGCATACTCCAGCTGCGCCGGCGTGAGCGGCCGCTTCGACCAGTCGGTGCGAGTTTGTCCCTTAGGAATCGTGACATCGAGCAAGGTCTTCACCAGTTCCGCGTAGCCGACTTGGGGTTTCATGCCGATGCACGCCGCCGCAATCTGGGTGTCGAATACCGGCGAGACCACCTGCTTGGCCGTCAGGTAGACGGCCTCGAGATCTTGGCGCGCCGCATGGATGAGCTTGCGCACACGGGGTGCGGTCAAAACCGGCATCAACGCATCGAGGCCGTTGATTCGCAGTGTATCGACGCACCAGATCTGTCCGGCGGCGCGCAGCTGCAACAGGCACAGCTTGGGAAAAAACGTGCGCTCGCGCAGAAATTCGGTGTCCAGGCCGATCTCTGGCTGCGACTCCAAGGTGCGCGCGAGCGATTCAAGCTCCTCGCTTCGATCGATCCAAATCGCGTCAGTCATTGTCTTACCACGTGTACAATTTGCAGCGAATTATGACTGAATCAGCATGCTGCAACTCGCAAAAGCATTTTTAGACATCGCGCTGCGGCGCCAGACGCCGGCGGATTTACCAGCATCGCTGTTATTGCTGGTGCTGGCGGCCGGTGCCGCGGCGCTGACGGAAGTGTTGGGCGCGCTGCTGCCGCCGCCGCCCAATGGTCAGATTCCGCTGCGCATCCTTTTGGTGGTCGGATTGCCGCTGGCATTTACCTGGGGCTTGCTGGCGCTCGCCCGGCGCCGCGGGCGCTTTTTGCAGACCGCCACCGCGTTGCTGGGGGTCAGTGCCCTGGCGTATTTGATTCTCTATCCTTTGGATTCGCTCATCGGCGTGATGGGCGTGGACAAATGGGCGTCGCTGCCGATTGGGGTGATGTCGACCGCCGTCCTCATCGGATATTTGTTGGCCTGGGCGCACATTTGGCGTTCCGCGCTCGACTCCGGTTTTCTACTGGGAGCCATCATCAGTCTCAGCTACTTCGTTCTATCCATGTCGATCGGGCATCAGCTGCTGGCACAATCATGACGCGTCACATACATATCCTCGGCATCGCCGGCACTTTCATGGGTGGTCTGGCCGCCATCGCCAAGGCTGCCGGTTTCCGCGTTACCGGATCGGATCTGAATGTGTATCCGCCCATGAGCACGCAGCTGCAGGCGCTCGGCATCGAGTTCGTGCAGGGTTACGGCGCCGATCAGCTGGACCTTAAGCCCGATGTCGTGGTGGTCGGAAACGCGCTGAGCCGCGGCATGCCGGTCATCGAAGAAATGCTCAATCGCGGCATGCCGTATACCTCGGGGCCGCTCTGGCTCGCCGAGCAAGTATTGCATTCGCGCCATGTGATCGCCGTCACCGGCACTCACGGCAAAACCACGACCACCGCCATGCTCACCTGGATCTTGGAGCACGCGGGTCTTCAGCCAGGCTACTTGATCGGCGGCGTGCCGAGCAATTTCGATTCCAGCGCGCGCTTAGGGCAGGCGCCATTCTTCGTGATCGAAGCGGACGAATACGATACGGCGTTTTTCGACAAGCGCGCCAAATTTGTGCACTACCGCCCGCGCACCGCCATCCTGAATAATTTGGAATATGATCACGCCGACATTTATCCCGACGTGGCTTCAATTCGGCGACAGTTCAATCAATTGCTGCGCACGGTCCCGGGGTCCGGGCGGCTCATCGTGAACGGGCACGATCCGGAACTTAAGCTTACCTTGAGCGAGGGCAGTTGGACGCCGCGGGAATCCTTCGGTTTGGCGAAGATTGCGCCGCCGTGTGACTGGACCGCGCGCATTGCGGATACCTCCGCGGCGAGCCGGTTCGCCGTGCTCTTCAAGGAGCAGGTTGTCGCCGAAGTCGCTTGGGAGTTGATCGGCGAACACAACGTGCTGAATGCGCTGGCGGCAATGGGCGCCGCGCAGCATGCCGGCGTTGCACCGGAGCGTGCCGCGCAAGCCTTGAATGTGTTTCGCGGCGTCAAGCGGCGCATGGAAGTGCGCGGGCTGGTCGATGGCGTTACGGTGTACGATGACTTTGCGCATCACCCGACCGCCATCGAGACCACGCTCAAGGGCTTGCGCGCGCGGGTCGGCGCGCAACGAATCCTCGCCGTACTGGAGCCGCGTTCCAATACCATGAAGTTGGGCGTGCACCGCGAGCAACTGGCGCCTTCGTTGAATGTGGCCGACAAGAGCTGGTTCTTTGCGCCAGAAGGTTTAGGCTGGGACTTGAAGGGTGCTGTATCGAGCATGGGGGATCGTGTGCGCCTCACGGCGACCATCGAAGAACTGGTGCGAGAGCTGACTGCGGAGGCGCGACCGGGCGATCACGTTTTGATCATGAGCAACGGCGGTTTCGGCGGTCTGCACGACAAACTATTGGCGGCGTTGCGGGCGCGCTGATGCCGGCGCCGCAATCGATTGCGCTGTTTCCGCTCAACGTGGTGCTATTTCCAGAAGGCCCGCTGCCTCTGCGCATCTTCGAAACCCGCTACGTCGACATGGTGAGCCGCTGTATGCGCGAAGATCAGCGCTTCGGCGTGGCGTTGATCCGTGAGGGCAGCGAGGTGGGACCGGCCGACACCTTCGATGTCGGCACGATGGCCAAGATCGTCGACTTTCATCAATTGTCGGACGGCTTCCTCGGCCTGTCCTGCGTTGGCGAGCAACGATTTCGCATCTTGAGCCGCAGCCGTCAGCCCGACGGTCTGAATTTGGCCGGCGTCGAAAGCCTGGCGCGCGAAGCGAAGACCGCCGTGCCCGAACGCCACGCGCGCCTCGCGGAACTCCTGCGGACCGTTCTGCCGCAACTGGGTGAAGTCTATGCCGGCATCGAGATGCACTTGGACGATGCGGTTTGGGTCGGACATCGGCTCGCGGAAATTCTGCCGATCGAAGCTTCGGAAAAACAGTTTTGCCTGGAGCTCAACGATCCGATCCAGCGGTTGGATGTGTTGAGCCCGCTGGCGCAGGGTGCCTCGGCTTAGTGCGGCGACGCGACCGAGCGAGCCGTCGGTACCCACTGCGCTCGGGTGAACCAGAGCGCGATCGCGATACAGATTCCCCACGGCAGCAACCAGTATCCCAGTAAGCCGTCGAATCGGCCCACCCAAAAGGAATATCGCGGCGCCGCGCCGCTGTTGCTCCCTTCCTGCAGCATGCGCAGCACGACCACCCACCCGGCGTGCAGACCGATCGCCATGGCGATGTTGCCGGTGAGCACGCGCGTGAGACTCAAGATGAGTCCGACGATGAGCCATGAAAGAAAGGAATCGAACACCAATCCGGGTTGCGCCAGCGGGGAGAATGAGCGCGACAACAAGTCGAAACCGCTGCCCCAACCGACCTCTTCCGGCGCGATCCTCACTTTTGCAAAGAAGTGCAGGACCGCGAACAGGGGCGCGGTCAGCAGCGCGGCGGTCCAAGGCCCCGATTCGCGTTCGATCGCGGTGTGCATGGCGCCGCGAATCACGGTTTCTTCCAGCAGTGCGACCGCGACGCCGGATCCTAAGCCGATGAGGAAAATGCGCGCAAAATTCAGCAGCGTCGGTGTAAAGCCTGGGCTCAAGACGCGCAGATGCGTGGAGAGCAGGAAGGCGGCGCCCACCGCGGCGGTGACGACGCCGATGGCTCCCCAAGTGCAGCTCACACGGAGAAATCTGCGCCAGGGCAGGCCGTAGCCAAAATCGCGCGCGCGCGTGAGGTTCAAGCGCCGGCACAACCACACGAGTTCGGCGATCAGCACCAACATGGCGACCCGGCTGGCGACGCGATGAAATGCCCAACTCGCAAACCCGGAGGTCAGTTCATAGGCAGGGTAGGCAAGCAGCGCACCGATCAAACCTGCCAGCAGGATCGCGCCGACAAACCAGGCAAAGGCGCGCACTAGGAGTGCGCAATCGATGCGAAAACGCGCGCGGCGGCCGCGGCGGTGGCTTCGATGTCCGCCGCCGAGTGCGCCGCCGACAAGAATCCCGCCTCAAAGGCGGACGGCGCGAAATACACCCCTTCCTTCAGCATGCCGTGAAAAAATCGCTTGAAGCGCTCGACATCGCACGCCATGACCTGCGCATAGCGATCGACACTGCGCTCGGTCGTGAAGAAGAATCCGAACATGCCGCAGACGTGGTTGGTGCTCAGTGCAATCCCCGCGCCGGCCGCGGCGGTCGCTAACTTCTCCATCAATATGTCCGTCATCGCGCCGAGGTGCTGATGAAACCCCGGTGCGCTGAGCAGCTCGAGCGTGGTGATGCCGGCGATCATCGCGACCGGATTCCCGGACAGCGTTCCCGCCTGATAGACAGGACCCAACGGAGCGAGCTGCTCCATGACATCGCGGCGGCCCCCGAATGCGCCGACCGGCATGCCGCCGCCGATGATTTTGCCGAGGGTGGTCAAGTCCGGGCGCACGCCGTACAAAGCTTGGGCGCCGCCCAGTGCGACGCGAAAGCCGGTCATGACTTCGTCAAATATCAGCAGCGCGCCCGAGCGGTCGCATTCGCGCCGCAGTGTCTGCAGGAAATCCGGCGCCGGCGGAATGCAGTTCATGTTGCCGGCCACGGGTTCGACGATCACGCAGGCAACTTGCGCGCCGATCTGGCGCAGTACACGCTGGACTTGATCGACATCATTGAAGTTGAGCGTCACCGTGTGGCTGGCGAGTGATTTCGGAACGCCCGGCGAGGTCGGTACGCCGAGCGTCAATGCACCCGAGCCGGCCTTGATCAACAGTGAATCGGAATGGCCGTGATAACAGCCCTCGAATTTCACGATGGTATCGCGGCCGGTAAAGCCGCGGGCCAGGCGAATCGCGCTCATGGTCGCTTCGGTGCCGGAACTGACGAAGCGCACCAGTTCGATGGATGGCATGAGTTCGACCACCCGCCGCGCCAGCCGCGTCTCCAGCTCAGTCGGGGCGCCGAAGCTCAAGCCATCGGCGGCGACCTGCTGCACCGCTGCGATGACAGCCGGATGCGCGTGGCCCAAGATCATAGGCCCCCAGGAACCGACGAAGTCGATGAAGCGGCGATCATCCGCCGCCACTACGTAAGCGCCGCCGGCCTTCTTGAAAAAAATGGGCTCGCCGCCGACGCCGCGAAAGGCTCGAACGGGCGAGTTGACGCCGCCCGGAATGTACTTACAGGCTTCTTGAAACAGGCTCATAGCCCGCCACTTTAGACAGCGATGGCTGTCTCGGGCAAGCTAAGTCGTACCTCTAGACCGCCGCTGTTCGCATTCTGGGCCTTGGCGGAGCCGCCATGAGCCTTCATCACCTGAGAGGTGATGGCGAGGCCGATACCCTCGCCGCCGCTGTCGCGGTCGCGCGATTCGGCCACTCGATAAAACGGCTCGAAGATCCGTTCCAAATCCGCCGCCGGCACGCCCGGGCCGTGATCGCGGATGACGATCTCCAAGCCGCTGCTGGCGCGCGCGATCTGCATCTCCACCGGCGTGTCGTTCGGGCTGTAGCGCACCGCGTTGCGCAGCACGTTCTCAATCGCGCTGCGCAGCAGCTCGCGGCTGCCGAGCACCGCATTGTTGGCAGCACCGCGCAGGGCAATGGTGCAATTCTTCACGGCGCCTTCGAAATTGGCGTCGCGCACAACCTCCTCGATGACATCATCGAGTTCGAAGCGCTCGCGCTCCAGCAGGGCATCGGTGCCGTGCAACCTTGCGAGCTTCAACACCTGGCTGATCATCGCGTCGAGTCGTTCGATCTCGCGTTCCAGACGGTCCAATTGCCGGGTAAAGTCCGCGGGCGGTTGACGCGCCAGCCCCAGGGCGACGCGCATCCTGGCGAGGGGCGAGCGCAGCTCGTGCGAGATATCGCGCAACAGCTGTGTCGTCGCACTGCGATTCGCCCGCAACTGATCCGCCATGGCGTCGAAATCACGCGCCAGAACGGCGAGTTCATCCTTGCGGCCCTCGAGGCCTGCGCTCACCCGCACATCGAGATTCTCCGAGGCCAGTGCTCGGGCACCGGCCTGGATGCGGCGAATGGGTGCGGTGAGATGCTCCGCCAGCCACCAACTGGTGAGCGCACTGACCACGAGGGCAATGCCCAGAATGGTCAGCGAAATGGCAGGCAAGCTGAGCGCGCCGAAAATGCTCGGGCGGCGTGGCGTCGTCACGACCGTGTAAATCGATCCGTCCGGGGCGACGATTTGCGGCGCGGCGCGCGAGGGGCGGAAGTTGCCCGGCACCGGCTCGCGATTGATGATTTCGAAGCGGCGGGCGGCGCTTTCCGGCAGCCTGCGGCCGAGAATGTCCTGACCGTCGGGGCCGATGACGAAGAGTTGGCGATCGACCACGGTATTCTTATTCTCTTCCAGCCAGCTCTTCAAGGCGCTGACGCCGCCGCGCGCCAGAATTTCCGACGCCTGGATGGCCACCGAGGGGCGGCGCTGATACTCGAATGCCTCGTTTTCGCGCGAAGCGATGGTGAAGGTGGTGGCGATGCTGCTGCCGACGATCAGCGTCATCGCCAACAAGAACAAGAGGAAGATCCTGAGGAATAGGCTATGCATGCGCCCAGGTGAGGGTGTAGCCCGAGCCGCGCACGTTCTTTATTTCCGGATTCTTGCCGGCCTCGAGTTCGAGCTTGCGGCGCAAATTGCTGATGTGCGTGTCAATGCTGCGATCGTAAGCCGCCAGCTTGCGGCCGAGCGCCTGTTCGGTCATCGAGTCGCGCGAAATCACCTGGCCGGCCGAGCGCATCAGCAACTCGAGCACGCGAAACTCGGCGCCGGTGAGCGCGACGGGTTTTTCCGCAACGTGCACCTGGCGGGTTCCCGCATTCAAGGTGATGGGCCCGACATTCAGCTCGTCGGGAACGCTGCCGCGCGCCGAGCGACTGCTGGCACGGCGCAGGATCGCACGGATCCGTGCCACTAATTCGCGCGGATTGAAGGGCTTGCTGAGGTAGTCGTCGGCGCCGAGTTCCAGCCCGACGATGCGGTCCACATCATCCCCGCGCGCGGTCAGCATCAGAATCGGAGTGGAATAGGAAGCGCCCAGCTTGCGCATCACGTCCAGACCGCCGACGTTTGGCAGCATGACGTCGAGAATCACGATTTCAAATTCGCCGGCCTCGAGCTCCGCCAGCGCCTCGCCGCCGTCGTGCACGCTTTTCACGTCGAAGTGTTCAGCGTCCAAATATTCGGACAGCATCTGACAGAGCTCGCGATCATCGTCGACCAGGAGCACGCGGGGCGCGCGAGTTGCCGTGGGATCAGGTGTCATATCGCATACTCTGGCACAGTCGGCGCCACCGGAGGCTCCCGCCCCTGGAATTTGCAATTCTTAACAGAACCCTGCGCTGCATCAGACACATTTTTACACAGCGCCGGTCTAGGATAGCGCCGTATCCTCTTTTTACCGTATTGGAGCACGAACATGAAATCGAATCGCAATTTGCTGGCTGGAACCCTCCTGGCGGCCGGAGCGCTGGTGACAGCCGCCGCGAGCATTTCGATCGCGACTGCGGCCGATGTAGCAACGACCGCGGCGCCGGCCGCGCCGGCCGCGCCGGGCCCTCACGGGTGGCATCACCACCACGGTGCCTGGCACCTGTTGTCCAAGCTGAACTTGAGCGCGGAGCAACAGGCATCCATCAAAACCATCATGGCGAATGCAGCCCCGCAGATGAAGAGCATTCATCAGGAGATGCGCGGCAACTCGCTGAAACTGAGTCAGACGCAACCGACCGATGCGAACTACCAGAGCGTCGTATCGCAGGTCACCCAGGCCAACGGCTCGCTGCACTCACAGATGATCACGCAGCGCGAAGCAGTGCGCGCGCAGATCTTCAAGGTGTTGACGCCGGCCCAGCAAACGCAGCTCGCCGCGCTGAAGGCGCAAATGCAAGCGCAGATGCAAGCTCGCATGCAAGCCGGCCGAGCCGCTTGGGCGGGACGCGCTGCGGCGCCCGCGGCGCAATAGGAATCAAGCAGATTTTATCGAGGTATTTGTTTTAGCAGTCTCGGGATCGCTGCCGTTCTGACGCTCATCTTTGGGCGGCCGCGATCCCGTCTTTTTTCAGCAGTGCAATCACGCTGCCCTGTCCCACCAGATGGGCGGTACCGACGATCACCAGGTAATTCTTGTCGTCGTTGAGCAGCGCCTCGATTTTGGGCACCCACTTGCGGTTGCGCGCCACCAGCACCGACTCATATAGCACCGGATCGCGACCGATCTCGGATTTCAGTTCGTCCGCGAACCATTGGGTATCGCCGCTGGCCCAGGCGTGCACCATGGCGCCGACCTCCTTGGGCAGGTCGTGTGCTTCCTCGAGGCTCGAGACCAAGTAATCGGCTTGCTCGTCCATCGACAGTGCGTCGAACAGAGCAATTTGATCGTGCACCGTCTCCAGTCCCGCCACCGACTTGCCGTCGGTGCGTGCACGCTCCAAGAAAAACATTTCGACACCGGACTTCGGTTGAAAGCCAAGCTGCTGCAGCTGCAGCTGCGAAATCGCTTCGGCGGCGAACCAAGGCGCGAAGGCATCGAAAATGCCGAGATCAATGCCCACCTCCCGGGCCAAATCCTGCGCGCGCTTATAGCGGACATCGCCCATGATGGCCGGCAGTGTTTTGCCCTCCGGCAACCGAGCGCTCGCGAGCAACTCGGTCTGCATGCGCTGCATGTCGGTCTCCGCCAAATTCACTTCCATGAGAATCGCGCTGGCGTTGCCGTAGGCATTCAGCACCGCCGGCGCAAGCGGATAGTCGCTCGGCCGCAGCACATGAATGGAGCCTAAGATGTAAACGGTGTTGTGCTTACCGTGCAGTTCCCAGAGCGCGTGCAACGGGCCATCGGCGCGCACTGAGGCCGAGAGCGTGACGCACGACAGCGCCAGTCCCAGCACTCGCCAGCGAATCAAGAATCGTCGCATCGAGGATGTGCGCCTAGCTCGCGGTTTGCCGCAACTGCGCCGATTCTACCCAGTGCACCTGAGAGTCGATACGTCCATCCGCGTGTAATTCAAAACTGCGATAGGCCGGCGGAGTCGAGTCGACCGCGTAGCGATCGCTCTTCGGCAGAAACTGAGCTCCGGTGGATGGCGTCGCAAACAGGCGCACCGCGCCGCGCTGGCCGTCGAACGCCTGGTGAACGTGGCCCCACACCACCGCGCGTACATTGGTATGCGCATCGATGATGTTCCAAAAATCTTGGTTGTCGGCGAGTCCCACGCTGTCCAACCAGCGGCTACCCATCGCAATCGGATGATGATGCAGACACACCATGACGTGCTTGGGCGCTGTGTTCAGCGCCGCTTCGAGGCGGGCCAGCTCGTTCTTCGTCAGGCGGCCGCCCACATGCCCCGGATCGTAGCTGTCAAGCATGACAAAGGTCCAATCACCGAGCGTGTGTGCACCGCAAATTTTGAACGGATCGCCGGTGAGTTCCGCACGCATGGTCTCGGGCTCATCGTGATTGCCGGGAATGCACAACACGGGCTTGACCAAATTGCCAAAAAAGCTGCGAAACCGCAGATAGCCGGATTTATCGTCCTGCACTAAATCGCCGGTGACCAGCACGGCCTCGTAGTTCGGCGCGCGCGCAAACGCATCATCGAGCGTGGCATGCAAGCTCGAATCGGTCTCGACGCCGCGCAATCTGCCGCTCGCGCTGCCGTAGAGATGCGTGTCCGTGATTTGTAGAATTTGCATCCTGTAAATGGTAACAAAGCAGTGCTGTGGCGACGGTGAACTGGGTCATGGCGCAGCCTCGACGCCTTATACATAACAGACTACCGTTATGTGACCGCGTTCCGCCGCCAATCGACAACTCCTGTAAGTTCTGCGACCGAAATCACGCGGCATTGCTGGCAGGGGGCTCATCGGCGAGAATACGCGGCTTGTCTCGTTAAAAGAAGTTCTCCCATGCCTACACGCCGCGACCTTGCAAACGCCATTCGAGCTCTTTCCATGGACGCGGTCCAAAAGGCGAATTCCGGCCACCCCGGCGCGCCCATGGGCATGGCGGACATCGCAGAAGTCCTGTGGCGGGACGTGCTTAAGTTCAATCCGGGCAATCCGACCTGGATGGACCGGGACCGATTCGTGCTCTCGAATGGCCACGCGTCGATGTTGCTCTACTCGGTGCTGCATCTCACCGGCTATCCCTTGTCGATGGATGAAATCAAGAATTTTCGGCAATTCGGCTCGAAAACGCCGGGGCACCCGGAGCGTGATGTGCATCTCGGCATTGAGACCACCACGGGGCCACTGGGGCAAGGATTTGCCAATGCGGTCGGAATGGCGCTGGCCGAACGCTCGCTGGCGACGACCTTCAACCGGCCCGGCCACACCATCATCGATCATCATACCTACGTGTTCGTGGGCGACGGCTGCATGATGGAGGGCATTTCGCATGAGGCGGCGTCCCTCGCGGGGATGCAGCAACTCGGCAAGCTCATCGCCATCTACGACGACAACGGCATTTCCATCGACGGCAAGGTCGTGGGCTGGTTCGATGACGATACCGCGCGCCGCTTCGAGGCGTATGGCTGGCATGTCATACCGCATGTCGACGGCCAAAGCAGCGAGAACGTCGCCGCCGCGCTGGCAGCCGCGCGCGCCGTCACCGACAAACCCTCCTTTATCTGTGCGAAGACCCTCATCGGTTTTGGCGCACCGAAGGAAGGTACTCAAGTGATGCATGGCGAAGCGATGGGCGACGCCGATATCGCCGTCGCTCGCAGGACGCTGGGCTGGAGTTCGCCGCCGTTCGAAATTCCTGCCGACATTCGCGCCGCGTGGGATCGACGCGAGAAGGGCGCCGCGGCCGAACGCGAGTGGCGCACGCGTTTCACCGCCTACCGCCAAGAATTTCCCGCGCTGGCGACCGAATTGGAGCGGCGCACGGCGGGCGACTTGCCGGCCGGACTCGACGACTTGCTGCGGGCATTCGCCGCCGGGGCGCAGTCCGAGGGCAAGTCCCTGGCGACCCGGCAATCCTCGCAGGCGGCGTTGAACGCCATCGGCCCGTCAGTGCCCGAATTGCTGGGCGGATCGGCAGATTTGACGCCCTCGAACGGCACCTGGCGCAAGGACTCGGTGACCTTGAGCCCGGTCGCGCCCGCGGGAAATTACATTCACTACGGCGTGCGTGAGTTTGGCATGTCGGCGATCATGAACGGCATCACGGCGCACGGCGGCTTGATTCCGTATGGCGGGACGTTTCTGACCTTTTCCGACTATGCGCGCAATGCCGTGCGCATGGCCTGTTTGATGCGCATACGCGTGATATTCGTTTATACCCACGATTCGATCGGACTGGGCGAGGATGGGCCCACGCATCAGCCGATCGAGCATATTGCAAGCCTGCGTCTCATCCCACATATGTCCCTGTGGCGGCCTTGCGATGCGGTTGAAACAGCGGTGGCTTGGGGCGCGGCGCTGGACAATCGGGACGGCCCATCGCTGCTGGTATTGACGCGCCAGGCCTGTACTCATCAGGCGCGCGAGCCGGGTCAAGTGGCCAATATCTCTCGGGGCGGCTATGTGCTGATCGAGTCGTCCGGACCCGCGGAGGCGATCGTCATCGCCACCGGATCCGAGGTGGGAATCGCCGCCGAGGCGGTCCGCAGCATGAATGCCAAGGGTCGCAAGATCCGCCTGGTGTCCATGCCGAACACCAACCGCTTCGACGCCCAGGACGAGGCGTACAAGGAGAGCGTGCTGCCGGCCGCGGTCACGCGGCGCGTGGCGGTCGAAGCCGGCGTACGGGCCGACTGGTGGCGCTATGTGGGACTCAAGGGGCAGGTGGTGGGCATCGATCACTTCGGCGCCTCGGCGCCCGCCAAGGTGCTGTTTCCGCAATTCGGCTTTACCGCCGAAAAGGTCATCGAAGCGGTCGAAAAGACCGCCGTCTGATGCAGGATTCGGGGGGTTTTAACGCTCGCGAAGCGAGCGCTTTTAGGTCGGGGTCGCTTCGACCCCGTTGATAATTGCGCGAAGCGCATGAGGATCTATGATCAAAGTTGGCATCAATGGTTACGGGCGAATCGGCCGCAATATTCTGCGGGCACTGTACGAAGGCAAGCACGGCGGCGACCTCAAGATCGTGGCCATCAACGATTTGGGTGATGCCAATACGAATGCTCATCTGACCCGCTTCGATACGGCGCACGGCCGATTTCGCGGCGAGGTTCATGTCGATGGCGATTCCATGGTGGTCAACGGCGACCGCATCCGCGTGGTCGCGCAGCGTGATCCGACCAAATTGCCGTGGGGCGAGCTCGGCGTCGACTATGTGCTCGAATGCACCGGTTTATTCACCAGTAAAGCCAAGGCCTCGGCGCATCTCACTGCCGGCGCCAAAAAAGTCGTGATCTCCGCGCCGGGCGGCGACGATGTGGATGCCACCATCGTCTACGGTGTGAATGACAAAATTTTGACATCCAGCATGACGGTCATTTCGAATGCCTCCTGCACCACCAACTGCCTCGTGCCCCTGGTGAAAGTGCTGCACGAGAAGGTCGGCGTCCTCGCCGGCGTGATGACGACCATTCACTCCTACACCAATGATCAGGTGCTGACGGATGTGTACCATTCCGACCTGCGGCGCGCGCGCTCGGCCACCATGTCCATGATTCCGGCCAAGACCGGCGCCGCGGCGGCGGTCGGCCTGGTGTTGCCGGAGCTGAAGGGCAAGATCGACGGATTTGCGATACGCGTGCCGACCATCAATGTGTCCTTGGTGGATTTGAGTTTCACCGCGGCGCGTAAAACCAGTGCGCAGGAGATTCACGACGCGGTGAAGGCGGCGGCGAACGGTTCGCTGAAGGGCATTCTGGCCTATAACGATCAACCCCTGGTGTCGGTGGACTTCAATCACGATCCCGCCTCGTCCACCTATGATGCGACGCTCACCAAGGTCATGGAGGGGACGCTGGTGAAGGTTTGCTCCTGGTACGACAACGAGTGGGGATTTTCCAACCGCATGCTCGACACGACACTGGCCTGGTCGAAGGCCAAGTAAGAGTTCCCTTGAAAATTACCAAGATGTCCAGCCTGGATCTGCGCGATAAGCGCGTGCTGATTCGCGAAGATCTGAACGTGCCGATCCAAGGTGGAGTAGTGAGCAGCGATGCGCGCATCCGCGCCGCCTTGCCGACTATTCAGGCGGCCTTGAGCGCGAAGGCGCGCGTGATCGTCATGTCGCACCTTGGGCGGCCCGAGGAAGGCAAGTACGCGGAGGAATTTTCCTTGGCGCCGGTGGCCAAACGCCTCGCGCAACTGCTCGGCATCCCCGTGGCCTTCAAAAAGGACTGGTTGGACGGCGTCGACGTCGCACCCGGCGAAGTCGTGCTGCTGGAGAACGTGCGCTTCAACAAGGGTGAAAAGAAAGATGCCGATGAATTGTCGCGGCGCATGGCGGCGCTGTGCGACATCTACGTCATGGACGCCTTCGGCACCGCACATCGCGCCGAAGCCAGCACGCACGGGGTTGCGAAGTACGCGCCCATCGTGTGCGCCGGTCCCCTGCTGGTCAGCGAACTGTCGGCGCTGGAGACCGCGCTCGAGAAACCCGCGCGGCCGCTGCTGGCCATCGTTGCCGGCTCCAAGGTCTCGACCAAGCTCACGGTGCTGGAATCCTTGTTGAGCAAGGTGGATCAGCTCATCGTCGGCGGCGGCATTACCAATACTTTTCTCGCCGCCTTGGGCTTTAACGTGGGCAAGTCGCTGTACGAACCCAACATGCTGGACATCTGCCGGCGGCTGCTGGAGCAATCCAAGAAACGCGGCATCGTGATTCCCATGCCGACGGATGTGGTGGTGGCGAAGGAGTTCTCGGCGAAGGCTGAAGCCGACGTCAAGGACGTGCGCCAGGTGTCCGCAGAGGACATGATTCTTGACATCGGCCCGGATTCGGCCGAAGCGATCGCGGCGTTGGTGGGCTCCGCCGGCACGATTCTGTGGAATGGCCCGGTGGGGGTGTTTGAATTCGCGCAATTCGGCGAGGGCACGCGTACTTTGGCCACCGCCATTGCCCGCAGCAAGGCCTTTTCGTTGGCGGGCGGCGGCGACACCCTGGCGGCAATCGAGAAATACGGGATCGAGGACAGCATTTCCTACATCTCCACAGGCGGCGGTGCCTTCCTGGAATTCGTCGAGGGCAAGAAACTTCCCGCGGTTGAGATTCTCGAGCAGCGCGCCGCATGAACTCAGGCCTGCGGCGCACGAAGATTGTAGCAACTCTGGGTCCCGCCACGGACGATCCGACGGTGCTGGCGGATATGGTGCGCGCGGGTGTGGATGTGGTGCGTTTGAATTTCTCGCACGGCGCCGTGGCCGATCACGAGCGGCGGGTCGAACTGGTACGCGAGGCCGCGCGGCAGGCAGGCCGCTACGTGGGGGTGCTGGGCGATCTGCAGGGCCCCAAGATTCGCATCGATCGCTTCGCAGCCGGCAGGATCGAGCTCAAGGACGGCGCTGAGTTTATTTTGGACGCCTCCCTGGCCGTCGATGCGGGTACCGAGTACTCGGTGGGCATTGCCTACAAGAAGTTGCCCAGCGACGTGTTCGCCGGCGACGTGCTGCTTTTGAACGATGGTCAAATCAGCTTGCGGGTCACCGGAATCGACGGCCCGCGCATCAAGACCCGGGTCCTGGTGGGCGGCGAACTCGGCAACAACAAGGGCATTAACCGCCAGGGCGGCGGACTATCCGCCGGCGCACTGACCGACAAGGATCGCGAGGACATCGTCACGGCGGCACGCCTGAAGGTGGATTACCTGGGGATCTCGTTTCCGCGCGACGCGGCGGATATGGACGAGGCGCGGGGATTGCTGCGCGCGGCGGGCGGACACGGTCTCCTGGTCGCGAAAATCGAGCGTGCCGAGGCGATCAAGAATCTAGCCGCGGTCGTCAAGGCCAGCGACGGCGTGATGGTGGCGCGGGGCGACCTTGGCGTGGAAATGGGATTCGCGGAACTCGCCGGCTTGCAGAAACTGATCATTCAGGAAACCCGGCATCAGAACAAAGTCGTGATCATGGCCACGCAGATGATGGAATCGATGATCACCGCCACGATTCCGACGCGCGCCGAGGTGTCCGATGTCGCCAATGCGGTCATGGACGGCACCGATGCCGTCATGCTGTCCGCCGAAACGGCCTCCGGGCGCCACCCCGTCAAGGTGGTGGAAGCCATGGCGCAGATCGTCGTCGGCGCGGAAAAATACGAGGTGGAGCATACCCGCGCGCGCCAGCGGCAGAGCGGAATGTTTGCGCACACGGACGAGGCCATTGCGGCCGCGGTCATGTACACCGCGAATCACCTGCAGGTGAAAGCCATCGTCGCCTTGACCGAGTCCGGTTCGACGGCGCTGTGGATGTCGCGGGTACGCTCGGATATTCCCATCTATGCCTTTACCCGCCATGAACTCACGCGCCGCCGGGTGACTTTGTATCGCGGCGTTTATCCGATCGCGTACGATGTCGAAGACCGGGGCGAAGCGGTGTATTTCTCGATTTTCCGCCTGTTGTTGGGCCAGAAATTGGTGCTCGAGAACGATCACATCATTCTCACCAAGGGCGAGCTCAGCGGCATCTCCGGCGGTACCAATTCCATGCAAATCCTGCGCGTCACACGAAAGTAGCTCACATGGCCAACGAATTTCGCGGCACCGATCGATACATCGCCACCGAAGAATTGATGGCCGCGGTCAACGCCGCGGTGGTTTTGTCTCGGCCCTTGCTCATCAAGGGAGAGCCCGGTACGGGAAAAACGCTGCTGGCGAATGAAATTGCGCGCGCTTTGGACAAGCCGTTTTTCGAGTGGCACATCAAATCCACCACCAAGGCGCAGCAGGGTTTGTACGAATATGACGCCGTGTCGCGTCTGCGCGATTCACAGCTTGGCGATCCCAAGGTCCACGACATCCGCAACTACATCCTCAAGGGCAATTTGTGGGAGGCCTTCGATTGCGACGTGCAGCCGGTGCTGCTCATCGATGAAATCGACAAGGCGGACATCGAATTTCCGAACGATCTGCTGCGCGAATTGGACCGGATGGAGTTCTATGTTTATGAAACGCACCAAACCGTGCGTGCCAAGCATCGGCCGATCATCGTCATCACCAGCAACAACGAAAAGGAATTGCCGGACGCGTTTTTGCGGCGCTGCTTTTTTCACTACATCCGTTTCCCCGATACGGCAACGATGACGCAAATCGTCGACGTGCATTTCCCCGACCTGAAGCGCGAGCTGCTGCACGAGGCGCTGACGACCTTTTTCAAGATCCGCGAAACGCCGGGCCTCAAGAAAAAGCCGACCACCTCGGAGTTGCTGGATTGGATCAAGCTGCTGGTCAGCGAAGACATCTCCCCGGAAGCGTTGCGCAGCGATGACGCCAAAAAGCTCATTCCGCCGCTGTATGGCGCGCTTTTGAAAAACGAGCAGGACGTGCACTTGTTCGAGCAGCTCGTCTTCCTGCACCGCCGGAATGCTCGTTAAGTTCTTTTTTCTGCTGCGCAAGACCGGCATCCCGGTCTCGATCACCGAATTATTGACGCTGCTCGAGGCCCTCAAGGCCGGTTTGGGCGACGTGAGCGCCGAACGCTTTTACTATTTGGCGCGTACCTGTCTGGTCAAGGACGAGAAGTTCTACGACCGCTACGACCGCGCCTTCGCGACGCACTTCAAAGGCATCGAAGACGTATTCGCGCAGTTGCAGCGGCAGCTGCCGGCCGATTGGCTGGAAAAGCTGATGGTGCGCGAATTCACCGACGAGGAGAAGGCTGAGATCGAGGCCATGGGCGGCTGGGACAAGCTGATGGAAACCCTCAAGAAGCGTCTCGAAGAGCAGAAGGAACGGCATCAGGGCGGCAACAAGTGGATCGGCACGGCAGGCACCTCGCCGTACGGGGCCTATGGCTTCAACCCGGAGGGTGTGCGAATCGGTCAGGACGGCGGGCGCAATCGCAGTGCCGTCAAAGTCTGGGACAAGCGCGAATTCGCCAACCTCGACGACAAGGTGGAATTGGGCACGCGCAACATCAAGATCGCGTTGCGCCGCCTGCGCCGCTTTGCGCGGCGCGGTGTGCCGGACGAATTGGCGTTGGCCGATACCATCGACGCGACGGCGCGCTCCGGCGGCTGGCTCGACATCAAAATGCAGGCCGAGCGCAAGAATGTCATCAAGATACTGCTGCTCTTGGATATCGGCGGATCGATGGACGATCACGTCAAAACCTGCGAGGAACTGTTCTCTGCCGCGCGCAGCGAGTTCAAGCATCTGGAGCATTATTACTTCCACAACTTCGTGTACGAAGCGTTGTGGAAGGACAACCGGCGGCGCTTCAACGAGCACGTCGGCACCACCGAAATCATCCGCACCTACGGACCGGACTACAAGCTGATTCTGGTGGGCGATGCGACCATGAGTCCCTACGAGATCACGCATGCCGGCGGCAGCGTCGAGCACTGGAACCCGGAGCCGGGGAGCGTATGGCTCGAGCGCCTGATGAAGCAGTATCCGAAATTTGGCTGGATCAATCCGCAGCCGCAGTCGCGCTGGCGTCAGACCGCCTCGATCGACATGACGCGCGACATGCTCGAAGGGCGCATGTATCCCCTGACGCTGGCCGGACTCGATGACCTCATTGACGCGCTGACGTGATTCCGGAGCCGCGACATCTCGGCTTGGTGTTAACCGGGGGGGGTGCCCGTTCGGCCTACCAGGTCGGCGTGCTCAAGGGCATCGCGGACCTGCTCCGGCGCGGCTCGGCCTGTCCTTTTCCCATCATTACCGGCACCTCGGCGGGCGCCGTGAGCGCCGTCGCGCTGGCATCGGACGCGGCGCATTTCCGGCGTTCGGTGTTTGCGATCGAACGGGTCTGGCGCGATTTTCGGGTGCATCAGGTGTTCAAGGCGGACGCGGTGAGCATGCTGCGATCCGGCCTGCACTGGTTCCTGGCGTTTCTGACCGGCGGCTGGCTGGTGCAGCCGCCACATTCCCTCTTCGACAATTCGCCCTTGTGGGAGTTGCTGCGCACGCATTTGCACTTCGACGGCATCCCGCGCAGCCTCTACAAGACGCACCTGCACGCCATCGGCATCAGCGCGACCTGTTACGGCGACGCCGACTCGGTGACTTTTTTCGCCGCGGAGCCGGGCGCGGAGCCCTGGAAGCGCGTCTATCGCAAGGGTGTGCGGGCCACGCTGACGCTGGATCATTTGATGGCGAGCCTCGCCATTCCTTTCCTGTTCCGCCCGGTACTGCTCAATGACGCTTACTACGGCGACGGCGCCATGCGTCAGACATCGCCCTTGAGTCCCGCGATTCTGCTCGGCGCCACGCGCCTGCTGATCATCGGGGTCAATGACCCGGCGCCCACGGGCGCGCGTCCGCTGCGGCCGCCGATCGAGCCCACCTTCAGCCAAATGTTCGGCTTCATGCTGGACTCGCTGTTCATGGATACGATGAATGCCAGCCTCGAGCGCGTCAATCGCTATAACGAAAGTGCCGACATGCGGCCGATCGATACGTTGGTGATCATGCCGACGCGAGACGTGAACGAGGTCGCGCGGCGGCATGTGGACGAACTGCCGCGTGCCTTGCGCACGCTGTTGCGCGCCTTGGGCGCCCACAATGCACCCAACTCCCTGCTGCTCAGCTACCTGCTGTTCGAGCGCGGCTTCACGCGGGAAATGATCGACATGGGCTACGAGGATGCCAAAGCGCGGTCCGCGGAGATTCGCGATTTTTTGCAGTTGGAGCATGCGCGGCAATTTCGGGCGGCACGGTAGTGACGGCCCAGTGATTTGACCGGTTGCTTTAGCGCTTTCCAGGGAGGGTGAGCGCTCGAGCCGGTCAATATCACTGCGACGGCACGACCGACGGCAGCCGTTCGGGCCTTGAAGCTTCCCATCACCCCAAGCCAGCGGCGCCGCTCAAACTCACAGTGCCGAGTTACTGCAGTGAGTCGTGCCGCGTCAGCACCTGCGGGTGCGATTTGCGGAAGTGTTGCGCGAGCTGTTCGGCGATATACACGGACCGATGCTGGCCGCCGGTGCAACCGATGGCAATGGTCAAGTAACTGCGATTTGCCTGCGAGAACTCGCATAGGCGCTTCTCCAGAAATGCGGTCAGGTCCGCAATCATGGTGCGCACGCTGGCGAAACCGGCGAGATACTCGATGACGGCTGTGTCGCGGCCGTTCAATTTGCGCAGGGCGGTTTCCCAGTGGGGGTTCGGCAGGCTGCGCACATCAAAGACGAAGTCCGCGTCGCCCGGAATGCCGTGCTTGTAACCGAAGGACTCGAACATCAGCGACAACTGGCTCTCGCGCCGCCGTTCGATACGCTCGCGAATGAGATCGCGTAGCGCGTGCACGCCCATGTTCGAGGTATCGATCACCCAGTCGGCCGCGATGGTGATGGGCTCGAGCAGCTTGCGCTCCAAGGCGATGGCTTCGCGCAAACCGATCTCGCCCGACACGAGAGGGTGCTTGCGGCGGGTCTCGGCATAGCGCTTCAGCAGCACCTCTTCGGCGGCGTGCAGGTACAGGACCTCGCAATTGATGTTGCTGCGGCGCAGTTCGGTCACCAAGGCGGGGATGGTTTCAATTTCGCTGGCCCGATTGCGCGCGTCCAAACCCACGGCGGTCCGCGGATAGGTGTCGCCCATGCCGCGGACCGTGTGGGAAATGAAGGGTTTGAGCAATGCGGCCGGAATGTTGTCGACGCAGTAGAAGTCGATGTCTTCCAGCATGTGCAGCGCCACGCTCTTGCCCGAGCCGGAAAGCCCGCTCACGATGATCAGCCGCATAGACATGAGGGGCTCGTCCCGATCGCCCGCGTGGGCTCCCTAGCGCGCTTTGAGGACATCCTCAGCGCGGTGGTCGCAAGTTTTTTCCTTGTGCTTTTTAACGCAGCGGTCGAGCTTGTCGGCCAGCGCGTCGATGGAGGCATACATGTTCTCTTCGGTGGCGTCCGCGTAGATCTTGTTTCCGCGCACCATTAAGGTGGCCTCGGCTTTGTGAGTCATTTTTTCGACCGTGAGGACGCAGTGGACGTCAATGAGTTGCTCGAAATGCCGCGAAATGCGCTCGAATTTTTTGAGTACGTAGCCGCGCAGCGCGGCGGTGACTTCCACATGATGACCGCTGAGATCCAATTGCATGTTTCCTCCTTTCACTTTAGGACGCGCGGGCAGCCGCTCTTTTGCGCTCATTTGACGGCGCGATCTGCATGCCCTCGCGGTACTTGGCAACCGTGCGTCTGGCCACCGGTATGCCTTCTTGCGACAGAATTTCCGCCAGCTTGGCATCGCTCAACGGATTTTCCGGATTCTCTTGCGAAATCAGTTTCTTGATCTTGGCGCGAATGGCGATCGATGACATTTCGGTGCCGTCCGCCGCCTCGACATGGCTCGAAAAGAAATAGCGGAACTCGAATACGCCGCGCGGCGTGTGCATGTACTTGGCGGTGGTGACGCGGGAAATGGTCGACTCGTGCATCTCGACCGCCTCGGCCACATCCTTCAATATGAGGGGCTCCATCGCCTCTTCGCCGATTTCGAAAAAGTTCGTCTGCCGCTGTACGATGCAGCGCGCCACTTTCACCAAGGTGTCATTGCGAATTTCCAAGCTGCGCATCAACCAGCGCGCTTCCTGCAGTTGAGTGCGCAGCATGGCGTGATCGGGCGCCCGCGATATCAAATTGGCATAGCTCTGGTTGACGCGCACCCGCGGTACGGTGGCTTGGTTGATTTCAACCGTCCAGCCGTGATCGGTGCGGCGCACGAAGACATCGGGGATGACGTATTGCGCCTGGGTCGGATTGACCGCCGCGCCGGGCCGCGGATGGCAGGAGCGCACCAGCGCCAGCGCCATTTCCAGATCGCTCTCGCTGCAGCGCAGTTGCCGGCGCAGTAGCGCGAGCTGCTGGCCGGCGACCAAGTCCAAGTGCTCGAGCGCCACCCGAATCGCGACATCGCGCGCCGGGGTTTGCGGGTCCAGTTGCTTGAGTTGCAGCGCAATGCACTCGCCCAGATTGCGTGCGGCGACGCCGGCGGGCTCGAGAGATTGCACGATGCCAAGCACGCGCTCAACGTCCGCAGGTGTGGCCTCGATTTCCGGCAGCAGACTCAAACGCACGTCCTCGAGCGAGTCGTTCAGGTATCCATCATCGGTGATGGCATCGGAAATGACGCGCGCGATCGCCAAGTCGACCGGGGAAAGCTTGGCCAGCTCCAATTGTTCGATCAGCTGCTCTTGCAGGGTTTGGCCGTGCTGATCGCTGAAATCGCTGCTGCGATCGTCGTCGCCGGAATCGCCGGAATAGGTTCGCTCGGAGGGCCCGCTGGTCTGTTCGCCCCAGGCCTCATCCGCGATCTCGACCTCCGGGGTTTCACTCAGTTCTGCCGGCGTACTGATGCCGTCCAGTTCGGCATACTTCTCATCGAGCCGAACCGGCAATTCTTCGCGCTCGCGTGCCGGATCCGGCGTCTCCGCCTCCTCCTCGCCCTCCAGCATCACGTTGGTTTCGAGGGTCTCCCGGACATGCGCCTGCAAGTCAAGCGACGGCAACTGCAGCAGCCGGATAGCTTGCTGCAGCTGCGGCGTCATGGTCAGCTGTTGACCGATGCGAAGCTGCAGACTGGGCTTCAACATATTTCTTTAGAACCTAAACCTATAACTTGAAGTCTTGGCCCAAGTACACCTCACGCACCTGCGGGTTGGCAAGAATCTGGTCCGCAGATCCAGAGGCGAGGACGCTCCCTTGGCTGACGATATAGGCTCTGGCGCAAATACCCAAGGTCTCCCGCACATTATGATCCGTAATCAAGACGCCGATGCCCTTGTCGGACAAGTGCTTGATAATTCGTTGGATATCGGCAACGGAGAGCGGATCGACGCCTGCAAACGGCTCATCCAGCAGCATAAATTGGGGATCGGCCGCCAAAGCCCGGGCGATTTCGACGCGGCGCCGCTCTCCCCCGGAGAGACTCATCCCCAGGCTGTCGCGCACGTGGCCGATATGCAACTCGCCTAACAGTTCCTTCAGGCGGGCGGTCCGGCCGGCATCGTCGAGCCCGGGACGGGTCTCCAGGATGGCCATGATGTTGTCGGCGACGGACAATTTGCGGAATACCGACGGCTCCTGCGGCAAATACCCTAAGCCCAGCTGCGCGCGGCGGTGCATGGGCAGGCGGCTGATATCCTTATTATCCAAAAAGATCTCGCCATGCTCGCAGCGGGTCAGCCCGACGATCATGTAAAAAGCGGTGGTTTTGCCGGCGCCGTTCGGGCCCAACAGCCCGACCACTTCGCCGCTTTCAACCTCCAGCGACAAATCCCGCAGCACCTGCCGTGATTTGTAGCTTTTGGCGAGTTCCAACGCCCGCAATACGCTCATGGATTGGGCTTGGGTTGCGTCGACTTGGGCGGCGGCGGCGTGATGACGATGCGCACACGCTGTGAATTCTGTTCGGCTTCCTCGGCAATCACCTTTTGCCCAAGCACATCGTACTTCAGCGCCTGCCCGGTCATTTCATGATCGCCGTTGGTCAAATAGGCATTCTTCAAGAAGCGCACCAGGTGCTTGGTCGCATCATAGTCGATGGTTTCCGCGTGGCCCTTGGCCGGCTTTCCGATCTTGGTGACGGTTTGCTCGAAGGTGGCGGGTTTGCCGTTGGCGATGGCCTTGCTCAGCTCATTGTTGACGAAGGTGATTTGCGCATCGTCCGAGAACAGCTGGCCTTGCTCGACGGTGATTTTGACATTGCCGCGGAAATTCCAAACATTGTCTTGAAAATACAAATCCGAGGAGCGCTGTTCATTGGCCTGACCTTGATCGGCGGTGATCGACATGGCTCCTCGCGAAATGCGAATCTTGGTGAAGACCGCGCTGTTGGTCTTGAGGTCGATTGTGGTCGCCTGCGCCTCGAGCAAAATGGGCGTCTGGCGATCGCGCGCCAGCGTCGCGCTCGCGGCGCTCGCCTGCGCCAGCGGCGCCAGCAGTGCGACGACGGCAAGAATTTTACGGGAGGAAACGGCCATTGACTCTGGATTCTAGGCGCATCGTGCGTTCTTTCAAATTCGCGCTCAGACCGCGGGCGGTGAGAATGTGGCCGCCGTAATCGATGCGCACGTCGCTTTTGGTGCTGGCAATGCCTTCCGGAACGTTGTAGCTCAAGACGTCGGTGCGGATCACCGCGGTGCCCGGTGTGCCCGGATTCTCGCCCTGCAGCCGCACGTTGCCGGCGACATCGATGATCTTGCCGCCGGGTTGCACGTGGGCCGTGTCGCCGAACAGCACCCAGGTCTGGCCGCCCGGCGCGTCGTAGTTCACGCGCACGTTGTAGAGCGCCACCTCGTTGCCATGGTCAATTTGATCGATGCGCTCAGCCTCGATGCGAACGCTGGGCGCACCCGACGCGTCGTATTCGGTCAAAATCGCGTTCTTGAGATAATAGCCGGGCAAATCCACTTGCTTCGCGCCGCCTTGTTCGCGGGGCCGATGGCTCGGCGAGCTGGAGATCCAGGTGATGATGATCAAAGCGGCGACCGCGAGCACGGTAAAGACGCGGAAGAACATTACGAGCCCCGGGCGGCGCGGGCGCGCAAAATGGCGTCGCACAGCTCGCGCACGGCGCCTAAGCCCCCGGGCGAGCGCGCAACCCAGTGCGCGGCCGACAACACGACGGGGTGGGCATCGGCCACCGCGGCCGCCAGCCCGACCGCGGACATCAGCGGTAGGTCGGGCGTGTCATCGACGATGCAAGCGCAATTCAGGGGGTCGACCTCAAGACGCCGCGTCAGCGTATGCAGTGCCAATAACTTATCTCTGCAACCTTGGACCACGGTGGGCACGCGCAGTTCGCGCAGGCGTGCCGCCGCTGCGGCCGAGCGCCGGCCGCTGACGGCCGCCACCTGCACGCCGGCGGACATGAGCAGCTTGATGCCGTGGCCATCGCGCACGTGAAAGACCTTGAGGGCTTCGCCCTTCGCGCCGAAGTACAGCCGCCCGTCGGTCAGAACGCCGTCGATGTCCAAGATCAGCAGCTGGATCTTCGCGAGCGGCGTGGCCGCGCGCGCTTTCAAAATACGCCCGCGCGCAACAGATCGTGCACGTGGAGCACGCCGACGAGTTTGCCCTGATCGTCGAGGACGATGAGCGACGTAATGCGGTGCGTCTCCATCAAGTGTACGGCCTCGGCTGCGAGTGTCGAGGGCAGCACGGACTTCGGTCCCCCGGTCATCACTTGGTCCATGCGCGTGGCATGCAAATCCGCCGCGCGATCGAGCGCGCGGCGCAAATCGCCGTCCGTGAACACCCCGAGCACGCGCATCGCGTCATCGACGATCGCGGTCATGCCGAGACCTTTGGAGGTGACTTCCAGCAACCCTTGCGCGAGCGTGGTGTCGACTCGAACCGTCGGTATCTGCCCGCCGGTGCGCATCACGTCCTTCACATAGAGGAGGCGGCGCCCCAAGGCGCCGGCTGGGTGCGAACGCACGAAGTCCTGTTCGGTGAAGCCGCGCGCTTTCAACAGCGCGACGGCCAGCGCATCGCCGACGGCCAGCGCCGCCGTGGTGCTGGCGGTGGGCGCGAGGTTCAAGGGGCAGGCCTCCGCCGGCACGCGGATGTCCAAATGCACGGTGGCGATGCGCGCCAGCGCGGAGTCCGAATTTCCGGTCAGGGCAATCAAGGGCACGCCGAGCCGCTTGATCACGGGCAGGATGGTGAGAATTTCGGCGGTTTCGCCGGAATTCGACAGTGCCAGCACCGCATCGTCGCGTGTGATCATCCCGATATCGCCATGGCTGGCCTCGCCGGGATGCACGAAAAACGACGGCGTGCCGGTGCTGGCGAGGGTGGCGGCGATTTTCCCGCCGATATGGCCGGACTTGCCCATGCCGGTCACGACGATACGGCCCCGGCAGTTAAGACAAATCCGGCAGGCGCGTGCAAAATCCGTCCCGAGACGGGGCAGCTGTGCCCGCAGACCCTCGATTTCGACCGTAAGAGCCTGGCGACCGAGCTCGATCAGCCCCTCGTCGGTGTAGTCGGAATTCATCTGCGAATAATACAGGTAAGCTTGTGTAAATTTTTAGGAGACGGCATGAATCCACAGCAGGTAGCACAACTGATCGAGGATGGTTTGGGCGATAGTCATGCAATGGTGACCAGCGAGGACAACGTGCACTTCGAGGCCGTGGTCATCGCGCCCGCGTTCATCGGCAAGAAGCCGATTCAGCGCCATCAAATGGTGTATTCGACGCTCGGCGCCGCAGTGGGCAAGGAAATCCACGCCCTCGCGCTGCAGGTGTTTACGCCGGACGAGTACGCAAGGCAGGGCCGTGGATAAACTACAAATTCATGGCGGCATCGCGCTCGAGGGCGAGATCCGCATTTCCGGCGCCAAGAACGCGACGCTGCCCATCCTCGCCGGCTGCTTGCTGGCCGACGGCCCGGTGACAGTGTCGAATGTGCCGCATCTGCAAGACGTCACGACCATGATCGAACTGCTCGGGCGCATGGGCGTGTCGGTGACCATCGATGAAAAGATGCGCATCGAAGTCGATGCCTCGACCATCAAGGAGTACTTCGCTCCCTACCAACTGGTCAAAACCATGCGCGCCTCCATATTGGTCTTAGGACCTTTGTTGGCGCGCTTCGGCGCCGCGGATGTGTCCTTGCCCGGCGGTTGCGCGATCGGTGCGCGTCCGGTCAATATTCACGTGGCCGGCCTGCAGGCCATGGGCGCCGACATTCACATCGAGAACGGCTATATCAAAGCGCGTGCCGCGCGCTTAAAGGGCGTGCGCCTGGTGCTCGAGACCGTCACGGTCACCGGCACGGAAAATCTGATGATGGCGGCGACCTTGGCCGACGGTGAAACGGTCCTCGAGAATGCCGCGCGCGAGCCGGAGGTCGTGGACCTGGCAAATTTCTTGATTGCCATGGGCGCCAAGATCAAGGGCGCCGGCACCGACCGAATCGTCATCGAGGGCGTGAAGCGCCTGAGCGGAACGGCCTACGAAGTGCTGCCGGATCGAATTGAAACGGGCACCTATCTGGTGGCGGGCGCCATCACCGGCGGCCACATTCGTGTAAAAAATACCCGCCCCGATCATGTCGATGCCGTCATCGACAAGCTCAAGGAGGCCGGCGCCGGCGTGGAGGTGGGCGACTCGTGGGTCGAGGTCGACATGCGCGGCAAAAGGCCGACGGCCGTCGATATTCGCACGGCACCGTATCCGGCTTTCCCCACCGACATGCAGGCGCAATTCGCGGCGCTCAACACCGTCGCGAACGGCGTCGGCACCATCATCGAAACGATTTTCGAGAACCGCTTCATGCACATGCTGGAAATGCGGCGCATGGGCGCGGAAATCCGCCTGGAGGGCAACACCGCCATCATCAAGGGCGTGCAACGCCTGACCGCGGCACCCGTGATGGCAACCGATTTGCGCGCGTCGGCGAGCTTGGTGCTCGCCGCGCTGGTGGCCGACGGCCGCACCGACATCGAGCGCATCTATCACATTGATCGCGGCTATGCGGCGATCGAGGAAAAACTCCAGCAATTGGGCGCGAAAATCCGCCGCACGCCGTAGACCTTCCGAAGCGCGCGCCTCACCGTTGTTGGATGGGCCGGGTAGGGCGCTCGAGCACCGTCAGCTTGAGCTTGTAGCCTTGCCGCTGGTGACGGCCTTCGAGTTCCACTTCGGCGCCGGGCTTGAGCGAGGAGACGCGCGCCACCAGATCTTGCGCATTGTGCACCGCCTCGCCGCCCAGCGCGGTGACCAGATCGCCGGGCCGCACACCAGCCTGGTAAGCCTGGCTGTTCACCATGATATTGACGACCGTGACGCCGCCGCCCGCCGTGCCGATCTGAGCGGATTGCTCCTCGCTCATATCCTGCGGCACAAAACCGAGCCAGCCGCGCACCACGTGGCCGTTCATGAGGATCTGTTCCATTACGCCGCGCACCAGGTTGACCGGGATTGCAAAGCCGATGCCCTCAGGTCCGCCATACGTTCGATTGAGTACAGCCGTATTGATGCCGACCAGATCGCCATGCGCATCGATGAGTGCGCCGCCGGAGTTACCGGGATTGATGGCCGCGTCGGTCTGGATAAAATTTTCAAACGTGGCCAGGCCCAACTGGCCGCGCCCGGTGGCGCTGACGATACCCTGAGTCACGGTCTGACCCACGCCATAGGGATTGCCGATCGCCAGTACGATATCCCCGACGCGTAGGGTATCGGACCGACCCAAGGGCATGATGGGCAGGTTGCCGATCTCAAGATCGAGGATGGCCAGGTCCGTGTCAGGGTCCTGCCCAACGATCGTGGCATCCGCGATACGTCCATCGGCGAGCTGTACACGGATCGAGTCGGCGCCGGCGATAACATGCTGATTCGTTACTATGGTGCCCATCGCATCGACGATCACGCCCGATCCCAAGCTGCGCTCGACGCGCTGACGATAGCTTGGCCAGTAGTCGCCGAACAACTGATTCAAGGGGGCCGTTTGCGTGCGCTCGCGCACCACCCGCGCAGTGTAAATATTGACCACGGCCGGCGCTGCGCGCGCCACGGAATCTGCGAAACTCTGCATCACCACCGGCACCGCGGCCACAGTGGGCGTGGCGGACAAGGCGGCGGGCGAGGAGTTCGGCGCCGCGGGCGAAGCGCTCGCGGCCGTCGGCTGCGGATGGGCAGTGCGCGCACCGAGCAGCGTGGGGTTCCACCAAACCACGAGAA